>Ga0315899_10003916_pt1 | contig 16141 bp, 19 predicted proteins | sample LakEriMetagenome_2_FD_203518 | JGI IMG/M metagenome (GOLD analysis project Ga0315899, IMG submission 203518) | Freshwater fungal communities from buoy surface, Lake Erie, Ohio, United States - Buoy 4 MA112 | ecosystem: Environmental > Aquatic > Freshwater > Lake | place: USA: Lake Erie, Ohio... | reverse complement strand
GGTCAAACACGTAACCTTGGCGCTGCTTCTAGCCAGGCAAGCAGTCACAATGGATGAGTCCAGTCCTCCCGATAGACCAACCAGCGCGCGCGGAAAACAGGACGCCCACGCGCTTATGCAAGCCTGGACAACGCGCCCCAGCCCTTCGCTACGTTTCTTCCGATCGTCATCTCCGTCATAAGCGGTATAGTTCCAAGGACTCCAGTTTTCTGCCCTGTTTATCTCGCGTCCCTCTAGGATCAGCGAACATCCACCCAAAAGCTGCGATACACCGGAAAGTGCTGTTTCTTCTGGTGGCAACTGGTGCCAATAGAGCGTCCTTCCCACTCCATTCCAATTGACTGAAGGCGTGAACAGCCCCGTGTCGATCAAGAGAGAGATGTCCGACGTGAGCGCAGCGATCCCGCTCAATGATAGATAGTAGCAAGGCATTCCGCCGGATGGGTCGCGTAGTATCGTTACACGATTAGAAATTGAAATTGCCGCAACATAGCTGCCCCAATAGTGTTCGATCAGAGATTGGACCGGATCAGGCGCAAATCGAGCGGCATCATCAGACTTTAGCTCGCAAACCTGCTCAGGATATCCGTGACGGCGAAACAGCTTGCCTATGATCACGCCATTCCCTTTGGGTAAGAGTAGAACATCGAGTAGTTGATCCGAGAACAGAATAATTCGGCCATGCCGCCAGACGAGAGGTAGCTGGGTTAGAGTCGCGATGTGCTGGATATGCTCTTGGTGCCCTTCATCTTCAGCAAGAATGAGCAGGAGGTAGCGGTGCTTCATCACGCCACCATTATCGGCAAGAACATTCTCGCACGGTCCGGCTTTTCGTTGAGTATCGTGCTTCCTTTCTGTACCCAGCAATGGGCTGCGAAGGGATCTGCCTGAACGCCGATCACCAACATTGTCGGCAACCCCTGCCTGCGGCAAGTGACCGCGAGTGCCAGCGATCGCGACAGGCAACGGTCATGGCTACCAACGATCAGATCGGCATATTCGAATGAGCGGGCGATTTGCGCCAGCTTCACATTGTGTAACTCCGAAGACCCTTTATCCACATGATCGGCCAATTCGCCAAGTTGTTCGATCATCCGGGCAAAGGGCCAACGCTTGGCTCGCCTCAACCACAATAAACGAGACCATATTGCCCCGATGACGGATGTGAGCGGCGGGTGCGCGTGACCAACATCGATTTGCGTGGTTGGTGGAGTGACTTTTGCGGAAATCGTCAGTTCGGGGTCAGGTCGCTGAGGCAGCGTAACGAAAATGCCTTCATTTATCAGCTTCTGGAGGTGATCGAGATCGTCATCAGCAGGCTGCGCACCAGATGCCCAACGCGAAAAGCTTTCATGGAAATGTGGCGGCAATGAAAAATAGCGACCGATCGCAAGGTCCAGCAGGATCACGCGATCCACCGATATGCAAAAGCTCAAGCCAGGCCGAAGACCGAAATACATGACCTATTTCCTCCGAACAGCGAAAAGCACGCGGGCTGGTATGGCCCGCGTGCCCGGCATTTCAGTCGTCCGAGAGTCCAGGGACGAGCTGCTGACCGCCGATCCCGTCGCTGTTGTCGAAACCGGGTCCCTTGGTTTCTTCCGCGACGGAGCCGAGGTCGATCAGCTCGGATCCAACATGTTCTTCGCGATTCATAATAGCCTCCATTCTGAAATCAGCTGCACCATTGCAGCCAGATTGATTTTATGATGAAGAATGGAGAATGACCGAACTTATAAGGTATCGGGCATGTAGCTATTGCGTACTTGCGCGCATTTCCGCTATTTTTATGTCAATGCGGGAGCATAGCTTGCTGATTTTATTGTTCATCCTAGCGGCCAAAGTGAATCGGATATCTTTTCAGCACGACGCATCCGCCGGCGGTGATAGGCACGTAGAACCGAAAAACGGTTCAGACCTGAACCACAATTGATCGCCGCCGTAATCTGCTGCAACTCCATATCAAGATTGTCCATAACAAGATGCTCCCGGAGTCGTATGGCTTGAAGACGATCGTTGGCGGCGTGGAGGGAGCGGGCATGTTCACGATTAATGGCTTGATCAGCCAGCGCCCTGAACAGTCCTGTGGCGGCTCGCGCGACTTTCTCCCCTCCAACAATATCCTGCATAACCAATGACTTCGGTGTCAAAAGCTCGGTCGACATCTGCACCTTGATAAGGTGACGCACGAGATGGTCGTGCCAGCTGTAGAGATCCCGGACCGCGGCAGGCGTTGCGATCGGAACCCTAAATCCACCACCGGTGCCGATTTCGAGAAGATGTTCACCCACAAGACGCTGCGCTGCGTCTCTGATCGGCGATATGGATACACCATATTCGATCGCGACAGCGCGTTCGATAATCGTCCCTCCAGGCGAGAACCGTCCCGACAGAATATCGGTCTTCAAAAGGAGATAGGCGCGATCCGCCGCGACTGGTTCGGGAGACATGTCTGCCCCACCAGAGCCTAGCGGCTCCCTCCCAGCAAGGATCGCTGGGTGATCCGCGTAAGGATAGCAGACTGATGCCGTGCTACGACCTCAAGCATCTCACGCTCAAGATCCCAAAGATCGTCATGCATCAAAAGTTCTCTGGGTATCGGCATATCATGCTCCACGGCCAGTAAAGGAATGAACAAATGCAGTGTCGTCATGCGCAGCGCGTGCGCGCAGCGGATATGATCCTCAATCATCGAAGTTTCGACGCCTGCTTCGATTTCGCGGACCCAGCGTTCACTGCGCCCGATACCGCGCGCCATGTGCCGTTGCGTGATACGGTCCCGGCGGCGGCGGCGTTCGATGAGCTTTCCGGAAAGCTCCTTGATCAACGACAGGGCCTCACTACCCGTCATTTTCGGACTTTGAAGCGTCATCTGCAGGTCTCCCCGGCAGCGGCTCAAAACTCCAACCACATCGCTGTAACGGTTTTTGTTGTAAATTAATCCGTTGGTCAACGGATATTGGTATCGTGAGCGAGAGTAAGTTTGCATCGCAGATCAGTAATACTGTCATCTGCGATAGTGTTTTATGACCTATCTCGCTGAACGCTTAATCTTGTCGAGCATGACGTGATAGCTTCTCAATATGTGAACATCTTCAGCGTCCCGCATATGCAGGAGGGCCGCTAGAAAAATTTTCCAGACTTGGGGTGATGAATAGATGACACCCGCAGTTTCGATCTCGGCTGCGATCGAGTGCACGAGATCCGATAAGATGCGGGATGTTCCGACATGACGGATTTTACGACCTCCCAACTGGTGCAGTTCGGGATCGAGCAACGCGTTTGCCATTTCCCCCCCTGGGCAAAGATGCAGCAGGTGGACGGCGACGAACAGGGTCGAACCATAGGACAACAGATCCCCGACCAAATGACATAGCCGGCAATGATCATCCAGGAAAAGTTGCATTCCTGCGTCGGACAGTTGGAGCTTATATGCTCTGGATGCCTGATGCGCCATTATCGCCCTCCATCTGACTTGGCAAAAAACATGCTTGTCTTGTCCATTCCCATGCATGCCGGTTGATTCGGCTAAAGTAGAACCCGAACGGCCATGGGAACAAAGCAGGAAACCGGAAATGTAATTCCGGTTTCCGGCAGTGTGGCTCCGATCATCGGCACTTCATTACCTCAAACCGGAACGGCAGTTCCTCCTGCCTTGCGACCCGGCTGGTCCTGCTGTCACTCAGGCCGGGTTGAAACGACAAGGCCGTCAAAGCTTGGCGCGGGACCAGATCATCAAGTGGTTCTCAAGGCCAGAAGCTCGACTACTACTCAGGAGACTTGCGCCCATGGACAGAACGCTATCGGTAGGTGTCGGCTTGCTCGTCGGCTTTGCGGGAACGATTATGTTCTCGACCCCCAGCATTGCGCAAGAGGCGACTGCGGTTACTTCTCCTGTGGCTTTGGGAGAAGCCGCAAAGATTGCGCAAGCGCAGCTTCACCAGACCTTCACCAATCTGCGCTTCGAAGAATTTGGTCCGGCGCCCGTCGAGGGCCCCATCTATCAGGCGACCGCTGGCGGCCGGATCATCTATTATGCGCCGCAAAGTGAGCATCTTTTGTTCGCCACGGTCTACGACCGCAACGGCGTCAACCTGACCGCGCTGGCGCAGGAACAGGGTGCCACGCGCCGTGTCAAAGCCATCGACCCTGCCAAGGCATTGGCGATCGGCCCTGTAGATGCGCCAACGGTCATAGAATTCACCGACCCGGACTGTCCTTACTGCCAGGCGCTCGATCGGTTCTGGAGCGCCAAGGCAGCAGAGGGCAAGCCGGTAAGGCGTCTCATCTTCTTCGTGAGCGGCATCCATCCGACCGCTGCCGCCAAGGCGGAGCATATCCTATGCTCGACAGATCGCGAGGCGGCCTTCCGGGCGGCCTATTCCGGCCAGACACCCCCCGTCCTGCGCCAGTGCGCGCAGGGCCGTGCCAAGGTTGCGGAGGACGCTGAACTGGTCGCCAAAGTGGGCGTTTCAGGAACGCCGACGCTGGTCGCCGATGGCAAGTTCATCTCGGGCTTTCAGCAGGCCGAACTCGAAGCGTTCCTCGATCGGCACACAAAGCCTGCGCTTGCAAAGGCAGTGTCCGATGTGCGGCGCTGAACGGGCGCGCGCCATCGCGGCTGCGCACAATCTCTTTGCGGAGGGCATCCGGCCCGGCCCCAACTGGCCAGCGCGGATGAACCAGGATGCCGGCGGCGGCGGGCTCATGGAGCCGTCCACCGACGCCCCGGCCGACACCGATCTTGCTTCGATGCCGGCAGGCTTTGGTTGGACGGCTCCTTTTTGGAGCAATGCTATGATGCAGAAATTTGGCAACAAGGTCCTGGCGGTGGCCAATGTCGGCCTCCCTTTAGGCGCGATGGCCCTGGTCGGTGGCCCGGTCCATGCCTTCTCGGCACCCGCCCAGGGCGATCTTGGTTACGACATATACGATATCGTCGTGAACCAGGGCGTGAAAGGTCCGATGGGATTTGTGGGCGGCGTCGCTGCCTTCCTGTTCGGCGTTTCGCGCCTTTTCTCGAATATCATGATTGGCATCCCGACCATCGTCGCGGCTGTCTGCCTCATCAAGGCGGACTCCATTCTCCAGACCTTCGGGATGGTCATCTGAGACGCGAAGGTGGGGCGCGCACCTGGCTGACCAGGCGCTTCCCCCACTGGCAACAGGCTGGGAACCGATGGTCGGTTCCTGGAGGATGATACCTTTGAAGGTATCATGAAGCCAAGAGGAGAAGGGCAGATGGACGAACGCCTTCCGCAATATCTGCATCGGCCCGTCCAGATCCTTTGGTTTGGATCTGACGAGTTTCTGCTCGCGACCTCGAGCATTTTCGTGGCCGCGATCGTGGGCGGACTTGTCGGCTGGGCGCTCATCGCTGCCCTTCTCCTTTTCATCCCGTGGAAGCGGACCAAGCCCAGGGGCTATCTCCCCCATCTCGCCTGGCGCTGGGGTCTTGTTTCCTTTCCTTATTATCCGGGTCCTACCCAGACCCGCTTCTTCGAGTGAGCGCCATGGGCATGTTCGGGCACAAAAAGACAAAGGAGGATCCGCTACTGGGCAAACCGGCCAGCTACGGCATCCATCGCTATCTGCAGGGCTCGGCCAACCTGTTCGAGGAAAACCGCCTGCTCAAGGTTGCCATTGCGGGCATGTTCGGCGTCACCGCCGTGCTGGGCGTGGTCATCTACACGACCAACCAGAATGCCCGGACCGTGATTGTCCCCTTTGGCGCCACAGGCGATCTTCATGTCTCGGGTAATACGCCATCCGAAGCCTATATCGTCGCCATGACGCGCAACATCGTCGCGCTGTCGGGCACCTGGTCGGCTTACTCGGCCGACCGGCAGTTCCAGGAGCTGTTGGGGCTCGTTCACCCGTCCGCCTATGGCGCGATGCGCGACAGCCTCAACGCCATGCTCGACGAACTGGCGAACAACCCTACGCTGTCGATCGCCACCTATATCCGCAACGATCAGCCGGTCCGCTGGACCGCCCATGAGATCGTCGTCCCGGTCGAGAAGGTCCGTGTCATCGGCGGCGTAATCCGCAAATTCCGGGGCATTTTACGCATCGGCTACGGCATTGAAAATGGCCGTTTCTGGCTGACGCGTCTTTCCGAGGAGCAGTTCGATGTCGAAACACGCTAATCAGCGCATAGGAGCGTGCGCCGCTCTAACCGGGTTCATGCTGCTGGCGATCCCGGCCTCAGGTCAGACGCTCCATGCGCTGCCCGATCAGACCAGTCGGATCCGTCTCTCCAACCGCGACATCAACCATGTCGTGTGCGAGGGCGGCGAGATCGAGGATATCAAATTCTCGGCCGAGAAAGGTCTTGCCGTCGAGAAAGGCGGATCGGACGCCTGGATCAAGTTCCTCGCCCGCGAGATTGACGATGCAGGGCAAGTGACGCGCAGCTATGTGACGCAGCCTTCCGAGTTCTTTGTTCACTGCAACGGCGCGACCTACCCGCTCTATGCTGAACCGGCGGAAATTCCCGCGCAGACGGTGATACTTGTGCCCGGCGCGCGGCAGCGTGCCCAGGCCAATAGCGCCTTGATGGCCGCGCTGGCCGATGAAGATCGCGCCGTTTCCATCACCATGGCCCTGCTGGACGATCGCATCCCTGCCTCGTTCAGCGAGGTCGCGCCGTCGGGTGACGCGGTCGGCATTGCGGCGCTGCCGGGCCTCTCGATAACCGAACAACGCCGTATCGCCGTCGAGGGGGCAGGTCTCTCGGCCTCGCAATATCATGTGCGAACCACGGCGGCGGTGACGCTGGATGAGCGCCAGCTCGTCGATCCGGCCCTTGGGGCAGGCATTTTTTCAGTCACGTTGGACAGGGTCCGCCTCGATGCGGGCGAAACGGCCCGACTTGTCGTGGTGCGCCGGGGAGGCGGACAATGAGCGGCGACAAGAGCAAAGACGCAGCGGAGACGCCGGAAGGCCTGTCGCCCTATCAGGCCCATCTCGCTGCCCAGAGCGGCGGGCCAAAGGATGAGGCCTTACGCCGTCCGTCTCCCCCCTTGCTCGACCTCAAGGCGCAATGGGCCATAATGTCAGCGCGGCAAAAACTGCGCGCGCGCCAGCTCGCCGTCGGCGTCGCCATCGGCGCGCTCGGGATCGGGCTCTACGCGGCATCGGGCAGCAAGGAGGACGTCAAGCCCACCGATCCCGCCGCATCGCTCAACATGGGCGCGGGGCTGCGCGGCGACAGTCTTGAAGTCAAACTGCGCGGGGATTTGAAGAAGGTCCTTGATGGCCAGCAATTGCTGGGCGACCGGGTCAGCGCGATCGAGGAAGGCAAGGTGCTGCCTGGCGGCACAGCGGCTCCAGGCGGCCAGACCCTTTATGGCGACCTGCCCCCCGCCCTGCCGGACAGCGTTCCAGCCCTGCCCTACCCGCCCGAGACCGGCGATATCAGCGCAGATGCAGACAGGCTGCCTGCGCCGCCCACCGGGCCTGTTGCGCCGCCTGCCCCGCCTGCGCCTCCGGTCGAAAAGACGGTCGGCGCAATCGGCTCGGCGACCGGTCAGGTCGTGGCCCAGGGCGCGACCGACAATGCCGCATCGTCGAAAAAAAAGAATCGGACGATCTATTTGCCGCCTGGTTTCATGAAGGCGCGGCTCCTGACCGGGATCGACGCCCTGGCGAGCCGGGACGCGACCAGTAATCCTGAACCGATCATCGCCCGGGTACAGGCGCCTGCCGTCCTGCCCAATGAGGTGAAGGCGAACCTTGCCGGCTGCTTCGTGGTCGGCAACGCCACCGGGAGTCTTGCCAAGGAGCGGGTCGAGGTCCAGCTCGTATCGCTGTCCTGTGTGGATTTCGACGAGCATTCGATCGTCGATCAGCCGGTCAAGGGCTTCTTCGTCGATACCGACGGCAAGAAGGGTCTGTCGGGCAAGGTGGTGACGCGCGCCGGGGCGACGCTGGCGCGCGCCTTCATCGCCGGGACCATCAGCGGTATCTCGCAATCGGTCGAAAGCACGTTCGGCAACACCTCGACCTCGGCGCTGGGAACGGTGCGCACGCTCGATGCCGGCGACGCGGCCAGGACGGGCATTGCCGGTGGGCTCTCCAAATCCTCGGACAAGCTCACCGACTTCTATCTCGATCTCGCCCGCCAGGCTGGTCCCATCGTCGAGGTGGGCGCAGCCAAGGATGTGGTCGTGGTGATCCAGGAGGGCGCCACCCTCGAAATCAAACCCGGCGCGGGAGCCAAATTCTGATGTCCGCGCCCATGGGAGACAAAGCCATGAAGATGCTCCGACCCTGCCTCCTCCTGCTGCCCCTTCTCGCGCTGCCCGGCTGCGCGACTATCGGATCGGTGATGTCGCCCTATAGCGAGAAATTCTCGTGCAAGAATAACGACCATGGCCAGTGCATTCATCCGGGCCAAGCCTATGCCGATGCGGTTGCAGGCCGCGCCTCCAGATCCGATCCTGCCGTCACCCATGATCGCAAGCTGCTCGCTCCGCACCAGAAGCAAGCCCGCGGCAGAGATTTGGGCCCCGCCAGGGCTATGGCGACACCCCCGGCTATGGCGCAACCTGGCCAGGGCCATGTCGGCGCGCTGATCGAGGCTCCCGGATCGCCGATGCTGCGGCCTGCGCGCACGATCCGGACATTGATCCTTCCCTATGCCGACAGGCAGCGCCCCGACCGGCTCTATATGGCGCGCTATATTTACTCGATCCTCGACCGGCCCGCCTGGGTCGTGGGCGACTATCTGGTGGAACCGGGCGGGCGAACGCCTGCGCCACCGGTGCTGCGCACGATGCGCGAGCCCGAACCAGGCAGCACAGACGCGCCGACGCAAGAGGCCATGCCGCTTACCATCCATCCGGAGAAACGGCCATGAGCGCGCGGCCCGGCCACAAGGGTCTGAGCTATCAGCGCCTGCGCGCCGCCGTGACCCGCGACGCCTATTCGGATTTCCTGCCGATGGTCGCCTGGGTCGAAGAGGAGGAAGCTTTCCTCTGCATCGACGATGGCTGGGGCCAGGCCTGGGAGCTTGTTCCGTCCGCCTATATGTTCGCCCATGTACAACAGGCGTTGCTCGGGCTGCTCAATATCCATTTCCCCGAAGGCACGGTCCTCCAGCTCATCACCTTTGCCGATCCGCTGATCGATCCTGCGCTTGATGCCTATCTCGATATGAAGGTCAGACCAGACCCGCTGGTCCAGGCCTCGGCCCGGCGTACGGCCGACTATCTGCGCGGCGGCACGAGGGGCCTGGATGCACTCCATGCCATCCCGGTACGTGACTTCCGGTTGTTCCTCGCGATCAAGACACGGGTGAAGCTCGGCGCTGATCTGCGCCGCCAGGTCGAGGAGCAACTGGCGAAGATGGGTATCCGGCGGCTACCGCCCGACGAACTGGTCAGCTTCTATCGCCGGATCTTCAATGGCGTCTTCGCGCCCGCACCGGGGGTATTCCTCAGCGAAAGCATGGGCGGCATGCCCGCCCCGTCGATCGCGCGGCAGATTATCGAGGCTGGGCCTGACCTCTGCTTCGAAGGCCCGGAAGTATTTCTGGGTAACCAGGTGGCGCGCTGCCTCACGCCCAAGGCGCCTGCGCGCCGGATCACCGCCGAGCGCGCCAACCGTCTCATGGGCGGGATGCGCGGCTCTGCCGAGGACAGCGACCAGATTGGTGGGCCATTCCTCTATTGCCTCTCGGTCCTGTTCGATCATTCGCAGTTCGAAATCCACAAGCGCGCGCAGATCCTCTCGGCGCAAAAGGCCGCGGGCAGTTTTGCAGTCGAGGTCGGCAAGCAGATCGAGGAGATTGGCTGGATCTTGGATGAAGCGTCGAACAGCCGCTTCGTCTCGGTGATCCCTACCATGTGGGTATTCGGCCGCGACAGCGCCCAGGCGCGTGAGATGGCGGCACGCGCCAAGCGCTTGTGGGAATCAGAACCCCTGCCTTTCATGGTGCAGGAAGAAAGCTATCTGCTGCCCGTGCTGCTCGCTGCCAGCCTGCCCTTCGGGCTTTATCCCGAAAAGCAGACAATCAAACTGCTGGAACGCGATTTTCGCATGGCCGTGAAGGCCGCCAGCCTCATGGCGCCGGTCCAGACCGATTTTCGCGGCGGCGGCCGCCCGGCCCTGCTCTATGTCGGACGCAAGGGCCAGCTCATCACGCTCGATCTCTTCGACCCGCGCATCAACAATTATAATTTCATCGTCTCGGCCGAAAGCGGCGCAGGCAAAAGCTTCCTGCTCAATAATTTGTGCCAGCAATATTATGCGCAGGGCGCGCTCATCCGCATCATCGATATCGGTGGCAGCTACCGCAAGCTCTGCACGCTTTGCTCTGGCCGTTATATCGACATCGGCGAGGAGCGCCTGGTGCTCAACCCTTTCGACATGGGGCTGGCGCTCGATGGCGAAGACAAGCAATCGGCGATCGCCATGGCGGTCGCGATCGTCGCGGAAATGGCGAATGCCTCGACCCGCAAGCCCGTCACCACATCGGAATGGAACCTGCTCAAATCCGCTGTTCAGTGGACCGTCGACAGCGGGCGCGGCGAAGACGGCATCGACGCGGTGCGCGCTTGGCTCGGCCGCTATCCCGACAATGCCGCCTCCGACCTCGACCGGGTCGACCATCTGGTACCGGTCGCGCGCGAACTGGCGTTCAACCTGCGCGATTTCGGGTCGCAGGGCGCCTATGGCCATTTCTTCAACGGTCCTTCGACACTCGACATCTCGCGCGATGAATTTGTGGTGCTGGAGCTCGAACGCCTGAAGGCGCTGCCCGACCTCTTCAACGTAATCGTGATGGTAGTGGTGAACGCGGTCACGCAGGAACTCTATCTCTCGGCGCGCGACAAGCCCCGCTTCGTGCTGTGCGACGAGGCCGCGCAGTTCATGACCCGCAGCGACGGGCAGGATCTCTCCCGTCTCGCCGAGGCGTTTGGCCAAGGCTATCGCCGCGCGCGCAAATATCAGGGGAGCTTTGGCATCGTGCTCCAAAGCATGAACGACCTCATGCTCTTTGGCGGCACAGGACAGGTGATCCTGGAAAATGCCGCGACCAAATTCCTGCTCCAGGGTTCCACCTACGACAAGGCGGTGGATAACAAGATCCTCGACTATTCAGGCTTCGTCCTCGATCTGCTGAAATCGGTCCGGAACGCCAAGCCCAATTATTCCGAAGTGTTCATCGACAGTCCATTGGGCCTCGGCATCGCGCGACTGGTGGTCGACCCCTTCAGCTACTGGATCAATACTTCAGCGCCCAACGAGGTTGCCGCCTTCGAAGCGCTGGTGCGGGCCGGTCGCAATCCGCTGGAGGCGGTGTGCGAACTGGCCGGTGTCGATCCGGCCCAAATACTGGGCGGAAATACTCGCCAGGGCGGGAGGGCGGCATGACGCACAAGCCTGCAACCCATCCCGATCAGCTGGCGCTCGACTGGGAAAATGACCCGGCAATCGAAGCGATGATCGAAGCGCGTGTCGTCCGTCGCGCCGAGGCCGCCGCCTTCCAGTGGCGACTGCGGTTGGTGGCCATCGAAACCTGCATGATGGGCAGTCTCGTCATCGTGGCAGGTGTAGCGCTCGGTCAGCCGCCGCTCCAGGCCATACGGGCGGGCATCCTGGTGGCTGCCGCCTGCTGTGCGAGCGGCATGCTGCTGATCGGCCTGTCGGGCGCATGCGGGATGGTCTTCTCACGCTTGCGGCAATGGAGGGCGCGATGAAGGCCGATCGCAGCAATGGCTTCGATCTTGGCCTCGACGTCGGAGACGATGTCCATGGGCTCCTTGCCTATGCGCGCAGCGTGAGCAACCCGGCGCTTGGTATCGACGCGGTCGCGCAGGCGATCGTCACGGTCATCCAGGCGGAACGCCGTTTTGCACGGATGAGCTACGCCCTGCTGGTGACCGGCGGCATCGCCAATGCCGCGTTTTGCGCATTTGCCGCAGCGTGGCTCTTCCAGGCGCCGCTTGCCGAAGGCTTGTTCATTGGCATCTGCGCCGGAATGGGCGCGGGCTCTACGGGTCTGATCCTTATTCCCTGGGATGCAATCGCCGAGCGCGTTCATGCCGTCACCCAGCGGTGGAGGCGGTTATGAACGGCATCTTCTCGGCCACGCCCGCGCCAGGACCCATCCGTCTGCTTATCGGCAGCCAGGGCCTTGCGCTCGTGCAAACCTGCATCGCCTGGCAATTGCCGACCGTGCCCGCGGTCTTCCGCATTCTGGGCGCGATCATAGCGGCCATTGCGATAGCGGCGCTGATCAGCGCCGCTATCGGCGAGGGGCGCGAGAACCGTGCGCCATATTGGAGACGGCGTCGTGATCGCTAGAACCACGGGCCCAGGCCACCCTCGTCATGCCCTACGAGTAATAGCGCCCTTGGCGCTGATGACCGGGCTAATGACGCAGCCGCCCGTCACGGCCGCGACCAGCATTATCGGGCGCAGCTGGCCGATCGCCGAGCCCGATGCGCTGAGCGAGATCGAAAGCCGCGCCGCGCATGTTCCCGACATAAAAACCGCCTTTGGCCCGCGTGAGCGCTGGTCGGCGATGAAGCCTGCCGCGCTCGGCATCGCCCGCGCCAATCGCCGCCGAACGGTCGTGCCTTTCTATACCCTCGATCAGGATATCCGGCTGCCGGGCGGAAAGCTGCTTTACGCCAAAGGCTATAGCTTCAACCCGCTTGCCTTTGTGTCACTGCCTCAGCGGCTGATCGTCGTACACCCCAGCGATCTGACCTGGGCGTTGCGCACCGCAAGGTCCGCCGATTTCATCCTTCTTGCCGCCGGTGGTCTTTCCCAGGCTGGAGATACGGATGCCGATGTGATCACGCTTGGCGAGCGACACGGCCGGGCACTGTTTCTGCTCGAGGAGCGCGTGAAGGCACGGCTTGGCCTGACGGTCGCGCCGGCGATCGTCGCGCAGGCGGGGCAAAAGCTGGTGCTGACCGAGGTCGTCATACCCCCAAGCCAGCGGAGCGTTGCGAGATGAAGATGCTCGCGATCCGAAGAATCATGACGCGCGGGTCGGCCTTTGCGGCCTTGGCGATCGCGTCCCCCGCCCATGCCTCCAAATGCGAGGCGGGCACGATATTCAACCCGATCACCAAGGTGCGCTGGAACTGCATTTTCCCAATCACCATCGGCGGGGTAAAGGTGGGTCCGAGCGATCCGCTCGGCAAGGCGCTCGACGCACAATCGGCCTCCAAGCCTTTATGCGCGTGCCGCAAAGGCGTGACATTCTGGTTCGGCGTCAAGGTCAGCTTCTGGTCGCCCAATCGCATGGTCGACGTGGTGACCGAGCCTGGCTGCATGATGGCGCTGGGCGCTGACATCATGCCGACCGGTGGCAGGCTGCAAGGCAGCCAGACCAGCCTTTCCGACGGCACCAACACGCGCAAGATGTTCGCGCAGATGCACTATTATATCGCGCCGGTCTGGAAGATGCTCGACATGTTCACCGACCTGCCCTGCATCGAGGATGATGGCTTCGACGTCGCGCTGATCACCGAAGTGCTGCCGACCTGGCAGTCGGCGACTTTGGGCGCGATCATCCAGCCCGAGGCAATCCTGTTCGGCAATCCGGCCGCCGGCCTTGCCTGCATGGCCGACAGCGCTGCTGCCGCAGCAGGCAAGGTCGTCGATCCGCTCTTCTGGTGCATGGGGTCCTGGGGCGCGACCTATCCGATCGCTGGCGACATCCATTTTGGCGACAGCGTCGAGGCCTGGGCGGGGCTCGCCGCGCGCGGCGTCTTCATGATGGGGCGGCTTGGCGCGCTTACCGTCAGTTCAGCAGACGGCTGCTCGTTCATCCCGCAGCCGGTCTGGACCAAGAGCCGCTACAAGTTCCAGCTGATGGAACCGGTAAAAGGTGGCCAGTGCGTCAATGTCGGGCGGCCAGGCGCGCTGTGGACCAGTGCCAAACATGCGCCGGGCAAGGACAATGCCCAGTTCATGCTGTTTGAAAAGACGATCTGCTGCGCCGGGGTTTCGACGCCATGAACAGGTCGCCTTTCCCGATCCGCATGCCCTCGCCTGGCATCAGCCGATGGTCTGCCCGTCATTCCACCGAGCCAGGCGTTCCCCATGCGGTCAGGCCGGTGTCGCATCCCCCCTGCGGCACCGGTCGGACGGTCGGCGTAGCCACATATACAGACGATCATACGGCGCGCCCCTCTTCGCCGCATGTGGTCGTGGCCACGCTGACCGTTTTTGAAGGCCAGGCTGTATTCCGGGCAGAGCTTGCCGACCCTGTTCCAGCTATATTTCTGTTCCGGCTGCGGCGTGGGTCGCGGCAGATCGCTCTGCGCGAGACGCGGCCATGAGGCCAGCTACCCTCGTCCTTGTCGCAGCGCTCAGCCTGCCTGTCCCGCTCCATGCGCAGACCGCGCAGGACCGCGCCCGCGCTGCGGCGGCCGCCGCGCGGGAAAAGAGCGCTGACAGCGACGCGCTGCTTGGCAATTATGTGACGCCGGGTCTGGCGGGACAGCCCATCACCACGGTCGACACCAAAAAGACCTTCACCCCCAATCTTGCCTGCCAGAAAAGCGCGACGCTGCTCGAACTGCTCGCCCAGCCCAGCGCCACCGGCGATATCGACACGCTCAGCATCTCGCGCGACAGCGATCTCGACGGGCGTTTCGATGAGGGACTGACCGTTCCGGTCCCCACTTCCGGGATTTGCGCCAATGGGATCATCTCCTGCGCGCCGGGCAGTTGGGACGCGTGCCGCTTCTTCCGCTGGGACGCTTCGGCGTCCGGATCGTTGAAGCTTTCGCAGGTCGAGCTGACCGATCTGGCCGGTTGTTACTGCGTCAACAATAGCTGCGGCAGCAATCTGGTCTGGGGCAATATGGCATCGATCCTCAAGGATCTGGGCGGCGGCGTTGTCGGCGCGCTCACCACGGCCGATCCGCGTATCGGCATCGCGCAGGCGTCCATCGATGGCCCGCTCATCCGCTACACCGGTGCGCAGACCACATCCTGCACGGCGCAACCGCAGGTTGGCGCCACGGCATACAAGGCCAATCCCGGCGCCATGGCGGGCGACGCCTATGGCGCCGCGCGAACGAGCAGCATTTTCCAGGCGCTTGTCCAGTCTTCGACCGGAACCGGCACGTCGCAGGTGCGCCGAAGTTGCACCATCATCCGGCAGATCGCCCAGGAAGAGATGACCGCCGAGATGATCATCGATCGCGTGGCGGGCGGCTACGCAACCTATGCTGCAAATCCAAGCAGCCGTACGTTCGTCATGGGTTCACCCATCGACAATAGCCTGTCTGGCGGATCCTGCACTCTTATCGATTTTCATATGACATTGCGGGTCAAGGACGCCGCAAGGCTTCAGCAACTACTTCTGACCCGCTTTGGCGGGGACGACTGGGCGCAGATCAGGATCGATGGCGAACTGGTTGGCTCAGGCCCGGAAGTCTGGACCGGATCGGGACTGCCGCCGGGCAAATGCGAGAAGAAGAGCGCCTTCTATGTCGATCCTGGTCTCGATCTCACCTCCAGGCTGACGCAAGGCGATCATGATATCTGGTTGCGGGTCGCGGTCGCCGATGGCGGCGAAGCCTATGCGGCGATCGAAGCGAAGGTGGACGCCGGCTGCAAGACGAGCGAGCAGCTTGTCGACAGCTGTTCGGGCTATGCGGCCAATGATGCCTGTCGTCTCGATGATGAAGATGTCGATGGCGTCATCACCTATCGCAACGGCGTCAAGACCGGGCTCACCCCCCTGCCCCAGACGCGGTTGATCGGCACGGGCGCCTGCGCGACCACGATCAGCCGCGCCTTCTTCGAGCGCCAGCGCAGCTATGCCTGCACGGTCGATAGCGGCGCGGTTCCACAGCCTGATCTTTCCCGTAGCGCCTATATCATCGATCATTCGACCGAGACTTTGCTCGCTGATCGGGTCAAGAATGCCGATGGCAGCCATAGCCTGACAACCCGCAATTTTTCCTTGCCCGTGTCCGGCAGCGTCAATGCGTGCGAGCCCATCTGCAAGACCCGCAAGGCGCAGGTCAATATAGCCGCAGCCCCCGATGGCGTGACTGGTTCCAGACAAAGTGATCCCATGAGCTGGGATTATTTTTATCACGCCTGCCAGGACAATGGTGTCTGCCCTGCGGGCACGGGTGAGGAAATGGTGCAGGGC
>Ga0315899_10003914_pt1 | contig 16151 bp, 15 predicted proteins | sample LakEriMetagenome_2_FD_203518 | JGI IMG/M metagenome (GOLD analysis project Ga0315899, IMG submission 203518) | Freshwater fungal communities from buoy surface, Lake Erie, Ohio, United States - Buoy 4 MA112 | ecosystem: Environmental > Aquatic > Freshwater > Lake | place: USA: Lake Erie, Ohio... | reverse complement strand
CGCTCAGAAGTTCCGCGTCGCGCCGCCGGAGCTGCCCGAGCCGCTGCACTGGTTCAAGTGGGAGGCCTACAGCACCTGGCTGTCGGGCATGTTCATGCTGGTGCTCGTCTACTGGCTCGGCGCGAAGGTGTATCTCGTCGACCCGCAGGTCGCCGACCTGTCGCCGGGCGTGGCGGTCGCGATCGCGGCCGCATTCCTCGCCGGCGGCTGGCTCGTGTACGACGCGCTGTGCCGCTCGCGGCTCGGCGCGAACGAGCCGGTGCTCGCCGCGGTGCTGCTCGCGGGCTGCGCCGCGGCCGCGTGGGCGTTGTGCCAGCTGTTCTCTGGACGCGGCGCGTTCATCCACTTCGGCGCGATGCTCGGCACGATCATGGCGGCGAACGTGTTCTTCGTGATCATCCCCGGGCAGAAGGACCTGGTGCGCGCGAAGGCCGAGGGCCGCGCGCCCGACCCGATCCACGGCGTGCGCGGCAAGCAGCGCAGCGTGCACAACACCTACTTCACGCTGCCGGTGCTGTTCACGATGATCAGCAACCACTACGCGAGCCTCACCAACCACCGGCACGCGTGGCTCGCGCTGGTCGCGATGGCGGTGGCCGGCGCGACGATCCGGCTGTGGTTCGTGCTGCGGCATCGCGGCCAGTCGAAGCCCGCGCTGATCGCGGTCGGCGTCGCGGCGATCGCCGGCACCTTCGCGCTCGTGATGCCCGCATCGACGCCCGCGCCGCAGGCCGGCGCGAAGGCGCCCGACCTCGCGCAGGTGGGACCGATCGTCGTGCAGCGCTGCGCGGGTTGCCACGCCGCGCAGCCGACGTACCCCGGCTTCGCGTCGCCGCCCAAGAACGTGGTGCTCGACTCGCCCGATGCGATCCTCCGGCAGGCGCAGGCGATCCACCAGCAGACCGTCGTCGCGAAGGCGATGCCGATCGGCAACCTGACGCAGATCACCGACGCCGAGCGCGCGACGATCGACGCCTGGTTCCGCGCCGGGGCGCCGCGCTGAGCCGGCGGGGCGCTCGGACGGGCCCGCGACGGGCCGGGCGGAACGCCCCGCGACCGGCCCGGGCGCGCCGGCGATAATCGGCCCCCCGTTCCCCGCCGCGAGGCCGACCGCCATGCCGCATCCCGGACCCCTCGCGGGCCTGACCGTCGTCGAGCTCGGGCAGGTGCTCGCCGGCCCGTTCGCCGGCGCGATCTTCGCGGACCTCGGCGCCGAGGTGATCAAGATCGAGCGGCCCGAGGTCGGCGACGACGCGCGGCAGATGGGCCCCGCGTTCCGCGGCGGCGACTCGCTCGCGTTCCAGGTGTTCAACCGCGGCAAGCAGTCGGTGGTGATCGACCTGAAGTCGGCCGAGGGCCTCGCCGCGCTCGACGCGATCGTCGCCGGGGCGGACATCCTCGTGCACAACCTGCGGCCCGGCGTGCCCGAGGCGCTCGGCCTCGACGGTCCGACGCTGTGCGCGCGCCACCCGCGGCTCGTCTACTGCGGCATGTCCGCGTTCGGGCACGTCGGCCCGCTCGCGTTGCGCCCGGGCTACGAGCCGCTGCTGCAGGCCTGGAGCGGCCTGTCGAGCATCAACGGCGAGCCCGACGGCCCGCCGATCCGCAGCGGTGCGTCGATCTGCGACCAGGGCACCGGCATGTGGATCGTCATCGGCGCGCTGTCGCTGCTGCACCGGCGCACGCTCACCGGCCGCGGCGGCGTCGTGCAGGGCTCGCTCGCCGAGACCGCGCTGTCGTGGCTCGCGCAGAAGGGCGACGCCTGGGCCAACGAAGGCACGCTGCCCGAGCGCCACCCCTCGGGCCATCCGAGCTTCGTGCCCTACGAGGCGTTCGACGCGTCCGACGGGCCGTTCCTGATCTGCGCGGGCAACGACCGGCTGTTCGCGAAGCTCGCGGCGGTGCTCGGCCACCCGGAATGGGCGGCCGATGCGCGTTTCCGGACGAACCGCGACCGGCTCGCGAACCGGGCCGCGCTGCTCGGTCCGCTGCGCGAGGTGCTGCGCACGCGCCCGCGCGGCGCGTGGCTCGAGGCACTCGAGGCGGCCGGCGTGCCCTGCGCGCCGATCCACACCGTGCCCGAGGCGCTGTCGCAGCCCCAGGTCGCCGCGCTCGGCCTGGTGCAGCCGGTGCCGGGCGGCGACGGCATGACGCTGACCGGGCTGCCGCTGTCCTTCGACGGCGAGCGGCCGGCGATCCGCGGGCCGGCCCCGGCGCTCGGCGCCGACACCGCGCGCCACGCCCGCGGCCGACCGCCCCACTGAAGGGCACAGAGCACAACGACGGCGCGCCGCGGCCGTAGAATCGCGGCCGGCACGGCTCTTGCAGCCACGCTTTCGAGACGGCACCGATCCCCGGCCGGCCGCGCGCACTTCCAGGAGAGCCCCCCGATGTCCGTCCGCCATTCGTCCGCCCGGCTCGTCGCCGCCCTTGCGCTCGGGGCGGGGCTGTTCGCCGCCGCGCCCGCGTCCGCGCAGGAGACGAAGATCCGCTTCCAGCTCGACTGGCGCTTCGAGGGCCCCGCGGCGCTGTTCACGCTGCCCGCGAAGAAGGGCTACTTCAAGGACGAGAAGCTCGACGTCACGATCGACGCGGGCAACGGCTCGGGCGGCACGATCACGCGGGTGGCCACCGGCACCTACGACATGGGCTTCGCCGACATGGCGGCGCTGATGGAGTTCTGGGGCAACAACCCGACCGCGCCCGCCAAGCCGGTCGCGGTGATGATGGTCTACAACAACACGCCGGCCGCGGTGCTCGCGCTGAAGAAGTCGGGGATCAAGACGCCCGCCGACCTCGCCGGCAAGAAGCTCGGCGCGCCGGTGTTCGACGCCGGCCGCAAGGGCTTCCCGATCTTCGCGAAGGCCAACGGCATCGACCTCGGCAAGATCCAGTGGACCTCGATGGACCCGCCGCTGCGCGAGACGATGCTGGTGCGCGGCGACGTCGACGCGATCACCGGCTTCTACTTCACCTCGCTGCTGAACCTGAACGCGCGCGGCGTGAAGGACGAGGACGTGGTGATCCTGCCGTACCCGCAGTACGGCGTGAAGCTCTACGGCAACGCGATCATCACCACCGAGGAGTTCCTGAAGAAGAACCCCGAGGCGGTGAAGGCGTTCCTGCGCGCGTTCGCGAAGGGCGTGCGCGACGTGATCGCCGACCCGGGGGCGGGCATCGCGAGCGTCAAGGATCGCGACGGCCTGATCGACGTCGCGCTCGAGACCCGGCGGCTCAAGCTCGCGCTCGCCGGCAGCGTGCTCACCTCGGACGCGAAGGCAGAGGGCTTCGGCGAGGTCTCGCCGCCGCGGCTCGCGCTGATGGCCTCGCAGGTCAACGACGCCTACGGCCTCAGGGAGCGCGTGCAGCCCGACCGCATCTTCGTGCAGGGCCTCCTTCCGTCGAAGGATCAGCGCAACATCTTCGGCAAGTGACGGCGGCGCCGCGATGAGCGCCGCCGCGCCGAACTTCGTCGACTTCCGCGACGTCTGGCTCGCCTACAACGACGAGCTCGCCGCGCGCAACGAGTTCGCGGTCGAGGACATCTCGCTGCAGACGCGCGACGGCGAGTTCATCGCGATCGTCGGGCCCTCGGGCTGCGGCAAGTCGACCTTCATGAAGCTCGCCACCGGGCTCAAGCGCCCGACGAAGGGCAGCGTGACGATCGCCGGCCAGCCGGTCACCGGCCCGCTGAAGATCGTCGGCATGGCGTTCCAGGCGCCGACGCTGCTGCCCTGGCGCACGACGCTCGACAACGTGCTGCTGCCGCTCGAGATCGTCGAGCCGTACCGCTCGAACTTCAAGGCGAAGCGCGCGGAGTACGCGGAGCGGGCGCGCAGGCTGCTGGCCACCGTCGGCCTGCAGGGCTACGAGGACAAGTTCCCGTGGCAGCTCTCGGGCGGCATGCAGCAGCGCGCGTCGATCTGCCGCGCGCTGATCCACGAGCCGAAGATGCTGCTGCTCGACGAGCCGTTCGGCGCGCTCGACGCGTTCACCCGCGAGGAGTTGTGGAACGTGCTGCGCGACCTGTGGACCACGCAGCGCTTCAACGTGATCCTGGTCACGCACGACCTGCGCGAGGCGGTCTACCTCGCCGACACCGTGTACGTGATGAGCAAGCGGCCCGGCCGCATCCTCGCGCGCAAGGAGAACCCGCTGCCGCGGCCGCGCGACCTCGAGATCACCTACACCGAGCCGTTCACCGCCCTCGTGCACGAGCTGCGCGAGCGGATCGGCTCCATCCGCAAGGGCTGAGCCGATGGCCTCCCGCACCGCCGAGCGCTTCGCGCCGCTGCTCCTCCTCGTCGCGATCCTGCTCGTCTGGGAGATCGCCTGCCGCGTGCTGTCGGTCAGCGAGTTCGTGCTGCCGACGCCGTCGTCGATCGCGGTCGCGCTGGTCGAGTTCGCCGGCCCGATCATGACCAACGCGTGGCGCACCTTCTGGACCACGATGATCGGCTTCGGGCTGTCGATCGTCGTCGGCGTGCTGCTCGGCTTCCTGATCGGCTCCTCGAAGTTCGCCTACTCGGCGATGTACCCGCTGCTCACCGCATTCAACTCGGTGCCGAAGGCGGCGCTCGTGCCGATCCTGGTCGTCTGGTTCGGCATCGGCGCGGGCCCCGCGATCCTGACCGCGTTCCTGATCTCGTTCTTCCCGATCATGGTCAACATCGCGACCGGCCTCGCGACCCTCGAGCCCGAGCTCGAGGACGTGCTGCGGGTGCTCGGCGCCAAGCGCCTGGACGTGCTGCTCAAGGTCGGCCTGCCGCGCTCGATGCCCTACTTCTTTGCATCGCTGAAGGTCGCGATCACGCTCGCGTTCGTCGGCACGACCGTCTCGGAGATGAGCGCGTCGAACGACGGCATCGGCCAGCTGCTGCTGACGGCCGGCTCGCAGTCGCGCATGCCGCTCGCGTTCGCCGGGCTCGTGGTGATCGGCGTGATGGCGATGGCGATGTACGAGCTGTTCTCGTGGATCGAGCGCCACACCACCGCCTGGGCGCACCGGGGCCAGAACGCGTCGTGAGCGGCGCGGACCTCGAGCGGCTGCTGCGCGAGGCGATCGCGCTGTCGGCCGCGGCGCGCACCGCGGGGCGCCATCCGTTCGGCGCGCTGGTGGTCGCCGCCGACGGCACCGTGCTCGCGCGCGCCGGCAACGAGTCGGCCACCGGCGACGACCCGACCGCGCATGCCGAGACGGTCGCGATCCGCCGCGCGGCGGCCGCTCACGGCACCGCGGCGCTCGCCGGCGGCGCGCTCGTCACCAGCGCCGAGCCGTGCGCGATGTGCGCGGGCGCGGCCTACTGGGCCGGCCTCTCGGGCGTCGTGTACGGCCTGTCGGAGACGCGCCTGCGCGCGATGACCGGCGCACACCCGGAGAACCCGACGCTCGACCTGCCGTGCCGCACGGTGTTCGCGAGCGGGCAGCGCGCGGTCGAGGTGACCGGGCCGCTGCTCGAGGACGAGGCCGCGGCGGTGCACGACGGGTTCTGGTCGCGGGGCTGAGCGGCCCCGGAACGACGACGGCCCGCCGGGGGGCGGGCCGTCGAGGCGGCGACGTCGCGGCGCGCAAGGCGCCGCGGGGGCGTCAGAACCGGTGCCGCACGCCCAGCGCGACGACGGTCTGCTCCGCGCCGTCCGGGCTCTTGAAGACGTCCGAGTAGTACGCCCCGTACAGGTCGGTGCGCTTCGACAGCGTGTGCACGTAGGCGAGCGCCCAGGTGTCGCGCTTCGAGGGGGTCGCCGGCGAGACGTCCTTGATGTCGCTGGTGGTGTACGACGCGAGGATCGAGCCGGCGCCGACCGGCACCGACACGCCCGCCTGGATCGTGTCGCGGTCGATGTTCGAGGCGGCCAGCGCGAAGGTCTCCTTGATCTGCTGGTACTGCGCGAAGGCCTTCAGGAACTTGAGGTCGTAGCTCGCGCCGAGCTGCCAGGCCTCCTGCTCGCGCCCGTTGCCGCCGGCGCTCAGGTCGATCTGCCGGTACGCGACCGTCGCGCCGAACGCACCGCGGAAGAACACCAGCGCCGCGTCGATCGCCTTGCCGGCGTTCTTGTCGGGCCCGCCGGTCAGGTCCTCGGCGCCGAGCGAGTACAGCACGTCGGCGCGCAGGCCGCCCCAGCTCGGGGAGGTCCAGCGGACCGAGTTGCTGAGGCCGGTGTCGCCCTGCAGCGCGCCGCGGAAGGTGTGCGTGATCATCGGGCCGACGACGAACGAGTCGACCAGCGGGTTGAACAGCAGCGTCGAGATGAAGTACGGCGCGGTGTTGCGGCCGAGCGTGATGCGGCCGAACGAACCGCTCTCCAGGCCGACGAACGCGCTGCGCGCCCAGAACGTGTCGGTGCGGAAGCGGCCCGAGTCGCCGACGTCCGGCTGGAAGAACGACTCGATCGCGAAGATGGCCCTCAGCCCGCCGCCGAGGTCCTCGCTGCCGCGGATGCCGAAGAACGAGGTCTGCAGGCCGCCGGTGTTGACGACGCCGGCGCTGGCCTTGCCGGCGGTCGGAGAGTTGTTCTCGATGTAGCCGACGAACGTGTCGAGCACGCCGTACAGGGTGACCGAGGATTGCGCGGACGCGAGCGGCGCGAATGAAACGAGCGCGGCGGCGGCGGCCGCTGCGACGGGACGGCGGGCGAGCATGGGAGAGTCCTCTCTGTGTTGTGGTGTTGTGGTGTGGCAGCGTGGCCGTGGCGCAAGTTTCGTACCACCCGTGCGGCGGGGCAAATCGAACCATCGCGGTGCGGAACCCTGCGCCCGGGAGGGCCGGGCCCGAACGCCTACAATGCGGTTCGCACTACAGGGCCGCAGGGCCGACCGACATGGGACACCGACTCACCCGAATCGCGACCCGCACCGGCGACGACGGCAGCACCGGACTCGGCGACGGCAGCCGCACCCCCAAGGACAGCCTGCGCGTCGCCGCGATGGGCGACGTCGACGAGCTGAACTCGACCCTCGGCGTGCTGCTGTGCGAGCCGCTGCCCGAGGACGTCCGCGCCCAGCTGCTCGACATCCAGCACGACCTCTTCGACCTGGGCGGCGAGCTCTGCATCCCCGGCTTCGAGAACATCGCCGACGCGCAGGTCGCGCGGCTCGACGCGCTGCTCGAGACCCACAACGCCTCGCTGCCCCGGCTGCAGGAGTTCATCCTGCCCGGAGGCTCTCGCGCGGCCGCGCTCGCGCACGTCTCGCGCACCGTCTGCCGGCGCGCCGAGCGCGCGGTCGTCGCGCTCGGGCACGCCGAGGCGGTGCGGCCGCTGTGCCGGCAGTACCTGAACCGGCTGTCGGACCTGCTGTTCGTGCTCGCACGGGTGCTGAACCGGCATGCGGGGGGCACCGACGTGCTGTGGGAGAAGGGGCGCGCGAAGGGCGGCTGAGGCCGCGCGGGCGGGCGGCGCGCGGTCCGGCGCCGCCGACCACGGTCAGCGCGGCGGCGGGTCCGCGAGTGCCGCCGCGAGCGCCTCCGACAGCCCGCTCCAGCGCACGCCCGCGTCGAGCGAGGCCGGCACGACGGCCGGCGCGCGCAGCGTCGCCGTGGCCCATCGGGCCCCCGCCTGCACGCTGTCGATCACCGGCACCGGCACCTGCGCGGCGACGCGCTGCGCGATGCCGCCGAGCGCCGCGCCGCCGATCACCACCGCCCGCACCGGGGGCGCGGCCGCGGCGCGCAGCGCGCCGAGCAGCTCGGCCGCGCCGCCGTCGGGCATCGCCATCAGCTCGACGCCGCTCTTCTCGACCACATGGATCCCGGCGAGCCCCTCGGCGAGCCCGTTGGCGAGCGCGAAGCGATCGAGCATCGGCCGCCATGCGGCGCCGCCGGTGACGATCGCGTGCGGCCCGTGGGCCGCGGCCTCGCGCAGCGCCGCCTCGGCGAGCCCGGTGACCGGGACGCCCGCGACCTCGCGCAGCGCGGCGACGCCGGGGTCGCCGAAGCAGCCGACCAGCACCGCGTCGCAGCGCCCGCCGTCGGCGCGCCACGCGGCCCACGCATCGAGCGCCGCGTGGCCGGCGACCGCATAGGCGGCCTCGGAGGCGATGTAGGACGCGCCGAGGCGCGCGGTGACCGGAACGAGCTCGACACCGGGTCCGAGCAGCGGCCGCATCACGTCGGCCATCAGCGCGGTGACCGACGCGGAGGTGTTCGGGTTGATCAGCAGCAGCGTGGGCACGGCGGGCTCCCGTCGGGCGGCGGGTGTGCCGCGACGGGAGCGATGATATCGGCGCCGCCGCCGCCGCGGGCGGACCTCAGTAGGTCTTGTACGGCAGGAACTTGCCGTTCAGCACGACGCGCACGCGGTCGCCCTTCGGATCCGGCTCGCGGGTGATGTCCATCGAGAAGTCGATCGCGCTCATGATGCCGTCGCCGAACTCCTCGTGGATCAGCTCCTTGATCGTCATGCCGTAGACGTTGACGATCTCGTACCAGCGGTAGATCAGCGGGTCGGTCGGCACCGCCGTGGGCAGCGAGCCCTTGTACGGCACGACCTGCAGCCAGGCGACCTCGTCCTCCGACAGGCCGAAGATGTCGCCGACGGTGTCGGCCTGCTTCTTCGTGAAGGTCATCTGCCCGAGGCAACCGGCGGTGACCCACTCCTTGCTCTCGCCGACGGCCTTGGCCACGTCGGCCCACTTGATGCCCTTGCGCACCTTGGTCTCGACGATCTTGCGGGTGACGTCGTTGCGGTCCATCTCGTTCGTGCTCCTCGGGGTTGGGGTTCGGTCACTTGACCGCGTGCAGCTTCGGCACCGGCGCGACCGCCATCGTGTCGGGCGGCGCGCCGTCGGCGTCGGCGTCGAGCCCGGGCGACACCTCGATCGGGCCGCCGGACGCACCGGCCGACGCATCGGTCGCGCCCTGCTGGATCAGCTTCGAGCGGTGGACCAGGAAGTCCACCAGGTGGTTGCGGATCCGGTAGAACTGCGGATCGTGGTGGATCGTGAGCCGCGTGCGGTCGCGCGGCAGCGTGTTGCGCACCACCTCGGCGATCCGCGCGTTCGGGCCGTTGCTCATCAGCAGGATCCGGTCGGCGAGCAGGATCGCCTCGTCGACGTCGTGCGTGATCATGAACACCGTCTGGTGCGTCGCCTGGACGATCTTCAGCAGCTCGTCCTGGATCACGCCGCGCGTGAGCGCGTCGAGCGCGCCGAACGGCTCGTCGAGCAGCAGCATCTTCGGCTCGATCGCGAACGCGCGCGCGATGCCGACGCGCTGCTTCATGCCGCCCGACAGCTCCGCCGGCTTCTTGTGCTCGGCGCCCGCGAGGCCCACCAGCTCGATGAAGCGGCGCGCGTGCGCCTCGACCTTCGCGCGGTTCCACTGGGGCCAGCGCGAGCGCACCGCGAAGGCGACGTTGCCCATCACCGACAGCCACGGCATCAGCGCATGGCCCTGGAACACCACGCCGCGCTCGAGGCCGGGCCCCGAGACCTCGCGGCCGTCCATGAACACGTAGCCGGCCGAGGGCTGCTCCAGGCCGGCGAGCACGTTCAGGATCGTCGTCTTGCCGCAGCCCGAGTGGCCGATGATGCAGACGAACTCGCCCTTGGCGATGCCGAAGTCGACCTTGTCGAAGACGGTGAGCTCGCCCTTGCCGGAAGGGAAGCGCTTGGCGAGCCCCTCGACCCGCAGGAAGGTGTCGTTGGCCATGCTCATTCCCGCCAGGTCACGAACTTCTGCAGGCTGGCGAACATCAGGTCGAGCAGCATGCCGACGACGCCGATCAGCACGATCGCGAAGATCACGTTGGTCAGCGACAGGTTGTTCCACTCGTTCCAGACGAAGTAGCCGATGCCGGTGCCGCCGACGAGCATCTCGGCGGCGACGATCACCAGCCACGCGATGCCCATCGAGATCCGCATGCCGGTGAGGATCGTGGGCGCCGCCGCCGGCAGGATCACCTCGAAGGCCTTCCTGAACGGTCCGACCTCGAGCGTGCGCGCGACGTTGAGCCAGTCGCGCCGCACGGCCGCGACGCCGAACGCGGTGTTGATCAGCATCGGCCAGATCGAGCAGATGAAGATCACGAAGATGCCGGAGGCCGACGAATCCTTGATCGTGTAGAGCGCGATCGGCATCCACGCGAGCGGCGAGATCGGCTTCAGAACCTGGATGAACGGGTTCAGCGCGCGGTAGAGCAGCGGCGACATCCCGATCAGGAAGCCGACCGGGATCGCGACCAGTGCGGCGAGCAGGTAGCCGCCGCCGACCCGCGCGAGCGAGTGGGCGAGCTGGATGCCGATGCCCTTGTCGTTCGGGCCGTTGTCGTAGAACGGCGCGGACAGGTGCTTGAGCGCGGTCTCGCCCATCTGCGCGAGCGTGGGCAGGCCGTCGGTCTTCGCGGCCGCGCCCGCGGCCTTGCCCATCAGCTTCGCGTACTCGTCGTTCTCGGCGCCGCCCGCCGCGACGCCCGAGGGGGCGGTCGCGACGTGCCAGATGCCGAGCAGCACCACGAGGATCAGCACCGACAGCGCGGCGGCCCTCACGTTCAGCGAACGTTCGGAGTTCATCGTCGCGGGCTCAGGTGCGCTTGATCGCGAAGCTGCCGACGTACTGCTCGGGCTGCATCGGATCGAATTCCTTGCCCATCACCTTGAACTTGCGGTAGCCGGTGTCGGGCGCCTTCTGGTCGAGCTCCTTCATCCGCTTCCTCGCATCGGTCAGCAGGAACACCTGCTCGGCGATGTCCTTGTAGGCGACGTCGCCCTTGATGTAGCCCCAGCGCTTCATCTGGGTCAGCATCCAGACCGCCATCGAGTACCAGGGGAACGGGTCGAAGTCGGTCCGGTCGGGCACGTTCTTCACGCCGCCGAGGCCGTCGGCGAAGCGGCCGGTCAGAACCTGCTCGACGATCGTCTCGGGCTGGTTCAGGTACGCGGCCGGCGAGATCACCTTGGCGATCAGCGGCCGGTTCTTCGGGTCGCGCGCCATCGCGGCCGCCTCGAGCACCGCGCGGTAGAGCGCGGCGAAGGTGTTGGGCATCTCCTTCGTGAACGCCTCGGACACGCCGAACGCGCAGCACGGATGGCCGTCCCAGATCTCCTTCGACAGGATGTGGATGAAGCCCACCTCGTCGAACACCGCGCGCTGGTTGAACGGGTCCGGCCCGAGGAAGCCGTCGATGTTGCCGGCGCGCAGGTTCGCGACCATCTCGGCCGGCGGCGTCACGCGCAGCTGCACGTCCTTGTCCGGATCGAGGCCGTTCTCGGCGAGGTAGTAGCGCAGCAGGAAGTTGTGGATCGAGTACTCGAACGGGATCGCGAAGCGAAAGCCCTTCCACTGCTTCGGGTCGCGCTTGTCCTTGTGCTTGACCGACAGCGTGATCGCCTGGCCGTTGATGTTCTGGATCGTGGCCACGCGCATCGGCGTCGCGACCGAGCCCAGGCCCATCGAGATCGCGACCGGCATCGGCGACAGGAAGTGCGACGCGTCGTACTCCTTGTTGATCATCCGGTCGCGCACCAGCGCCCAGCCCGCGGTCTTCTGCAGCGACACCGTCAGGCCCTGGCGGCGGTAGAAGCCGAGCGGGTCGGCCATGATCAGCGGCGTGGCGCACGCGATCGGGATGAAGCCCACCTTGAGCTCCGTCTTCTCGGGCTTGCCCTTGTCCTGCGCCATCGCCTGCATCGCGCCGACCGGCAGCACCGAGGCGATCGCGGCGCGCGCGGTGTTGACGCCGACCGCGCGGATGAAGCGGCGACGCAGCGCGTCGTTCGGGAACAGCGCGCGCACGAGCGCGGTCTCGACGACGTCGTTCGACAGGCGCTCGGCGTCGATCGGGCCGGCCGCGGCGACGTCGTCCGCGTGGGGATCGGGCGCGTCCGCGTCGTGCACGACACCGCAGCGCGAGCACGCGTGACCGAGGCGTCGATAGGCGTCGTAGGGTCGGAAGACGTTGGTCATGGCGAGGCCGGTGTCGAGGGTGTCCGTCGCTTGCAAGCGGCGTGCCATCCGCGTCGCGAGGCCGCGCGTCGATCGCTCGCGACCTCGCATCCGGCCAATGTGAACGCTTTGGCAACACAGCGGACATGGGTCGGTGCGCACCGGCATCGCCCGCGACGCGGCCCCCCGCGCATCGCCCCTGCGCACGACGCGGGCTTCAGCCCCGGCGAGGGGCGCGATGCGCACCGGCGACGAGGGTCGATCGCGAGCACGCACCGTGCCGGGTCGGACGGCGAACGACCCGCGCGACGCACGCGCGATGGCATGGGCCTTGCGCCGTGTCGGGCTCCCTCCCCCTCCCCTCCACACTTCGAGGAGCACTGCCATGTCCAACCCCGTGCTGATCTCCCCGTCCGATCTCGCCGCGCTCGCGAAGGCCGAGCCCGTCGTGTTCATCGACACCCGCGACCCCGAGGCGTACGCGTCGGGCCACCTGCCCGGCGCGGTGAACCTGCGCGAGATCTTCACGTTCCTCGCGACCTCGACCGCCGAGGGCCTGTCGGAGCTGAAGCAGGCCTTCGCGGAGTCGTTCGGCTCGGTGGGCCTGTCGGGCGCCGAGACCGCGGTGCTGTACGAGGAGTCGATGAACAGCGGCTTCGGCCAGTCGTGCCGCGGCTACTTCCTGCTCACCTGGCTCAAGTACCCCAGGGTGCGGATCCTCGACGGCGGCCTGGCCGCATGGAAGGCAGCGGGCCTGCCGGTCGACGCCGCGCCGGTGTCGCCGAAGCCCGCCACGTTCCCGCTGCCCCCGTCGACCGCGTCGATGATGGTCACGAAGGAGGAGATGCTGAAGGCGCTCGACAGCGAGGTGATGCTGCTCGACGTGCGCGACGTCGACGAGTGGATCGGCGAGAGCTCGTCGCCCTACGGCAAGGATTTCGCGCCGCGCAAGGGCCGCATCCCCGGCGCGAAGTGGATCGAGTGGTACCGGTTCATGAAGCCGTCGGCGCAGGGCCCGGTGTTCAAGAGCCCGAGCGAGATCCTCGCCGAGTGCCGCACCGCCGGCATCTCGCCGAAGGACACCGTCTACCTCTACTGCTTCAAGGGCGCACGCGCGTCGAACACGTTCGTCGCGCTGAAGGAGGCGGGCTTCTCGGACGTGCGGATGTACTTCGGCTCGTGGAACGAGTGGTCGCGCGAGCCGGGGCTGCCGATCGAGTCGGGCTTCCCGTCGAACTGAGCGTGCGGGCGCGCGGGCGTCGGCCCGCGCGCGATCGAACTCAGGCGATCGGAAGCGGCTTGGGCTGCGGCATCGGCAGCCAGCCGGGCAGCCCGGCGATCCGAGCGAGCCACGCGCACACCGCGGGCCAGGGCTCGAGCGGGAGCTTCGCGTCGGGCAGCGCCTCGACGTACGGATACACGGCGATGTCGGCGATCGAGGCCGCGTCGCCCTCGAGCCAGTCGCGACCCTGCAGCCGCGCCTCGAGCGTCGCCATCGCGTCGAGCGTGCGGCGCGTCGTCGCCTGGACGTCGATCGGCGTGCCGAGACGGTGGTGCCGGCGCAGCAGGTTCGGCCCGTGATGGATCTCGTTGGCCGAGAAGAACACCCACTGCAGCTGCTGCGCGAGCGTCCACGGGTCCTCGGGCCACCAGCGCGCGCCGCCGTGCTCGCGCGCGAGCCACAGCAGGATCGCGTGGCTGTCGCGCAGCACGCGCCCGTCCTCGACCAGCACCGGCACGAGGCCGGCGGGGTTCAGCGCGCGGAACGCGGGCGCGTGCTGATCGCCGCGCCGGATGTCGACGAGGTGTTCCTCGAACGGCAGGCCGAGCATCGACAGGAACACGCGGACCCGCTGGCAGTTGCCCGACGGCGGGAACGCGTGCAGCACGCGCGAGGCGGCCATCTCAGCGCGCGGCCGCCTCGACGGGCGTCGGCCGGATCGTCAGCGGCAGGCACGCGGTCTTGACGACCCAGACCGGGTCGCGCGCGATGTAGCGCTCGGGCCGGCCGACGATCTCGCCGGCGATGGTCCGCGCCTGGCGCCGGATCGGCTCGACGGTGCCGCCGACGCGGCCGTCGACCTCGGCGCAGTCGCCGAGCGCCCACACGCGCCCGGGCACGCAGGCGAGCGTCGCCTCGTCGACGACGACGCCGCGGTTCACCGCGAGGCCGGCGCGTCGCGCGAGCCGCGTCTCCGCCTCGATGCCGACCGCGACGAGGCCGACGTCGAAGGCGCCCGCGGCCGAGCCGCCGGCGGTGTCGCGCCAGACGAGGCCGACGCGCGCGTCGTCGGGGCCGGCGCCCGCCGGCACGACCACGTCCTGCAGCGTCGCACCGCCGTGGAAGCGCACGCCGCGGCCGCGCAGCGCGTCGCGCAGCCGCGTCGCGGTCGCGTCGTCGAGCCGGCCGGCGAGCGGCAGCCGGTTCGCCTCGAGCAGCGCGACCTCGGCGCCGGCACCCGCGAAGTCGTCGGCGAGCTCGCAACCGACCAGGCCTGCGCCGACGATCGCGAGCCGCGGCGCGCGGCCGTCGGCCGCGGCGCGCGCGCGGGCCGCGTCCCAGGCGGCGCGCAACCGCGCGTACGCGGCGAGGTCGTTGACCGCGAGCAGCCGTGCGGCGCCCGCGCCGGGCAGCGCGGGCCGTCGCGCGCGGCCGCCGGTGGCGAGCACCAGGTGCGAGAAGCGCAGCGTGCCGCGGGTGGTCGTCAGCCGGCGGCGGCGCACATCGAGCTCGAGCGCCCACGCGTGCGCGAGCAGCCGCACGCCGAGCTCGGCGGCGAGCGCGGGGCCCGGCGTCTCGACGAGCGCCTCGGGTGTCAGGCCCTTCGCGAGCGCGACCGAGATCGAGGGCTTCGGATAGAGCGCGCCGTCGCACGCGGTGACGATCGTCACCGGCGCGTCGCAGCCCGCGTCGCGCAGCGCCCGCGCGACGCTCCAGCCCGCGGTGCCGGCGCCGACGATCACGACGCCCTCGCCGCGAGGCACGCTCGCGCAGGGTGCGGCCGCGGCGGGGCCGCGCGCGGGCGCCGGCTCGATCGGACGGAAGTCCGCCTTGCCGACGCCGCAGACCGGGCAGCGCCAGTCCTCGGGGATGTCCTCGAAGCGCGTGCCCGGCGCGAGCCCCGAGTCGGCATCGCCCTTGGCCTCGTCGTAGATCAGCCCGCAGGCCTCGCAGAGCCAGCGGCGCAGCGCACGCTTCGCGTCGGTCATCGCATCGTCCCGTTCAGCGCACGCCCGCGGCCATCAGCCGGTCGAGCTCCTTGCGCAGGTGCTTGATCGCCGGCGTGACGATCGCGACGAACCAGCCCTCGCGCAGCCGGCGCTGCGCGGGCGACGCGAGCGCGTAGCCGAGCGCGCCGGTGTGCAGCATCGCCGACTGCGTCGCGCGCAGCGTCAGCTCGGAGGCCTGCAGGCGCACCGTCAGCACCTCGGCGAAGCGCGCGTCCGACGGGTCGAGCACGTGCTGCGCGAGCGTGCCGACGCGCTCGCGCAGCGCGCCCAGCTCGTCCTCGATCACGTCGGGCCCGTCCTCGAGGAAGCCGTTGACGTGCGCGAGGCGCAGGTTCGACTCGCGCATCAGCGCCACGCACGCCTGCACGATGCCCGCGCCGATGCCGACCTGCATCAGCACGAAGCCGTTGCGGATGCGCTTGAGCCACGGGCCGATCGGGTCGGCGAGCACATGGTCGTCGGGCACGAAGACCTCATCGAACTGCAGCGCGTAGGTGCCGGTGCCGTCCATCGCGAGGAACGGCGGCACCGCCTCCAGGGTCAGGCCCGGCCAGTCGCACCGCATCAGCGCCATCACCTCGACGCCGGTGCCGGGCCGCGGCGCGCCGTCGGCGCCGAGCGGCATGAAGGCCGTGCCGAAGACGTGGTCGGGGCCGAGGTTCGACACCCAGGGCAGCCGCCCGGACACGCGCCAGCCACCGGGCACCTTCGTGCCCTTGAGCGCCAGCCGCTCGATCGACGCGAACCACTTCATCGGGTTCGACATGCCGGTGCCGCCGAGCACCTCGGCGCTCGCGAGCTTCGGCAGCAGGTCGCGCTTGAGCGTCTCGGAGGCGCCCTGCTCGACGTACCAGGCGCACGCATCCTGGCACCAGCCCATGAACGCGCTCGCGCCGCAGCTGCGGCCGATCGCGGCGAGCGCGTCGAGCGCGCCGGCGACATCGCGCAGGCCGTCGGCGCGCTGCGTCGCGAGGTGGTGGCGGAACGCGCCCTGCGCGCCGAGCGCGCGCATCGCGGCGGCCGGATACAGGCCGTCGCGGT
>Ga0315899_10003910_pt1 | contig 16162 bp, 17 predicted proteins | sample LakEriMetagenome_2_FD_203518 | JGI IMG/M metagenome (GOLD analysis project Ga0315899, IMG submission 203518) | Freshwater fungal communities from buoy surface, Lake Erie, Ohio, United States - Buoy 4 MA112 | ecosystem: Environmental > Aquatic > Freshwater > Lake | place: USA: Lake Erie, Ohio... | reverse complement strand
GTCGCCGCGGTGATGGGCGGCGGCGCGTCGGCCGCGGCCGGCCAGCGCGCGCTCGATGCGGGCGGCATCCCGCAGTTCCTCACGCCCGAGAACGCGGTCGACGCGCTCGCGCTGCTGCAGAGCTTCGCGGTCAACCAGCAGAAGCTGCGCCAGGCGCCGGTCGCGATCGACGAGGGTTTCGTGCCCGACGTCGCCGCGGCCGAGGCGATCCGCCGCACGGCGCTGGCCGAGGGCCGCACGCTGCTCGACGAGGTCGAGTCGAAGGCGCTGCTCGGCCACTTCGGCATCGCGGCGCCGCCGTCGATCGTCGCCTCGGACCCGCAGGGCGCGGCCGAGGCGGCGAAGCGGCTGGGCTTTCCGGTCGTGCTGAAGGTGCTGTCGCCCGACATCGTCCACAAGTCCGACGTCGGCGGCGTGCGGATCAACGTGCAGTCGGCGGCGGCCGCGCGCGCGGCCGCGGAGGACATCCTCGAGAGCGTCGCGCGGCTGCGGCCCGAGGCGCGCGTCTCGGGCGTCGTCGTGCAGCCGATGGTGCGCACCCGCCACCAGCGCGAGGTGTACCTCGGCATGGCGACCGATCCGATGTTCGGCGCGGTGATCGCGTTCGGCGCGGGCGGCGTCGCGGTCGAGCAGATCGACGACGTGGCGATCGGGCTGCCGCCGCTCAACGCGCTGCTCGCGCGCTCGCTGGTGAACCGCACGCGCTTCGCGAAGCTGCTGCGCGCCTACCGCAACGTGCCGGGCGTCGATTTCCCGCAGCTCGAGCAGACGCTGGTGCGCTTCTCGGGCCTGGTCTGCGCGTGCCCGTGGATCGCGAGCCTCGACATCAACCCGCTGGTCGTCGACGAGGACCGCGTGACCGCGCTCGACGCGCGGATCCGGGTCAAGACGCCGGCCGAGATGCTCGCCGTGCACTGGCGCGGCGCCTACGGGCACCTCGCGATCCACCCGTATCCGCGCGAGCTCGAGGAGACGGTGACGCTGAAGAACGGGCAGTCGGTGCTGCTGCGCCCGATCCGGCCCGAGGACGCGGACCTCGAGCGCGCGTTCGTCGCGGCGCTGTCGCCGCAGACGCTCTACCGCCGTTTCATGATGCCGGTGAAGGAGCTGTCGGACGCGATGATCGAGCGCTTCACGCAGATCGACTACGACCGCGAGCTCGCGCTGGTCGCGCTGGAGAACCCGGGCGGCGGCACGCCCGGCGCGCCGGGCTCGCGGCTGTGCGGCGTCGCGCGGATCATCCCGACCTGGGAGGACGGCGCCGCCGAGTTCGCGATCGTCGTCGGCGACTGGATGCAGCACTCGGGGCTCGGCCGCGAGCTGATGCTGCGGATGTTCGACGCGTGCCGCACGCGCGGCTACGACGTGATCGAAGGCATCATCCTCGGCGAGAACGTGTCGATGCTGCGCTTCTGCGAGCGGCTCGGCTTCACGATCAAGGTCAACCCGGACGATCCGGCCGAGCGGATCGCGCGCCGCACGCTGTCCTGATCGCGGCCGCGACCCGGCGGGTTGCTCAGAACAGCGCGAAGTCGCGCACGCCGTAGGTCGTGCGGAAGTGATCGGCGAGCGAGCGCGCGCGGGCGCGCGCGTCGTCGACCTCGCCGATGGTCTCCTCGTGGCGGGCCGACTGCACGATCGCGACCGACAACATCTCGCTGAAGTGCTCGACCGACTCGGCACCCGCCCCGCCCCAGCGCACGCGCAGCTGGTCGACGCCCTCCGGCGCCGAGCGCGGGTCGGCGACCGGGTGCATCGCCGCGACCAGGTGCCCGTGGGCGAGGTTGCGGACCGACTCGACCTCGCCCGAGCGCACCGAGCGGATCGGCGCGAAGCCGGCGAGCTGGCTCATGAACTCGACCGCCTTCTGGGCGGCGGTCTTCTCGCGGCTCGGAGTACGGGCGGCGACGGTGGATTCGGCATGCATGGAAGACTCCTGGCGGCATCGGGGCCGTCGTGCGTTCGAGGCCCATCATCGTCGTCTTCGGCCGCGCCGGCGCCGACCTTCGGGCCCGTAGCGCCTGCGGCCGACGGGCGGTCGATGCACCTCGGCACGGCCGCCCGCCGGCCCGCTGCCCCGACCTCTCGGCGCCCTCGGCGCCCTCGGCGCCCTCAGCCCCTCGCGCCGCGCAGCGCCGCCCACGCGAGGCAGGCCCAGCCGGCGAGGAACGCGACCCCGCCGAACGGCGTCACCGCACCGAGCGCGCGCACGCCGCTCAGCGCGAGCGCGTAGAGGCTGCCGCAGAACAGCACCGTGCCGGCGACGAACAGCACGCCCGCGGCCCCGACCGCGCGGGCGCGCGGCCAGGCGTGCGCGGCCGCCGCGACCGCGAAGAGTGCGAGCGCATGGTAGGTCTGGTAGCGCGCCGCGGTCTCCCAGACCGCGAGCGCGTCGGCACCGAGCCGCGCCTTGAGCGCGTGCGCGCCGAACGCGCCGGCCGCGACCGCGAGGCCGGCCGACACCGCGCCCGCGGCCGCCCAGCCGCGGTTCACCGCGCGGCCTCGGACGCCCCACGGGCCGCGTCGGCGCGCATGCAGCGCTCGCCGAGCCAGCGCAGCAGGTCGCGCTCCATGCGCCGCCGCCCCACGTCGTGGTGGATCTCGTGGCGGCAGCCCGGGTAGGTCTTGAGCGTGCGGTCCGGATGGCCGCAGGCCGCGAAGAACCGCTGGCTGCCCTCGGGTGCGTTGATGGGATCGAGCGCGCCGTGCATCAGCAGCAGCGGCCTCGGGAACTCCGACGCGCGATCGAGCGTCGCGGTCATCGTGCGCAGGATCTCGGCGCCCCAGCGCATCGACGCGCGCCCGTGCACCAGCGGGTCGGCGAGGTAGGCGGCGACCTCCTCCGGCTCGCTCGAGATGCCCTGCGGGTCGATGCCGACCTCGGTGCTCGCCCGCGGCACGATCCGCGACAGCACCACCGCGGCGAGCTCGAGCAGCGGGCGGCGCCGGCCCGCCTGCAGCAGCGCCGGCCCGCTCGCGATCACGCCGGTGAGCCCGTCGGGGCGGTGCAGCGCGAAGTCGAGCACGATCAGCCCGCCCATGCTGTGCCCGAACAGGAACACCGGCCGACCAGGCGCGAGCGAGCGGGCGAGCCCGACGATCGCGGCCGCGTCGGTGCGGTAGTCGGCCCAGCCGTCGACGTGCCCGCGCGGACCGGGCGAGCGCCCGTGGCCGCGCAGGTCGGCCGCGCCGACGGCGTAGCCGGAATCGACGAACGCGCGCTGCAACGCCCCGTAGCGCCCGGCGTGCTCGCCGAAGCCGTGGATCATCGCGATCGCCGCCTTCGGCTCGCCCGCGGAGGGGCGCAGCGCGAGCCCGGCGAGCTCGAGGCCGTCGTCGGTGCGCAGCGGGGTGTCGCTCATCGTTCGGAGGGCGCCGGGCCCGGTCTTCGTGGAAGGACTAGACTACAACGAGCCCGCCCCGCCCCCAGGAGAGCCCCGTGGAACGCGCACTGTTCGTCGTCGATTCGATCGCGGTGGCCGAGCCGGCGATGGCCGGGGCCGTCGTCGTGTGCGGCTCGCACGGCGGCGTCTCGGCCGCCCGCTACGTGCTCGCGCTGCCGGTCAGGCCGCACGCGGTGTTCTTCAACGACGCGGGCATCGGCAAGGACATGGCCGGCATCGTCGGGCTCGCGATGCTCGAGCAGGTCGGCGTGATCGCCGCCGCCTACTCGCACGAGTCGGCGTGCATCGGCGATGCGGCCGACGGACTCGACAGCGGGCTGCTCAGCCGCGTCAACGAGTCGGCGATCCGGGCGGGGCTGCGCGCCGGGCAGCGCGTGACCGATGTCGTCGCGCGGCTGCGCGTCATTTCCCCTTCGCCGTCGCCGACATCATCTCGTTGATGTTGACGCGGCCCATGCCCGCCATCTCCATGTCGCCGGGCTTCCAGCCGGCCGGGCACGCGCCGGCCCAGCGCGCGCTCATCGTCACCTTGCTCTGCGAGATGCCCGCCATCGGCGGCTGGTAGCGCGCCTCGACCTCGCCGCGGTACGCCTTGTCGAAGTCGCCACCGAACACGCTGCGGCTGGTGACGGTCGAGCCGCCGGCCTTGCACTCCGACTCGCCGACGTACCTGTCGCCGTCGCGCCGGATCGTGTTCTTCGTGCACTGCTGCTGGGTCAGCCCCTGGCCGAAGCGCTGCATCTGCTGGTCGGTCTGCGCGTCGATGCACTGGCGCATCGTCTGCGACGGCGCGTTGGTCACCTGCATCGTGATCTCCCACAGGCCGGGCTTGCGCGAGGGGAGCTCCTGCGCGGCGACCGAGCCGGCGGCGCCGAGCGCGAGGGCCGCGCACGCGAGCCGGACGGTGGCACGGCGGAGGAGGGGACGACGCATCGCGGGATCCGGGTCGGGCCGAAGGTGGCCACACTGTAGCGCAGCGGCCCGGGCGGCGACGATCGCGTTCCGTCGGACGGCGGCGCCCCGGATCGTCCGGTCGGGTCGTCCCCGTTCGTCGCCGCGCCGCCAGGCTTGACGCGGGTCAACCCGGCGGGGCCGTCCGGGCGTATCGTCGATCCGTCGGAGCCGGCCGCGGAGGTCCGCGTCCTCCGGCGAGGAGGAGAGGCCATGGACCCGCGACGCAAGGCATGGCAGATGGTCGAACCCGTCGAGCCGCCGGAGATCGACGAGGACGCCTCCGCGGAGGCGCTGCGCGAGGCGACGCTGCTGCTCGACGTGCCCGAGTGGGTGGACCCGGAGACGGGCGAGCTCGCCGACGACGAGCCGCACCGGCTCGAGGAGCACTGAACGCCGGCGGCGCGCCGGTCAGGCCGCCGCCAGCAGGTTATCGAAGGCCTGCCCGAAGTAGGCCTCGTAGCTGTCGCGCTCGACGTAGCCGAGGTGCGGCGTGGCGAGCACGCGCGGGTGCCGCACCAGCGGGTCGGCGAGCGCGGGCTCGTGGTCGAACACGTCGAGCGCCGCGCGGGCCGGCCGGCCCGCGTCGAGCGCGGCGAGCAGCGCGCCCGGTGCGACCAGCCCCGCGCGCGAGGTGTTGACGAAGGTGGCGCCGGGCTTCATCGCGGCGAAGTCCGCGGGGCCGATCAGCCCGCGCGTGCCGGTGTCGAGCTTCACGTGCACGGTGAGCACGTCGCTCGCCTCGAACAGCGCGCGCTGCGACGCGGCCATCGGCACGCCGTCGGCCGCGGCGCGCTCCGCCGAACCGGCGCGGCCCCATGCGAGCGGCCGCATGCCGAACGCCCGGCCGAAGCCCGCGACCAGCCGCCCGATGGTGCCGTAGCCCAGGATGCCGAGCGTGCGGCCGCGCAGCGTGGTGCCGAGCCGCGTCTGCCACGCGCCGGCGAGCAGCGCGCGGTGCTCGGTGGCGACCTCGCGCACCGACGCGAGGATCAGCGCGAAGGCGAGCTCCGCGGGCGCGTGCGGCGAACCGGTGCCCGCGACGAGCTTCACGCCGCGCTCCGCGCAGGCCGCGGCGTCGACGTGCGCGCCGGCGCGGCCGGTCTGGCTGATCACGCGCAGCGCCGGCAGCCGCTCGATCAGCGAGCGCGGGATCGGCGTGCGCTCGCGGATCAGCACCAGCGCCTCGCGGTCGGCGAGCCGCGCGGCGAGCGCGTCCTCGTCGAGGGTCTCGGTCAGCACGAGCACGTCGTGGCCGGCGAGCTTCGCGAAGCAGTCGAGCGTGCGGACGACGTCGGCGTAGTCGTCGAGCAGGGCGATCTTCATCGGGGGATGATCGGGTCTCGCGACGAGGTCGGCAAGTCGCCGCCCGGCGCGCGGGCGGGACCCGGGCCGCCGATCACAGGATCGCGCCGACCGCGCCGGTCCGCGGGTCGCGCGGAGCGCCCCAGGTGTCGACGCTCGCGGGCCCCGCCGGCAGGTCCTGCGCGGGCCGCGGATCGCGCGCGTCGAACGCCTCCATCCCGAAGCTGTACTCGACGGTGAGCCCGTCCGGATCGAGGAAGTACAGGAACACGCTGCCCGACGGCGGATGGCGCCCGGGGCCCCAGACGATCGGCACGTCGTGGCGCCGCAGCCGGTGGAGCGCGCGACCGATGTCGTCGATCGACGAGACCATGACGTTCACGTGGTGCAGGCGCGGGCGGTCCGCGCGGCCGACGCCGATGCCGTGGTGCCAGGGACTCGCCCCCGGACGCATGAACGTCGTGCCGCCGGCGATCCGGTCGGACACGCGGAAGTCGATCGCGTCGCGCAGGAACGCCACCGACGCGTCGTGCCAGTCCGTCGCGACGACGACGTGCCCGAGGCGCAGGATCCGCGTGTGCGTCGCCACGAACGCGTCGCAGGCCGCGGCCGGCGCGGGCACGTGGAACTCGTGCGTCGCCCCGCTCGCCGGGTCGACGACGCGCACCGCCTCGCGCACGCCGAGCGTCGTGCAGGCCGCCGCGTCGACCGGCCGCACCGCGAAGCCCGAGCCGCGACCGCGCGCCCGCAGCACCTCGAGCGCGTCCGGGGCCTCGACCGCCCACGCGACGCACTTCAGCCCCGGCTCCGTGCTGCGGCCGAGCAGGACGGAACACGGCCGATCGTCGCACCGGAACGCGACCTCGGCGCCGATCGGCGCATCGACCTCCTGCAGCCCGACCACGTCCCGGTAGAAGGCACGCGAACGGTCGGGGTCGACGACGCCGAGGTCGACCCGGGCGAGCGCGCCGCAGCGGAACGGGCGGGCGGCGATCACGTCGCGCACTTGCATCGACGCCGTCATTCCGGCTTCAGCCCGGCGACCTTCACCAGCTCGCGCCACTTCGGCACGCCGTCGCGGATCATCGCTGCGAAGGCCTCGGGCGGATTGCCGATCGGCGTGCGCCCGGTCGACTCGTACGACGCACGGACGTCCGGGGCCTCGAGCGCGCGGGCGATCTCGCGCTGCATCCGCGCGACGATGTCCGCCGGGGTGCCGGCCGGCGCGACCACGCCCATCCAGCTGTCGTCGATGCCCGGGATGCCCGCGTCGCCGAACGTCGGCACGTCGGGCGCCGCCGCGAGCCGGCGCGTGCCGGTGACCGCGAGCGGCCGCAGCCGCCCCGCGCGCACCTGAGGCAACAGCACGCCGGTACCCTCGAACACCAGGTCGACGTCGCCGGCCAGCAGGCCGCCGATCGCGGCGGGCCCGCCGCGGTACGGCACGTGCACGAGATGCAGCCGGGCACGGTGCTCGACCAGCTCGAACAGCACGTGGGGCGGCTGCCCCACGCCCGAGGAGCCGTACGACAGCCGCCCGGGCCGCGCGCGGGCGACCTCGAGCAGCTGCGCGAACGAGCCGATCGGCGAATCGGGCCGGGTGGCCAGCATGATCGGCGACGAGAAGAGCGCGGTGATCGGCGCGAAGTCCGCGATCGGGTCGTAGGCCGGCTTGTCGAACATCCACGGGTTGACGGTGAGCTGCGTGAACGCGCAGACCCCGAAGGTGTGGCCGTCGGGCGCGCTGCGCGCGACGTGCTGCATCGCGACCAGCCCGCCCGCGCCGGGGCGGTTGTCCACGAGGACCGGCTGGCCGAGCGCAGGCGCCAGCTTGTCGGCGATCTGCCGCGCCGACAGGTCGAACAGCGCGCCGGGCGCCCCGGGCGCGACGATCCGCACCGGCCGGCCCGGCCAGCCCGCGGGCTGGGCCGCGGCCGGCCGGCCGGGAGCGGCGAGCGCGGCGAGCGCGGCCGCCGACAGCGAGGCGAGGCACCGGCGACGGGAGGGACTCGGGATCATGGTGGCACCGTGGGCGGAAGGCTGCGATGACTGCAGCATGCGCCCGCGGGCGCGGACGCGGAATTGACGGCACGTCCGCGCGGGCCTTAACGTCGGGTTAAACCCCTCTCCCGACAGGACGCTGAACGATGGACCGGCTCCGCGCGATCGAGTACTTCGTCTGCGCGGCCCGCGAGCGCAGCCTGTCGGCGGCCGCGCGCCGGCTCGACGTCAGCGTGCCGGCGGTCTCCAAGCTGGTCGCGTCGCTCGAGCGGCACCTCGGTGCGCGCCTGTTCGAGCGCGGCGCGCAGGGCCTGACGCTGACCGCGTCGGGCCAGGAGTTCCTCGACGCGTGCGCGCCGGCGCTCGAGCGGATCGTCGATGCCGAGGCCGCCGCCGGCGGCGCGCGGACCAAGGCGAGCGGCACCGTCGCGATCGCGATCCAGCACCTGCTCGCCTACCACTGCGTGCTGCCCGCGCTGTCGCGCTTCCACGCGCGGCACCCGAACGTGCAGCTCGACGTGCGCGACTACGTGCACGGGGGCGAGCCGGAGACCGAGGGTGCCGACCTGCGGGTCGCGATGGTCTGGGACCAGGCGCCCGACCAGGTCGTGCGCACCCTCGCGCGCACGCGGATGGTGGTGTGCGCCGCGCCGCAGTACTGGGCGCGCCACGGCATGCCGCAGCGCCCCCGGGACCTCGAGCACCACACCTGCTTCGTGATCCGGGCGGTGCGCGGCACGATCATGGACCACTGGCCGTTCCGGCGCGGCGACGAGGAGGAGGCGGCGGTGGTGCGCGGGTGGATCACCACCAGCAACACCCACCGCGACCTCACCGTCGCCGCGGCGCTCGCCGGAGAAGGCGTCGTGCGCAGCCTCGACCTCGCGATCGAGGCGCCGTTGCGCGAGGGGCGCCTGGTGCCCGCGCTGACCGACTGGGACGCGATCGATTCGCCGCAGGTGAGGCTGATGTACCGGCCGGCGGCAGGCAGGCTGCCGCGCGTTCGGCTCGCGATCGACTTCCTCGCCGACCTGTTCGGCGACGTCGAGCGGCGCTGCGCGGCGCTCGCGGGCGCCCGGCCGCACGCGAGCGCGCCGGCGTGGGCGGGGACACGCTCGTACCGGCGGGCGTCGAGCGCGGCGGACGTCGACCGGCGCCGGGACGCGCGCTGACGCGAGCCCGCTCGCCCCGGCGGCGCAGGTCGCGCCCGACGGGAACGGAACGCCGCGGCGGGTGGACTGCATCGCCTCCGTATGATCGACGCACGCCCGCCCACGGACCCGCCGATGCCCGCCCTCCCCGACCTCGACGACCGCATCGCCGACGCCTACCTCTACGCGTTCGCGGTCCAGGACCTCGCGCGCACGCGCTGGAACGCGACGCGCGACGCCGCGAACCCGAACCGCTTCGACGCCAACACGCTGTCGCACGCGCGACGGCTGCTCGGCCCGCGCGATCGGTGGATCACGATGCCGAACAACGACACGCTGTACACGATCGCGTGGCTCGACCTGTCGGCGGGTCCGGTGCGCGTCACGTACCCGGCGATGGACGCGCGCTACTTCAGCTTCGCGTTCCTCGACCCGTGGACCGACAACGCGGCGCGGGTGTCGCGGCGCACGCACGGCGGCGGGGCGCGCACGCTGTGGCTCGCGCCGCCCGGATGGACCGGCGAGCCGCCCGCGGGCGACACGCCGCTGCGGATGGACGCGAACGACGTCTGGATGCTCGGCCGCGTGCTGGTCGACGGCGAGGCCGACGTGCCCGCGGTGCACGCGCTGCAGGATGCGATGCGGCTCGAGGCGCCCGGTGCGCCGCGGCCCTGGGCGACGGTGCCCGACGAGCGCGACCCGCACGCCTTCCTCGCGCTCGCGAACGAAACCCTCGGCCGCAACCCCGTGCCCGGGCGCGACGCTGCGCTGCTCGCGCGCTGCGCGGCGGTGGGGCTCGTGCCCGGCGAGCCCGACGCCTGGCCGCGGCTCGACGACGCGACCCGCGAGGCGTGGATCCGGCTGATGCCCGAGCTGCGCAAGCGGCTGCGCCCCGGCGACCCCGCGCGCCGCTCGAGCGTCGGGCCGCACTGGTACTCGGGCCTCGACCACATCGGCCGCTTCGGCGAGGACCACGCCTACCGCGCGATGATCGCGCTGCTCGGCCTCGGCGCGCTGCCGCGCGAGGAGGCGATCTACGCGACCTGCGCGCAGGACCTCGACGGCCACCGGCTCGACGGCGCGAACGCGTACGTGCTGACGGTGCCCGCCGACCTGCCGGTGGGTTCGTTCTGGTCGCTGTCGATGTACCGGATGGAGCCCGACGGCCGCGGGTTCTTCGTCGAGAATCCGATCGACCGCTGGACGATCGGCGACCGCACGCCGGGCATCGTGCGCGAGGCGGACGGCTCGCTCGTGGTCCGGCTGCAGCACGCGGCACCGCCCGATGCGCGCGGGCGCGCGAACTGGCTGCCCGCGCCGGACGGCCGCTTCGTGCTGAACTGGCGGCTCTACGAGCCGGGCGAGGGCCTGCTGTCGCGCACGTACGCGCTGCCCGGCGTCACGCGCGCCTGAGGCCGCGACGCCGGTCGTGACGCCGGGCGGCGCCGGCGTCCCCTCACCACGGGATTGGCGGCAGACGCGCTCGCCCCCCCAATACGGGACCAGGGCCCGGAGGCCCGCGAGACCCGTCGCCGATGGACCCGAACGCCGTCATGCCGGCGCTGCACCGGCCGCTCCACCAGCTTGCCCGCCGCGCCGCGCTCGCGCTGTGCGTCGCCGCCGGCATCGCGGCGCTCGCCGCCGCGTGGCCCGACGCCGCGCACCGCGCGGGCACCTCCTGGGGCTGGGCGATCCCGGCGCTCTTCGTCTCGGCGGCCGTCGCGAGCGTCGCCGGCTTCGCCTTCAGCGCGATCGCGCTGGCCACCGCCGGCTGGTTCTTCGACGACCCGGTGCCGATGGTCGCGACCTTCCTCGCCTGCAGCATCTCGATGCAGGCCTGGTCGGTGTGGGTGCTGCGCGCGCACGTCGAGCCGCGCGCGCTGTGGCCGTTCGTGGCGGGCGGGCTGCTCGGCACGCCGATCGGCACGGCGGCGCTGCTGAACCTCGACGCGAAGCCGCTCACCGCGATGCTCGGGGCGATGCTGATCGCCTTGAGCGTGGTGGCGACGCTGCGCCGCCCGGGCCGCACCGTCCGCGGCTCGCCGCGCGCGGACGCGGTCGCCGGCCTGCTCGGCGGGGTCACCGGGGGCCTGGCCGCGTTTCCCGGCGCGGTCACGGTCCCGTGGATCGGCCTGCGCGGCTGGCCGAAGGAACGCCAGCGGGGCACCGTGCAGCCGTACATCCTCGCGATGCAGCTCGCGAGCCTCGGCTGCCTCGCGGCGATGGGCGGCGCGCAGGCGGGCGGGTCGGCGCTGTCGGCCGTGCCGCTCGCGCCGGTGCTCGCCGCCGCGGTGGCGTCGCTCGCGGGCGCGCGGGTCGGCCTCGGGGTGTTCGCGCGGATCGGCGACCGGGTGTTCGCGCGCTGGGTGCTCGGGTGCCTGGCGGCGTCGGGGGTGGTGCTGCTGTGCAGGGGGCTCGGCGGCTGACGCCCCGTCAGGGCACCAGCACCTTCACCAGCCACAGGCTGATCCCCGGGAACAGCAGCAGCAGCGCCGTCCTCAGCACGTCGCTGATCAGGAACGGCACGACGCCGCGGTAGCTCTCGCCGATCGGCACGTTCTTCGCGAGCCCGTTGATCACGTAGACGTTCAGGCCCACGGGCGGTGCGATCAGCCCGATCTCGACGACCATCAGCACCAGGATGCCGAACCAGATCAGCTTCAGGTCGGGCGGCAGGCCGAACAGGTCCAGGCCGACGATCGTCGGCAGGAAGATCGGCAGCGTCAGCAGGATCATCGACAGCTCGTCCATCACGCAGCCGAGCACGACGTAGAACACGAGGATGCCGGCGACGACCGCGAGCGGCGCGATGCCCAGGTCCTTGACGAACGACGACAGCGCCGCGGGGAACTGCGACAGCGCGAGCGCCGAGTTCATCACGTCGGCGCCGAGGAAGATCATGAAGATCATCCCGGTGGTGACCGCGGTGTCGTAGAAGCACTCGAGGAACTTCGCGCGCGTGAGCTCGCCGCGCAGCAGCGCGGCGAGGAAGGTCGCCGCGGCGCCGATCGAGGCCGCCTCGGTCGGCGTGAACCAGCCGCCGTAGATGCCGCCGAAGACGATCAGGAAGATGACCGCGATCGGCCAGACGTCCTTCAGCGCGCCGCCGAGCTGGCGCCACGAGGCGCGGTCGGTCGCCGGCCCGTGCTCGGGAAAGATCCGCACGTAGATCGCGATCGCGACGCAGTAGCCCACGGTCGCGATCAGGCCGGGCAGGATCGCGGCGGCGAAGAGCTTGGCGATGTTCTGCTCGGCGAGGATGCCGTAGATCACCAGCACCACCGACGGCGGGATCATGATGCCGAGCGTGCCGCCGGCGGCGAGCGTCGCGGTCGCGAGCCGGCCCGAGTAGCGGTGGCGCATCATCTCGGGCAGCGCGACCTTCGCCATCGTCGCGGCGGTGGCGACCGACGAGCCGCACACCGAGCCGAACGCGGCGCAGGCCATCACCGCGGCCATCGCGAGCCCGCCGCGCAGGTGGCCGATCATCGCGCTCGCGGCGGTGAAGAGGCTCCTCGAGAGCCCGCCCTGGGTCGCGAAGGCGCCCATCAGCAGGAACAGCGGGATCACCGTCAGGTCGTAGTTCGCGAGCCGCGCCCACGCGAGGCCCTTCAGGTAGCTGGAGAACGCCGGCCAGCCCGACAGCGCGACGTAGCCGACCGCGCCCGGCACGAACATCGCGAGCGCGATCGGCACGCGCGCGGCCATCAGCACCAGCATGCCGGCGAAGAGCAGCAGCGCGATCGTGGTGCCGCTCATCTCAGGAGCGCTCCTCGGACTCGGCCACCTCGGAGAGTGCCCAGTGGCGCCACGCGCTGTAGAGCGCCGCGAGTGCGGCGACCCCGAACGACGGGGCCATCGACGCATAGCCGTACCAGATCGGCAGGCCCATGATCATCGTCGTCTCCTGGGTGCGCAGCGCGTCCACCGCGCCGACGCCGGTGCGCCAGGCCAGCAGCGCGAGCACGACGCCGACGACGAGCGCGCCGAAGCCGTCGAGCACGGCCTTCGCGCGCGCCGACGCCTTCTGCGTGAAGAAGTCGACGAAGATGTTGCCGTTGCGAAGCTGCGTGAACGGCAGGAACGCGGCGACCGACACCGCGCAGCCCATCTGCGCGAGTTCGAAGTCGCCCTGGATCGGAGCGCCCGCGAGGTTGCGCATCACGACGCTGTAGAGCGACATCAGCGCGACGCCGGTCAGCGCGAGGCCACCGAAGACCGCGAGCGCCTGCGCGAGGCGCTCGAGGGTCCTGCCGACCGGATCGTCGTAGGTCATCGGGAGGTCCGGGACGCGAGCGCGGTCGCGGCGCGCGTGCGCGCGCCGCGCCGGAGCGTCACTTGGTGTGCTTCTGGATCAGGCCCTTGGCGCAGTCGAGCAGCTGCTTGCCGTTGAAGCCGCGCTTGTCCATGTCCTTGATCCACTCGTCGTCGACGAGGTCCGCCGCCTTGCGGAAGCCCTCGAGCTCGGCGCCGGCGATCGTGTAGATGGCGTTCTTGCGCTCGTCGGAGGCGACCTTGCGCGCGGGCGCGTCGCCGGCCTGCTGCGCGCGGCCCAGCGCCGCCGACGCGTCGACGCCCGAGTTGCGGTCGATCACCGCCTTCAGGTCGGGCGGCAGCGAGTCGTACTTCGCCTTGTTCATCACGATGACGAACGCGGTGGTGTACAGGCCGCCGGCCTTCGGGTCGAACTCGGTGTGGTGCTTGGCGAGCTCGTCGATCTTCACCGACGTGGTGACCTCCCACGGCACGACCGCCGCGTCGATCACGCCCTTGGACATCGCGTCGGGGATCTGCGGCAGGGGCATGCCGACCGGCGTCGCGCCGAGCGCGCCGAGCATCTTCGTGATGGTGCGGGTCGGTCCGCGCACCTTCATGCCCTTCAGGTCGCCGACGTTGCGGATCGGCTTGGCGACCGAGTGGAACATCCCCGGCCCGTGCACGTTGACCGCGAGCAGCTGGGTGTCCTTGATCTCGCCCTGCGCGCAGGTCTGGGTGTACTCCCAGTACGCGCGCGACGTGGCTTCGGCGTTGGTCATCATGAACGGCAGCTCGAACACCTCGTAGCGCGGGAAGCGCCCCGGGGTGTTGCCCTGCAGCGTCCAGACGACGTCGACGACGCCGTCGCGGGCCTGGTCGTAGAGCTGCAGCGGCGTGCCGCCCAGCTGCATCGCCGGGTACTTCTCGAACTGGATGCGGCCGCCGGAATCCTTCTCGACCTTCTCCATCCACGGCACGAGCATCGAGCGCCAGACGTTGGAGCCGGGCGCCATGAAGGTGTGGAACTTCAGCGTCACCGTCTGCTGCGCGTGCGCGCCGGCAACGAGGCCGAGGGCGAGGGCCACGGCAGTCGCGATCCTGCGGAACATCATGGGGGGTCTCCTCTTGTGCGGAGCGGAAGCCTACACCGAAAGCATTCCTTGGAACATGTCGCCCGGTTCGCGCCCGAGGTGCGCGAGTCCGGGCACGCGCGACGTCATGGCAGCGGGGGCACCTCGACGCGCAGCCCGTCGAGCGCATCCTCGAGCGCGATCTGGCAGCCGAGCCGGCTGGTCGGCCGGCGCTCGGTCTCGGCGAATCCGAGCAGGTCGTCCTCGACCTCGTCGGCGGGCGGCAGGCGGTCGATCCAGGCGGGGTCGACCCACACGTGGCAGGTCGCGCACGACGCGCAGCCGCCGCACTCGCCGACGATGCCGGGCACGTCGTGGTCGACGGCCGCGTGCATCAGGCTGGTGCCGGCGGGGACGGTGACGCGGCGCTCGGCGCCGCCCGGCAGGACGAAGACGATCGAAGGCATTGGAGGATCCGGGCTCAGAAGAGGTCGAAGTACTCGCGGTGCTCCCACTCGCCGACCTCGGCCGCGTGGCGCGCGAGCTCGGCGCGCTTGACGTGCACGAGGTAGTCGACGAAGCCGCGGCCGACGCCCTCGACGAGCGCCGCGTCGGCGAGCAGCGCGTCGAGCGCGGCGTCGAGGCTCGCCGGCAGGCGGCGGGCGTCGGTCTCGTAGGGCGCGTCGGCCGAGGCACCGGGCGAGAGGCCGCGCGCGAGGCCGTCGAGGCCGGCGACGACCTGCGAGGCCATGTACAGGTACGGGTTCGCGGCCGGCTCGCCGACGCGGTTCTCGATCCGCGTCGCCGCGTCGCCGGGTGCGCCGATCACGCGCAGCATCGCCGCGCGGTTGTCCTGCGCCCAGGCGACCCGGTCGGGCGCGAGCGAGTGCGGGCGGTAGCGGCGGTAGCCGTTGATCGTCGGCGTGGTGAACGGCGTCGCGCCCTCGGCGTGCGCGAGCAGGCCGGCGAGCCAGCGCGCACCGGTCTGCGACAGCGGCGTGCCGTCGTGGCCCGCGCCGTCCGCGACGAACGCGTTCGCGCCGTCGGCGAGGCGCACCAGCGACTGGTGCAGGTGCCAGCCCGAGGACATCGCGTTGGGGATCCGTGGCCTGCACATGAAGCTCGCGTGCAGGCCGTTGCGGCGGGCGACCTGCTTGATCGCGCTGCGCAGCAGCACCATCGCGTCGGCGGCGGCGACGCCCTCGATCGGGCGGAAGGTGAGCTCGACCTGGCTCGGACCGAACTCGACCTCGAGCGAGCGCAGCGGCAGCCCGATCGCCTCGATCGCCTGGCGCAGCGGCTCGAGCGCCGGCTCGATCTGGTCGTAGCGCAGCTCGGTCAGGTACTGGTAGCCCTGGTGCAGCAGCTCGACCTCGGGCGGCGCGCCGGGCACGCCGGGCGTGCCCGCGTCGGCGGGCGAGAGCTTCGGGTCGAGCAGCCTGAAGAGGTGGAACTCGACCTCGAGGCCGGCGAGCAACGCGTGGCCGCCGCACTCCAGCCGCGCGTGCACGTCGCGATAGAGGCGGCGCGTGTCGAACGGCACCGGGCGCCCGTCGTGGAAGTGCAGGTCGCACAGCACCCAGCCGGTGCCGGGCGCCCAGGGCAGCGTGCGGAAGGTGGTCGGGTCGGCGACCAACAGCATGTCGGCCGCGCCCTGCATCTCGCGCAGACCGAAGCCGCCGCCGGGCGTGAACACCGGGAACACCGTGCGGTGCGCGGTGTCCTTGGCGAGCAGCGTGGTGGTCACGCCGACGCCCGCGGCGAGCGCGCCGGCGGCCTCGGACGCGACGACGGTCTTGCCGCGCAGGATGCCGTGCTGGTCGGCGAACGCGAAGCGCACGGTGTGCATGCCGCGCTGCGCGAGGGCGGCGAGCATCCGCTCGGCCGCCTCGCGCCGCTCGGCGTTCCACAGGCCGTGGCGCTCGACGAAGGACGCGGCGGGCATCGGTCGCTCAGCCGCGCGGGTCGGCGGCGGGCGCGGCGTCGCCGCGCTCGGGCGCCGCGGCGCCGGGCCCGGACGCAC
>Ga0315899_10003909_pt1 | contig 16165 bp, 14 predicted proteins | sample LakEriMetagenome_2_FD_203518 | JGI IMG/M metagenome (GOLD analysis project Ga0315899, IMG submission 203518) | Freshwater fungal communities from buoy surface, Lake Erie, Ohio, United States - Buoy 4 MA112 | ecosystem: Environmental > Aquatic > Freshwater > Lake | place: USA: Lake Erie, Ohio... | reverse complement strand
GACCAGGGGCCTCTTTGTCATTGAAGTTAGATTCGATCCACCACCTGTAAGCCAGGGTTCGACAAAAGAGTCATTGACTATGTAGCGCGTAGTTTCCGGATCAATCCCATCAACTTCTGAAGGGATCCAAGAGTTATCTGCCGGAATAAAAGTTTGGTTGAGATCAATAGATGCACTTGAAGATTGCGAGAGAGTTGTTGAAAAAGTTAATATTGCAACTCCAACGGTAATTAATTTTTTTGATCTCATAGATGAAAGACTACATCTCCCGAATTAAAGTATCTCTACCAAATATGAGTGGATAACTAGCAATCTAGTCATTTTCGCTTATTTTTACGCGCTGCAGCGCTTGATCAAGGCGAGATACTTCAAAAATCTCCATGCCATCGATCTTTACATCGCTACCTGCTGGCACCAGCGCGCGTTTAAAACCCAAACGATGCGCTTCAGCTAAACGACGTGAGACGCCACTAACTTTGCGAATCTCACCAGCCAAACCAACTTCGCCAATAGCGACTAGATCTGCAGGTAGCGCTAAAGCTTTTGCTGCAGATGCAACAGCGAGGGCGAGTGCAAGATCTGCCGCAGGTTCTGACATCTTCATTCCACCAACTGTTGCCGCATAGACATCACGACCACCAACGCGAACGTTGGCACGAAGTTCGAGAACTGCGAGAGTCATTGATGTTCGCGCAGAATCAAGACCGCTGGTTACGCGGCGCGCATTTCCAAAATCATTTTCGCGCCCCTGGCTGACTAAGGCTTGAATTTCTGCAAGCAGTGGACGGCGACCTTCGAGAGTAACTGTTACACATGTACCTGGAACAGGCTCGGCATGGCGTGAGGTAAAGAGCCCGGTTGGGTCGAGCACGCTTTCGATTCCGGTATCACTTAAATCAAAACAACCGACTTCATCCGATGCGCCGAAGCGATTCTTAATAGCACGAATTAAACGAAGTCGTGAATGACGTTCGCCTTCAAATTGCAGAACAACGTCAACTATGTGCTCGAGCAAACGTGGGCCTGCGATAGAACCATCTTTTGTAACGTGTCCAACAAGCAACAGAGTTATGTCGCGATCTTTGCAGATACGAATAAGCGCACCTGCGACCTCGCGGACTTGAGTGACGCCACCTGGTGAACCATCTGCTGCGGCTGAGCCAATAGTCTGCACGCTATCGATAATTAAAAGTTCGGGCTTAACAGAGTCAATATGTGCGATAACTGCACCGAGATCGGTTTCGGATGCTAAGAATAATTTAGGGTCAACAGCGTTAATGCGTTCGGCGCGGAGGCGCACCTGCGATGCAGATTCTTCACCGCTGATGTAGAGCGCGGGGATTCCTTTTGCCGCGGTTTGTGCTGCCACTGATAAGAGAAGTGTTGATTTACCAACACCGGGTTCGCCGGCGAGCAAGATGGCGGCACCTGGTACTAAGCCACCACCGAGCACTCGATCTAATTCAGATACACCTGTTGCGCGTGCGCGAGCAGAAGATAGGTCTACATCTCCGATAGGAGTTGCAGCGTGGGTAACTTTTCCAGCGACAAGAGAAAGTTTCTTAGGTGCAGCGAGTTCTTCAACGCTTCCCCAAGCTTGGCATTCGCCGCATCGACCAACCCATTTTTGGGAGCCCCAGCCGCATTCAGAACAACGAAAGGGATCTTTCTCGACTTTGGCCATACGCAAACTCTAGAGGGTAGGGCTGACTACTTCCCAGCGGCTATTGATGCTGGGTGTTGGATTACAAAGAGCGGCAGTGAGCGCGCCTTCGCATCGTTAATTCCCTTTACCCGCTTATCGCAAAGTTCGGCGAGGACGGCATATGCCGCCTCTCCCATCAGCGCCTGCAATTCGGTGCGATTTGAAATGTAGACAGGTTCACTTCCAACGTGTGCGTCGGTATTGCTTGTGCAGTACCAATCGAAATCATCTCCGCCATCGCCCCAAGCAAGGCGTTCATATTCGCCAATCACGGTTACAGAATATTCGCGCTCGCCGACTTCGCGAGTTTCAAAACTGCGGCGCAGTGGTAATTGCCAGCAAACATCTGGTTTGGTGTCAACGAAGTGACGATTCTCATTCTGCGCTAAGTGGTGAAGTACACAACCAAATGAACCAGTAAATCCTGGCGCCTCGTAACCTTTGCGATTTAAGAAGATACATCCATCATCAATGGTGCGAGTCTTGCGTTCTTTATCTTCATCTAAATCTGAAATACGAAGTTGTCCATTCGGTTTCTTAGGACGAGCTTGATCGTAGAATTGCCACATCTCAGGAGTTAAATCTGCTGCTGCTTTACGAACGCGCTCTTCATCAGCTTCATCTGAATACATTGCGCCTTCGGTGCAGCAGCCTGCATTTGGTCGATTTTCGAAGACGCCTTTACAACCATCGCCATAAATACAGGTCCAATATGAAGTCAGCCAAGTTAAGTCACATTTAAAGATTTCTTCAGGATCGTTGGGGTCTGTGAATTCCACCCAATCGCGCGCGAAACCTGGCTTAATTTCTGACATAGTCGCAGAGCCTACGCGTACTCTTTCACTATGGCTAATTCGGAAAAACAGGTCGCCGTTATAGGTGCTGGTGTCATGGGCGAGGCCCTAATCTCAGCCTTAATTACATATGGAATTTCACCTAGTGCGATCACTATCTCTGAAAAGCGAGAAGAGCGAGCTCTTGAGTTAATGGATAGATATAAAGTTTCAAGGGCTTCATTGAGTGAAAATATTGCTAAGTGCGACATGATTCTTTTAGTAGTAAAACCGCAGGATATGGCAACGGTACTTGAGGAGATAAAGCCAAATATTCGCAAGGGATGCCTGATTATTTCATTTGTGGCAGGTAAGCAGATTCGCGGTATCGCCGATTTGATTGGCACTAGCGCGAACCCGGTAATCAGAGTTATGCCCAATACCCCAACTTTGGTCGGCGCCGGAATGGCGGCGATTTCTTGTTGCAAGTTGGTAACAACAGAACAACGTGAATTTACCCTCGGTTTCCTGAGCGCCGTAGGAAAAGTGATTGAAGTTGATGAAAGTCTCCAGGATGCGGTGACTGCAACGAGCGGATCTGGCCCTGCATATTTCTTTAGATTTGTCGAAGCCATGGTTGAAGGCGCGGTTGCACTCGGTCTTTCGCAGGAAGATGCCACGACGTTAACAATTCAAACAATCGTAGGCGCAGCTAAGTTACTGGATCAGTCAGGAGATACGCCAACAACTCTGCGCGAAAAGGTGACGAGTCCTAACGGAACAACTTTCGCTGCGCTAAATTCCTTTAATGACTCAGATCTCTCTGGTGTCGTAGCAAATGCAATGAAGGCGGCTCGTGATCGTTCACAAGAACTTGCTTAAAAAAATTGTATTGACTGCTTCGGTTTTAGCGGTTGCGCTAGCGCCAGCGGCTCAATCTGTGCCCAAGAGCGTTGCCTTAAAACAGTTTACTTTTTTAGCAAAAGATGTTGGCGCTGAAGGAATGGTAGTAACAAGTAAAGCAATAGTTACTTACTCCAACGTTATGGGAAACAGTGCGGATATACAGCTTCGCGCAATTGATTTCACGGGTACTGAAATATGGGCTAAAACTATTGATTCTGGCAGGGATGAGGTAGCGACAGTAATTGGCATCGATTCCCAAGGATCAATTTGGTTGGCTGGCAATAGCGCACCCGTGGCGACCACAGAAAGCGAGACTGCTGTAACTGGTGCGCTTAATCCCGATTCTGTAACAGTAGAGAATCCCTCAACTTTAAGAGTAGATATGAAGACTATTTCGCTCTGGCAATTCTCAGCTACTGGTGATTTACTGACACAGATTGATTCCAAATCAAATCTACCAGCTTTGGTAGATGCGATCTCTGCAAATACATCAGGAACTGCGCTCTTGTTATCGCGTGAGAGCGGACAATCTTTAACGATCGTAAAAGCAGGGCTCTTTGGAAAAGAGCTAAGGATTGGAACAGCAAAAAGTAAATTTAATGCGATTCATCGCACCTCTGATGGAACAACTTCACTTTTTGGTTCAAGTAGCGAAACTTTAGGTGGAAAGAAGTTGGCAGGCAAAGTCGATGGAATCTTATTAAAGGTTTCTAAGAGCGGTGCGATTTCTAGCGTGGTTCGCAGTTCTGCCTCAGGAGCAACCCGCGATTGGCAGAGCGCAACCGCAGCAAACTTCTTAACGGGATTTGTGAAGAGTGGTAATAAAATCGAAACCGCAATAACTAAGTTCAATTCTTCTTTTGCACCTACTTGGACGACGCGCTTTACATCAACTGGCTTAAGTTTGGCTGCCGCGGGATCTAAAGGTTCAGTCTTTGCGATCTTTGAACCAACTACGGCGCTTAAAGGCGTTACAGGTTGGAAGGCTAGAAAAGGTCAATCAGTTGCACTTGAATTTGATAGCAAGGGAAGGATAGTTAACGCTTTCTCTGATTTACTTTTGAGCTACCCGGTTGCTGCAGGGTTCTCCACGGAAGCTGGACTGATAGTTTTAACAACTTCTGGAGATATCTTGCGAAGTGCTGGCTAAGTTAAGCCGCTCGTAATAAAAGCAATTTATTGTCGATTCCAGCCACCAAATAGCGAGCGTTCTTCAAAACAATCCAGGTTGAATCCAAACTGTTTGCGCTCTGCTCCTTAGCGACTAGAGAGAGCGTATTGGTAGAGATATCTAGAGCGCAGAGACGTTCTTCGCAGTTAAACACGGTGGTCGTACCATTACTGCTTAGGGATTTACTTGGTGTTCCATATCCATTCGTTGTTACGGTCTTTATAACCTTTGGTTCTGCAAGGTAAGCCCAACGAATTTGATCAGCCCTAGGCAGCGTCAAAGTAGATGAAGTTAGCCAGGTAGCTAAAATTCCACGTGCACCCTTTTGAAGCTCAACGTCGTAGCCAACAACTGCTATCGGACCTCCGGAAGAGTCAAGGTTTGTATATCGCCAAGCATCTGGATTTAATCCAATTCGCTGTGCAACGCGAATCTCACCAGAGGTGGCCTCTTTACGCTGGTTAATAGTCAGGATTGAGTCATAGAGCAAGATCGTGCTTTTGCCATCAAAGAGCGCATCTAAATGAAAGGCGACATCGCCAGTTGTTCGACCATCTGTCTTACGGTCGCCATCAACGATTTCATATTTCCAATCTCGGCTTCCTTTAGCTTTTACCGCACCTAAAAGAACTCCTTGAGACTCATCCCGATAAAAGACCTGCACACCTACGGCGCTAACAGAGCAAGCATTTGCAACGCTGACATCACTAGCGGTGCGGAATCGATTTGGGTCATCATATTTATTCACTGAAGATCCATTGCCATCGACAACTTCGAATTTAAATGACTTGCCATCGAAGGTTGCATATCTAAGATCTTTATCTACAGAATCCGCATAGAAAATATGTAGCGTTTGTGCTCTTCCAGATCCGCTAACACAAACCGAAACATCTCCAGTAATCGGATTTCTGGTTCGGCCTGCTGATCCACCACGTCCATCCACATTGGATTTAACCCAGAGTCTGCCATTCCAAAGCGCTAATTTGAGAGCACCAGTGTTCACATCTTGGTAAACAACTGCTGGATTGTTATTAAATGAAACTGAACTTAAATTTCTTGCATCTGCATTTGCATCAATTACGGTTCGATTCCAGCCAGCTTTAGGGGTGACTGAATTTGTCGTAACTGGATCTGAAGTTCCTAGCGAATTAGATGCGGTGATAGTAAAGGTATAAGAAGTGCCATTCTTCAGCCCAGGAAAGAGCGCTGGGCTCTTGGTAAAGCTTCTCTCTGCGCCAGTCTTTACATTTTTAACTGTATAACTAGTTATCTGCGCAGCTCGGGCGTTGGCAGGTGGACTGAATTTAACAATCGCGCCGGCATCAGAGATTAAAGCTTCGGCATTTCTAACTACCTGTGGAATGCCAACTGCGATTCCGACGGGAGGCTTGGCGCGTAAATCTTGCATCATTGCCAATAAAAGTGGACCGGGATCGTGAAAAACTTCACCGGCGAGTAATCGCGGCGTCATCACAGCATTGGGTCCTGAACTAGCAAAAGTATCTTCATCTAAGTGGCTAATCGATGAACCATCTTCATACTTCTTTGGAGAGAAAAGCAGTGGTTTTACTCCACCATTTGCTGCAATCCCTAGCGGTCCAGACCAAACTAGCTTTGAAGTTAACGCTTCACCAAGTTCAAGTGAAGGTGAAGGAAGATCAGAAAGTCTGCGGCCATCTCCAGTTTGAACGTAAGCATCATAAGGAGTTGGTTGATCTATTGATCCATAGCCAAAGAAGTCGTCATAACTATCAGTTGATAAGAACCCCAACCCGTGCGCCATCTCGTGAAGAATTACAGATTGCAGATCATATTCAGTCTTACTTGGACCTGATCCGCCGCCGCGATACCAACTTGCCAAAGAATTTACAGTAATGATCATTTCAGGGTTATCGCCATCAAGATCTTTACCAGCTAAAGCATTTGCTAGAGCAGATGGATACCAAAGGCTGGCATCTGGAGCGCCATTGAAATTTGAGAAGTAATTTCCAGGGCGAGCGCTTCCCAAAATATCCATTGAAGAAGCACGTCCCCAAGTTGCTTCGATATAAATTGGAACTTTGGATTCAAAATTTGCTGCCCAGACATCTACCGCTGCCTGAACTTGGGCTTTGGTCCACTCCGGAAAGTTGTTGTACTTAACAACGAACTTACCTTTCTTCTCTAAATTTGCGACCTTCGGCTTTGGAGTTGATTGAGTAGTCGCAGCAGGGCCAGCATAAATATTTCCCCAATGTGTTGCGGGGCGAATCAAAACTTGTGACTTTGCCGATGCTGGAGCCGAGAATCCGGCAACAAAGATGGCAAAAGATAGGGAGACGGCTAGGAATCTCTTTAAAGAACTCAATTTTTTCCTCGCCATAGCGCCTAACGGTATCAGGATGCGAGAATGTCGCCATGTCCACCAGTAGCCCGAATAATGATTTCGATCAGGTTATTAATCGCATGAAATCTGAGCGACCAGCGGTGCTTAACTTTTCTGCGGTTACTTCGCGACCTGAACCCACTTTAGATGAAGCGCGCGGGGAGTTAGCGAGCGTTATTGGACAGTTGGCTCACACGATTTTCTCAAAAAAGTATGGTCCGCTAGTTGGTACGGTAACCAAGACAACTGCAGAAACAGTTTTAAAGAGCGCAGAAGAGAACTTTTATCGCGCCAAAGGCGATGCCACTTTAGTGATTCAAGAATTAGTTGATAGAGCATTCACTTCAAAACCAAAAAAGAAAAAATGAGTAATTTAATAACGATTTACTCTCGGCACGGTTGTCACCTTTGTGAGGACGCCGAAACAACTCTAAATGAATTGAAGAGCGAGTTGAATTTTTCGATAGAAGTGATCTATATCGACGGAGACAGTAATCTAGAAAAGTTATATGGAAATGAAGTTCCGGTAATTCATATTGATGGGCAACACCACGACTTTTACAAAGTCGATCCAATAAGATTTAAATCTTCCCTTGAAAAACATCGTCAGCATCAATAATTCGGTAAGAATAACCTTGCTCAGCTAGAAAACGCTGGCGGTTCTGAGCAAAATCTTGATCGATAGTGTCGCGCGATACCACTGAATAAAACTTTGCACCACGACCATCAGCCTTTGGGCGAACGATGCGGCCGAGTCTCTGAGCTTCTTCCTGACGCGATCCAAATGCACCAGATACTTGAATCGCAATTGTCGCTTCAGGCAAATCAATCGAAAAGTTGGCAACTTTAGAGACTACTAAGCAGGTGATCTCTCCGGTGCGGAAAGCGGCAAATAATCTCTCGCGCTCCTTTATCGGTGTTTCACCTTTAATCACGGGAACACCTAAAGTCTCAGATAAGTCATCTAATTGATCGATGTATTGGCCAATTACAAGAATCTGCTCTCCAGCGTGCAGAGCAACCAACTCTTCTACGACATTCCGCTTGGTCCTGGTAGTTGCGCAGTATCGGTAACGCTCTTCAGGTTCAGCAGTCGCATAAGAAAGTCGCTCTGCTTCAGTCAGATTTACTCGAACCTCAATACATTCAGCTGGAGCAATATAGCCCTGTGCTTCGATCTCTTTCCAAGGAACATCAAAACGCTTAGGTCCGATAAGTGAAAAAACTTCACCTTCCATGCCATCCTCGCGGACCAAAGTCGCAGTAAGTCCTAAACGGCGGCGCGATTGAATATCAGCGGTAAATCTAAATATTGGCGCTGGAAGCAAATGAACTTCATCGTAAATAATTAAGCCCCAGTCGTGGGTATCAAATAAATCTAAATGCGCATAAACGCCATTCTTCTTCTTAGTCATTACTTGGTAAGTAGCAATAGTCACTGGGCGAATCTCTTTCTTCGCTCCTGAATACTCGCCAATTTCATCTTCATTTAAAGTTGTGCGACGTAACAATTCTTCGCGCCACTGACGCGCTGCCACGGTGTTGGTAACCAAAATTAAAGTAGTTGCTTTAGCGTGCGCCATTGCAGCCGCGCCCACAATTGTCTTTCCGGCACCGCACGGAAGGACAACAACACCTGAACCACCATGCCAAAATCCTTCAGCTGCTAGTTCTTGATATGGGCGAATCTTCCAATCGTTCTGCTTTAAAGCGATCTCGTGGGCTTGTCCATCAACGTATCCTGCGAAATCTTCAGCCGGCCAACCAAGTCGCAGCAGTGATTGTTTAATTGCACCACGTTGACTTGGGTGCACTGCGATAGTTTCAGAGTCGATGCGCACGCCAAGCAGGGGAGCGATCTTCTTAGCGCGAATTACTTCTTCTAAAACACCAACATCTGTGGTGATCAAGATCAATCCATGAACTGGATCAGCTTCTAGGCGCAAGCGACCGTAACGCGACATTGTTTCGGCTACATCAACAAGTAGCGAATGTGGCACGGCATAGCGTGAATACTTAATCAAAGTATCGATCACTAACTCTGCATCGTGACCTGCGGCACGAGCATTCCAGAGTCCGAGGTTCGTTAAACGATATGTGTGGATATGTTCAGGTGATCGCTCTAGCTCAGCGAACGGCGCAATTGCGCGGCGACATTCAGTAGAAAGTGGATGGTCGATATCTAGCAGCAGAGTCTTATCGCTCTGGACAATTAACGGTCCTTCGCTCATTTCAACAGCTCTTTGATAAATGCGTGCAGTAAAGCGCTACGTTCTTCAATAGATTTCAGGCTAAGCCATTCACTTGGAGCGTGCGCCCCACCACCAACTGCGCCTAAACCATCCAAAACCTGTGCACCAGCAGCAGCTGCAAAGTTTCCATCGCTCGCCCCGCCTACTTCAGCACAACCTAAAGGCGCCATTCCAATAGATTTTGCAACAACTTCAATCTTTTCATAAAGTGCTTTTGTTGATGATGGCTGCAGCGGTGGTCGATTTAACCCACCTGCAATTTCAAGGCGTGCGCCGGCAACAGTTGCTTTAAATGATTTAATCGCAGAATCAACTCTCTCGATTTCAGCTTGAGAAAATGACCGCGCGTCAATTTCTAGAACCGCTAAATCTGGAACCGTGTTGGCGCTATTTCCAGATTTCAAAAGAGTAGGGACAACGGTTGTGCCGTGCTCTTTATTTTCAAGTGCTGCAAGTTGCAGGATTACGTGAGCAATTTCAACGGTAGCGTTAACGCCTTTTTCAGGTTCTAATCCAGCGTGCGCGGCCAAACCTTGCACAGTTACCTTGTACATAGCAGTACCTTTACGGCCAGTCTTAACCTTGCCATCAAGTGATGCTTCCAAGACAAGAACCGCTTTTGCTGCAGCGGATAACTCCATGATTAATTCTCGTGAAGCGAAAGACCCAGTCTCTTCATCAGTTGTGGCAACGAGAGCTACGCGATCGCCAACCCCATCAATATCTTTCAAGGCATAAAGAGCTTGAACGAAACCAGCTTTCATATCAAAGACGCCAGGGCCTCGAATAACATCGCCTTTTACTTCCCAAAGTGGCTCATAAGAACCATGTGGCCAGACCGTATCTAGATGAGCAAGTAAAAGTATTTCTGGTTGGTTTGCGCCCCACCAAAATACGGGACGCCCCTTTATCTCTTTTATCTGTGCTGGCGTTCCGAGAACTCGCGTAGCAATATCACTGGCTAAACGAACTACGTTCTGGCAAGCAGCGAGATCTTCGGTCGGCGATTCACATCGCACCAAAGCTTCAATCGCAGCCAACATAGGGTCAAGTCTGCCGTATGTAGCCTGATTCGCGCTCGTCATATCGCTGCCACCCCTGTTATGCGAGCAATTCTAAAGGTTTGCACCTCACCTGTGGCGTGATCACGTGCGATAAGCGAACCGGCAGAGAGTTTTAGGGGATCAATGATGCGATGCGAAACCAAGCCATTGTTATCTGCATATCCAATTGATAGCGATGTTGCTGGTTGGTTCTGCAGATAGTTAGCCAAGATATCCAATGTTTCATTCGCAGTTGTTCGCGGAAGCGAACCAAGTGCGCTTGCTGCGATATTTCGCAAAGTGCTTTGGCGATGGCTAGATTTTTCTCCAGTTCGAAGTGCACGTAACGCCGCTTCTAGCTGCAACTCATCAGGGCGATCGAATTCACCGATGATTCGTGGTGGTCGCGCCTTTCCTTTAGCGCGTTGAATCCGTGGGCCACTTAGCAACGCTCCCTGAGAATCTTCTCCAGCCGGCAAATATCCAAAGCTCCGCAATATAGACATTGCATCAGCGGCATCGTGTTGGCAGATTAAAACTTCTGGAGATATCTGGCGCAGGGATAACATCTCTAAACGTTTATCACTAATTATCTGAGCGATAAGCGCTTGATCTTCACATCTGATAAATGATGAAGTATTGCCAACTCGTAACTTTCCGTGTTTCTTCGCCACATCTGCAATCAAATACTCCAGCGGTTGTGGCATGGGAGTCTTTGATGTTTTCTTCAAAAATGCCTTTATCTCATCTCCGGTGCGCCCATGATCTAAACCGCGTCGGATTGTAGATTCGCTAAAGCGATAGACAGTAGCCCCACCACGACTTTCTATTTCCGCAAGTATCGCTAACTCTTGAGCGATCTCGTGTTCCAGCGGTCCGGGAGCAATAGCTGTGTGATCGCTTTGGATAAGTATGTGATCAACTGGCTTAGGGAGATCTTCATCGATCTCGTCTAGGTCGGCACCGGTCAATAAACCGATTCCATATTTGGAAATTGCGCCTTGTCCAGTAATTCCGAGCCATTCAGCTTCGCGCAGATTCCAGATTATGTAATCACTGGGTATTCCACCACTTCGCTTTGCCGGTGTATTCCATTGCGCAAGCGCAAGAAGAGATTCAATCTTGGGAGCAATACCTTCACTCTCCTGCAGTAATCGCAGCGTTAATTTACGAATTGGCGCAGCCGCCACACGATCTAGTTCTGGACCAAGTGGTGCAACGCTCTTCGACTCTTCTTTGCCGACCAAGCCGCTCATTCGAGATGTAATCAACCACTGCGAAACAAGTGATTGCCAACGAGCAGATGGTGTTTGAGTTAACCAAATATCAAATTGATTGGTTGGCAGAATTCGATCATCGGCATCAATGGTTAAGAGTCCGGCTAAGTAAGCCAATTCAGCGACAAATGCTGCACAGTTTGAATCAACGCCAAGATGGTTGGAAATAATCTTTAAATCGCGCACGCCCAAACCGCCGGAACGAAGCGCGTCGGCTGGTTCTTGCGCCCAGAAGTTGAGAATCTCTTCAGTCCAACGCAATATCGTTGACACATTAGCGATGGCTGCCAGTTGAACGCTCTTGCTTTCTCGCTTATCACCGCTTAGTTCTGGTGCTTGAATGAAAAGTTCTTTATGTATTTTGCCGCCACGCAAATGAATCGCTACTTCACGTGGCATTAAAACGGTTTGCGAATTTGCGGCAATGACGAAATCATTCTCCAAAAGCCAGGCAACTCCAGCACCCGGCTTCTTTATATCGGCGATGGTTCCACGCGGTGGACCCCAAACCATGGCATCGAGCGCTTTCTTCGCTGCCGGCGGCGCTTCCTCTAATTTCTTCAAATTTAACTTCGCCATAGATTGCGGACCCAACCCAGCAATATCGTTACCGAGAACTTCACGCACAGTCGTTGGTATGTAGAGTCCATCTTTTCCGGTGTAGATCAATCCACGTTCGATTAGCCCAGGGATTACAAAGAGCGCAGCTTTATCTGTAAGCGCAGTGATCTGCTTCTCTGTAAATGGTTCAGTAACGACAGCACAAGCTTCTAGAACTTGAAATTGCCAATGATTTAAAGCATCAATTGCCCGCGCCAAACTTGGGGCAGAAGTTGCACGTACAGCCAGCGATGCAACATCTGGTGGAACCGGAGCTACGAGATCAGGGCGATGAGAAAAGAGGGAAATTAGGGCAGCGTCATCCAAGGTGCGTAAGTAATCTGCAAAGGAGCGCGTTTCCATAACTTGCCTACATTACTGGCAAGTGAGGTTAGAGCGCGAATTGGCTTTTTAAATCAGCGGGGTTTACGACGGGGAGTGAGTCTGGTTCCGAGCCAAGCGATTCGCGAGACCATGGGCCCAAGTAAACGATTTAAAAATTGCATGCGGCGGAAGTCATGAATTGGCCAGCGTTCTTGAAGCGCACGAATCCGCAATTTGGCATCAGGATTAATCGCTGAAGGATTTCCCACTGTTAGCAGAAGAGGCAAATCGTTATAACTATCTGAATATCCAAAACAATTTGCTAAATCGAAACCACTCTCTTCAGCCAGTTCTTGCATGGCAATTGCTTTTTCGCGTCCGTGCAAAAGTGGTCCATTCATCCCTCCGGTGTAATGGCCATTTTCTATAGCAGCTTTACTCCCAAGTGCACCCGTAAAGCCCAGCCTCTCTGCAATTAAAGTTGCCATATCTTCAGGTGCGGCCGTCACGAGCCAAACTTCAACTCCATCATTTAGATGGCGCTGTGCAATGTCAATGGTTCCTTCCCACAATGCAGGTGAGACATATTCATCATAAATTTCTTGGGCAACCGCTCTTATCTCTGAAACATTATGCCCACCAATAAAATCTTGTGCAGCTTTTTGAAAACGATTTATCTCATCTTGCTTTTCAGTCCCTGTTAAGCGAAATCTCAGATTTGCTAAAACGAAACGTGAAATATCTGACTTAGTGAAGAATCCGCGTTGGTACATTCCTCGGCCGAGAAAGTAGATAGTCGAGCCCCGCACCAGGGTGTTATCGACGTCGAAGAAAGCTGCACGCCGAGATGTGAGTGACATGTCACTACCCTAGCGATTAAGCGCGATATTGCCCTGACATAAGACGCTTTATGCTTAGCGCTATGAGTTCAACGGTCCATGTAGTGCGCCACGGCGAAGTAGAGAATCCTCAGAAAGTTCTATACGGACGTCAACCAGGATGGCGTTTATCAAATCGCGGACAAGAGATGGCAGAAGTTTTGGGAGAGTGGTCTAAGTCAATTAATTTAGGCGCGCTACACGTTTCACCTCTGCAACGCGCACAAGAAACTGCGGCACCGATAGCTAGAGCGCATGGAATAACTATCACAACAGATGATCGTTTGATTGAGGCGGCAAATTTATTTGAAGGAAAGAGTTTTGAACCCGGAAGTGGAATCTGGAAACACCCATCTACCTGGCGTCATTTATACAACCCCTGGAAACCATCTTGGGGAGAACCTTATGAAGAGCAGATTAATCGTATGTTCGCAGCAATTTTTGCCGCAAAAAAAGCGGCCAATGGTAAAGATGCAATTGTTGTTTCACATCAATTACCAATCTGGATAACCAGAAGCGCCATTGAGGGTCGTTCTATGTTGCACGATCCGCGCAAACGCCAATGCACATTGGCATCGGTCACCAGTATCCATTTCGATGAAGATGGTTTGATTTCTGGGCTGACTTATTCCGAACCAGCAGCACATTTGTTACCTAGCAAGAAGTAATGTGATCAATGCGTAAGCCATTCCTCTCTATCGTGGTCGCACTTCTTACTGCAATGGTTCTAAGTGCATGTAGCGGCGGCGGAAGTTCTTCGCCGGAAGAAAGCTTTATCGAAGGTAGTGGTGCTGTAACCAGAATTGATAGCGCGGATCGAAAAGCAGCGCCTGCTTTATCAGGAATGACGCTTAGTGGAAAAACTTTTATCTTTAACCCTGGTCAAGTTGCAGTTGTAAATGTCTGGGCATCTTGGTGTTCTCCTTGCCGAGCTGAAATTCCAATCCTGATCGAGTTAGCGAGGCAATATCCAGAAGTTCAATTTATGGGGATTTTGACTCGCGATAACCCAGCTACTGCAGAGGCATTCGCCCGTAGGTTCGCAATTCCTTATCCAACATTTATTGATGATTCGCTTTTAATTGGCTTTAAGGGATCTCTGCCTGCCAATGCGATTCCTTCGACCGTGATCATTGATAAGAATGGCAACGTTGCAGCACGTATTTCAGGTGAAGTTACACTTACCTCATTGAGTAAGTTGATTCGAGAGATAGAAGCGGAATGAGAGATTTCTTCGTAGATCAACTCTTTAGCGGATTTCTCCTAGCCGCTTTTCCAATTGCGATTCTGGCAGGTTTAATCTCATTTATATCTCCTTGTGTTCTGCCCTTAGTCCCTGGTTATCTCTCTTTTGCAGCCGGATATTCCAAAGCTAAAGGGCGAGTGTTTTTAGGGTCTATTTTATTTGTACTCGGATTTAGCGTTCTCTTTGTTTCATATGGTGCGTTCTTTGGCGGAATTGGAGCGCGCATTTCTACCAACGAAGAAGTGATCACCAGAGTTCTTGGCGTTTTCACAATTCTTCTGGGCTTGCTCTTTATGGGGCGCTTTCCTATGGCGCCAACTTTCTCTCCGAAAATGTCGACCAATGGCGGTCTGATAGGTGCACCGCTCTTAGGCTTTCTCTTTGGCATCGGTTGGACGCCTTGTATTGGCCCGGCTTTAGCAACAGTACAAACGCTCGCCTTTCAAGAATCTAGCGCTGCACGTGGGGCGTTTCTCTCATTTGGGTACTGCATCGGATTAGGTGCGCCATTTATCGCATCAGGTCTTTACTTAGATAAATCCGCACGCCTGCGAAAGTTTCTAACTAAACGAGGAGATTTAATTTCAAATATCGGTGGAATCTTTCTGATCCTGATTGGTATCGCACAATTGCTGGGGCTATGGACAGAGTTAATGGCTTCGTTACGATCCCTAATCGCTGATTTTGCGCCGGTGATTTAATGACAACTGAGCCAACGCTTCCAGAACTTGGCGCAACTGGTTTGCTCCGCTTTATGTGGCGCCAGCTAACAAGTATGCGTACCGCTCTGATTTTATTGATGATGTTAGGCGTCGCAGCGATTCCAGGTTCATTGATTCCGCAGCGCGCTCAAAATCCAATGGCGGTACGCCAGTATTTCATCGATCAGCCAGAGTTAGCTCGCTGGATTGAGCGCTTTTCGGGTTTCACGGTTTATTCATCCCCTTGGTTTAGTGCGATTTATATCTTGCTCTTTATCTCACTAATTGGTTGCGTCTTGCCGCGATCTTTTGAGCATTTCAAAGCGATGCGCGCTTTGCCGCCGATAACTCCAAAGAATTTATCGCGCATGGAATCTTTCCAACAATTTAATGGCAATGGATCAGAGCTAACTAAGGCACAAGCTTGGTTTAAGAAAGAGCGCTTTCGGATTCGTAACGAAGATGGCGCTATTTCCGCGGAGAAAGGTTATCTGCGCGAGACTGGGAATTTACTTTTCCATTTGTCGCTGATACTGATATTAGTTGGGGTTAGCGTTGGATCATTATTTGGAATGCGCGGAGAAGCGATTGTAAATAAAGGAGAGCGATTTATTAGCCTCCCGACTTCTTATGACAACCTGGCATTCGGGAAGTTGGTCAAAGAAGATTCTTTAGAGCCATTTACTATTGAAGTTCTAGATTTTGTCGGCAAATACGATCCAGTAACCAATGCACCTCTGGATTACACCGCCACAGTCCGCGTTACAAATTCAGGTGAAACCACATCCACAATGAAGACGATGAAAGTTAATAGCCCGCTCACCTTCGGAAATACACGTGTTTATTTGCAAGCTAATGGCTACTCACCGATAGTTACCGTTCGTGATTCCACTGGCCAAGTTGCGTTGCAGGGACCAGTCCCAT
>Ga0315899_10003908_pt1 | contig 16165 bp, 30 predicted proteins | sample LakEriMetagenome_2_FD_203518 | JGI IMG/M metagenome (GOLD analysis project Ga0315899, IMG submission 203518) | Freshwater fungal communities from buoy surface, Lake Erie, Ohio, United States - Buoy 4 MA112 | ecosystem: Environmental > Aquatic > Freshwater > Lake | place: USA: Lake Erie, Ohio... | reverse complement strand
TAAAAGATTTTTTACAGCTAAGTCTGGATTAAGAGCAACACAAGAATTTAATAAAAGGGCTCTACCTGATGTAGCTAAAAGATTTGGAATGCATGGTTACAAACTTGGTATGGGTGGTCAATATGATCCAACTAAACCAATGAGCAAATATGAAGGCTTTGTTGATTTCTTTAGAATGATGGACACTAAGGCTGATGTTCGTGAAACAAGAGGAAGTACAGCCCAGAAAAGCTGGTTTGAAAGTTTCTTTATTGAAAAACTTGGTTATGGCTTACAGGATGCTGCAGAATATAATGTGCAGACAAAAGTAGGTATGGCCATGGTTATGGATACTATTTTAAAGAACAAAACAACTGGTGAGACACTGAGTCTTTATGATGCTGCTGAATTTGATTCAGTAACACATAAACTTAAATTCAAAGATGGATTTGATACCGTAGTTAAAAAGAATGGTGTTGAAGTACCTTTTAATGATAAGTTCAGATATGATCTTAGAAATAGAATCCGTGAGGTAAACAAACAGATCCATGGTAACTATGCAAGAGAAGACCGGATGGTTATCCAAGCTAATGCACTTGGTAAACTTGCTGCACAATTCCATAAATGGGTGGCACCAGCTATCAGAGCAAGGTTTGGAAAAGAATACTTTGATGAAAACTTAGGTTGGATGGAAGGAAGATATAAGTCCTTCTGGCAGTTTATGGGTTACTTCTTTAGAAATCTTGATAAGGTGGAAATGACTGGTAAGAAAATGAAAGAAGGTTTTCTTCAGGACTATGGTTATAAAGGAGATGGTTCTCAAGATGATGCAAAAGCAGAGAACAAACTTTATAATATGTACAGAACTCTTGGTGAATTAGGTATCATCATTTCAATCATGGTCGTGAGAGAAATACTTGGAGGTATGCTGTCAGGTGATGATGATGATAGTGAAACTATAAAAAGACTTGAAAATGCTATCCTATTCCAGGCAGATAGATCTGTAAAAGAAATGAAGACATTTATACCTGTTGTTGGATTTACTGATATGTATCAAATGGCAAAGAGTCCTGTTGCTGCAACAAGAACTCTTGCAGAATGGGGACAAGCACTTGGTAGTACAATGCTTACCGGATATAATGGTGTAAAGTATATGGCAACAGATAATCCTGAGTACTGGGAAGGTAATAAGGATATTATTTATCAGAGAAGACCAGACAAAGGAAATCTTAAGATGGCAAAAGAATGGAAAGATGCTATTCCAATTTTGTATACTTTCCAGAGATGGGCTAGCTATGATACTGTGTCAGACTTCTACATCAAATAATTTGTATTTTTAAAAAACACTTTGTATATTAATACTATGACCATACTAAAAAAGATAATCAACTGGCTTCTTGGTAAAACCAACATTGATGAAAAAGTCCTTGAAGCAAAAGAAACAGTAACTGAAAAAGTTGCTGAAACAAAAGTGTACATCAAGAATGTAGAGAAAGAAGTTGTTGATGTAGTAGATGCTGTAGCAGGTAAGAAACAAAAACCAGAGGCAGCTCCTGTCAAACCTGTTGTTGAAGAAACAAAAGCATTTGAAACACCTATTGCTAAACCAAAGCCTAAGAAGAAGTATTACAAGAAGAAGACTACTTCTAAAACTACCAAGACTACTAAAAAAGACTAATATCATGGCTGAGAAAAAATGGATTCAGAAGGCTATTAAGAAGCCTGGTTCATTGACAGCTACCGCAAAGAAAGCTGGTGCTGTTACTAAAAGTGGCACAATCAAGAAAGATTGGCTAGCATCAAAAGCTAAAGAAGGTGGCAAGACTGGCCAGAGAGCTAGACTTGCTATCACTCTTGGTAAAATGAGTAAAAAGAAAAAGTAATGGCAAAAGCAAAAGCATCCAAAGAGGTTACCAAGTGGAAACCTAAAGCAAAGGTTAAGAGACCTGGCGTTGTTTCTAAGAAAAAGAATAGTAGTCTTAAGACTAGTAAGAACTATGTAAAACCTTATAGAGGACAAGGATAATGAAAAAGCCCATAAAAAAACTCACCAAAAAACAAGGTGGTGGACCACAGGATAACACAAGAGAATATTATCCTGCTGGATCAATGCCTATAAGTACAGCTGATAATATTTCTAGAAGAGACAGATTTAGAAATCAGGTTAGTGCTGGTGCATATGATTTTATAAGCCAAGCACCAGGACGTGAAGGAACTAGGAATGAAAGAAATACTGCTATAGACATTGTTAATGCTGGCCGTAAAGAAAGTGGTATGGGACGTGCTGGAAGAATAAGAACAGCTGCAAATTATCTTGAACTTGATAAACCAACAGTTAGAGCTATGCTTAAAACTGCTCCTGCTAGGTCAATGATATCTCCAAATCAAAGTCCTTTTTGGGGAGGAAAATGCCCAATGCCAGAACAGAAAAAAGGTGGAGAAACTAAAACTTCAAAAAAGAAAAAATAACATGAAAAGTCTTAAGAAAAAAACTCTTGTAAAGAAACAAGGTGGTGGCCCAATGGGTGAAAAAAAACCTGCTCTTAACAAAGTAACTTCTACTCAAAGTAAAGTTACAGGAGCAAAAGTTGGTGAGTCTTATAGAACAGCACCAATTAAAGGTGATGCTATTAACGCTCCAATCCGTCAGAAACTATCTGACTATGCTACACGTGGTCCTGAGCCTAAAGAGTATGCTAAATACCAAGAGCTTGCAAGAGCTGCTGCTAAACCTGCTACTATGAAGAAAGGTGGCTCAATGTCTAAAATGACAATGATGAAAAAAGGTGGTGCTATGAAAGTTTCAACTATTAAAAAGAAGAAGTAATATGAAAAAGTACAAAAAAGGAAGTGAGCTGAAACCAGTTCCTTCAGACAGACCTGGACTTGGCAAGCTGCCTGAAAAAGTACGTAATGCCATGGGTTATATGAAAGCCGGTGGTTCCATGGGAAATGCAATGTCAGCTGTAAAGAAAGGTTTTGACAAAGCAGGAGCAATGATCACCTCTAAGAAAGCATATGGTGGTTCCATGGTTAACAAGCCCGCAGATAAAATGCTTATTAAAGCAATGCAAGCTGGTGGACCTATGGATATGGTTGATGTAGCTGCCATGAAAAAAGGTGGTTGCATGAAGTGTGGCGGATCCATGAAAAAACTTGGTGGAGCTGTTATCATAGCAAAAACTAAAAAGTAATTAACTAGCAGGTAGGTATAAAAGCCTACCTGCTTTTATTATGAAAAGTAAATCACAATATTTAGTAATTGGTGCTAGAAGAGAAGGGTTTTTCTCAAACTTTCTTCATACTATAGACCGTATGATCTATTGTGATAAGCATGATCTTACTCCTGTAATTAATTGGGAAACAGATAACTTTCTATATGCCGATAAATCCATTACAGAAAGTAACTGTTGGAAGTATTACTTTGAGAATATAAATAATCATGATCTGGATAACATACCAGAGTATGATTACACAAAGGAGTTTACAATGCCTCCATATGTTGAGTATTCCTTTAGAGATATTCCTCATCATCAGCATATAATTGATCTTAATACTTTTGATTCTAAGAGAGAGTTTGTAAATAAATACATCTCAAAGATCAAGATTAAAAAACATATCCAAGAAAAGATTAACAAGTTTGTTGATAAAAATTTCAAAGGATATAAAGTACTAGGTGTGCATGTAAGAGGAACAGATAAATGGGCTGATGTACCAGGAGGTAATCAAATCCATTCAAGATTTGAAAATTATGATTCTTTAATTTCAAAAGAAATAGAGAGTTATGATAAGATCTTAATTTGTACAGATTCAAAGCGGGCACTCCTACACTTTAAAAAGAAATATAATAATGTTGTTTATTATAATTCTCACAGAATGATTAACCATACAGGGAATTCAATTCATTTTACCAGAGGAAGTTATTCAACTGGTGAAGATGTTCTTGTTGAATCAGTTCTTTTATCCAAGTGTGATAAAATTATAATGACTGATTCAAATGTTTCCTTAGCAGCTTTATACTTTAATCCAACCATACCTTTTGTTTACAAAAGTTATGAGGACTTATCAATAAAAAACCATGGCAACTAAATCAAAAGTAAACCAAGCCGGTGTTTATACTAATCCTGGAATGAGAAAGACTTTGTTCAATAAGATCAAAGCAGGTAGTAAAGGTGGTGACCCAGGTGAGTGGTCAGCCCGCAAGGCACAAATGCTTGCAAGAGAATACAAAGCAAAAGGTGGAGGATATAAAACTAAAAAGTGATGGCAAAAAGTAAAAAACAACAAGCTGCAATTGCTATCTCTATGAAAGAGAAAGGCAAAGTTCCTAAAGGTTATCACAGAATGCCTGATGGAAAGATCATGAAAGATTCTGCACACAAAACCCCAGCTAAGAAAAAGAAATAATGGCTAAGAAAGATCCACAACAAAGTCTTAGAGACTGGACAGCACAGAAGTGGATGACCTCTGGTACCCATGCCAATAAGAAAAAGGGTAGCAATAAAGAGGTAAAGTCAGAAGGTAAGAAGAGATACTTACCTGAAGCTGCATGGGGGGCTCTCTCTAGTGGGGAGAAAGCTGCAACTAATAAAGCAAAAGCTTCTGGCAATGCTAAAGGTAAGCAGTTTGTAAAGCAACCTAAGACAATTGCTAAGAAAGCAAGTAAATACAGATAAAATCTATAATTTTGTAATATGGCAAAACTAAAAGTAAATAAAGAAATGGCTAAGCAGGAACGCCAATGGCAAGTTGAGGATGCAATGAGAACTCTCAAACGTGCTGAAGAAATCCGCCAAGATGGTAAATTAATGGGTGAAGTTAAGAAATCTATGGAGAGTCTTAACAAGATGCTTATGGGTAGTGCTATGAAACCAGCAGCTCCTAAAGTAATGAAACCTGTTGCAAAGAAAATCATGAAGAAGAAGTAAGATGTCACTAGATCCAAAAAGAAGATTTTACCTGGATGGTTATGGCCAACATCCGGAATGGTACACTTGGCATTATCAAATGCTAGGTAGACTTATTGATATTAATAACAGTATCACAGGTCAATCAGGACCATCTTCAACTGCCCAGGATTCTTTTGGAAGGCTTAGAGTTTCTGAGCCTTTCACTCTTTTTGATTCTAGTCACAGATATTCTGATAATGATTTATGGGCTACAGCTACTGCTAGTGGGGGTACTACAGCATTCAACGCAAACCAAGGATTAGTTGACCTAAATGTAACTGCATCTTCAGGTTCACTTGTATCCAGAGAAACTTATAAAGTATTTTCTTATCAACCTGGTAAGTCTTTACTTGTTATGTCAACCTTTGTTATGAGTCCAGCCAAAACAGGTTTGACACAAAGAGTTGGTTATTATGGGGATGAAAATGGATTTTACTTAGAGCAGGAAGATAACACTATATCTTTTGTTAAAAGAAGTTCTGTTACAGGTTCAATTGTTGAGACTCCCATTGAACAAGCTAACTGGAACTATGATAAGTTAAACGGTACTGGTCCTTCCCGGATTACTCTTGACTTAACCAAGGCTCAAATCTTATGGATGGATATGGAATGGTTAGGTGTGGGTTCTGTGAGGATGGGATTTGTAATTAATGGACAATTTATTGTTTGTCACATCTTTGAACATGCTAATCTAATTACCTCCACTTATATCACCAGTGCGTCTCTTCCATTACGTTATGAGATTGAAAATACAGCTGATACTTCAGGAAGTAGTACATTAAAACAGATTTGTTCTACTGTGCTTTCAGAAGGTGGTTATGAATTAAGAGGAGAAGCTCATTGTGTATCAACAAGTATTACTGCTCCTTACAATATGACAGTAGCCGGTACTTACTATCCTTTGATTTCTATTAGACTCAAATCAGCAAACCTAGATGGAGTAGTAGTTCCTACAGGAATATCTTGTCTTCCTATTAGTACAGGAACTTATGAATGGAAACTGATTGAAAAAGGAACAACAACTGGCGGTACCTGGACTTCATTAGGATCAGACTCAATAGTTGAATATAACATTACCGGTAGTTCATTTGCAGGAGGAAATACTATTCATAGTGGATTTTTTAATGCATCCAATCAAGGAACCACAATGTCAGGGCTAGATAGATCAGGTTTGTTTGATCATCAGTTAATGAGAAATCCCTTTACAGGAACTCGTTATGAGCTCACACTATGTGTTGCTGCCAACACAATAGGTGGAGGTGGTAGTAATGTGCTGGCCCATCTAGACTGGGAAGAAATAAGCCGATGAAAAAACTAACAGCCATATTAGCTTTATCTATTCTTTTTGCTTCTTGTATTGTAACCAAGAAACAAAGACAGAAGATATGTAATGAATGCCATGTTATTGAACATGATAGTATTTATATAAAGGATACTATTGTCAAAGTTGACAGTGATACAGCCTTTATTGAAACTAAACTTGATTGTGATAGTTTAGGAAATGTCAGGATGGTTGAGATCAATCAGCTCAATGGAAAACTAATTTCCATGCAGGCTAAACTCAAAGATAATAGGCTCAAAATTATCTCCAGAACCGATACCATAAAAGTTTATGTAAAGGGGAATACCCAAGTAAAGATAAGAACCCTAGTAAGAGAGAAGGAAGTTTATAAAGATTACTGGTGGAAATGGCCTTTGATTATTTGGGCTTTGATTGCCACAGTTCTTTATTTATTAAAAAAGCTTTTATAAAGTAAAAATCTCATATGAAAAAGAAAGACTCAAGATTAGAAAAGGCTGGAGTATCTGGCTATAACCAACCCAAGCGTACACCATCACATCCTACTAAGTCACATATTGTTGTGGCCAAGTCTGGTGAGCAAGTTAAGACAATCCGCTTTGGTCAGCAGGGTGTAAAGACCAATCAAACTGCAGGTCAAAGAGAAGCTTTTAAGTCTAGGCATGCTAAGAATATTTCCAAAGGAAAAATGTCTGCTGCCTATTGGGCTGATAAAGTTAAGTGGAGTCCTAGCAAGACTGCTTCTCCAAGTAAGAAGTGGAAAAAAGGATCATGAAAAAAGTAATAGCTGGTAACGAAAAGCACATTGTCTATAAAAAGAAAAACAATATAGGCAAAGGCAAGAAGGGAGATATTATTGTAAACCATCCTACCATGGATAAAGGTAAATGGGATACAATCAATCTCACTAAGAAAGCTGGTGCTAAAACAGTTGCTGAAGGGGTAAAAGCTACAAAGAAGTGGCATAAAGAAAATCCTTACCCGAAGAAGATGAAGAAAAAGTAATTTTTCTCTTTGAATTTTCATGCTGAATGATTAACTTATATCATACAGTTTAACTAAGAATCTATTAATTGAAATGAAACTCCCAATCAGCTTTGATCAATTCTCTAAAGACCCAGTAAAAGGCTTATTATTTATTATGATCTTGACCGTTGGTTATCTTTATGTAGATAACAAAATGAATTACCAAGCTCAGATTGAAAACTGCAGCGTCAAGGTTGAAAAGCTCACAATTAAAATAGAAATACTAGAAGACAAACTTAGAAAAAGTGATAGCACATTAGCAAGAGCTGCTGCTAGATTAGAAGTTCTCAATGAAACAGGAAGAATAAAATGAAAACAATAGCATTAATCATTCTTGTACTGATCATTCCTTCATGTATGGAACAGTCAGCCAAGACAACTAATCCTAAAAGATATCTTGAATCAGCTAGTAATGAAGACAGTGCGTACTCACCTTTAGAAAGAGCTGAAGATGCACTAGAGATGACGGAAGGAATAGAAGAAGAAGTAGCACTAGCTTTTCATGATGTTGATTCACTGACAAATCAAAACAAAAAGTTAAAGAAAGAATTGAAAGAGACTATAGATTCTTTGAAAGAAGCAAAGAAGCAACTTGAGATCATCAGAATGGTACCCAAGAAAAGAAACTTTATTCAAAAAGTTTTTAATATAACTCCAGATTCAATTCAAGTAAAAGACACAATAACTAATTAATATGAAATTCCTAAGAGACTTATTTGATGATGCCAACACTGTAAATGAAAAAGCAGTTGTTGGTTTTATTGCATTTATCATGCTGGTGATTGCTTTGGTTGTTGACCTTGTTACCGGCTATGATGGTAAACCTCTTGTAATAAATGAATTCATCTTTGATGGTTTCATGGTAATTGTGCTTGGAGCATTTGGTATTGCTTCAGTAGATAAGTGGCTGAATAAAAAAGGAAACAATAATCAAGATAACCAAGATAATACAACTGTATGATAAAAATAGGTTCAACCGGTGATGCTGTAAAGAAAATCCAACTTAAGGTTGGTGCTAAAGATGATGGAGACTTTGGTCCAGGCACTGAAGCCAAAGTAAAAGATTGGCAAAAAGCTAATGGTTTACTTGATGATGGAATCATTGGTCCAAATACATGGGATAAAATGTTTCCTGGTGAAACATTTCCTAAACAACCTATTGTATCCACAGAATTTAAGCTAAGTGCACTACAGGGACATCTTCCTGCTGCAGTTATTGATCAGATTCCAGAAACATCACAGAAGTTCAATATCACAAATGTTCTGAGACTAGCTCATTTCCTTGCTCAATGTTCTCATGAGTCTGGTGGATTTAAACTTGTAAGGGAGAATCTTAATTATGCTGCTGGACAACTTACTAAGTCATGGCCTGCTTTGTTTCCTCCTGCTGTTGCTGCTCAATACGGAGGTAATGCTCAAGCAATTGGTAACCGGGCTTATGGAAACAGAATGGGTAATGGACCTGAGTCTTCCGGTGAAGGATTCTTATTCCGTGGCAGAGGATATATTCAACTCACTGGTAAAGACAATTACAGAATATTCTCACAGTTCATTGGTGAAGACTGTGTGGCTAATCCGGATTTGGTAGCTACTAAATACCCAATGGCATCTGCTGCTTTCTTCTTTAATAAAAATGGACTCTGGTCTATATGTGATCAGGGTTCTTCAGATTCCGTAGTCACTGCAGTAACTAAAAGAGTTAACGGTGGCACCAACGGATTATCTCATAGACTTGCTGAGTTCAAGAAGTTCTACCAGCTTCTCTCGGTTTGATTTGTTAGTGTTTCATAGGTTTGTAAAGGGGAGCTGATTACTCCCCTTTATTTTTTATATTGATTCATAATCAAATCAACTTCTTCCTTTGATAAGTATTTATCAATTGCATGATAGCCAAGTGTTCCAAGTTGGAATACTGATTCAACAGAAAATTTTTGATTGATATCTTTAGATAGTTTAGCTTTTAATTTTTTGAGAGCTGTATAGAAATAAACATCCTCATTTATTTTACCACTCCACTTGTATCTTCTCAAACACTCAATCATTTTGGATACAGTTCTTAATGATAATCCACCATTAGAACCATCTCTCCAGTATTCTCCTTTTGACCATTCTGAGTCTGGCCATGGTGCTCCTACCCAATCATATTCTTCAAACTCTTCAATACCTTCTCTTAATAATCCTGAGTCAGATTGAAATATTAAAACCTTATCACAATCAAGTGATTCCCAAAACTTAGTGTTGGTTAGTAAGACATTATAATCATGCTGACTTTTTATTTCTTTTTCAAGAATTGTAATTTCTGTTGCTCTTTGGAAGTTAACATCTTCAATAAGATGTTTGTTTTCTTCAGATATAAAAGCATGTAAACTGTATTTACCGGGAAGATACTTGAGATGACCAAGTATGATTCCCGGTAAATTAGTTATTAATCTTGTCTCAACTATAATTGCTTTGAATTCCATTTGAGAAAAAATTGAACTTTCTTTTTAAGATCTTCAAGATTTCCATCATTCTCAATCACATGATCAAAGTCATGACCATCCAGTGCAGTTTCACTTGGATGAGCATTTGCAAGAGCAACCATTGATGTACCATGACCAGGGCGGTTAACTCTAATAACTAAACCACCTTTGGCTTTAACAGCATCAAACTCATTGGGGAATCTAACATCAGTGATAATCCAATTAGGATATAACTGAATGCTGTCATTCTCAATGCATTCCTTACATAGATACTGTCTCTTGTAACCATTGTATTTTTTACCACATGACTTGCATGCTTCATGAGTATAAAGTTCAGACCAGTCTTTAAGATCATGAGCCTTTCCTTTGTAAGCTGGCTCATACTCTCTCATAAGAGCATTAACCCAGGTGTTATCATGAAGACCATTTCTCATTGCATCAGTGCCCAACTTCTGAAGAAACTCTCTTACAGTCATTGGTCTTGGTGGAGTACGGTCTCTGTATTCACTTTTAACATCCCACTCAGGACCTAGATTAGTTTGCTTAAACTCTTGGTCTTCAAACTTACTCTGATGAATTCCTGTTAGAAGTGTTGCAACATCTTTAAGCTTGCCTGCAAACTTTCTTATAGACCAGTATTTATCTGGCTGAAGTTCTGTAATAATCTTGGCAACTGTATCCTTTCCGGATCCTATCTTGCCACTAATTCCTATTATCATTTTACTTTGCTTTTTTCCATCTGAAATAGATTGTTGCTATTCCAAGACCTATAGTGAATACTTTTCTGTATTCATAGTAGTCTGTGTTTTGGTATCCAATACCTAAATCAAACCACCACTCATTATCATCTAGGGTATTCCAGTGAAATTCTATTATCATAACTTTTTAGTTTCTTTTACCAACACCCACTTAAGAATGTTTACTTGACTTGATAGTTTACCTAACTCACTGTGAGCAGTATCTACTTCTCCGTAATCAGCTTGTCCCCAAATTCTTTTATCTTCTTGGTATCTTTTATAAGCTGAGTTAGACCATTCTTTTACTCCTTCAAGCTCAAGTTCTAGCTCTTCTAGTCTGTGTTGTATTTCTTCTTGGTTTTTCATTTCTTTTTCCAAATGTAATGTTGATACTCTTTATCCCAGAACTTTCTAGTGCGGCAGATTAACACCCACTTCTGAATACGGTACCATCTTTTTAGTTTAACATACCAAGGATCTTTTTCCATCTCATCTAGCAGTTTTTGTACTATTGGACTTTTCATAACTTTTCTATCTCCTTTTTTACTTCTTGCCAATAAAGTATTTTTAGATTATCCATCAATAATTTACAATTTTTAGTTTCATATTTTTTAGCCAACTCCATTAACTCATTCACTGCAATTCTTGCACATTGTTTAGCATTCTTTCTTTCAATATTAGGACTAAATCTATCTGTTTCAGAATCTATTCCATCAGCAAAGTCTCTAAATTTATTTACTAACTCTTTTGCTTTTTCTTGTGGTGTCATATGAAAAAAGGTCTTATTGTTAATACACCTAAACCAAAGCCACATGCAAAAGCTAAAGCAATCAATGCTCTCTGCTTAAATGATTTGGCTTCAATATTATAATGATTCATAGGTAGACAAAGAAAAGGATTCATAAATACCATAAGGAACATACCCATCCAGTTCTTATCCATCAGGAATCTAAATCCAGCAATACTGTTTACTTCAAGAAGCATTGCTGTAATAAATACTATTAATAGTCTATATCTAAATTTCATTGTTTTAAATTTGAGAGGTGGCCGGTAATGCCATAACCCGGCCATTGCTCTCTACCTTTAACTAAACATGAAAACCATGCGGCATTAATATCTGTATCCCTCTTTACCAAGAAGGAGTTTAATCAGTCCTATAGCAACCAATATTTTAACGGCCAACCAAATCATCAAAACTCACAGGCTCACCGTTAGCTGTTAAACTGAATGCTACTGAGGCAGGCCAAACTCTATCATCCTCAACATCTTCATTCATAATGCTTAGAAGCTCAGCTTTATATTCTATTTCCCCTATATCTATGACCATGGGAAACATATTTGCTATTTTAGTATAGTCACCAACTGTTAAGAAGGTGAATGTTTCAAATACCAGATAAGAATCCTTCATGTTGTAACTCCTTAACTCTGGTATAGTTGGATCCTCATAAGAGGGCTCCAACCTAAAACCAGCGTCAGTAAAGTTTTGAAACAACTCCTGTAAGAATTCTTTATGCAAGAGATTCTCAGTCATTTATTTCAAAAGTAAAAGGGTCTTCAAAATCTGGAATTTCAGACTGAATTTCATGAAGTTCCATGTCAACAGTCATATCTACAGGAACAGTAGCTGTTATTTCTGCAGGCATAATGGGATCTGGAGTCACAACATCCTTGGCAGTATTAGCCATAGTAGAGAGAAGATTTGCAACAATGAACTCATGAAACTTCTGAGTATCACTCAACCATGTCTTTGGGTGAGATGTCTTTAGAGCATGAGTTACATGATTATAGAATGTCCATGCATTATCCATGTCACACTGATAATCATAGCTTGGATTCTTCATCTGTGCTTTTACAGTGCTCAGCTGAGTTACATCCAGGATCTCCTCATCATAGTACAATCTACCAAGAAGCTCAGCTTGTTCTTTGATATTTAGCTGAACTGTCTTCAGATTGTCCTTATCATCAATCATTCTTCTGTAATACTTCTCAGCATGCAGAACTTGATTTGAGATTTGATTCTTCATGTCCTGATCTGCAGAACCGGTGTGCTTTCTACGGAAGTTCATCATGTCTCCTGATACCATACCGTTGTTGCATACCATTACATAACCACCAATTGCACATTGGAACCTTGTGCTCTTATCATAAGAGTTGGTCCAGGCAAACATCATTCCCAGTTCATTCTCCAGTTGAATCATAGGATCAACAGGATTCTGAGGAACAATATGATAGATGCCCTGTGCAATGTTAGCTTCATGGTTTGCTCTGTAAAGTTCTTTTACAATTCTGAAGCCACTGTTTTGAAGAATAGAATACGTGTTAGATATCACATCTCTATGTGATATAACTGTGTAGGTTTTACCATGGTTAGGCAAAACTGCATTTTCCAGATAATTTCTGGTAGTCTCTGATGGTTTTTTATAGCCCATATTTAAAGTTTTAAAGTTTAAACAAATATACAAAACATAAACTTAAAAAGTTTACATTCAGTAAAATTTATTTTGATGTATCAAAAGTTTGCTCTTTGAAGAACAAACAACGGGAGGCTCTTGGTGTAAGCCCCCCGGTTGTTGTATAAGTTGCAACATAATTGCTATCAAACTTGACTCTGATGCAACAGAGTACTTGTGGTTCAATTATCTCAACAACAGTGCCCCATCCATATAGGACACACCACACACGGTCATTTAGATTAAAGATTTCACTCATAAGAGTTTGAGTTGATTAGAAGGAACTGAAAGGATATTGTTTATCTCTGATTCAATTTCTTCCAGATAATAACCTGTATTGATATCATAGTCTTCCCATTTGGGTTTGACAACCATCTTGTTGTACAATGTCTGAAGCCATTTGCCGGATTCAAGTTGTATCTCTCTTCCGTCTACCTCATTTACTTTGGTCATCTTAACACCTTTCTTAGAGATATAATATCTATTTACTCTCTGCAGGTTGTCCTCTGTAAAGGTACCATCTTTAATGTACCTGGCCACCTGTTTCCAATCACCTTTTGATTTGACACCAATACAATAATCAAGAATGTTCTTATTGCTTTGGATATAATCATGAGGCAGGATACCATTAATGAAATAAGCATACACGCCTTTGGCAACAACAAGTTTGGATTTGTTCTTATGAAGCTGAAGCTCATGAAAATCAAACCTACCCTTCATCTTGACTGGAGCATACATAAACTTATCACCGGCTACCTTAAAGAGATAATGAGGATTCTGATCTCTAATCTCTCTCCATGTAGTGATATCAACCTCTTTAAAATTATTCACGGCAATGTAGTTATTCACATCCGCCAGAATAAGCTGCTGATAAGAATCATGTTCAAGTTCTAGATTAGTAATCTGTTCCCACTCTTTACAGATACTCATATACTCATCATAATACTGCCTAGGAATTCTTGTTTCTAGACCATCTGTATTTTGCATAAGAGCAACTGCACCAGGTATCCGGGTCATTATCATTTCATACAGCATCATAAGACTAAGCTGACCATTGACAGTAATACTCATACAGAATTCCGGATCATAGAAGAAACTATCTGCGTCATTACTCAAACCATAAGTAGAATTGAGAATGATCTTGTACACATAGTTCATTGGGTCCTTCTTGGGAATCTTCTTCCTTTCATTAAAGAACCATTCATACTGATCACAGAACTCTTGTTTAGGGAAGTGTCCCGGTGCCCACTTGTTTCTAATAGCCAGGTTGGGGTAAAAGCTTACTACATCTGAGGTAATAATGATATGCTCATCATCAGATTTGTAAACACCTGATGTTCTTGCACCATGCACACCACCCAAACCGAAGTCTGTCTTCACATCCTTATAGACAAGTGTATGTTTAAATGAACCTTTCAGGTTATCACCTTTCAGTTTAACTTTTCTAAATGTATCAAGTAGATGGTTAAACTCCGGAGATGTAAATTTTATGTAGGACAGGATTATATCTTCAAGTTTAATCACGTCCCTGTGGGTCCTCATGTTTTTGATTTCCCTTTTTTCCATGTTGAGCTTCTGGGAGAGGTAATAAGCAAATAGCTCCTTACTTATCCTTGGCTCAGAGGCACTATACAGATTGATGTCATATCTGTCAGTCAATGCTTTTCTCAGTTTGATTTGAGATACAGACTTCTTAAAGATTTCCTTGGTAGACCTTACATCATTAAGACAATACTCAATGATCAGATCTATTTCTTCCATGGTTTTAATCTCTGTAGTGTGATGGATTGGCATTTCAAGAATGTTTTCCCAATCCATACTGTACTGAATCCATTTCAAACTGGATCTCTTGGCAGGGTTGTCCCAGTGGTTCATCTTGAATATGTCAATCTGACCTATGTCAAGCTTCCATTGAGGATACTGCTGCCATTCTTTTTTATCCTGCTTTCTGATGCAGTCCTGAGCATACTTATAAATCTGCACAGCTTTACCGCAAGCATCATACTCAGACCACTTGGTATGGTTATTAAGAATGTGCTGGGTTACTTGAGAGTCAAAAGCTAGACCGTTAAAAGATATGTGCCATTCTCTTTTTTGTTTGTTCTGTTGCAAGAACATTATAAACTCATTGAAGTTATCTCTAAGGTTGTGCACCACAAAGACTTTCTTCTCATTGGTTTTATAATGCTCAAAGCATGCAACAAAACAATTGCTAAGAGTCTCATAATCCATTATCCAGTGTGTCATACTTGATTGAAAAAAATGGGGCAGTTTTACCTGCCCCAACACAACAAAACAGAACTTATGCTTACGAAGGCATAATTATCTTAGGAGTCTCAACCTGGTTAACATCTACCATGTATTGTTTGAAATCAAAGCTGGATGCATTGATAGCAAACAGATGGATGAAAGCTTCTATGTCAGACTTATCTGAAATGTAGTGCTCTCCAAATGTTTCAACCAGGACTCTTTGTTCTTTCACAACCTTGCCGGTTGTAGGATTGGGTGCCTTAAGTCTTACAGGCTCACCATTCTCATCAAGTTTGGGAAGCATATGAAAGGATTCTTTTTTAACCTTTGATATGACAGCCAGGATACCTGAACTAGGGTCATACATTGCCTCTACGTATGGGCAATCATTGCTTGCTGGGATAATGCCAAATGATTTAGCATTTCTAAAAGCTGAATGAATCAGCATCATGTTGGATCCGATAGTACTCATGTTGGTTTTGTGTTTTGGTTCAAAGATATACCAACTTCATTTAATAAATCAACCACCTCAGAAAGTTTTTCATAAAGGGTTTCTTTATCTAGATCTGGTTTATTACAAAGTTCATACACTGATTCAATTACATTCATTGGAACATTCAGAGCTTTTGCATATTCTGCATGATAGATATCAGGAAACAAGAAAGCTGTTACAAAACTTGCAATCTTACCGTTGTTTCCAAAGAATTCTTCAATGGTGTCCTTTGAAATTTTTGTGAACTTGGAGTATTTACCTTTTACAAATGAATCAAAATCACGTTTAAAGGGTGTAAAATCAAAAATGTATAAATGGGTGTCATCACTGAGCTTGTGATATTCCTCAAAGAGCACGTTGCCTTTAAGATTAGATTCAAATGATTTAAACTTTTCATCCATCTCTGTGTTATAAACACAAAGAAACTTGAAGTCATTTACATCATATACCCCGTCCCAGCAGATGTAAGTCTCTGCTGGGGTAAAGGGTACATTCTTTTTTATTCTTAACAGCGGGTAT
>Ga0315899_10003907_pt1 | contig 16167 bp, 13 predicted proteins | sample LakEriMetagenome_2_FD_203518 | JGI IMG/M metagenome (GOLD analysis project Ga0315899, IMG submission 203518) | Freshwater fungal communities from buoy surface, Lake Erie, Ohio, United States - Buoy 4 MA112 | ecosystem: Environmental > Aquatic > Freshwater > Lake | place: USA: Lake Erie, Ohio... | reverse complement strand
TTCTTCGTCTGCATATTTTTTCTTTTCTTTGAGGTGCTCATGAACGCCAAGAACAACGCCCAACTTCAATATAAAAATCGATTAAGAGATCGTCAAGCTTCTTTTCAATCGGAAGAGTTGGTTCGCGGAATTTTGGCGCATGACCGTTTGGCGTTGGCATCTGCTTTAACCTTGTTGGAAAGCAACAAGGCAGAGCATATGCAGCTCATGGACGAAGTCATTGAAAAGATTCTTCCACATACTGGAAATTCTTTACGCATTGGAATTACCGGTGTTCCTGGAGTGGGGAAGTCGACCTTCATTGAAGCGCTTGCGCGCGAAGTTTTTCAAAATGAAGAAAATAAATTGGCCGTTCTTTCAATAGATCCTTCAAGTCCCATTTCCAAAGGAAGCATTCTGGGCGACAAAACCCGCATGAACGAATTGTCATTGCATCCGAATGCTTTTGTTCGTCCATCACCATCAAGTTCACACCTCGGCGGCGTGAACAGAAGCACACGTGAGAGTATCTTACTTTGCGAAGCCGCGGGATACAACATTGTATTGGTTGAAACAGTAGGAGTAGGGCAAAGCGAGACTGCGGTGCATGCCATGACCGATTTCTTTTTGTTGTTGATGTTGGCCGGTGCAGGCGATCAGCTTCAGGGAATTAAGCGCGGCATTATGGAATTGACCGATGCCATGGTTATTACCAAAGCCGACGGAGGAAATGAACTGAAAGCAGAAAAAGCCAAGGTTGAATACACTTCGGCTTTGCATTTATTTCCGCAACGTGAAAACCAATGGACTCCGCAAGTCTTCACAACCTCTTCACTAGAGGCAACGGGCATTGATGTTGTGTGGAAGGAATTAGATAAGTTCAATCGTTGGAGTATTTCAAGCGGATGGAAGGAAGAGAATCGGAAGCGTCAATTGATAAATAGTTTCGAAGAGCAAATTCAGAATGTCCTTTTGTATCTGCTTCAAAATAAACCGAACTTCAAAGAGAAGTACGAATCGACATTGAATCGCGTGGTTTCAAAAGAATTGTCAGCCCATCGCGCAGCGGAAATTTTTATTGCTTTGTTTTTCACGCCGTGATTAATTTAGCGCCATGAACGACATTCCAGCTAAAGTATTAATCCCGTTTGCGTTTCTCGCTTGCACATGCTTCAACATCTACTTTTACGTTTCGAAATTCTTAAGCGAATCAAGTACGTTTTGGTTGAATGCTTATGCTGAAATTCGCGTGCATTGGGCATTGTTCATGTTTTTGAATTTCTTGGGTGTTGCATCCATTACGGTAGATCATATTGTGAAATACGACAAAATCAAAAAGCCCAAGCGCACCATTCTTTCATTCTATACCGTAATTTTATTGGTGGCGTTCTTCACCCAGATTGTATGGGGAATGTTGGAAATCTACATCACCGGAGAAATCAACTAACTGTATTTCTTTCGAAGGTCAATTTTTATTTGCATCCGTTCAAGCGCAAGCGTGAGTAATTGCGCAGCTGCTTCTGCAGGAACATGCGAGGTTACGTTATTCGCAATTGTACTCTCGGTAATGTCGGCTGTATATAGAAAACGTCTCAAATTAGAGGGTGCTAATTTCAATTGCACTTGAAAGAAGTCAAAGAGATATTGATATCCGTTTTCAAATCCAGGAGCATCATTCATCTGATAGCCCGCAAGGGTTAAATCTTTCAGCATCTGATGAAAAACAGCTTCCGTTATTTGTTTGGAAGGAAGATTCACGATTCGCGCTCGAGGAGGTAAGACGCCAATTTACGAAGAGCAAATTTCTTTTCTTCCGGAACAGCAATGGCGTTCAAGTGATTCAATGCGCTGATGTAGTATCCTTCGCTCTTTGCTAAAGTCACTTCATCTGCTTTTGATTTGGAAAAGAGATGAAGGGTGGAAGTAATTTTTGCATTTGGATTGTCTGAATTTCCATGAAGTAATTTCAATTCAGCAGGAATACTTTCGTCTGAATGATTGGCAGTGTGTAAATACAAATATGTTTTCTTGTCGGAAAGGATATCTCCACCCACTTGCTTTCCAAATTTTTCAGGGTCTCCGTAGGCGTCTAAATAATCATCGCGAAGCTGGAACGAGAGTCCAAGGTGCTCTCCGAATAAACGCAAATGCTCTTGGTCTTCAGATGATGCGTTAGCGGCTATAGCACCAAGTCTTAATGCACAACCCAAAAGAACTGCTGTCTTCAACCGTATCATTTCAAGATATTCATCTAAACTAACATCTTCGCGTTTCTCGAAATCCATGTCCATCTGCTGACCAACACAAACCTCCCATGCCGTCTGATTGAAGCAGCGGAACAATTCCACAAACTTATCTTCTTGATTTTTTAACAGTAGATCGTACGACTGAATCATCATGCCGTCTCCACTTAATACCGCTGCATTCACATTCCATTTTTCATGCACAGTTTGCTTTCCTCGACGAAGGGGAGCGTTGTCCATAATGTCGTCGTGCATAAGCGTGAAGTTGTGAAACACTTCCACCGCAAGGGCTTGTGAAATAACTTTTTCAGCATTGCCGTTGAAGAGCTCATGTCCTAGAAGGGTCAAGACTGGACGGATACGCTTTCCACCTAAAGACAACAAATAGCGAATCGGCTCTACTAGGTTTGCAGATTCTTGAGGAATCTCCCACTGGGCAAGTGATTTTTCTATGGTTGGAATGTGATTTTCGAAGTTCATAGTGGATAAAGACAATTGTTGTCCTGTTTTGTTTAAAATGGCTTGGAAGTTCAAAGATAAGCTGACAATTTTTTTGTTGGTTCCTATGCTTCTGAATTATCTTGTCGAAAATTTTTATTGCATGAGGAAACTTTACACCACCTTGCTTTTGTTTTCAGCATTCCTTGGATTGAATGCACAAGAAAAACAACAAACGATTTTGTTGAAGCCAACTGTTATTCAGGTTGAATATTTGGGTGAAACGGTAGCGCTTCGAGACTTTGTTGCAGATCCAGATTTTCCAAATGAGATAACCAAAGAAAATAAAATTGGTTATCACCCTAAAAAGAGATGGTCTTTGTATCCTGAAATAAATCCAGATGCGCTGCCGAAGGGCATGGATCCTGCGTTACAGAGCGAGTACCCGCACCCCGCAACTGACGATCGTGGATTAACTTTATCTTTCAACGGTATGGGTAATACGAATGTTAGTCCTGCAGACCCCTCGTTAGACGTTGGACCAAACCATGTCATTCAAATGATCAATGGCGGTTCAGGTGCTTACTTTAAAATTTGGAACAAGTCGGGTACGCAAGTACTTGCCCAAACCTATTTCGATACTTATTTCAATCAACCAGGTGGAGCAGGAGACCCCATTGTTATGTACGATGAATTGGCGAACCGTTGGTTCATGAGTGAGTTCACAGCAACAGGAAATAGATTCTCCATTGCGGTGTCTTCAACAGCTGATCCATTAGGCACTTGGTACAAATACACCTTCACGGCACCGCAGTTTCCCGATTATCCGAAATATGCTGTGTGGAACAACGCTTACATCATCACTTCTAACGAGAGTAATCCTGCAGTATATGCCATCGATAGAACAACGATGCTTGCTGGAGGAACTTCAACCACTGCTCAGCGTTTCACGTTGAACTCTTTCGGAACAATCGGTTTTCAAGCAGCCACCCCGGTTAGCTTGAACGGAACAACACTTCCTCCAACAGGAACACCTGCTTATGTTATGCGTATGCGTGATGATTCGTGGGGCGCTACTTCAGATGCCCTAGAAATGTGGGCATTCAATATCAATTGGACGACACCAGCAAGCACTTCATTGACCCAAGTGGCGACACTCCCCATTGCTGCTTTCAATTCTTCGCTATGCGGGTATACCTCGTTTGCTTGTATTCCACAACCAGGATCGGGAACCACTTTAGATCCGCTTCGTGAAGTCTTGATGAATCGTATTCATTACAGAAATTTCGGGACGCATGAAAGTATCGTTTGTTGTCATGCTGCCGACGTGGATGGAAATGACAAAGCGGGTATTCGTTGGTACGAATTACGCAGAACGGGAGGTACTTCAGGGACATGGAGTATCTACCAGCAAGCTACGTATTCCCCAGATGCGAATCACCGTTGGATGGCTTCAATCGGAATTTCAGCCTCAGGAAATATTGGTTTGGCATACAATGTTTCGAGTTCTTCTGTTTATCCGTCATTGCGATACACTGGACGCCGATCTTGTGATCCGTTGAATACCATGACAGAACCAGAAACTGTTATTGTTGCAGGAACAGCAGCGAACAACAGTAACCGTTACGGAGATTACAATCAGCTAGGTTTAGATCCAGCCGATGGCGAAACATTTTGGTTTACCGGGATGTACAATCCTGCGGCCTCGTGGTCTACGCGAGTTGCTGCATTTACAATACCAGGTTGTGCAGCAACAGTCCAGTTCTCGAACAACACTTCATCTTTGAATGAGAGCAGCGCAAACGTAAACAACAATTGCTTGGATTATACGGTGTTGAATATTCCGATATCCATAGGTACAGCTCCAACTCAAACAACGACAGCAACCGTTAACATTACCGGCGGAACGGCTACCAATAACGTTGATTATGTAGTAGTCACTCCAATGGTTACTTTCAATTCAACAACTACAACGGGTAACATCGTAATTAATGTGTATAACGATGATTACATTGAAGGGAATGAAACAATCACTTTGGGTTACACATTGAATGCAAACGGCGGAAATGCGCAAGCGGGAACAATTAATCAAGCCGTTACAGTAACCATTAACGATGACGATATTGCTCCATCAGGTGTAACGGTTCCAACAACAGTATTTACACAAAACTTCAACGCAGGTCTTGCTCCATTTACAACCGTAAATCCATCCGGAAACACGGCATGGCAAGTGGGGTTGGCGGCGGCGGCATCCAGTGCAAACCTCACCGTCCCCAACACAAACACGACGCAGTTTGCTTGGATCAACGACGACGCGTGTAACTGCACCCAAGCGAATGTTGATTTGAAATCAGCAGTATTCAGTTTGGTCGGATATACGGGCGCTTCTTTGACCTTCGATGCATTTTTCTTGGGGAATACTTATCAAAATGTAACAGAATCGGCTAGTGTAAAAATATCTACTAACGGAGGAACAACTTTCGCGAATCTATTCACCCTTCCAGGTAACACGGCATGGGCGCCTTATACTGTTGATTTGACACCGTATATTGGAAATGCCAATTTGATGCTTGCATTCAATTACGCAGATGGAGGTGGATGGTTGTACGGTTGTTCAATCGATAACGTAGTTGTGACTGGACAAGCAGCAGCGGGAATTCAGACTGCGGTAAATACAGCTGCGCCCGATCAAGCTTATTTAGGTCCGAATGGAACGGTTTATTTCGCTGATCCAACTTCGTCGAAAATCATGTTGAAGATTCAAAACAACTCATCATTTGATTATGGCTGCGTTGACGTAATGGTAGATCGTCAAGGAACTACTCCGACAACTGCAGCCTTCACGACCAGCAATACAGTGGATTATTTAATGTCGAAGACATTCAAAGTTGTTCCAACAAATAATTCAGCGACGGGTAACTATACTATCACTCTTTATTACAAAGAGAATGAAGTTGCAGCTTGGGAAACCGCAACAGGTAATAGTCGTAACAACATCGAAATGATTAAAGTGAATGGAAATTCGAGTGCTATTTCAGCAGTGACCCCGGCGAACTTCGGAACATTTACTATTGTGGATGCTCCAGCAACATTGGGAGCCTTCGGAACGGATGTAACATTCACTTCAACATACACCACTGGATTTTCTGGATTTGGAATGGGTATTTACAACTCGGCGCCAGTAGCTCCAGTAGCGAGTTTTACAGCTCCGACTTCTGCTTGCGTGAACACAACGGTTTCATTCACCAATACTTCCACAGGAACTCCAACTTCTTACTTGTGGAATTTTGGTGATGGTCAAACTTCAAACGTGGCTAATCCTACCCATACTTACGCAACGGCAGGTTCTTTCACAGTTACATTAACAGTTACAAATGCTGCGGGAAATAATACAACAACATCTAGCGTTGTTATTCAAGCGGCAGTCACTTATTATGCAGATGCAGACGGAGACGGATTTGGTAACAACGCTGTTACTCAAACAGGATGTGTTGCTCCGGCGGGATATGTTACCGTGAATACAGATTGTAACGATGCAGCTTCAGGAATTAATCCAAGTGCAACAGAGATTTGCAATGCGGCCGATGAAAACTGTAACGGTTTAATTGATGAAGGAATTGCAACAAACACGTACTACGCAGACATTGACGGAGATGGATTTGGAAATCCGAATGCTTCAGTAAGCAATTGCGCGCAACCAGTGGGTTATATAACAAACAACACAGATTGTTCAGACAACGCTGCTGCGGTGAACCCAAGTGCAATCGAATTGTGTAACAACAATATCGATGATAATTGTAACGGACTCGTTGATGATGCTAACGGAACGACCAGCCAGCAGAATATTTCATTGTGTCAAGGAGAGTCGATTGTGGTTGGAAACAATACATACAATACCTCTGGAGTATACACCGATGTTCTAATTTCTGCAAATGGATGCGACAGCACAATAACAACGACTGTGAACGTTATTCAATATCCGGTCGTGACATTGACATCTACTGCGGATACTTTGTGTTCAAACTTCCTTGATGTAGCTCAATTAACCGGAACGCCGGCAGGTGGAGTGTTCGGTGCACCTGCAACATCAACAGGTTTAGTAAATTCAGCTACTATTGGTGACGGAGTTTACGATATTCCTTATACGTATGACATGAATGGATGCGCAACAACGGAGATCGTAACAGTTGTGGTTCAGATTTGTGGTGGGGTAGAAGAGAACGGCTTATCCATGGTAGTGGCTTATCCTTCACCGGCAAATGAAAATGTTTCACTCAAAGGATTGGAATTGGGTGCGCCCATTCAGTTGTTCGATGCAACAGGTAAATTGGTATATGCTTCGAAAGTAAATAGAGAAATTGTAATCCTAAACGTGAAGAATTACGCAGAGGGTGTATATACGTTGAAGTCTGAAAAGGCAGGAAAATCAGGTAGCATCAGCTTCTTGGTGAAGCACTAATATTCTGTTATTGCCCTAAGGCAACAACAATCGATTGCAAATGCGTTGTGGTAGTCTGAATTGATTGCTGCAACGCATTTGCTTCTTTCTGCTGTGTGTTAACAGCCGCTTCAGCTTCGCTAACGACCTTCCAATCGCTGCTACACGAATAAATCTTCGTCATTCCTTGTGTGTTCGCCTTGAAGCCATTCACAGTCATTTGCAAATTCATTTTAATGCGGCTAATCTGTGTGACGTCGGTATTTATTTTTTGAAGGTCAGCACTCAGTTCCTTGCACAATGCTGGCTTCGTAGCCGAATGCTTCGAAATTAATTCAGCCACCTTCTTCTGGTATTGAGACAATTGATCAGCGACTTGCTTTTGGTTTGCTGTTAAATCTGAAATGGCTTTTTCAAATTGAGTGGTGTATTGGGCAACATCACAAAGTTGGATTTTTGGAACAATGTTCTTCGTGACAAAAGTGTTAAATGCGGTGGCGTTTTCGACAACCGTATTTCCTTCGTTTTGAATTTTTCCTAAAGTGGTTTTCAAAGCATCTTTGGCCTCTTTCACTTTTTCCCATTCCGGTGTGCCGGATTGAATCTTATCTTTCCCCTTTGTGTAGTCTTTGAATTGAACATAAATCTGATTCACAAAAAAACGCTGTTCTCCAATTGCTTTCATTTCAGCATCAATTCCCTTAAGCATTTGATAGGCTTGAACAAAATCAGGAGATTTCTGGTCACATTGGATTTCTTGAAACTCCTTTTCCATGGATGATACTTGTCCATCAAGCTTTTGTATCGTTGCATTTACCTGATCCACCGTTGATTTTAAACTAGAATCTACTTCAGATGTGGTGTAATATACAGAGCAGCTGGTGAGCGATACAACAATTAGACTGGCTGAAATAAGCGTTGATTTGAAATGCATAAATAATGATTTGAAATGTGAAAGTAAGAAGTCTTCGTAACAAATGAACAAATTGACTTTAATGAACAGGATTTCAAGTTTTGAAATGTGAAATAATTGTTAATTTCACCACGCTTTTTTTGCAGTATTTAATTCATTCTTATTAACTTTAGCTCTTAACTATTCAAAAATTAGTTTTATCATGTACAACGAACAAATTGAAAATCTCATAAACATGGCTTTGGCCGATGGTGAGTTAACAGAAAAAGAAAAGCAAATTCTCTTCAAGAAGGCTGAAGCGGCTGGTATTGACTTAGATGAATTTGAAATGGTTTTGGAAGCGAAATTGTTTGAAAAGCAAAAAACAGGATCTGGCTCAGCAGCTCCAAAATCTGATAAGTTGGGAGATGTTAGAAAATGCCCTGCTTGTGGAGCAATTGCCGAAACCTTCGCAACAAAATGCGGTGATTGCGGAACTGAATTTAGAGGCGTGGAAGCATCACAAAACTTGATCAAGTTTTTTGAGAAGTTAGATGAAATCGAGTCGAATAGAAAAGATAGTATTTACTCTAACACGGATACCTCTAATAATATTGGATTAGGTACAATACTTAAATGGATGTTTTTCTGGCCATTCATGTTGCCACTTAAAATTGTGAATTTCTTTATTAATAAATCGAAGCCAGGAAAATGGTCAACAACTGATTCTCGCAAAGAAGAATTGATTATGAATTTTCCTGTCCCTGTTTCTCGTGAAGAAATTTTAGAGTTCTTGAGTTTGGCAACAAGTAAAATAAATAGCAATACTTATTTTAATGCATTCTCCGAAGAGACGAAGTATAAAGACACGTGGAATAAAATATGGCTGAAGAAAATTGAGCAGATTCATTCTAAAGCGTCTATTGCAATGAAAAACGACAAGAAGTCATTTGAAGATGTAGATAAAATGGCCAATCAAGCTCGTGCAATCGTTAAAAGTAACAATACGAAAGTGATTCATTTTGCAATCCTTTTTGCAGTGGTTTTAGTCGTAGTTATTGTAATGGCTGTTATTTCAAGTAAATCAGAAGATTCAGCGAAGGTTGCTCAAAAGGGTGAAAATGCAAAAATTGAATCTTTAATTAAGTCTGGAAGTTTTGAAGAGGCCGACAAGCTTATTCTTGAACTGAAGGATGAAAAGCAAATGATTGAGATGAAAAGCAAGTTGCAATTGGCTCAATTAACGATTCAATTGGATGAATTGAAACCATTGCTTGATTCAAAAGATTACGAGAAGTTAGCTTTAGAGTTAGGTGGTATTATCTGGACTAAGAATAGTAAAGATTACGATACAGAGTCAATTGAAAGGGAAAGTTTCAAGACTTTCGTAAAGAAGAAAGAAGCTATTAATAATCAAATGCCGGAAGAATTCAGAATCGACGTTGAAGCTGAATATTCACTCTAAAACATATAAATAAAATGGGATTATTTGGAAGTAAATCGGAAGGTGGAATGATGGATGTCATTCGCTGTGATGAACAAGAGTACTTAGTTTGGAAATGGCGTCCTTCGGGAGCCGCGAATTCAACAAATAAGGAAAACGCAATTCGATACGGAAGTAGTCTACGAGTAAAAGACGGTGAGTTAGCTGTATTTGTTTACAAGCAGAAAGATGGTGCAATGCAGGATTATATTGTTGGTCCTTATGATCAAACAATAAAAACCGCCAACTTCCCTGTTCTTTCGAGTATCGTTGGAGCAGCTTTTGGAGGAGCTTCTCCCTTTCAGGCTGAGATATATTTTATCAACTTGGCAGGTAATGTTCCAATTAAATTTGGTGTTCCTTATTTCAATATTACAGACAGGCGTTTACCTGATTTCCCAGTGCCAATGGCTGTTCGAGGACAGATTATATTTAACATCACCGACTATAAGTTATTCATTAAGAATACTCGCTTAATCAATTTTGAACTCGATGATTTCAAGAGCCTGATTAAGTCAGCTGTTACAAGTAGTATCAAGACTGGAGTGATGAATATAAACAGAACCAATCCTTTGAATTTGGTTCAAATAGAGGAAAATCTAGATTTCATTAACGAGACTTTAAAAGCGAAGCTGAAGGATGTTTTTTCAGAAGACTTCGGTGTTAATCTGAAGCGTTTCGATATTGACTCTCTTGAGTTAGATCAAGAAAGTGAAGGTTACAAAAAGCTGTTGAAAGTAACGCGTGATCAACAAGAGAAAACATATGTTGCTCAAACCGATGTCAACATTAAAAATCTGCATGACATGCAAAGCATTAACGCTGAGAATATGGAGGAAACACTTCGTATTCAACGTGAAGAAGCTCAACGTGCACAAAAACTTCAAACCGAAACCAACTTTATTGGTGCTCACGCTCTAAATCAACAGACGGATGTATTAAAAACAGCTGCTTCGAGTTTAGGTGAAATGGGAAGCATAGGTGGAGGAGGAGCTATGAATCCTGCCGGTATGATGACAGGAATGATGATGGGCGGCGCAATGGGAACTCAAATGGCCGGCATGATGAACAACATGGGCCAGCAAATGCAGAACCAACAAAATGTTCCGCCACCGCCACCGCAGATTCAATACAGTGTTGCCATAAATGGACAAACCATGGGACCGTTCAATATGCAACAATTGCAGCAAATGGTTCAAAATGGACAGTTGACAACGACAACACATGTTTGGAAACAAGGAATGGCCGGTTGGGAAGCAGCTGGAGGGGTAAATGAACTTTCGAGTTTGTTCGGTTCAATGCCACCACCACCACCACCACCAATGCCGTAATTACTTTCGGGTCGCAGAATTTAGAAAAAAAAAACATGGCGGAATCCGAAAAGCCTAACGAGTAGGAGAAACAGAAAAAAATAATAAAATGAGTTTTTTATCAAACCTAATGGGTAATGCAACGGAATTGAATCCGGGAGAATTGCAATCAGAATTCGCAAATGTTTTATTTGACGGAGAAAATATCGAGGCAGCATTCAAAATCTTCAGAGACAAGTGGGTTTTCACTAACAAGCGTCTAATCATGCAAGACGTTCAAGGTATGACTGGATCTAAAAAAGAGTATCACTCAGTTCCTTACAAATCAATCACACATTTCTTAGTTGAAACTGCAGGATCTTTTGATGCTGATTGTGAAATTGAGATTTGGGTTTCAGGTTCACCAACATCGTTGAAGAAAGAGCTTAAAAAAGGAATCGATGTTGTCGGACTTCAAAAAACGTTAGCATCTTATATCTGTAAATAATTTAAATTATGAACGACGATAGCTTTTTTTCAATGAATCGGTTGATGGAGTTCGGTATGGGAATGGCTGTAGCACAGCAAATGGTAAATACCATGAATTCAGCAATGGAGAACATGAAGGTGAATGGAGTTGCTCAGACGAACAACGCTATTGTAGCACCACTTTATTATGCTGTTCTCGATGGTAATCCAGCTGGTCCGTTTTCAGAAAAGGAGTTTTCTCGTTTAATAACGGAAAAAAAAATTACGAAAGATACATACGTATGGAAACCTGGCATGTCTCAGTGGCAGTTTGCAGAAAAGCTTCCTGACGTATTGAAATTAGTAGCTTTAACACCACCACCATTTACACCAAGTATATAAAAACATCTATGAATACTCAAGTGAAGTTCTTTCAATTAATTATTGCAATAGCAATAAGTGCATTAATAAGTTTTGGCTTCTATTCAATGGATATTGAGGAAAACAAGTTGCTCATCACAATAGGGGGATTTGTATTTTTTGCAATAACATTGGCGTGTACAATTGGAATTAAGTTTGAAACAGCTGGAGTGTCAACAAATGTGAGAGTCTTATCTTCGATTTTCTTCGTAGTCGGACTAGTAAGTCACGTTGTGTTTTCGTTCTTTAGCTCATCTGTTCCGCTTTATGTAATCGTAAATGGAATAGTTATTTTGGTATACGCCTTAATTGTAAATGGGCTTATTAAAGCCGCTAGCTAAAATTTTATTTTAACATTTCGAAAGAGCTCGGTTTTCCGAGCTCTTTTTTTTGATAGGAGGTAATTCATTCGTTCTTACTTTTATTCTTAGCTAAATGGAATTCTGATTTACTTAAAATCAAATGGTAGAAAAGGCAATTAACGTATACAAGGTTGTAATAGCCTTCGCACTTATTATTTTGTTTGGAACGTTAGGTTCCTTACTAAGAATCGTTTCGTTTGGCCTGCTGACCAATTTTAATCGGACAATATTAATTCCTTTATTCTGTAAGCTAACTCTTACGGTCATGGGAATACGTGTCGAAAACCGTGTGATACTCCCACAAATAAAAACACCTCATTTCTTTACCTTCAACCATAATTCTTATTTAGACGGATTTGTATTGATGGGTCTGGGCTTGAAGGATATGCGGATATTAATGAGTGAAAAAATGCTGATCTTCTTCCCCGTTGCTTTAATTTCCTTCGCAATTGGACTTCTCTATATTCCGCAAAAGAAAAATAAAGAACGACGCATGAAATGTTTTTTCAATGTCGAGAAAAGAATCAATGAAAAGCGTGTAAGCATAATGGGGTCGTCTGAAGGGGTTCACAGATACGGAGAGCGCATAGCCCCTTTTAATCGTGGAGTTTATCACATGGCCTTGAATTGCAAAATACCGGTAGTGCCTTTGTTCATTTACACGCCCATCGAATCGAATCCATATGCGAATTTCCGTCCGTTTAAAAGAGGGACGGTTATTATAGAAACGTTGGGGGTTATTCCAACGTCAAATTGGAAGTTAGAGAATCTGGACAATCACATTGATGATGTTCGCAAACTATACGTAAAGCGTTTCAACGAGTATTACAACATGAACACGATTTAAATTTATAGAATGAAAACGAGTGAAATCTTTTCAAGAGCTGGCAACATTGCCGCAAAACCGTTGAAGGAAATAGATAGTCAAAAGTTGAACGAAGTCTTCGACGATTTGAAAAGAAGAACTCAGAAATCTTTTCAATTAACGCAAAGAGCCAAAGGCGTTTTGCCGAATGGGTCACAACATACCCTGCCGCTTTCGAATCCTTATCCGTTCTTCATGAATAAAGGCGCAGGCAGTCGCTTACAAGATGTCGATGGAAATGATTACGTCGATTACATCTTAAGTGGTGGTGCAATTATTCTTGGACACAACGATGAAGGGTTAACCAACACTATTCAAGATTTACTTCAGAACAAGACAAATTTTCATGGTCATTTCGATGAACTTGAAATAGAAGCAGCTGAGAAAGTCATCGACTTTTTTCCTTCTATAGAGAAAGTAAGATTTACTTCCAGTGGAAGCGAAGCGAATTCGGGAGCCATTAAAATTGCTCGCGCAGTAACAGGAAAGAAGAAGCTCATTAAATTTCTGGGTCACTACCACGGATGGGCGAGTGAATACCTCATGGATGTTGAAGTTCCGGGATCTGGAAAATTCGTGACCAATGGAATTCCAGACGAGCACATGGATCAGACCGTTTTGGTTCCACCAAACGACTTGAACGCTTTGGAAGAAGCCTTCAAAGCGAATGAACTTTCGGGTGGTATAGCCGCTGTTATTTGCGAACCGTATGGTGCTGAATCAGGATTGGTGCCTATTGATGAAGACTTCAATGAGCAAGCTATAGCGTTGACGCATAAATACGGAGCATTGTATATTTTCGATGAAGTGGTTACAGGATTTCGTTTAGGAAAGGGTGGCGCGCAACAACGATTGAATGTCACTCCAGATTTAACTACCTTAGGAAAAGGCCTCATGAATGGATTTCCTTCTTGTGGTGCCATAGGCGGAAAGAAGGAGTATATGGATGCGGCTAATATTAGTATTCCTTATGCTCATCCATACACATATATTGCAGGAACGCTTTCAGGAAATACGCTGTCTATGGCTGCATGTAATTATGTAGTGAATAGGTTAGCGACCACCAATCTTTTAGAACAAGCGGAGGCTACTGCTTCTGATCTTACCACGAAATTGAACGCGTTATTCTCTGAATACAATTCAGACTTCTTTGCATACAACTACGGAAATATTCTTCGTGTTGAGTTAACGGCGCCGCATGCCGTTTCGCTTACTTCAGCGGAGGCATTGAACGAAGTGGTTCAACGAAGAAAAGTATTGTCGAATTATTCTGCTATAGTTTCTTCAGCAGGAGTGCTTTCGCGCAACGGTCGCGATTTTGTGAGTTGTGCGCAAACCATTGAAGACAATGACAAGTATGTATTAGCCTATGAAAAACTATTGAATTCATTTGTGAAATGAAGCAGCGGATTTTAATTACCGGTATTTCAAAAGGAATAGGCAGAGCCATTGCCGAAGACTTGAATAGTAAGGGATTTGAAGTGTTTGGCACTTCAAGAAGTATTGAGAAAATTCAAAATAGAATAGAAGGAGTTCATTACCTCGAATTGAATTTGAGCAGTGAAGAATCTATTGCAAGATGTTTTGAAAGTCTTCCTGAGATTGACCTAGTCATCAATAACGCTGGTCAAAGTCAGATGGGTCCGGCAGAGAATATTTCCAATGAAAAAGTTCGCGAGATTTTCGAAGTGAATTTTTTCGGGACGATTTTCTTGACGAAGCTGTTTGCGCAGCGCATGCGAGAAAGAGGCTCTGGGAAAATTGTAAACATTGGAACATTAAGTGGACATTTCGCTATGCCTTTTCAATCGACTTATGGCTCTTCGAAAATAGCATTGACAACTTGGTCGCTTTGTTTGCGAAAAGAAATGAAACCCTTCGGTGTGCATATTGTCATGGTTGAGCCGTTCTATATCAACAGCGGTATTCAACTCGAATACATTTGTCCGGAAGATTCTGCGTATAAAGAAAGTGCAGATCATGTTTATCGGAGAAGAAATGAGAAGATGGGTGCGGCTGTGAGTCCAGCAGAATTGGTTCAAACGATTAATGAAATCCTGAACACAAAAAATCCAAAGGGGATTTATGTTTCGGAAAGAAAAGGAAGAGTGTTTCGATTTGTGAAGCGTTTTCTTGCCGATTCAACGATAGAGAAATTAACCTTGAAATCTTTGGGGTTGAAATATTAAATTCAAGTAAATGAAACTTTCAATAGTTAAGTACCTCGTTGTTGTGTTTGGATTATTCTTATCCTTTCAGATTGGCGCACAAACGATAAAAACCAAAACACCAAAACGTCCAAAGGGACAGCAAGATGTCTTGCGCTTGGCTTGTGAACCCATTCCTCTTGTGCGCGTGGCCGTTATTGGATTGGGAATGCGAGGTTCAGAGGCGGTAAGCAGATTAACCTACATAGACGGAGTAGAAATTGTTGCGTTATGCGATATGGTGGAAAAGAATGCGAAGGCGTGCAACGAAACCTTGAAAGAACGAGGATTTCCGCAAGCGCAAGAATTTATAGGTGAAGATTCGTGGAGGAAAGTTACAGCTTTGCCTAACGTAGATTTAATCTACATCTGCACCGATTGGTTGAATCACGCAAAGATGGCCATTCAAGGAATGAAAGATGGGAAGCATGTGGTGGTTGAAGTTCCAGGAGCATTAACCATGAATGAGATTTGGGAGATCATCAACACCGCGGAACAAACACGCAAGCATTGCATGATGTTGGAGAATTGTGTCTATGATTTTTTTGAATTGACTTCTTTGAACATGGCGCAGCAAGGACTGTTCGGTGAAATACTTCATGCGGAAGGTTCATACATTCACAACCTTGAGCCGTTCTGGAAATACTATTGGAACAACTGGCGTCTCGACTACAATCAAAAACATCGCGGAGATATTTATCCAACGCACGGAATGGGGCCCGCTTGCTTCGCCCTAAACATTCATCGCGGAGATAAAATGAATTACCTCGTTTCCATGGACACGAAAGTGGTGAACATTCCGGCGCACATCAAAGAGAAAACAGGCGAGGAGTTGACTAATTTTAAGAACGGCGATCACACGACAACCATGATACGCACCGAGATGGGAAAGACCATTGAAATTCAACACAACGTCGCAACGCCTCGTCCATACACCCGAATGTATCAGCTCACAGGAACAAAAGGATTCGCAAATAAATATCCGGTGGAAGGTTATGCGCTCGATTCAAAAATGTTAACTGAAGATTTGAATCCGAAGCATTTGAAGTTCACCGCGCACGATTATGTTTCAGAAGGAATGAG
>Ga0315899_10003906_pt1 | contig 16169 bp, 9 predicted proteins | sample LakEriMetagenome_2_FD_203518 | JGI IMG/M metagenome (GOLD analysis project Ga0315899, IMG submission 203518) | Freshwater fungal communities from buoy surface, Lake Erie, Ohio, United States - Buoy 4 MA112 | ecosystem: Environmental > Aquatic > Freshwater > Lake | place: USA: Lake Erie, Ohio... | reverse complement strand
TGTAGGAAGTGTTCTCCGGATGTCTTGCAAAGTTCTTTGCAGTGCTTTTCAGCCTTCTTTTGGTCGTCGTATTCGAATACAGCGACTCGTTTAAGGTTTTGGTTAAAGACCCCCCAATAGAGTTTAATGCGAGGTTCTGCAGCAGCCTTTCTGGTTCGCTTCGCTTTGACGGGCGCTGCGGTTTCTTGGTCGACATCCGTGACGGCCTTCTTCTTACGCGGGGTTTTTACGACGGATTCCATGGAAATAAAGCTCCAAAAGGTATGAAGAAAGCGAGTGCAGGCTGACGCGAGGGATTAACAAATTCAACACACAGAAGTGTGGGAGGATGTTGAAAAGGTAGGTATAGCGTCGGCGTTGCACAATTTTGGTGAAACACCATTATAGAAGCAACGACCGTTTTCTAAAACGGCTTCACGATAAAATTCAGAATGTACCTCAATTCTTGACCGACTATCCGGTCGGCCGAAAAATCGATTCAATCGGCACATCCGGAAAATTCTCTCAATTCGGTACGTCTCAACACCGATAAACGACGAAAGGGGCTTTGGGGTTTTCGAATCCACTTGCTCCCGTTGCCAGAAAACAAAATCAAAATGGGGAAAAAGATGAGCAATCAACGAGGAAATCATTGGGAAAGGCGAACCATTCGTCAGATTATCAGCCTCGGAACTGTTTCCTCGTTCTTCGCGGGAACATTGCTTGCAAATCCCCCGGGGTTGCCTGGGCTGCCCGGTTCGGAGCCGTCCGCGTCCGGTTCGAACGCTCACCCAAAATTGTTGCCCTTGCCACAAATGCAGCCTGGCAGCAGTCTTCGATCTGCTCAAACGGATAAGGCGTCTACCCAGGTTAACTCAGCAGCCCCCCCAAACGGAACAGGCGCAGCTGCTGTTAATATCAAAATTCTGCCGGGTTTGCCGCCAGCAGGGGCGCCTGCTGCATTCGCGTTTACTGCGACTGACGATCGTGCCATTATGCCACCGGTCCCAAGCAAAGGATCGGATAAAGGCACTGTTCAAGTAAAGATGCATGCTTCCGCAGCTCCATTGAATACTGCATTACCAGCAGCACCTATCTCGACGAGCTATGTCACGTCCTCTGTTGCAGTGACTGCGACGCCCCCCATGACAATCGAAAATGAAAAAGCGAATGCAGGGGGACCGGTTAAACTTAGTATCGGCGACAGTGGAATTGTTGATCTCGGCGTCCAACGACCACGCCAAGATGCCGTGGTTAACTCCAGGGCTCCCGAACTGGTAAAACCAAGAAAATACAGCGTTTCTCAGCCAGTTGTGCTAGCGCAAGCAGCAGAATTGCAGTCGGTGGATAATTCGAGCCAGTCGACGCACTCCCCTTCCAATCAGGTTGCAGCACCTCCGATCGACCCCAGTTTTCCGGTCGACGCTCCCAACCTGGCTACGGCCGATAACCCATTGCCGGTAGCGACTTTACCCAACGATATTCATTCAGAGAATTTACCGGCACAGCCGATTCTAACCCCAGCAGTAGAAGCTCGAATGACCGAGCTTCCGATTGCACATGCGAGTCCATTAGTGCCTCCGAAAAACGCTCGAGCCTCAGCAACGGCATTAACAAACTCCTCGGTTGCGGTGGTTCCTGTCAAACCAGCAGATCCCACCGTGCCCGCTCCAGCAACACAGCCGCAATCGAAAGCGGGAGAGGCCGGTGAAGACACCGTCCTTCGACAACACGCGTCGCGTAGCAAGCCGGAAAAAACTTACGATATCGAGTCTCGAGGAACGTACGCTATCGATACGCCGTTTTCAGTTGCCTCGGTAATTTCACTCGATTCGAACATTTGCACCGTCTTCAAACATGGCAAATCGATAACGATCGCTGGTGGCGTTACAGGAAGTACAAGAGTCGCCGTTGCATCGCAAACCGGTGAAACTCGGGTCATCGAGGTCAACGTGCTCCCCGTGGGGCAACAGTTCTCTCGACCCCAGAGCGAAATCGATCAAGTGAAAGAGCTTATTGGTCAAGTTTTTCCCGACGCGAGGGTGCAAATTGTTTCACTTCCCTCGGGAGAAGTTGAGGTAAAGGGAGTGACATCGACGGAATCGGACGCTCGAAAAATATTAGAATTGGTGCGAAAAGTCTGTCTTGTTCCAGTGCACGACCGACTCAAGGCTGGTAGATAAAATCAAACGAGATTTCAAGAGAACTTTAGGCATGGCGGAACCTTCCACCATGCCTTTTTTTGTTTGTAGACCACCCTTATGGGGGTGTTAAGACACTATTTTTTGGAAAAGTCGTCCTAAAAAGTATTGTTTGCCATCACTTCTTAAGTATTCTTAGTTGGTTCGCTGACCTTTTCTAGAAAACCGAAAAGCCCTAAGGTGTACGTGATGACCGCAAGAATTAGCCTCTCCCTGATAATGCTAGCGATGTTGCAAGCTAGCGCCGCGTTTGGGCAATCAACATATGATTGGAGTGTTAATGGAGGCGGAACGTGGTCTGCTGTTGGCAACTGGGGTGGTGTTGGCACACCGGTGGCTGGTGACACGGCTCAGTTTTCTGATTACAGTCTCGATATCAGTAATCCACCGGTACAGTCGGCAACGATTAGTTTTTCCCCACCTGCAACGGCTACCGAAACGGTGAGACGTATTAGGTTTCTTTCGGGGAATACGACCACTGCGTTTACGATTGGGGTCGGTGGACAAACTTTGAATCTCGATGGTGGATCAACTTCCTCTATAGAGAGGTACGGCTCCGCGGTTAGTAGGTTTACTGCTTCGGTCAATTTGCTTGGGACGGGAAAAACCATGTCTGTCACAAACGGCAACTCCGGTGGTTCTCTCGTTTTCAACTCGTTGAATATTGGTAGTTCGAATGCATTGAGTATCGGCGGAGTTGGAACCACTAACATTACGACTCTTTCTGGCAGCGGTGCTACATCGAGTGCAACTTTCACAGGAACAGGCAACTCGACTCTGTCGACCGTCTCAAACATTGCGACAATCGATGTGCAGGGTGGGGTTACGAGAAGTTTGGGAACAGTTAGTGGCGTTAGTGGTTTGAACGTGTCTAGTTCGGGAACCACAAATTTCAACACAGTGACCGGGACTGGTGCTGCTGCAGTGGCTACATTCTCAGGGGCCGGTAGCTCAACCTTAACGGGGATCTCGAGTGTTGGGACGATTAATGTTCAGGGTGGGACGCGAAATCTGGGAGCGATTAATGGTGTCAGTAGTTTGAACGTTTCCGGCACCGGATCGACCAATTTCACGAACCTAACGGGTACGGGCGCGACGGCGATCGCGACGTTTTCCGGAGGGGGGAGTTCAACTGGAACGAGCATTTCGAGCATTGGCACGATTAACGTAGACGGCGGGACAAGAACCTTTGGTACTATCAATGGTGCATCTGCGATAAATTTGACGGGTGGTTCTCTGAACATAGGTGCGTTGAACACGATAGGAACCAATACTACCAGCATCAACGTTACTGGCGGAAACCACTCCATCACCGCCGTCGACCGTGCGGACATCAATCTTAGTGGAACGGGATCGATAGCGAGTAGCATCACGGTTAGCAACAACTCGAGCCTGGGTGGTTCTGGGGTTATCGGTGGAAGCGTTACGGTTAATAGCGGTTCCGTATTAAGTGGGACCTCTACCATCAATGGAAATGTTGCGATTCAAACTGGTGCAACACACAGTCCTGGAAACTCTCCTGGGACCCAGACGATTGCGGGAAATTTGACATATGCGGCTGGTTCTACGTTCGTGTGGGAACTCAACGGTAACTCGTTGACTCCGGGCGATTATGATCAAATTGTATTTTCCGGCGCGGGCAGGACGTTGACAGTAGACGGTTTGATGGACACGCGACTGAACTTTGTCGGTGCTAATTTCAACAATCCTTTTTGGTTGAATAACAAGACGTGGACTGTCTTTTCTAACGTCGCTGTGACGCAGGACTCGGTCAACAATATGAACATCGTCATCGACACCCCAGGGGCTCCCAATGGCACTTTGGCCTGGGTTTTTGATAGCAACAGTAACAATTTGAATCTGCGATTTACTGCTGTACCCGAGCCGGGCGTACTCGCGCTTTTGGGGCTGGTTACTGGTCTGTTCGGTGTTGCGAAACGTAGGAAGATTAGGGCACTTATTGTTCGCGGCTAGAGTGCCGGGCGAACGCCTCGAATCACCTGAGGGAGATTCGGATCTGAAGCATGTATTCTGGCCAACATTGTAATGTTGGCCATTTTTTTTGTCTGTTCAAAAGTACCCGCTGATTGGATCAGTCCCAGTTCATAGGCTAGCCGATCCGAATGGCCAGGTAGAATCACTCGCCAGTCAAATGGAACCTTGCCCGGTCGTAATTGATTCACATGTGCAACCAGGTTTGTAGTGCAGTTATTGCTTATAAGTTCGTAGAACTCTGGATCCCGTTGAAGCTTGTTAGAGCGAGCCAGCATATCGACCAACAGATTTTGTGATTGTTCGGGCGATGCGTTGCCGCGATAGAGGTAGACTTCGACGTCGCGTGTGTTGGTTCTCAGGGGGATGACATCCCTTTCATCGGCAATGACATAAATCAGTTCGAATTTTTTTCGCAAACCTCCGATGGCGGAGTAGGATTCCCCCTGATCAAGTCGAGCCTCAACAGAGATACAAAATTGCTGTCCGGAACGCAACCCGAAGCTTAGCATGGTATGAGCCAGTAGAGTTGTCTCTTTGAAAGGGACGACTATGAAGTCCACGGATACAACATCGCTTAGAGCAAAACGCAAGTCGTAGTGGCGAACGTCGTAGTCTTCTTCTGTGCGATAGCGGCAATTTCGAACATGCCGAATCGTTATCTCGTTGTCATGGAATTCAGCGAAGGGCAGTATTGCTAAGTCTGGACGCCAAACCCTTCCGACGCTCTGAGCTTCTTTTTGAAGTAGTGGAATCCGTCCTAGAACAGATCCTGTATTTTGACGATTTTCAAACACGCGATGGCCGCAGCCAAAGGCACCTCCAAGGCAGCAAAGCGTAAGCATGAACCTTGCTAGTGAGGTCATTGGAGTAATTTTGAATACAGAAGAAAAAAAGAGGAAGATGCTCAACCAGTATTGATGGGAGTAGCAAAGCTCTCGTAGGATTGTCAATAGTGATGCGTGTATAAGTGGTTGTATAGTTCAATGCGTATCGGGGCAAAGTGAGACCATGCTGCAAAAAGCTGGGTTTTGGGTTAAGATCATAGACCCAAAGCCGCGATGGGTTACACTATAGAGCGTACACGAGATATAATCGGGGGGTAAACTTACCGATTATGGAGCTTGTACAAAGTCCTCCCTCCCGATGCATCATCCTCCCCGCCTCACCCAATCAATCTCCATCCCGGAGTCGAATTTCATGGAAAATGGCCTAAAACCTCGCGTCATATTCTGCGCAGCGACTTGTTCGGTATTGCTTTTCTGCAACAGCTTGATGAGCTCCTGTTTGGCTTCAGATATCCCTGCAGTCAGCTTTTCTAAAGATGTTTATCCGATTTTACGAGATAACTGCTTTGGATGTCATCAGCCTGCCAAGAAGATGGGTGGATACCTGATGACCGACACTAAGGCGATCATGGCTGCTGGGGATAGCGGTTCTGTTGCCATTGTTCCGGGCAACTCCAAGGAGAGCTATCTAATTCACGAAATCGAAATTGTGGACGGTAAAGCGGAGATGCCCAAGGGTGGGAAGCCGCTGGCATCATCCGAAATCGATTTGATAAAGCGTTGGATCGATGAAGGAGCGATCATCGATTTGTCTTCCGAACAGTCAACGTATTCAGAATCAAATCCACCGAAGTATATTCGGCCACCATTGATCAGTAGTCTCCGATTTTCTCCTGATGGGAAGGAACTTATCGCGACGGGGCTTCACGAAGCGCTCGTTTTTGATACTTCGACATGGAGTTTATTGAAACGATTGGTAGGGCTCAGTCCTCGATTAGAATCGATTGCTTATTCGCCTGATGGAAAATGGATTGCGGTCGCCGCTGGCGAGCCAGGTGTAAGAGGGGAGTTACAAATCTGGAATCGAGAAACGAAGACGCTTGAAAACAGTTTTGTCATTGGGAACGACACACTGTTTGGTGTCAGTTGGTCTCCAGATTCCCAATTGATCTCTTTCGGGTGTTCTGACAATTCTGTGCGAGCCGTCAACTTAGCGGGAGAACAAAAGCTCTTTCAAAGGACACACGAAGACTGGCCGCGTTCTACGGTATTCACACCTGCGGGCAAACATCTAATTTCTGTATCGAGAGACATGACGGTCAAATTGACTGAGGTCGAGACAGAGCGATTTATTGACAATATTACTTCCATCACGCCGGGAGCTTTGCGTGGTGGTGTGCAAGCGATTGCGCGACATCCGAAGCGAAACGAAATCGTCGTAGGTGGGGCGGATGGTACGCCAAAGATCTATCGTGTTTTTCGTCAAACGGCCCGAGTCATTGGTGATGATGCCAATCTCATTCGAAAGCTAGAGCCGATGCAAGGTCGAATTTTCGATGTTGCGGTGAGCGAGGATGGGCGTTATTTGGCTGCGGCTGCAACTCTCGATAATCGAAGTGTTGTTCGAGTTTGGTCTTATGATGTTGATGGTCAAATTCCGGAGCCGATCAAACTGATTCAGCAAAAGAGTCCGGTTGGTCTTACCGAAGAGGAGAAGCAGACGCTCGAAAAGTACGTTACTCCCGTTCCTGCGATTTTGGCGACATGGGATGTTCCAGATACCGCTCTTTATTCGATTGCAATAGATTCACAAGGGCGATTGGCTGCCGGGGGAGCGGACGGGCAAATTCGCGTATGGTCAATTCCTACCTCGGAATCTCTTCATCGATTTGATGCAACCCCTAGCGGTTCGACGGTTCCAGCCGATACCAAATCGATCGCCGAAAGTCGAGTTTCGCGACTCACTCAAATTTCAACACTACAGGAGCAAGAACGACAGCATGACGACTGGCAAAAACGATTGCAGTCTTTGCCTATTGCGAGCATCGAACAATTAAACGTTGAGCCTCAACAGATTGTTTTCGATCAATGGAATGAATCGGTGCAGTGTCTTGTTACGGCCAAGCTTAAATCAGGAGAGTTGTTGGATGTAACTGGTTTTTGTAGTTATACGGTATCCGGTTCTCAAGCTTGGGCGTCCCCGCGTGGTTGGGTGCAGCCGCTAGTTCCTGGTGAGTCGCGTCTTGTAGTGAATCTAGCAGATCATAAAGTTGAGGTTCCAGTTAGCGTTTCGCTCAAAGCTGATCAGAGTATGGATTTCGTTAAAGACGTAAATCCAGTCCTGTCCAGGCTTGGGTGTAACTCGGGGACGTGTCATGGTGCGCAGGCAGGAAAAAGCGGATTCAAATTGTCGCTCCGCGGGTACGATCCACTTTTTGATATTCGATCTTTGGCGGACGATCTCGCTAGTCGCCGCCTCAATCCATCCTCGCCTTTGGATAGTTTGATGATTACCAAGCCGCTGGGTGTTGTGCCGCACGTTGGTGGGAAATTATTCGAGGCAGGCGATCGCACTTCTCTCGTTTTGCAGCAGTGGATTCGCGAGGGGGCAAAGCTGAATAACGAAAGCCCCAGGGTCCAGAGCCTTGAGATTTACCCGAAAGATCCGACCATTCAGACGGTGGGAGAAACTCAGCAAGTTCGGGTGGTCGCAACCTTTACGAACGGCAGCAAACGGGACGTCACCCACGATGCATTTGTCGAAACCGGAAATGCCGAAGTTGCATCTATAATGGACGGTGCCCGAGTCAGTGCCATTAGGCGTGGAGAAGCTCCGATTCTTGCGCGATACGAAGGAGCTTATGCAGCCACAACACTCACCGTAATGGGGGATAGGACAGGGTATGCTTGGTCGCCTCCGGCGACTAGTAATCCGATTGACTCTTTTGTGGCAAATAAACTGCAGCGATTGAAGATAGAACCATCTCAATTATGCAGCGATACGGAGTTCCTGCGCCGAGTGAGCATCGACCTAACAGGGCTTCCACCAACCGCGAATCAGGTACGCGATTTTTTGGCGGACCAGACTCCGATGCAGGAGAAGAGAAACCGAAAGATCGATGAACTTATTGCCAGTGAGGCGTTCGTTGAACATTGGACCAACAAGTGGTCCGATCTTCTGCAGGTAAATTCCAAGTTTCTCGGCAAGGAAGGAGCGGCAAGCTTTCGCGATTGGATCAAGAACAGTATCGCCACCAATAAGCCATACGATCAATTCGTTCGTGAAATCATTACTGCCACCGGCTCCAATCGGGAGCAGCCCCAAGCAGCGTATTACAAGATACTACGTACCCCTGAAGATTTGGTAGAAAACACGACACACCTGTTCTTAGGAGTGCGATTCAACTGTAACAAATGCCATGACCATCCATTCGAAAAATGGACACAAGATCAATACTTTGAGACGGCGGCCTTCTTCTCTCATGTTAGCCTAGCGAAAGATGCTGAATCGGGTGATCGCACGATAGGCGGTACTGCAGTTGAGGGGGCAAAGCCACTTTACGAGATCGTCGCTGACTCGAGTGGCAAAGAAATGAAGCACGATCGAACGCAACAGGTAATTGCGCCCAAGTTTCCGTTCGAAACCCAATATGCAAAAACAGATGGAATGTCTCGACGAGCTGAGTTTGCCGCTTGGCTCACCAACTCTACGAATCCATATTTTGCAAAAAGTTTCGTGAATCGTCTTTGGGGATACTTGCTCGGAACGGGTTTAATTGAACCCATTGATGACATTCGAGCTGGTAACCCTCCCAGCATTCCCGAGCTCCTCAAGCATCTAGAGTCGGACTTTATTGCGCACGGATTTGATATGCGCCAAACGATGCGAACCATTTGTCAATCGGAGACATACCAAAGGTCTCTCGTCAAGAACAAATGGAACGATGACGATACGAGAAACTACTCTCGGGCAACTCCGAGACGTCTCCCGGCGGAGGTGTTGTATGATGCGATTTACCTAGTAACTGGATCCAAATCAAATCTCCCAGGCCTAACGCCGGGTACTCGTGCTGCATCATTAGCAGATGCCGATCCGGGACTTCCCGATGGCTTTTTGAACAATCTGGGGCGACCTGTTCGAGAGAGCGCTTGTGAATGTGAGCGTTCAAACGAATTACGGCTTGGTGCGGTTATGTCCTTAGTAAGCGGACCGACCGTAGGGACTGCAATTGCAGATCAGAACAATTCGTTATCACAGCTGATTGCCAGCACACCGAGCGATGAAGATCTGACCAATGAGCTCTTTCTCAGAGTCCTAAACCGTTTTGCAACAGCCGAAGAATTAGAAACAGCGAAAACTGTTCTAAAGCAAATCGAGGAGGATCATATCGCGTTGGAAAAGCAACTCGCAGACCGAGAAGCCTGGTGGTTACAGGAAAAACCAGTCCGCGAAGCACAATTGGCGAATGATAAAAAGTTGGCTGAACAAGAGTTAGAGGCTCGAAGAGCTGCGATTCGCGAAGCACGAGAGGCAGCCGAAGCAGCAAGATTGACAAGAGTTGAGGAAGCCAAAAAGGCGATTGCCGATTTCGATGCTGGGTTAAAGCAACGAGTCATAGATTTCATTAATGTTAGAAAGAATCAACCTGCATGGATTCCCTTGTTGCTCGCAACGGCAAAATCAACCAACCAAGCGAAATTCCAATCGGCGGGAGACCGATCTGTATTTGTGAATGGAGATGAAACGCCAGCAGTCTATTCGTTGCAGACGACGGTTCCTGCTCCCTTTAACGCAATTCGATTCGAAGCCCTAACACGGCCAGACCTTGCTGCAAAAGGCCCTGGTCTTTCCGATAATGGAAATTTCGTTATCACGGAATTAGAGCTCTTTGCGGGAACCCCCGATAAGCCAAACGAAATGAGACAGCTCAAGCTTACTAAGGGGTTAACTGATTACGATCAGGCTGGATTTTCCGCAGCAGCGGCCATCGATGGAAACCGAGATGATCAAGGAGGATGGGCCATACATGGCGCAACAGGGTTTGAGCATTGGGCTGTTTTTGAGTTGGCTGAAACTGTAGCACTTGCACCAGGAGAAGTGCTCGAATGGCGAATTCACCAAAAGCACAATGCCGCCAAACATCGAGTTGGTCACTTCCGCCTAAGTGTTGCGACCAAGACTGGAGATTTGCAAATAGGCTTATCTGAGAATCTTCAGGCACTGGCATCAACACTACCCGAGCAGTGGAGCGAGCTGGATCTCGAATCGCCCAAGGCTTATGTTCGCGAAACTTCGGCTGAGCGGAAGGAGCATGTTGCCCGTTTGGGTCGCGAAAACATGCCGTTACCAGAAGATGAACTGGTTGCAACGCTACTAAAGCGAATTGAGCGGTTATCGCAGCCGGTTGCGGATGACTCGCTCTTGGTTCGCATGCGAGTCGATGTCAAGGAAAGCGCAACGCAAAAAAGCAAGTCACGGCTAACTGCGGCAGAAGACATTACCTGGGCGTTGATCAATAGCCCGGCGTTTCTTTTCAACCATTGATCGTTACCATGTTTCCTTTATCCCATCTTTCAAAAGTCCGTAATCAATCGATAGTTTCATCCAATTAAGGAAAAAAGACGATGTTTCGAATTCTTGGTAGTGCTGGTCGCGATTTGTGTGACGGTCATTTAGGAGTAACGCGTCGGGATGTGCTTCGAGTCGGCGCATCTGGACTGTTTGGACTTTCGCTGCCTCAGATCCTACAGCTCCAGGCAGCTCAAGCAAACGATACCAACAACGCGCCAGGTTGGAATCGGGCCAAGAGAATGATCATGGTCTATCTGCAAGGGGGGCCAAGTCACATCGATCTTTGGGATCCAAAAGAAAATGTCCCTGACAAGGTTAAAAGTGTTTTCGGAAACATTTCAACCAAGATTCCAGGGATTCAGTTCACCGAAAATTTGCCTCTACTGAGTCAAATCAATGATCGGTTCACAATGATCCGCTCTATGAGCTACACGCCCAACGGACTGTTCAACCACACTGCTGCCATCTACCAAATGATGACCGGTTATACGACCGACAAAGTTAGTCCGTCTGGTCAATTGGAACCACCGAGCCCCAAGGACTTTCCAAACTTCGGCTCGAATATTGTCCGTATCAAGCCAGCCGATGAGCCGATGTTACCGTTCGTTACACTGCCTCGACCACTGCAGGAGTCTAATGTGGTTGGAAAGGGTGGGTATGCTGGATTCTTGGGGAAAGCCTACGATCCGTATACTTTATTTCCAGAAGGTGACGATCTGGATATGAACAAGATGGACCGTATCAACGTCAGCGATCTACAACTACGGCCAGAGGTATTTGCGGTTCGACTCAAGCGACGTGCGGCCTTGAGAGACCTTATCAATGCTAAGATGCCGGAGATCAATTCTGCGGTACAGCAGCATCAACTCGATGAGTATTTTCAACAAGCTCTGTCCCTCGTTGTTTCTGGCAAAGCTCGAGAAGCGTTCGATCTTAAACAAGAGTCAGAAGCCTTGCGCGACAACTATGGCAGAAACACGTTTGGCCAAAGCTGTTTGCTCGCTAGACGACTAGTTGAAGCCGGAACGAGAGTCGTTGAGGTCATTTGGCCAAAAGTAGCCAATAGTGATAACCATTCTTGGGATCATCACGTTGACCTATCCAAACGTATGAAAAACCAATCAGCACCGATGCTGGACCGAGGTCTCTCCGCATTGATTACCGATCTGGACGATCGTGGGCTGCTCGAGGATACCCTGGTGGTTGCGGTTGGTGAGTTTGGCCGATCTCCCGAACGAGGCGTCAGCACGAGCGGTAATGGTAACTCGGATGATGGGCGCGATCACTGGCCATATTGCTACACCGCTGTGATGGCTGGTGCTGGAATCAAGCGTGGTTATGTGCATGGTAAGAGTGACAAGACAGCGAGTTCGCCTGTTGACGCACCATTGCATCCAGCCGAAATGTTGGCCACGATTTATCACTCGTTTGGTATCAATCCCGAGTCGATTGTCTTCAACCATCTCAACCAGCCAAGAGAGTTGGTTAAAGCGGCAGCGGTCACACAATTGTTTGGCTAAGTAGACGGCGAATATGTTGCAGAACCGGTTTGTCTTTACTGGCTTGTAATATCCCCTACGGCATCTTAGGGTGCCCGCCGTGAGTCTGATTGTCTTTTATTGAGAGCACCACTTGGTGTGTGCTCTCTTTTGATTACAGGTTTGTGTATGAATCAAGCCACCGATCCCGAATCGTACCAATCCAATGAGCCAACTCGTGATGAGCGGATTCCATCTCCTCACGATAGATTACTTAATCAAGCGCTGCAATAGATCGATGCCGCGCGGTCTCTTCTGGCAAATCATTTACCAAGCCAAATCGCAGAACATCTTAAACTCGATACCCTGGCGCATGTTGATACGAGTTTCATCGATCATAATGTGAGGGGACAATTCGCCGACCGAACTTCTATCAGTCGAAGCATCCGAGGAGGTAATCCAGAATCTCCGAATGAAGACCAGCGATGTCTATGTTCTGGTTTTGGTTGATCACAAGAGTACTAACGATCCCGAAACTCTGATCCAAACGCTTGGTTACATCGCTCGAATATGGGAGAACGCACTTACTAACGGCCTGCCATTGGTTCCCATTATTCCATGGATCATCCACAACGGCGTAGGACCGTGGCGATCTAGCCGCAGTCTCGCGGAATTGCTCCTGGTTCCCGCTAGTGGGCAACGGTACGTTCCCGCTTTGGAGCTAACAATTCTAGATGTTAGCCGCATGGAGGACTCGGAGATGAGAGGCGAGCCGATTTTGCAAGTTGCATTGACTCTGTAAAAATATGGAAGAACGAAGCAATTAGAAGCAGTCCTCAGGGCGTTATTTGAACTGCTTTCGCAGGGGCTCACGTCGGAGCGTGCGAAGAATTTACTAGATGCGATTCGGATATATGTGATGTCGGTCAATCCAGTGGTAGGAGAAGAAAAAATGAGCGAATTAGTATCCGAGTTCTGGCCCGTGCAACCCGAACCTGGCTCGGTTGCTGACCACTTCATTAAAAAAGGCGAAGCGCGGGGTGAGGCACGGGGAAAGCTTTCAGCTAGCATTAAGACGGTCCGTATCGCTTCAAGCGATTCTCGGGGGCGCCGAATCGTCTGACGAAGAAATGGAAGGTAAGGACTTGGCGGATCTTGAGGCGATGGTTGAGACATTGAGAATACAGATCGGTTTCCGACCTTCGGGCCAGTAACTGACAGAGGTATAACTGCTCATATTTGATGCCCCCGTAGCAGAACCACTAAACTTCATACTGGAATCAGGTGCGGGCATCCCCTCCCCTATACCCCGAAATTTGGATTGAATTAGTTTCTGGAAAATGAAAAGAGGCAAACTTCCGGAGCACGGGCTTTTGGAGGATTCTTGGAATTAGGATCTAAATTACTGGCTACTGACCCCGACTCTCTTTCAGATTTGGCTTTACCGTTTTTGCTATTTCCAGTAGTTTCGAAACTGCTGGAACAGCTATCGTTTTGTACGAGTTTTATGATTCAAAGAATTTGGGGCCAATTGTGACCTTTGAACAGGTTTTAGAGCATGCACGCTCGTTTTCGCATGAAATGGAAGTGGCCGTCCTGGCTGCACAGGCTGCAGGTAGGGTACTGATTTCGGGCTACGATCGATTGGCGGCTGGCCAGGGGAGTGAAGTCGAGAGAAAAGGGGTCGGTGATTTGGTCTCGGAGGTTGATCGTTTAGCAGACGAGGCCTCTTCTAAAGTGCTTCGCCAATTTAGCCAACTTCCGATCCTATCCGAGGAGCTACATCATGATATAGCTGAACGTAACAATCTTTGGATCGTTGATCCGCTAGACGCCAGCAGCGCCTATTTAATGCGAGCTGGAAAAGAATACCCCTCCGTGCTCATTGCACTTCGCCTGGACGGAGAAACGAAACTTGGGGTGACCTATTTCCCACTAACTGGCGAGTGGTTTTATGCGCAGCGATCTCGAGGCGCCTGGAAAGATGGACGTCGGCTTATCTGTGATTCGGACGAATGTCTGTCCGATATATGGGTGGAAATGAATCAATACGGTGCATCGGAGTTCGAAACGGAGTATTTTGCCAATCTACGCCGACGGCTCCGATCGACGGCGGGGGCGCAGCTCGTCACCAGCAATGTTCCCCATTCCGGTGTCGCAGTGCGCATCGCGGAGCGACGCAGCGCACTGGCAGCCGCGATTCACGACAATAATCCTGCCAAGGTTAAGCAAGCGGCATGGGATATAGCTGCTCCCCAAATCATTTTGGAGGAAGCGGGGGGAGTGTTTATAAATCCCCTCGGCAAAAGTACCGATCCGTTTGTTGCTGAACCGATCATCGTCGCACGAACAGCGGCGATCGCTCACCGCATCATTGAATTAGGATTGGTCGCGTCGATCGCGTGACTTATTGCTGTTTTCTAAGGTATTTTTGGGACAATAAAAAAACCTTGGAGTCGGAGGGGACACCAAGGCTTTTGGAGTTTGGCTTGAGTTGAGTAAACAACTCGTTAAGGGGTTGGCAAGAACTAGTCTAGGAAACCGACCAATTCTTGTGAACGACTTGGTTGCTGAAGCTTTCGAACCGCTTTAGCTTCAATTTGACGGATGCGTTCTCTCGTCACCTTGAAGATGTGGCCGACTTCTTCGAGCGTATAGCTATAACCGTCCCCTAATCCATACCGGAGTTTGATAATCTCACGTTCGCGGTAACTGAGTGTCTTTAAGACAGAGTTGATCCGCATTCGCAACATTTCTTGTCCAGCACCGATAGCAGGGCTTTCGGCGGTGCCGTCGGGCAGCAGGTCGCCGAAATGACTGTCTTCGCTATTACCGACAGGACGATCGAGCGAGATGGGGTACCGGCTCATCGCCAGGACCCGCCGCGCTTCCTCGATTGTCGTTTCTGCACGTCGAGCAGTTTCTTCTAAGGTGGGCTCGCGTCCAAGCTCTTGCAGTAATTGCCGTGAAACATTTCGAACTCGCGACATGGTTTCTACCATGTGCACTGGGATTCGAATGGTTCGGCTCTGGTCTGCGACCGCACGCGTAATGGCTTGGCGTATCCACCATGTCGCATACGTACAAAACTTGAATCCGCGTCGATATTCGAATTTATCGACAGCCCGCATCAAACCCGCGTTTCCTTCTTGGATGAGGTCCAAGAAACTGAGACCGCGATTTCGATACTTCTTAGCAATCGAAACTACTAAACGCAAATTGCCTTCGCTTAACTGTTTCTTCGCTCTTTGGTACTCGGTGAAGACCTTTTTGACGGTCGCAACTCGGTTTCTAAGGGAAGTAGGCGTTTCTTGGGTCGCGACGAGAATTTGACGAAACTCTCGTTTTAGCTGAGCGACCTGCGACGGAGCAACTTGGTAGGATTTTAGAGTTGCCAAATCGTGCAGAATCTCGTCGACTCGCTGACTTAGCCGCTCCAGAACACTGATCATTGCTTCGATTCGCTGGGTGCGCAGACCCAACTCTTCCACTAAACGAACCGTCTTGCGACGTCGGCGAGCAAGTGATTGCCACGCCTCTACCCGAACCTTGTCTGTCAAGTTCTTGCTAAGAGCGTTGCGATAATCTCTACGATTTCGCTTTAGCAAAACATCCAGAGTCTTTAGGTTGTGAGGTAGTCGACCCAAAATTTGGTCTTTTTCCAATCGGTCGGTGACCGAGACTTGGACAGTGCGATCGAATGGTAGTTCGCCGGAATGAACACGCTTGAGAATCTTGAAGGCGTACTGAACCACATAATCACACTCGAGCAGTTTGGTCCTGAATCGTCGTCGGGTAACTTCGATTTTCTTCGCCAGTCGGATTTCTTCGTCGCGGGTGAGCAATGGAATCTCACCCATCTGCGTCAAATACATTCGAACTGGATCGTCAGACCAAGTCTCGATCTCGTCCATACCGGAGAGCAAATCGTCATCGCTTTCCAGTTGGACTTGGTCCTCTGGAACGACAACTTCTGCTACGGTATCGCCCAGATCATCACCTTCCTCCTCAAGCGACAGCTTGCGAAGACCATCCAAGTCGTCAGCGCTGCGAGGCAAATCATCATCGAAATCCAACAGGCCGTCGAACAAGGTAATAGCTCCTGAAACCACGAAAAAATGGAGGATCGGAGTGCTCAGTTTTCAGCACGGTCCGAGAC
>Ga0315899_10003905_pt1 | contig 16176 bp, 14 predicted proteins | sample LakEriMetagenome_2_FD_203518 | JGI IMG/M metagenome (GOLD analysis project Ga0315899, IMG submission 203518) | Freshwater fungal communities from buoy surface, Lake Erie, Ohio, United States - Buoy 4 MA112 | ecosystem: Environmental > Aquatic > Freshwater > Lake | place: USA: Lake Erie, Ohio... | reverse complement strand
GACGTGACCGTGCAGCAGTCCGAGTGCAAGCGCGCCGACCGCGCCGACGAGAAGCGAAGCGGCGAGTCGCGCCGAAAACGCGAACACCGGCCGACGGTACCGGGCGATAGCGATCGTGCTCGCAACGATCAGCGCACCCGAACCGAAGCCAGCGGCGGCCCACGCGGCCACGATCGGCACGGAGGACGCCCCGATCGCCGCGACCGACGCGCTGAGCGTCGTACCGCCGACTGCGACGAGCAGCGCGAAAGGCAGCGCACCGGCGAGCGCCGGCAGCGCCAGCGTGGCAGCGAGCTGCCCTAACGAGAACGCTGCCGCGTACGACCCGGCCGCAAGCGACGAGGCGCCCCAGGCGACCGCGGCCAGGTGCACGAGCAGCGGCATCAGGTGCAAGGGCAGCATGGCCGCCGCCTGCACCGCCGAAGCAGCCGCGAGCGCGCGATCATCCGCGCTTGGCGCGCTTGCGGACGTCGCTGGCATAGCTTCCTGAATAATGGGGGTCGTCCTGCCGGTCGGTCCGGATCGTGCGCCGGAAGCCTCGCCATTGCGCCTCGGTGAGCCCGATGGCGCCCTCGCCGAAGGTATCCACGTCCTCGCTGTCATGAGCGGCTTCGGCATAGGAGTCCCGGCGGACCGGTTGGACCTGGAACAGCGGGCGATGCCGCAGGAGGTCTATCACGACATCGGTCGAAGTCAGCTGCAGGTTCGTGAACAGCGGGCACGGCGCGAAGCGATCGGTCTCGATCACGCCTTCGTACGGCACGTACAGGTGGCTCTGCGGAGCGTTGACGAGAGGCCGCACGAGCGTATTCCACCCTTCGGCTGATTCGACCAGCAGGCCCGACCACACTTGCACGATCCCGCGGACCTGCACACCGGTCAGGAACGGCGGCGCGAGTCCGCGCAAGTCCGCGGGCACGCTTGCGTCCCAATACGCATCGAACTCGGGCAGCCGCACCTGAGTCAGCGTCTCCCAGGTGCCGTCGTTGAACCACAGCACGTCCGACCCGGTCCAGCGCAAGCGGATGTCGAAGGGCGGAAACACGTACCACCCGTGCGCTGACGCCGTGCGCATAGCCTCGCAGTACTGAAAGGCCGCCGACGGGATGGTACCGAGCGCGCTCTTGTCGGCACGCAGCGGAGGCAGCGTGTCCGGGTACATCCGATGGAAGGTCAGGGTAGGCATTGCGGTCCGGAGAGGCACGGTGCCGGACTAGGCCGGCACCGTGCCTCGCGTCGGTTGTCAGCGTGCGTTCCGGTCAGAGCGCTTCACATGGGCTGCAACGGCGGGCAGACGAAACCCGTTGCCCATCGACACGCGGGCGGCGAGGTCGGTCACGCGGACCGGGGGGTCCTTGGGAAGGGTGCGCCGGAGATGCCGATCAACGTGAGGCATGATGACGCCAGTACCCATCGATACGCGTACCGGCCTGGTTTCGGCGCGCGCGGTCATCGATTGCGGGTCGGGGCGCTCGGAAGGCTGCTTCATCGACTGCTCCTAGGGTTGAGGTTGAGTCCGAATGCCGCAGCGCACCCGGACGTTCCGACTATGCTCGCCGCCCCGAGAGACCCCACGATTTCCCCACGACGCCATTCGAGCAAAGCGATCGACGAGACGAGTCGGCTCGATGATCGAAGGCTTGATCGCCGCAACTGCGGCCGATGTTCGCGTGGCCGCCGGTGGCGTGAGCCGCTCGCGGCGCGCGTCCCGGCCTCAGGACCGGCGACCGGTCATCCGATCCGGCCGCCCGGATCGTTCGGTTGCGAAGAGGCCGGCGCCGATCCGCCGCCGCGTCCAGTCCGGCGACGGCGGGTCCACGGGCTGGTACGCGTACGTCACCAGCGCCCCGACCGACGCGCGGTCCACGCTCTCGCCCTCGGCCATCCGCGCGGCAATCCGTCGCGTCACCGCGGGTGCGGCGACGCTGCTGCCGTTCAGCACGACGGCACCCGCGGCGCGCGTGCCGGCCGCGATCACGCCGCGATGGACCGCGGCGTCGTCGGCCACCGCGGCGACGTCGGCGCCTTCGCGTCCCGAAACGGCCGCCCCGGCCGGCGCGATGCGCGGCCCGCTCGACGCGTAGCGCGACGGTCCGCGCACGTCGGCGATCGACGCGCCGACGACGATCGTCTCGTCCCCGGTGGCGATGCCGTTGATCGACATCTCGCGGCGCAGGATCCCCGGGTTCGCGGGATCGGTCTCGATCGGGCGCCCGACGTGGTCATAGACCCGGTACGCCGGTTCGTCGAACCGCGACTGCGGCCCGGTGCGCGAGAAGCCGTACGGCGCGTCGGTCCGCTCGATCCACGCTTCGACGCGGCAGTTCGCGGTGCCGAGGTTCTCCAGCCGGACCGTCCAGGCGCCGGCGGGCGCGACCGCCCGGGCGCCGCCGGTCCGGCGGGTCGGTGCGATCGACACCAGGATCATGTCGCGCTCGGCGTAGTACGACGCGCCCGACGACGGGTTGCCCGGGGCCTTCGTCGCCTCGCGGTACGAGACCGTCGCCATCACGCGCGCGGGGTCGAGCGCGCCGGCGTTCTTGTTCCACGCACCGTCGACGAGCACCGCGGTCTGGTACCGCACGACGTCGACCTTCGAGGCGGGGCCGTCCGGCGGGACCAGCGTGAGCTTCACGTTCGGGTCGACACCCGCGGCGGCACGCGGCAGCCAGATCTCCATGAACGTCGTCGCAGGATGGTCCGGCTGCACGTGCCAGGACAGGCTCTCGACCTGGGCGGCCGAGATCATCGCAAAGGTCGCGTGGCAGCGCGCGAGTTGCGAGTTGCCCGCCGGGATCACGATCGCGAGCGGCGCGCCGGCGTCCCGCCGGTGCCGGATCATCTCGTCCATCGCGCGCTCGAGCGGCGACGATCCGTCGTGCGGGCCCGCGTGGATGCCGTAGCTCAGGTTGACCACCACCGGCATCGGACCGCCCAGGGTGGCGTCCTTCGAGCGGCGCTCGGCGCGGTCGAGGATGAAGCGCAGGCCGTCGACCACGTGCGGCGCGAGCAGGTGCCCCGCGGTGTCGAGCGCGACCGCGCGCGGCAGCTGCACCGCGACGATCGCCGGCGCGCCGGCCGAGTCGCCGGGCTCGGCACCGCAGGCCACGTCCATCACGTGCGTGCCGTGCCGGCCCCGGCGGCCCGCCTCCTGCTGCCCCGCCGCCCGGTAGACGGCGTCCTCGTCGAGCAGCCCGTCGACGATCGAGCCCCCGGTCGTGGCCGCCTCGAGCAGGTCGTCGATCCCAGGCACGGCCCCGGCGCCGACGCGCGGCGTCTCGTGCCCGTACGGCACGGGTCCGCCGGGTGACGGCCACGGGGCGGCGGTCACCGGGCGCTCGCCGTGCGGCTCGCGCTGGTCCCAGAACGCCTCGACGCGCGAGCGACCGTCCGCGGCGCGGAACCGCCGGTGCGCGAACGCGACGCCGTCGTCGATCACGCCGACGGCGACAGCGCCCCGCGACGCGGTCGCGCCGGGCGCGAACTGCGTGCCGGCGGCGGTCGCGCCGACCAGCGGACCGCCGGGGCTCCATCCGAACGCGAACCGGTCGACGACGTCGGCGAGCGTGGACTTCGGGGCGCCGAGCTGCACGAAGAACTCGGGCGTCACGCGCGCGGTGAACCAGGTCGCGTCCTCGAGCCCCGAGGGCGGACTCGCGTACCAATCGGGGATCGCGCACCAGGCCTGCCACCCGGGGGGCGGCACCCGCCGCACCGCGACGTCGACGAAGCCCCACTCGCCGCGCGCGAAGTCCTTCGCGGTGATGCCGCGCGCGCGGATCAGCAGCGGCATCCACCGCGGCGGACCGCCGGGGTCGATGAAGCCGGTGAGGACGGCCCATTCCAGGTAGGGATCGACGCGGGGCCGGATCCGCGCGAGGCCGAACGCGCCGATCGGGGCATCCGCGGGCGACGCGAGGACTTCGTTCGGCGCGCGGTCGCGCTCCTCGCCGAAGACGATCCAGGTGCCTGGCATCGGTGCTCCCCCGTCAGGCCCACTCGGCGACCGCGGCGTCCCAGAGCCACTTCAGCAGCGGCGAGACCGGGATCGTCGTGCCGAGCGCCGTGGCCGAGAGGTACCCGGGCAGCGCACCGCCGGGTCCGAGCCGAGTGGTCCCGTCCGCGCCGAACTGCTTCTCGTACTCGTGCTCGACCTTCGGTCCATAGGCCCGTCCGTCGAACACGTAGGTCGCGAGGCCGTTGCCGGGCCGCGCGCCGCAGCGCGCGAGCAGGTACTGCGCGACCGACAGCCCCTGCATCTGGCCGGCGACGTGGTCGACCGGAAAGTGCAGGCCGGCGACGGTCCGGTTGGTCGCGATCCGGTAGGCCTGCCGGTAGAGGATCGACTGCGCGTGCTCGGCCGGCCACGCGGACGCCGAGCTCGCCTTCGCGTTCGACGCGAGCGCGCCGAGCACGGTCGCGACCGCGAAGGCCTCGTTCGCGTGGCCGCTCGGGAAGGCGCCGTGCCCGGGCGTCGGCAGCATCGGCTGGATCTGCGGCGACAGCTCGACGGGACGGCGGGTAGAGAAGACCAGCTTGATCCGCTGCATGAGCGCGTTCGAGATCCGCAGCGTGAGCAGCGCCAGCTCGAGCGTGTGGCGGTGCTGCCAGGGCCGCAGGTTCAGCACCGTCTCCCAGTACGCGCCCTGCGGGCCGATCTGCGATGCGATCTCGGCCGCGCGGTCGCCGCGCAGGTCGGCGTAGGCCTCGACGAAGTCCAGCTGCGCCCTGAAGGTCTCGATCGGCGGACAGGTGATCTCCACGAGCTTGCCGACCGTCGCCGCCGGCGCGGCCGCGGTCGGGTCGACCGAGACGTGCCACACGCTGCAGGCGTGCACCGGGTCCCCGGCGGCCGTCGCCCGCTGCTCGTAGCGGACCTGCAGCTCCGAGAGCAGCGCCTGGTCGAGCGACCACGCGCGGATGTCGGGCGGGCAGCGTCGCAGGTGCTCCGGCAGGTTCGGCGTCAGCGGACCGACCTGGGCGCTCGCACCCTTCCAGCCTTCGGCGATCGCTTCCCGATGCGTGAGCAGCCCCTCGATCGGCGCGCCGCTCAGGCCGAGGGCCGAGACCTGGCCGGTGCCGCTCGCGCCCGCGATGCCGGCGATCCCGGCGATGCCCGCGATTCCGGCGATGCCCGCCGTTCCCGAGATGCCCGCGATGCCTGCGATGCCTGCGATGCCCGCGATGCCGGCGTTGGAGCTGATTCCTGCCATCGTGCTTCTCCTATGATACGAAACGACGGACGGGCCGCGACGCGGATCGCGACCCCAGAGGTCAGGGCGGCATGCCTGCGCCCGCGAACGCCTCCGCCCAGGTCTCGGAGATCGGAAAGGCGGCGCTCGGCGTGCGTGCCTTCCAGCGTGAGACGGTGAGTTCGGGCTCGTGTCGGAGCATCTCGGCGACGGCGGCGCGCGCGCCCTCGACGTCGCCGGTCTGCCATCGCCCCACGGCGAGCGCCCGCAGCGTCGACGTGTGTCGCCGGTTGGCCTTCAGGGACCGCTCGGCGAGCTCGACCGCCCGCGCGGGCTCTCCGCCGGCGAGCGCGGCGGTGGCCGAGAGCGAGTCGTAGAAGTAGCGGATCGGGTCCAGCGGCGAGAGCCGCAGCGCGCGCTTCGAGTCGTGCAGCGCGTCGACGCCCTCGCCGCGGAACGCGTGCAGCGTGCCCTTCAGCAGCCACGCGAGCGAATCGTTGGGGTTGCAGTCGACCGCGGTCTCGTAGCGCTGCTGCGCGACGTCGAACCGCTTCGTGAAGTGGGTCTGCACGAGGCCGTCGACCGCGAGCGCGAGCGAGCAGCCGGGGTCCAGGTCGAGCGCGCGCTGCGTCTCGTCGATCGCGGCCTGCGCGTCGTCGCGGATGTCGTGCGACCAGCCCTGCATCAGCTTCAGCACGTGCCACTTCGCGAGCCAGGCCCGCGGCTCGGCGCGGCGCGGTGCGCGGTCGACGACGAGCTGCAGCGCGCGGCGCGCGCGCTCGTAGTCGACGGGCGACTGGCGATGCATCAGCGAGATGCCCGCCATCAGCAGCGTGAAGGTGTCGAGCGAGGGCAGCGGCAGGGTGCTCGCCTGCCGGACGGCGGCGGCCGCGAGCGCGCCTCGGACCGCGTCGACCAGCTCCTGGAACAGCGCGGACTGCCCCCACAGCAGCGACGCGGTGGTGGCGCGCAGCGACCCCGACCAGACGACGCCCGCGCTGCGCGCATCGCACAGCTCCGCCGAGACCTGCACCCGCGTGCCCGAGACCCGGTAGCTGCCGGACAGCACGAAGGCCGCGCCGAGCCGCTCGGCGAGCCGCTCCGGCACGATCGCGCGGTTGCGCAGCGCCGAGGTGCTGAGCCGCGAGATCACGTCGACCTCGTTCGAGCGCGACAGCGCGCTGATCACCTCGTCGGCGATGACCTCGCCGATCACCTCGTGCTCGGCGGACACGGCGCGGCCGGTGAACGGGATCACCGCGACCAGCGGCCTGAGCGCGCCGCGCGAGTTCAGCGCGTCGAGGGCGGGCTCCGGGCCCGGCGGGCCGAGGCGATAGGCGCGGACCGGCCGGGACACGTGCTTGAGGAAGCAGTCGCCGAGGTCCTCGACCTGCGCGTCGAGCGTGTCGACCAGCCGGTCGCGCACGGCCGCCGACACGACGATCTCGTCGGGGCCGGCGAGCGTGGTCAGCCGGGCGGCTAGGTTGACGTCGTGCCCGTAGATGTCGAGCCCGTCGACGACGTGCTCGCCGACGTGGGCGCCGACCCGAAGCCGGATCCGCAGCGCGGGATCGACGCCTTCGTTGACGCGCGCACACTCGTCGCGCAGCGCGAACGCGACGGCGACCGCGGGCCGGATGTCGTCGAACTCGAGCATCAGGCCGTCGCCGAGGCTCTTGACGAGCCGTCCGCCGTGCCCGGGCAGCAGCCGCTCGGACACGGCCTGCACCAGCGCGCGCCAGCGCCCGATCGTGCCGGCCTCGTCCCGCTCGATGAGCCGCACCGACTCGACGACGTCGACGACGACGACGGTCGCGCTGCGCCGGCCGGCCGCGTGGCCGACGAGCGCGTCGATCGATGCCGAAGTGGGATGGGGTTCCATCGTCGCGGGTGTCGGACGGGCACGGGCACGGCCACCCCGCGCGCGCGCCGCCCGCGGCGGCCGCCGCGGGCCGGACCGCAGGACGCCCCGATTCTAGGTTCTCCGACACCGTTTGGCACGATCCGGACGACGCATGACACCATCGGACCTTCCATTGGAGTGAGTGCCGTGGTCCGACCCGACGCCGACCCCTTCGCCGCCGTCGCCGATCCCTCGCTGCGCGCGCTCGCCGAGCGAGGCGTGCTGCGGCGCTACCGCCGCGGCACGATCCTGATCCAGGAGGGGGACACCGGCGATACCCTGTTCGTCGTATTGAGCGGGCGGCTGCGGGTGTTCTCGTCGGGCGGCGACGGGGCCCGCGAGCGGGAGGTCACCTTCAACGTCCACGGGCCGGGCGAGTGCGTCGGCGAGATGGCGCTCGACGGCGGGCCGCGCTCGGCGAGCGTGATCGCGGTGGAGCCGACCGTCTGCTCGATGGTCGCGCGCGCGACGCTGCGCGAGCAGATCGCCCGCGACCCGGACCTCGCGCTCGGGCTGATCGCCCGGGTGATCCGGCGGGCGCGGCTCGCGACCGAGTCGGCGCGCGGCATGGCCACGCTCGACGTCTACGGGCGGCTGGTGCGGCGGCTGGAGGCGCTCGGCGTTGCCGGGCCGGACGGCGCGCGCCGCGTGCCCGAGGGCACGACGCACGCGCTGCTCGCGAGCGAGATCGGCTGCTCGCGCGAGATGGTCAGCCGGCTGATGAAGGACCTGGTGCGGGGCGGGTACGTCGCGCTCGAGGGCCGGCGGATCGTGCTGACGAAGGCGCTCCCCCGCTCCTGGTGAGCCGCAGGCGACGGGCCGCGCGCCGCCTGCCGTATGCTCGCGCCTCCGACGACGACAGGAGGGGACCCACGTGTTCAGACTCGACGGCAAGGTGGCGCTGGTGAGCGGCGCGTCGCGCGGGCTCGGCTGGGCGATGGCGCAGGCGCTCGCCGCGGGCGGCGCGCACGTGGTGCTCAACGGGCGCGACACGGCGGCGCTCGACGCGCGCGCGGCCGAGCTCGCCGCCCGGGGCCTGAAGGCCGAGGTCGCCGCGTTCGACGTGACCGACACCGACCGCGCCGCGGCCACCGTGCAGGCGCTCGCCGCGCGCCACGGGCGGCTCGACGTGCTGTGCGCGAACGCCGGCATCCAGCACCGCAGCCCGATCGTCGACTTCCCGCTCGCCGACTTCGAGCGCGTGATCGACACCAACCTGACCGCGGTCTGGGCGCTCGCGAAGGAGGCCGCGCGCGTGATGCAGCCGGCGAAGCGCGGCCGCATCGTGATCACCGGCTCGATGACCGCGATCGCCGCGCGGCCGACGGTGTCGGCCTACATCGCGTCGAAGGGCGCGGTGCACGCGCTCACGCGCGCGCTCGCGGTCGAGTTGGGGCCGCACGGCGTGACGGTCAACTGCATCGCGCCCGGGTACTTCGGCACCGAGATGAACACCGCGCTGGTGAACGACGAGACGTTCAGCGCGTGGGTCACCGGCCGCACGCCGGTCGGCCGCTGGGGCCGGCCGGAGGAGATCGGCGCGGCGGCGCTGTACCTCGCGTCGGACGAGGCGGCCTTCGTCAACGGCCACGTGCTGGTGGTCGACGGCGGATTCTCGGCGGCGCTGTGAGCGACGCGCCCGCGTCCGCGACGCCGTGGCCGTGGACGGCCGACGGCGCCCCGGCGGGCGCGGTCGTCGTCGGCGCGTCGGGCGGGCTGGGCGCGGCCTTCGTCGACGCGATCGTCGCGCACGGCGGGTTCGCGACGGTGCTCGCGCTGTCGCGCTCGGGGCCGGTGGACGTCGACGTCGATGCGGGGGTCGATGCCGGATCCGCCGCCGCACCCGACGGCCCGGCGCCGACGCCCGCCGCGCCGACCGCCACGCGCCTCGTGCGCGGCCGCGTCGACGTGACCGACGAGCCGTCGGTCGCCCGCGCCGCGGCGCTCGCCGCGTCGCTCGCGCCGCCCCGACTGGTGATCGTCGCGACCGGCCTGCTGCACGCGCCCGACGGGCTGCGGCCCGAGAAGTCGCTCGCGATGCTCGATCCGGCGCGGCTCGCGCGGCTCTTCGCGGTCAACGCGACCGGGCCGGCGCTGGTGGCCAAGCACCTGCTGCCGCGGATGCCGCGCCAGGGGCGCGCGAGCTTCGCGGCGGTGTCGGCGCGGGTGGGCAGCATCTCGGACAACCGGCTCGGCGGCTGGTACGGCTACCGCGCGTCGAAGGCGGCGTTGAACATGCTGTTGCGGTGCGCGGCGATCGAGTGGGCGCGGACCGCGCGCGACGGCGTCTGCGTCGGGCTGCATCCGGGCACCGTGGACACCGCGCTGTCGGCGCCGTTCCAGGGCAACGTCGCGGACGGGAAGCTGTTCACGCCGGCGCACTCGGCGGCGCGGCTGCTCGACGTGCTCGTGCGGCTCGGCCCCACCGAGTCGGGCCGGGTGTTCGCGTGGGACGGCGCCGAGGTGCCGGCCTGAGGCGTCCGGCCGCGCGCTCGCCTCAGGCGAGCGTGACGACGATCGCGCCCTCGGCGACGCGGTCCCCCTCGGCGACGCGGATCTCGGCCACCGTCCCGGCGGCGGGCGCCTCGACCGGGATCTCCATCTTCATCGACTCGACGATCACCAGCGCGTCGCCGGCCGCGACCGCCTGGCCGACGCTCACCTCGACCTTCCACACGCTGCCCGCCACCTCGGTCCTCACCGCCGTCATCGTCGCCGCTCCCTGCCGTACGTGTCCGGGGGCCGAGTGTGCCGCCGCGGGCGCACGGCGTCGAGCCTGCGGACCGGCGCGCGCGACCGAGCCCGGGCGGACGGTGCGACCCCTCTGCCAGGCCGTGCGCGGTGCGCCCCGGCCGCGCACGATGCGTCCGTCGGTCGCCGCCGATCGGCCGTCGCGCCGGACGGATCCGGCGCGCGCGCGCGTGGCCCAATGCCGGCATGGTGCTGTTCGACGTCCGCACGCTGTTCTTCGTCGGCGCGATCTCCGCGATCGTGTGCGCGACGATGCTCTGGCTGAGCCGGGGGCTGCACGGGCCCTCGCGGCCCGGGCTCGCGTGGTCGGCGGCCTCGCAGTGCGCGTTCGGCGTCGCGATGCTGCTGATCTCGCTGCGCGGCGTGATCCCGGACGTGCTGTCGTGGCCGGTCGCGAACACGATCGGCAGCAGCGCCGCGGCGCTGATGTACGAGGGCGTGCGGCGGCTGTCGGGCGCGCGCCCGATGCCCTGGCTCGCCGGCGTCACCGCCGCCGTGCTGTGCGTCGTGCACGCGATGCTGGGCAGCGATCCGCGCTGGTTCGAGCTGAGGCTTCAGATCACCTCGGTCGTGCAGGGCGGCTTCTCGGCCGCGTCGATCCCGCTGATGCTCGCGCGCCTGCGCCGCGACGACGAGCCGCACGCGCCGCTGCGCTGGGCGGTCGGCCTCATCGCGCTGTTCGCGGCCGGCCACGTCGCGCGCTTCGTCGTGGTCGCAGTGAGCGGGGCACCGATCTCGCCGACCGGCATGGTGCACGGTCCGGTGCAGGCGCTGATGCCGACGGTGTTCGCGATCGCGCCGATGGTGTACTCGCTGATCCTGATCGGCCTGGTCAACGGGCGGATCGCGAACGATCTGTGGGCGATCGCGACGGTCGACACGCTGACCGGCGTGCGCACGCGGCGGGCGTTCATCGACGAAGCCCGCCGCGCGCTCGTGCCCGGCGGCACCCCGGTGCTGATGATGCTCGACCTCGACCGCTTCAAGCAGGTCAACGACCGGTACGGCCATGCGAGCGGCGACCGCGTGCTGCAGCGCTTCGCGCGGCTGCTGCGCGAGGCCTGCCCCGAGGGCGCGGCGATCGGCCGCTACGGCGGCGAGGAGTTCTGCCTGCTGGTCGAGCGCACGACGCCCGAGGCCGGGCTCGCGCTCGCGCAGCGGATGTGCGACAGCATGCGCGCGACCGCGTTCGGGCTCGCGACACCGGACATGACGGTCACCGTGTCGATCGGGGTCGCGACCGCGGCCGACGGCACGACGCTCGAGGAACTGCTGATCGCAGCCGACCGGCGCCTGTACCGCGCGAAGGCCTCCGGGCGCGACCGCGTGGTCGGCTCGGACGGCCCGCTCGCGGTCGACACGAGGCCGATGCCCGAGGCGGTGCCGACCGACGCGTCGACGCGCGGCGTCGGCACGCCGCTGTCGGCCTGAGCGCGACGGCTCAGCGCGCCGGCCGCAGCACCACGCCGCCGGGCAGGCTGCAGGGCGTGTGCTGCGCCCGGACCGCCCACGCGGGCGCACCCACCGACCCGAACGCCCGCTCGAGCGCCCGCTGCAGCCGCGCGCCACCCGCGTCGTCGGCCGGCGCGCAGGCCTCGGCGAGGACGGTGACGCCGCCGGCGCGCAGCGTGCCGACGTAGGTCGCGAGCGTGTCGCGGTGGATCGGCGACAGCGCGCCGGTCGCATCGAACACCACCAGCCGCTCCTCGACGTCGTCGAGCTCGCGGTCCGCGAAGCCGGTCGCGTCCATCGCGGCGAGACGCGCGCCCAGCGCGGCCCTGCGCGCGTCGCGCGCCGCCTCGCGCGGATCGGGCGCCGTCGCGACACGCGCATGGACGACCGGAACGATCGAGCGACCGGCCGTCGGTCGCGGCGCGTCGTGGCGCAGCGCGCCGGACTGCGGCGCGCCGTGCGCGAGGACCGCGCCGAACGCGAGGCCCGCGAGCATCGCGAGCACGCCCGGCCGTGCGAACGCGCTCACCGTCACTCCCCTTCGGTGCAGACCCAGTGCCGCGAGATCGCCGCGGACCCGCAGTTGGACGCGACGAACGCGGCCATCGCGTCGGGCGACACCGGCGTCGGCGCGTGCCACGCGCGGCCGGCCCAGTAGGCGGCCTCGACCATCGACGACTCGCTTGCGCCGCGGCGGTGCGCGTCGCCGAGCACCATCGCGAGCCCCATCTGCGCGCGGGCGTCGTCGCGCCACGCTCGGGTGCGCAGCGCGGCGACGTCGGCGCCGCGTGACGGATCGATCGCGGCGACGACCTGCGGAGAGGCGGCGGACTGCGCGTGCGCGGCGGGCAGGCACAGCGCCACGAGGATCGCGGCGGCGAACGTGGAACGGTACGGCATGGGGTGGGGGCTCCGGGTGGGTCGGCGCGCGGCGGGACGCGGTGCGCCGGACGAATCCACGCTACGCGCCGCGACCGAGGCTCCGCATCCCGCATGCAGGGCACCGACGCGAGGGGGTGCCGTGTTCACGGTACGCGAGAGCAGGTCGACATCGTCCACGTGCCCTACAAGGGCGGCGCGCAGGTGATCACCGACGCGGTCGGCGGCCAGTTCGAGCTGATGACGACGAACCCGAGCTCGGCGTGAAGGCGGCGAACATCCGGGCGGCGCCGGCACGTCGGGCCGCTCCATGAAGCCGTAGCGCAGCACGACCCGCCAGAAGCCCCGGCCGAGCGCCTCGACCTGCGCGCGCTCGGCGGCCGGCACCCAGGGCCGCGACGCGAACTCGACCGTCAGGATGACGTTGGTCTCGTGCAGCACCTGGTTGTGCTTGAGGTTGTGCAGCAGCGCGCGGGGCACGGTCGCGGGATCGGCGACCGGGTAGACCGCGGTGCGGGCCGCACGCGGGATCTCGTCGACGTGCAGCGTGACCAGGAAGTCCTCGAGCGCGACGCCGCCGCGGCGCAACGTGCCGAGCATCAGCGCACGGCCGCGCCACCAGGTGCTCATCGCGACGAAGAGCACGAGGCCCAGCGCGAGCGGCAACCAGCCGCCGTCGAAGAGCTTCACCGCGCAGCCGGCGAGCAGCACCGCGTTCACCGCGGGCAGCAGCGCGTGCTCGCGCAACTCCACGTCGAGGACGCCGCGCGGCGGCACGAACGCGACGTTGAACGCGAGCACGGCCGCGGCGTTCGCAGCCGTCGACGCGAGCGGCGGCCACCACAGCGCGGCGACGGCCGCCGCGAGCACGAGGATCAGCGCGAGGTTGGCGACGTCCAGGCGACCGTCGAGCGCGGACATCGCGCGCACCGTAGCACGCGAGGGGGCCCGACGCTCGGGTACCCGGTCGGATCGGCGCGGTGCCGAGGATCGGCCCGATCGCCGTTGCAGCCCGACGGCGACGGGGCGCCCGGCGGCGCGACGCGGGGAGAGGTTACGCTCCGACCGCGGAGGCCGGACAATGACGCGACCGAAACGGTGCGTCGTGCCGGGCGCGTCCGCCTTCCTTGGAGTGCACCGATGTTGCTGGGCGATGCGATCGCCGTGTCGAGGCTCGAGGCCCGACTGTTCCGCCAGTTCCCGAAGCTGCTCGTCTCGCTCGCCGGCATCGTGCTGATCCCGGCGCTCTACGGCTACATCTACCTCGAGTCGGTCTGGGACCCGGTGATCTACACGCGCGACATGCCGGCGGCGATCGTGAACCTCGACCGCGGCACGCGCTCGGGCGGGACGGTCGTCGACCTCGGGGCGGACGTGGCGCGGTCGCTGAAGGCGAAGGGGCAGTTCGCGTTCTACGAGACCGACGACCCGGACACGGCGCGCCGGCACGTGCGCGAGGGCCGCAGCCTCTTCGCGCTGATCGTGCCGCCGGAGTTCAGCGAGGCGGCAGTGGGTGCGGCCGCGGAAGGCTCGGGGCGGATCGTGGTCCACGCGTCCGAGGGCAACAACTACGCGGGCGCGGGCTTCGCGAAGCGCTTCGCCGACGACCTCGGCCGCCAGCTGAACGACACGCTCGCCGAGCAGCGCTGGCGCATGGTGCTCGGCGCGAACGCGTCGACCACCGACCGGCTCGAGCGGCTGCGCGAGGGCCTCGCCCAGCTGCGCGGCGGCGCCGGCGCGATCGAGGCCGGGCTGCGGCAGGCGGAGGCGGGCTCGGCGCGGCTCGCCACGGGCGCGGGCGAGCAGGCGGCCGGCGTGGCCCGGCTCGCCGACGGCGTGCGCCAGTTCGGCGCCGGCGCGCGGTCGCTCGACGCGAGGCGCCCCGCCCCCGAGGAGCTCGCGAGGCTGAAGGCGGGCGCGGCGCGGCTCGCCGACGGTCACGTGCAGCTGCAGGCGGCCTTCCCGCCGCTCGACGACGGCGCGCGACGCCTCGGCGAGGGCGCCGGGGCGCTGCGCGACGAGACCGAGGACATCCCGTTCATCGGCACGCGGCTCTCGACCGCCGCGGGGCAGCTCGCCGAGGGCGCGGACCTGCTGCGCGGCGGGATCCGCGAGACGTCGCAGGGTGCCTCGCAGCTCTCGGGCGGCGCCCGCGAGCTCTCGCGCGGCGTCGCGCAGGCCACCGACGGGTTCGCCGCGTTCTCGGGCGGCGTCTCCGCGCTCGCGGCGCGGGTACCGGCGGACGCGCAGCTCGAGCCGCTGCTCGCGGGCGGGACGACGCTGACCGGCGCCGCCGGCGAGCTGCGTGCCGGGCTCGCGAAGCTGCGCGACGCCTCGGTCCGGCTCGAGATCGGGCTCGGGACGCTGCAGACCGCGCTGCCGGCCGGAGCGCCGAGCGTGCCCGGCACCGCGAGCGGCCTCGCGGCCCCGATCCGCACGCAGCTCGAGATCGACGCGCCGGTGAAGACGAACGGCATGGGGCTCGCGCCGAACTTCATCCCGGTCTCGCTGTGGCTCGGCGCGGTGATGACGGCGTTCGTCTTCCAGCTGCGCCGCCTGCCGGACACGATGGCAGGCCGCTCGCACCTCGGGCTGCTGCTCGGCAAGATCTACGTGCTCTGGGCGGTGAACCTCGCGCAGACCGCCTGCGTGTTCCTGATGGTGTGGATGCTGCTCGGCATCGAGCCGGTGAACCGAGTGGGCCTCGCCACGACGATGGTCGCCAGCTCGATGACCTTCATGCTGGTGATCCTCGCGCTGGTGCGCGCGTTCGGCGACGTCGGCAAGGCGCTCGCGCTGATCCTGCTGGTGCTGCAGCTCTCGGCCGCGGGCGGCGTGATGCCGATCGAGCTCACCAGCGACTTCTTCCGCGCGATCAACCCCTGGCTGCCGTTCACCTGGTCGATCCGCGCGGTGCGCGCGAGCGCGTTCGGCGCGCTGGGCGGCGACTGGGTCGCGGCGCTGTCGGTGCTCGGCGCGTTCGCGGCGGGCGCGTTCCTGTTCGCGCTGGCGGCGGGGCGCTGGATCTTCGTGCCGGAGAAGGACTACCGGCCGGCGGTGGACGTCTGACGTGCGACCGCGGGGACCGCCCGCGGCCCGTCAGCCCCGCGCGCCCCGATCGCGCGCGCCACGTCGTCGGCGGTCGCGCGCAGCCGCCGGACCATCACGGCGAGGTCGGTCGTCGCGAGGCGGCGCTTCGACAGGATCACGCCGAGCGCCGCGGTGCCGCCGTCGTCGGGCCGCGCCAGCGGCACCGCGATGCCGGCGAGCCCCGGGTCGAGCTCGCCGACCGAGCTCGCCCAGCCCTGCGCGCGGATCGCCTTCAGGTTCGCGACCAGCGTGTCGAAGTCCTGCGCGAACGCCTCGCCCGCGGCCTCGTCGAGGTGGGCGGCGTAGAGGCGGCGCAGCGCCGGGCGCGGCATCCACGCGAGCAGCGTCTTCGACAGCATCCCGCGGAAGGCGGGCATCCGGCGCCCGCGCCCGAAGCTCGCCGACACGCCCTCGCTGCCGTGCAGCTGCTGCACGGTGATCAGCCGGTCGCCGAGCGCCTCGGCCACCACCACGTCGCAGCCGGTCTCCTCGCACAGTGCGCGCAGCGCGGCGCCACCGTCGCGCAGCAGCGGGTCGGTGGTGCGCATGCGGAAGTCGAGCTCGACGATGCGCGGCCCGAGCACGTAGGTGCCCGCGCCCGCGCGGCGCAGCAGGCCGGCCTGCAGCAGCGCGCGGACGTAGCGGTACGCGGTGGGCAGCGAGCAGTCGAGGCGCTGCGCGATCGCGTCGGGCGTCCACGCGGGCTCGCGCTCGGTGAAGAGGTCGAGCACGGCGAGCATGCGCACGAAGCTGGACATGTCGGTGCGCCGCAGTCGTTCAGGCCGCGTCGGGCATCGACGCCGACACCGCGGCGAGGCCCGCCGCGTCGGATGCGGCGCCGAGCAGGTAGCGGTCGGGTCGCAGCACCACGGCTCGCATGCCGCGCGCACGCCACCAGGCCGCCACCGC
>Ga0315899_10003904_pt1 | contig 16177 bp, 14 predicted proteins | sample LakEriMetagenome_2_FD_203518 | JGI IMG/M metagenome (GOLD analysis project Ga0315899, IMG submission 203518) | Freshwater fungal communities from buoy surface, Lake Erie, Ohio, United States - Buoy 4 MA112 | ecosystem: Environmental > Aquatic > Freshwater > Lake | place: USA: Lake Erie, Ohio... | reverse complement strand
CCCCACGACGTTCTGGCCTGGAGAGGTCGTCGTCACAGACAACCCCTGTGCCACGCTCTGGAGGCCCGGCTAGCGGACGGGCGCAGGCTGCAGCACAAGCAAAGACCATACTCCATAGCCCTTCACCCCCCTGCTTCGGGCTGGGGCTGCCAGACTGGTCGCCCCGATCGCAGCAGCCCGATGCCCCTCCTGCTCTCAGGTCGAGCCTTCCGCGATGCGCTCGAGCGAGATGGAGCCCTGGCCCTGTTCGCACCCCTGGAGGGTGGCGCCGAAACGCGCCTGCTGCGTCGGATGCGGGCCGCCGGCTACCGCGCCCACCTCACCTCAGCGCGCGGTCTCGGCGATCCCGAGGCTTATCTGTTTCAGCTTCACGGCGTTCGCCCCCCCCATCTGGGTCACCAGAGCGTCGGCCGCGGCGCCGCCGTAGGGGAGGTGCACCGGGTGATGCCCCAGCTCGGTGCTGATCTCGAGGGTCAGGCCCCGATTCTGCTGTGGTTGCTGGAGGGTCAGGTGCTTTCCACTGCCGAGCTCGCCTCTCTGCTGGCCCTCACCCGGCGGGAGCCGCGCCTGAAGGTGGTGGTTGAGATGGGAGGCTCGCGCACCCTGCGCTGGCAGCCCCTCGAGAGCTGCCTGGCGCCGGTCTGATCGGGGCCCCGTGGCCGGTTCGTGAGCCTCGAAGCTGTCGCGGGCCAGCGCCGCTGGTACGCCACCGCCAACACTCAGGACGGCCATGGGGCTGGAACAGATGCCTGATCAGCACGGACCACTTTTGTTGCCGCGCGGTGCGCAGCCTGCGGAGCCGGGCAGTCCTCACCAATGGTTTGGTGCTGTTCCTGCGCCGGCTTGGGGCCTCAGGGGCTCGGGCCCGGGGATCCGCCGGCGTCACGGGATTGGGGCGGCCCTGGCGGTGGGCCGCAGGTAGAACGGAAGCAGCCGCCGTCTCCGCTCCGGCTGCCGCTCACCTAGCCCGCCCCGCTTGCTCGCCTCCCCGTCCGCCGCTGCGTCGTTTGGATCCAGGGCCGGGGCAGTGGCGCCGCCCGCCGATCCCGAGCTGGCCCTGGCCCAGGGCCGCTGGGTCAAGTGGATCGGCGGCGCCAGCAACCAGGACCTGGCCGCCATCGAGGATCTCGCAGGCCTTTACAGCCTGGTGGGGGTCCACTGCCTTGATCTGGCGGCCGACCCCGCCGTGGTGGCGGCGGCGCGGCGCGGCATCGCCTGGGCTGTGGATCGCGGAGCGGCGCGCCCCTGGGTGATGGTCAGCCTCAGCGACGGCGCCGATCCCCATTTCCGCAAGGCCTGGTTCGATCCCCGTCGCTGTCCCCCCGGCTGTTCGCGCCCCTGCGAGCGGCTCTGCCCGGCCCTGGCGATTTCCCCGCCGGGAGCCCCCCAGGGTGTGCTGGAGGAACGCTGCTACGGCTGCGGCCGCTGCCTGCCCGCCTGCCCCCACGGGCTGATCGAAGAACGCGACCAGCTGCTGGCGGCGGCGGCCGTGCCCCCGCTGCTTGCCGCGCTGCGTCCCGATGCGATCGAGCTCCACACCCGCATCGGCAGGGCGGCGCCATTTGCGGTGCGCCTGGCCCAGGTGCGGGCGGCCGGGATCCCCCTGCGCCGCCTGGCCGTGAGCTGCGGCCTGGAGGTGGAGGGGCGCGGCGACGGTGGCGCCGTCAGGGCCCAGGCCCCGTCTGGCATCGATCCCTTGGCGGACCGCCTGGCCGCCGAGCTGTGGGACCGCTTCGCCCAGGTGCGCGGGGCTGGTTTCGCGCCCCTCTGGCAGCTCGATGGCCGCCCGATGAGCGGCGATGTGGGGGACGGCACCGCCCGCGCTGCCGTGCAGCTGCTGCGACGCCTTGCCCCCGGTCTGCCGCCCGGCCCTCTGCAACTGGCCGGAGGCACCAATGGCCGCACCCTCTCGCTGGTGCAAGAGCTGGATGGGGGGCTGCCCTGGCAGGTGGCCGGGGTCGCGTTCGGTAGTGTCGCCAGAGTGCGGTTGCAGGACCTGCTCGGGCAGGCCCATGGGTGCGGCGGACGGCTCCTCGACCAGCCTGATCTGCTGCGCGGGGCCATCGACCTCGCGGCCGGCCTGGTGACCCCCTGGCTGAGGCGCTCCCGCTGAGGGGCTTAGGCGCCGCTCCGGCCGGTCGGAGCTTCCGCAGCCATTGGACAAGGGCGATCGGCAGCCCGCATTCCGTCGGGAGGAACGCTCCGGTTGCGGTCGATCGGACCGTCCACGGCTGCAGCTCCCGGACGTCCCGTCTCAGGGTCCCCTGACGCTAGAACCGGTCCACGGCGCCGGCGCCCTCCGCCGCGGGTGCCGCCGCCGGAACCCCTTGGCCGCGCCCCCGCTTTCCGCTCCCCACCGCATCACCGACGATCTTGATCGGCTCCTGGCGCTGCTGCCCCCGCCGGTCCAGGAGGCCCTCGCTGAGCCCGCCGCCCGCGACCAGTTGCTGGAGGTGGTGCTTGATCTGGGCCGGGTGCCCGAGGCCCGCTATCCCGGGCGGGTGGTGAGTCTGGGGACCGCGGCGGTCCAGCGCACCGACCTGGCCCAGGTGCTGGAGCGGTTGGGACCCTTCGGTGGGGACAACCGGGCCGGGATCGAGCGCACCCTGCATCGCATCAGCGCCATCCGCAACCGCGCCGGCGAGGTGGTGGGCCTCACCTGCAGGGTCGGTCGCGCCGTGTTCGGCACGGTGGCGATGGTGCGGGATCTGCTCGATTCCGGCCTGTCGCTGCTGTTGATGGGGCGCCCTGGCGTGGGCAAGACCACGGCCCTGCGCGAGATCGCCCGGGTGCTGGCCGATGACCTGGGCAAACGGGTGGTGGTGATCGACACCAGCAACGAGATTGCTGGTGATGGCGACATCCCGCACCCGGCCATCGGCCGGGCCCGGCGGATGCAGGTGGCCCGGCCGGAGCTGCAGCACGAGGTGATGATCGAGGCGGTGGAGAACCACATGCCCGAGGTGATCGTGATCGATGAGATCGGCACCGAGCGGGAGGCGCAGGCGGCCCGCACCATCGCCGAGCGTGGCGTGATGCTGGTGGCCACCGCCCACGGCAACGAGCTCACCAACCTGATCAAGAACCCCACCCTCAGCGATCTGGTCGGCGGCATCCAGTCGGTGACCCTGGGGGATGAGGAGGCCCGCCGTCGCCGCACCCAGAAGACGGTGCTGGAGCGGGCGGCGGAACCCACATTCCCACTGGCGGTGGAGATGCACAGCCGCGAGCGCTGGCTCGTCCATCGGGATGTGGCGGGCACGGTGGACCGGCTGTTGCGGGGCCAGAGCCCTCGGCCCCAGATCCGCGAGCTCGGGGAGGATGGAGCGGTCAGGCTCCAGGAGGCCCCGGGTCCGGCCCCGCCCCTGGCTCCTGCTGCGGCGGGACGCGGCGGGCCCCTGCACTCCCGGCAGCCTGCTTCAGCCCCTCCCCCCCTGGCGCCGGTTCCCCTCCCTGATCCGGAGGCGCCATCCCCCGTTCGCGCCGCAGCGCTGGATCCCAGCGCTGCTCCGTTGCGGGTTCTCGGGGTCGGTCTGCCGCGGCAGCTGCTGGAGGAGGCTGCCCGCAGCCTGGACGCCAAGGTGACCGTGGTCGAGGACCCCGCCCAGGCCGATGTGCTTCTCAGCCTCCGGGGCCAGCTGGGCCGCGAACCCCAGACCCGGCGGCTGGCCCGTGAGCGGGGGCTGCCGATCCTGGTGATCAAGTCCGACACCCTGCACCAACTGCAACGGGCACTGCAGCGCCTCGGCGATCGCCCCGGTGGCACCCCGACGGCCGCGGCCGATCCCGAAGATGCCCATGGCGCCCTGGAGGAGTGCCGCCTCGCGGTGGAGCAGGTGGTGCTGCCCCAGGGCCGGCCCGTGGAGCTGTTGCCCCGCTGCGAGCGCGTGCTGAGGATGCAGGCGGAGCTGGTCGGTCGCTACCGCCTGCGCAGCGCCATCTTCGGCCGGGGTCTGCAGCAGCGGCTGCGGGTGTTCCCGGCCTGAACCCGGCCGATCGTGTCGGGCTGGGACTCGCTGGGGGCGATCCGGGCGGCGGTCGGACATCCCGGACTGGTCGGGCCAGGGGCTCGGAAGGGGGCTGACCGCCGCAGTTGTCGCCGGTGAGTTGACGAAGGACCGGCTGCTGTGGGTAACTGTGAAGGCACCGGCCGCTTGCCGACCGGAGCACTCAGCCCAATGGGCCGTCGCCAAGCGGTAAGGCAGCGGGTTTTGGTCCCGCCATTCCTAGGTTCGAATCCTAGCGGCCCAGTTTGTTTTCAACATCCCTAAACCCCTGCCACCGACTGGAGTTTGCCCGGTGAGCGCTGCACCTTTGCTCGTCTTCGATTTCGATGGCGTGCTCGTAGATGGCATGCCTGAGTACTGGTGGTCGGCGCGGTGCGCGGCCCTGGCCCTCGACCCTGATCTCCACCTGCCGGAGCAGGCGCCCGCCGCCTTCGCCCAGCTCCGTCCCGCCATCCATAAGGGCTGGGAGATGGTGCTGATCGCCGCCGAGCTCGCCCGACCCGGTTTCGATCCGGTCGCCGCCCTGGCCGACTATCCGGCCACCCTGAGCCGTGCCCTGGAGCGCAGCGGCCAATCCGCCGCCGGACTCCAGGAGTCCCTGGAACGGGTGCGGCGGGATGCCCTGGACCGCGATCCGGAGGGCTGGCTTGCCCTGCACCGTTTCTACCCGGGGGTGGTGGAGCGCCTGGTCGGTCTGGCGGCCGAGGGTGCCGCCTGGACCGTGCTCACCACCAAGGGTGGGGCCTTTGCCACCCGGCTGCTCCAGGCCTCCGGTCTGAGCCCGCTGGCGGTGGATGGACACGAGCAGGGCAGCAAGCCTGAGGTGTTGCTGCGGCTGCGGCAGCAGGGGCGGCCGCTTTGGTTCGTGGAGGATCGCCGCCCCACCCTGGAGCTGGTGCGGGCCACCCCGGGCTTGGAGGAGGTGCGCTGCTTCCTGGCCCTCTGGGGCTATCTGGCCCCCGGCGACGGCGATGGGCTGGCCCCCCTTGGCATCCACCCCCTGGCCGCGGAGCGTTTCGGCTCCCCCCTGGCGCACTGGACCTGAGGGGCTAGAGTACGCCCGTACTAAAACGCCTGATACGCCGGCACCACCCGGTGGTACTTGCATTTCAGAGGTCGCAGGATGGCGCCCGGAGTCCGGCCCTGGCCGCGCTTCCATGCCGTTCCCATTACCGGATCGGCGCCTGCCGTCGCGGCCTGTCCCATCGCTCCACCCGCCATGCCCGCCGATTCCAAGGCTGCCCCCTCCCCATCCGCCGCCCCCGCCTCGGCTGCTGAGCGCGACAAGGCCCTCGGCCTGGTGCTCACCCAGATCGAACGCAACTTCGGCAAGGGGTCGATCATGCGTCTCGGGGATGCCTCCCGCATGCGGGTTGAAACGATCAACACCGGTGCCCTCACCCTCGACCTGGCCCTCGGAGGCGGCTATCCGAAGGGCCGGGTGGTGGAGGTCTACGGCCCGGAGAGTTCCGGTAAGACCACCCTCACCCTCCATGCGATTGCCGAGGTGCAGAAGCGCGGCGGCGTCGCCGCCTTCGTAGACGCTGAGCACGCCCTCGATCCGGTCTATGCCGCCGCCCTTGGGGTGGATATCGAGAATCTGCTGGTTTCGCAGCCCGATACCGGCGAGATGGCCCTGGAGATCGTCGACCAGTTGGTCCGTTCCGCCGCCGTCGATATCGTGGTGGTCGACTCGGTGGCCGCCCTCACGCCACGGGCCGAGATCGAGGGGGAGATGGGCGATCTGGCTGTCGGCAGCCAGGCCCGGCTGATGAGTCAGGCGATGCGCAAGATCACCGGCAACATCGGCAAGTCGGGCTGCACCGTGATCTTCCTCAACCAGCTGCGTCAGAAGATCGGGGTCACCTACGGCAATCCCGAAACCACCACCGGTGGTAACGCCCTGAAGTTCTATGCCTCGGTGCGCCTCGATATCCGTCGCATCCAGACCCTGAAGCGGGGTACCGAGGAATACGGCATCCGGGCCAAGGTCAAGGTGGCCAAGAACAAGGTGGCCCCTCCGTTCCGGATCGCCGAGTTCGACATCCTGTTCGGGCGTGGCATCAGCACCCTGGGCTGTCTGCTCGATCTGGCCGAGGAGACCGGCGTGGTGACCCGCAAGGGGGCCTGGTACAGCTACGAGGGCGACAACATTGGCCAGGGACGGGACAACACCATCACCTGGCTGGAGCAGAACCCCAATCAGGTGGTGACGATTGAGCAGCTCACCCGTCGGCGCCTGACCGAGGGCTCCGAGGTCACGGCCAACTCAATGAAGCCCCTGGCGGCCGCTGCCAAGCTCGCCGCCGCTCGGACGGACACGCAGGAGACCACCGAGGCTGAGGACGGCAGCCCTGACGGCATGCCGGCCGCCTGACCTGTCCGGACCTGAACAAACCCCCCTCCCCTGCGGAGTCTCGGAGTCCAAATCGACTCCGAGACTCTGCAGTCGATGTCCAGCTGGGGTGGAAGCACCGTCAAGAGACCGTGCTGTTGTCCTGAATCACACCCCTTTGGTTCGGACAGGGGAACCCTCGTCTCCCCACGAGGGCTGTAGGGGCAGGCAACGGGGGGGAGCGGTGTTTCCGGCGGAACCCCCTGAGCAGGAGCTGCGGCTGCTCTGGAGACCTTTGCCCGGCTTGTGCGGTTCAGCTGGCGCTGTTGCTCAGGGCCGTTTCCGCCGACGGTCGCGACGAGGTGGCGCTCTGCTGGAGCACGATGGCCACTCGGTTCAGCTCCTGGATGGCTTCTGCGCCCTCGAGTTTCACCAACTCGTGGCCATCGCGGGATTCCACCCAGCTGATCCCGAAGTTCGACACCAGGAAGCGCACCACATGGGTGTCGCCAAGGTCGGCGACGAACGATGCTCCGTGGGGATCGTGCTCGTCACCGCAGATGTAGCAGGTGGCGGCGTGGCCCTGCTGGCGCAGGCAGTGCGCAAGGGCCTGGAGGCTGAGCACCAGGTCGTTTACCAGGCCTCGGTATTGATCGGCAAGGCGCAGAAACACAGAACTGCCTGGCGGTTTCGTCAAGCATCCTAAGGTTTTCTACCGAATTGCGCGATCGACGGCCGGGCCGCCCGTGCTGTCTGCTCCGAGGTCTCAGCCGTCCGCCAGGGTCCACCACCCGGCGGCCGGGCCGATGAAGCGCACGATCACCCAGAACAGAACCAGGGAACCGATGCCGACCCAGGCTCCCCGAGTGGTGAGGGCCACGAAGCGGTCGGCCTGGTTGCGGGTCAGGGGAAGCCAGGTCACCAGTCGGGGGGAGGTGTCCGCAGGCTTCTGGCTTCGGGGCTGGGCTCGGGGCGGCAGGCCCTGGACGGCGCGGCGCTTGGCTTCTCCCATGGCTGGCTGGGCGGACGGTCGGCTGAGGCTAGGAGCTCCGCTGCCGCTGGCAACGGCCCCTTCGGTCCTGGGGTCAGTCGGGGAGCAGGCGGGTCAGGGGCACCCAGGGTTCCAGGGCCGCCAGGGCCGCCTGACCCCAGGAACGGCCCCGCAGCCGGCCATCGAGCACCGCCAGACGGCTGCCACAGCGCTGGCGCAGCGGCGCGATCCCCCGCTGCAGGCGATTGATCGCCTCCGGCAGCAGCAGGTTGCGGAACCAGTCACCCCCCTCCCGTCGCAGGGCCTCCACCCGTGCCGCCGTCAGCGGATCCTCCAGGCTGGCAATCGGCAGCAGGGCCACCACCACCTGGGCCGGCTGGGGCAGTCGGGCCTGCTGGTCCAGCCACCAGGCCCAGTCGGCGCAGACCACGCCATTGGTGTCCGGCGTCGTGCAGGCGTGGTTCACTCGGCTGCCGAATTCCGCCGCCAGGGCGCTGGTCAGGGAGAGCCGCAGGGCCGGGTCATCGATCAGCACCAGGGTGAGACCGCTTTGGCCAAGGATCAGCCGGCGGCAGTGATCCAACAGGTGCTCGCCGTAGTGGGGGCTGTTGGGCAGGGGCTGGCCGGAGGGGCAATAGAGGGGAAGGGGATCGAGCACGGCGGGTTCCCCAAGATCCACAACCACCGAAGGGCGGAAGCTGAGGGTCCCCAGGGCCATGGCCTCCAGGCCCCCCGGGGTGCCAGGCCCGCCACGGCCACCCTCAGCCGCCGGGCCCCCGATTCGGGGCTGCGGCAGCTCGCCCACCAGAACGGCCCCCCTGGCGCCCAGCAGCCCCCCCAGCTGGGCCAGGGGCGCCAGGGGTTGGCGATGGAGCTGCCATTGCAGCAGGCCCGGATCCACTTCCGCCCAGCTCGCCCAGTCCGCCGCTCCAGCCTCCAGCCAGCTATTCCAGGGTTCCGGCAGGGGTGTGAGCAGGCCCAGGAGTTGGCGTAGGGGGGCCTCGTCCTCCGGGGCCAGCGCTACCAGCCGGTTGGGGTGGCGGGGATGGGAGAGCACCCGCCGGCTGAGCCGTTCATGGAGCGCCAACAGACTGGGTTCAGCGGCGGGGCGTGCCCGTCGCAGGCCGTCCCAGTCGCCGGGCTGGAGGCGCACCGCCAGGGCCTGGCGCAGCAGGGGTTCGAGCCGCTCGGCCTCGGGAATCACCAGCTGGCGATCTCCCAGCCATCCCTGCCGCCAGGCCGCCAGCAACTGCTGGTGGTCGAGCAGCCAGAGATGGCTTGGGGGCGGCGGTGTCTGGCCCTCCCAGAGCGGCAGGTGCAGGGCAACGGAGCGAAGCCTGGGCCACTCCACCTGCAGCAAACGCTGGCGCAATCGGCCACAAGGGCCAGGGGTGTGCCGGCCAGGGCCAGGGGTACCAGCAGGCCGATCAGCCAGCTTGGGTCGCTGCCCGGCGCCAGGCGGATCAGGGTCTGGTCGCCGCGGCGCAGGCTCCTGCCCACCAGCCTGCAGAGGGTGAGGTGATGGGGCCAGTGGCCGCGACCCTCCTGGCGTAGCAGGGCCTTGAGCTGGAGATGGGCGCTGGCTTCCAACATCGAAGGATCGTAAGGAGGCCCTGGCCGCCCAGCGGCCGCCGATGCGACAGCGCTCCAGCGGCTGAATCCCAGCCCTTGGGCCCTGCCTAAAGTTGCCTCCTGCGGGGTTGGTCCTCCCGCCCGTCCTGGCCATCGACCACCCGGAGCCCCGATCCATGTCAGCCCTCAGCGACGGCCAGCCGGTGGGCATCGTTGGGCTTGGGTTGATCGGCGGTTCCCTGGGCCTGGACCTCCAGGCGGCAGGCATCGAGGTTCGGGCGCTGGTGCACCGGGAGTCCACGGCCCTGCGGGCCCGGGAGCGGGGGTTGGCCTCGTGCATCGGCACCGATCCCGTCCTGCTCCAGGGCTGCGGCTTGGTCGTGCTTGCCCTGCCCCTGGATCGCCTGCTCGCCCCCGATCCCGCCCTGCTGGCCGCCCTGCCGGTGGCTGCCGTGCTCACCGACGTGGGCTCTGTGAAGGGCCCGGTGCTGGACCGCTGGGGTTCGTTGCTCCTGGGCCTGGGCCGCCGTGAGCAGCTGGGGCGGTTCGTGCCTGGCCACCCCATGGCCGGCACTGCCAGCGCCGGGGTCGAGGCCGGCCAGGCTGGCCTGTTCCGCGGCCGGCCCTGGGTGGCCACCCCCTCGTGCGGCACCGATCCCACGGCCCTGGCCCTGGTGCAAGAGCTGGCGGAACGGGTGGGTGCCCGCTGGTTCACCTGCCCCGCCGCTGACCACGACCGCGCCGTGGCCCTGATCTCCCACCTGCCGGTGCTGGTCGGTGCCGCCCTGTTGGCCGCGGCGGACCGGGCCGGCGCCGCCGCGGGGGTAGGGGACCTGGCCCGCTTCCTGGCCTCCAGCGGCTTTGCCGACACCAGCCGGGTCGGTGGCGGCAACCCGGAGCTGGGCACCCTGATGGCCCGCACCAACCGGGAGGCGCTGCTGCAGGCGATGGCGGCTTACCGCCGCGAGCTTGATGGTCTGGAGGCCCTGGTCGCGGCTGAGCGCTGGTCGGAATTGGCAGGGCGGCTCAGCGAGGCCCAGGCCCTCCGCCCGGCCTACCTCGGGGCCGATCCCCCGTCCGCTCTGGAGGGGCCGGCGGCCGATGACAGTCCTGCCGCCGCGCCCTAGGGTGCCGCCGCGCGCGTGTTGCGGCTGTGTTTGGGCGGTGGATGGGGCGGCAGGGCAGGCACGGCTTGACGACCTTGCTGTTGCTTTCCTCCCTGGCGGGATGCGGGGTTCAGGAGCCGCGCCCCGTCGAGGAGGCGGCCCTGCTGCGAAGGGGCCAGAGCCGCATCGATGGCGGCGTCAACGTCACGCTCACGGCCCTCACGGAGCGCGAATCCCGGGATCTGCTGGGTTTCGATGTGGCCTCCGCCGGCATCCAGCCGGTGTGGGTGAAGGTGGTGAATCGCGAGCCGGTGCGCTGGTTTCTGCCGCCGATCACGATCGACAGCGACTACTTCTCCCCCCTGGAGGTGGCCTGGCGCGGCCACCGGCCCCTGGCGGCCGAGGCCAATCGGCGCGTTGATGCCCGGCTGGAGCGGCTCGGGCTGCCGGAATACGTCGAACCCCGCGGCGTGGCTTCTGGATTTGTGTTCACCAACCTCGATGAGGGGATCAAGTTCGCCAGCCTGGTGCTGGTGGGTTCCGGTGCCCAGGCGCCGGTGCGGCGTTTCACCTTCCTCACCGAGATACCTGGCCACGCCACCGATTTCCAGCGGGTGCCATGGGATCGCCTCTATCCCTCCAGCAAGGTGCGGGACCTTGATGAGACGGGCTTCCGTGAATGGATCGAAGCCGATGTCCCTTGTTGCACCCTCGGTGGTGACCGGCGCACCCCCGCCGATCCCCTCAACGTGGTGATCATCGGCGGCCGTGATGTGGTGTTCCCGGTGCTGGCCCGTCGCGGTTGGCATGTGACCCAGACCCTTTCGGTCAGCTCGATCTGGCGCACGATCCGCTCCTCCCTGCTGGGCGGCCAGTACCGCTACGCCCCCGTCTCGCCTCTCTATCTGTTTGGCCGTCCCCAGGACATGGCCTTGCAGAAGGGTCGCAGCGATGTCAACCAGCGCAACCACATGCGCCTCTGGCTGGCTCCGGTGACGCTCCATGGCAAGCCGGTGTGGGTGGGCCAGATCAGCCGCGACATCGGCGTGCGCCTGACCCGTCGCACGATCACCACCCACAAGATCGATCCGGAGGTTGACGAGACCCGCTGGTACCTGCTCCAGGACCTGTTCTTCTCCGATGGCCTCAGCCGCTATGGCTTTGTCCGGGGGGTTGGGGCCTCCAGCCCAGCCCACCCCCGCACCAACTTCACCGGCGACCCTTACTTCACCGATGGCCGTCGCGCTGTCTTCTGGCTGGGGCTGCCGCCGGAGACCCCCCGTCGCCAGCTGGCCCGTTGGATTCCGTTGCGGCAGCAGGGGGCTCCACCCCCCGATCAGGCAGCTCCAGGGATCTCCCCCGCTTCGCCAGCAGCTGCCGGCAGGCCGTGAGGGCCGAGAGGCTCACCCCAGCGGTGCCCTCGCCGGGATGGAGGGCGTCGCCGCAGAGCCAGAGGCCTGGCAGGGGGGCGCGACTGGCCAGGCCGAAGGGTCCGAAACGGCTCGGGTGCTGCCCCAGGCCCCCCACATAGCCGAAGGGGCGACCGGTCCAGTGGGCCCAGCCCCGGGGGGTGGCCAGTTCGCCATGGCGCCAGTCGTCCGGGCCGATCCCCAGCAGCATCTCCAGACCCCGGGCGATGCCGCGGCCGGCGCTCGCCTTGCGCTGCTGATAGTCGGCCTCAGGGCCGTTGCACCAGGGCCGGGCCGGGGTGAACACACTGGCGATCACCGTGGCCTCACCGACCGGGGCGCGGCCATCCCCATCGCGACTGACCGAGACGAACAGGGAACCGGGATCGTCCCAGGCCAGCTGGCGGTGGCCCACCTCGGGCCCCCGCAGCCTGTTGCGTTCGACGGCGCCATAGAAGACCAGGGCCCCGGAGGGTTCGGGCAGGGACGCCAACCGTTGCCGGTAGCCCGGGGGGAGGGCGTCGCCGAGCAGTGTCGGCAGGGTCTGGGGGGGAAGGGTGAAGACCACCTCCCGGGCCTGCAACTGGAAGGGCGCCCCGGTTGGGCCGCTGCCCTCGAGGATCCAGGGGGCCTGGCGATCCAGGGGTGGTCGCAACCGTTCGAGGCGATGGCGCAGCCGTAGCTGGCCGCCGTCCCGGGCCAGGGCCCGCTCCAGGGGCCGGGCCAGTTCCTGCATCGATCCCTCCAGATGCCAGAGGCCGAGCGGTCGCTGGACCATGGCCAGCACCGTGGCGCCGTAGAGGGCGGCCGTGCGATCGGCGGGCTCCTGGGAGTAAAGCCGCAATTGGAGATCGAGAAACTGCCGCAGCCTCCGGCCGGTTGCGCCGCCGCCGCAGCCGCTCAGCCTCTGCAGATCGGCCACGGTGGCACCGGTCAGCAGGCCGCTGGCCAGGGTGGCGGGCCCCAGGGCGCCGACCAGCTGGCCCAGATCCCACCAGGAGCGCGGCACCACCACCGGATCGCGGCCGGCAAAGGCCCAATTGGCCTGGTGGATCGCCGCGCAGAGATTCCAGAAGGCCTCGCTGCCCGGAAACTGGCGCAACCGTTCGGCCTGCCAGGCCTGGGGATCGCGGTGGATCCACACCGGCGCGCCGTCGCCGAGATCGACGACGCAGCCTGGATCCAGGGGGGTGGCGGCCGGGGGAGCCAGCCCCAGGGCGGCGAAGAGACGGGCATGGATGCCATCCGCCTCCAGTCCTGCCACCTGGGTGGCGCCTACGTCAAAGGTCCAGGGCCCCCGCCGGAAGGTTCCGGCGCAGCCGCCGCTCTGGTGGTGGGCTTCGAGCAGGACCACCGCCAGTCCCTCCCGGGCGAGCAGGGCCGCGGCGGTGAGTCCGGCGATGCCGGCCCCTACCACCACCACCACATCGCCGTCGTCCAGGGCCGCCATCGCCGCATGCTGGCAGCACCGGTCCCTCGGTGTGGGGGCAGGGTCGGGCGCTTGATGCCGCGCCAGGCTGGGCCCAGTCGCCAGCGGATCCGATGGGAACGGCCGAGGGGGTGCCCGCCGACTGGTTGGCCGAGCGTCTGCGGGTGCGGTTGGTCAGCCAGAGCCCCGTGGGCGGCGGCAGCATCCACAGCGCCTGGTGCCTGCGGCTGGAGGGCCCAGGGCCGGGACGGCTGTTCGCCAAGACCAATGCCGCCTCCGCCCTGCCCCTGCTGGAGGCGGAGGCCGATGGCCTGAGGGCCCTGGGCGTGGCCGCCGCGGCCACGGGGCTGACCGTGCCATCCCCCCTCGCCCTTGGCCTGGCCGGCGATCGGGCCGTGCTGGTGCTGCCGTGGCTGGATCGGGCCAGCCCCGGCGAAGATCACTGGCGGCGGCTCGGCGCCGGTCTGGCCAGGCTCCATCGCGCCAGCCTCGGCCGCAGCTGCGGTCCGGGCGATCGTGGCGATGCCTACGGCTGGGAGCGGGATAACTGGATCGGCTCAGGGCCCCAGCCCAATGGCTGGTATGGGCATTGGGGGCGCTTCTTCAGCGAGCGGCGTCTCGCCCCCCAGGCGGCGCTGCTGGCCCGCCGCGGCTGGGAGCTGCCGGGGGTGGGGCGGCTGCTGGCCAAGGTGCCGGGCTGGCTGGAGGCCCATCGGCCCGAGCCCTGCCTGGTGCATGGCGATCTCTGGAGCGGCAATGCCATGGCGCGCCTCGGGGTCTCGCCGGCTGGTGCCATGGCATTGCCGACACTGCCGGCAGAGGGGGCTGGGCCGGCGGCCGACGATGGCGCTGCGATTTTTGATCCGGCGGTTCACCGGGGTGATCGGGAGGTGGATCTGGCGATGGCCCGCCTGTTCGGAGGCTTCCCGGCTGCCTTTTTCGCCGGCTATGGGGCGGTGTGGCCGCTGGCCGCCGACCACCGGCGGCGGATCGGCCTCTACAACCTCTATCACCTCCTCAACCACGCCAATCTGTTCGGCGGCGGCTATCTCGATCAGGCCCGCCAGGAGATCGCCAGCTTCAATGCTGCGACAGATCGGGAACGATGAGAACAGTGGTCGACCAACTAAAAAGGCCCCGATCAGCGATCGGGGCCAGGGAATCGGTGCTGCGCAACAGGGCAGCGGCGAATCAGCCGAGATATTCCTTGCGAAGGTTCTGAACCTGGTCCAGAACCGCGTTGCGCTTCTCGCTGGTGGTGAGGTTGTTCCAACTCCAGGTGCCCACGACGACCAGACCCAGCAGCTCCAGCAGACCCGGAACGACGGGAAGCAGATTAATGGTGTCGAGGACGCCCTTGATCAGGATCTGGGCCACGATCACGGCCAGGAAGATTCCGGCGATTTTGCCAGCCTTGCCGATCTGGCTCCAGTCAACTTTGTCGAGGGTATCGTTGACCTTCCCGATCACATCGCCATAGCGGGCGGTGAAGTCGAACGAAGGACCATTGTCGTTGGCAGCAGCCTCGACAACATCCTCCTTCGCTTCCGTGCTCAGATCGCTCATGGAGTGCGGCAACAATAAAACCAACCTAAGGTACAGGCATGCCTCCGCTGCCGCCATCGTTGCTGCTGTTCGGTGCTCAGGCGCTGACGCTTTTGCACCGGCTGCTTGACGCAGCGGCGCCCCAGGAGGGCTGCGGACTGGTGCTCGGCCAGCGGCCTCCGCTGGCCCCAGATCCTGTGGCCGGCAAGGCACCCGGATCTGGGCCAGGCCGGGAGGGGGGCGCCTGGGTGTTGCGGCAGATCTGGCCCTGCTGCAATGTCTGGGAGCCCGCCGCCGAGCGCCAGCGCCGCTTCGCGATCGACCCCCGCGAGCAGCTGCACGCAATCCACTGGGGGCGTTCCCGGGGGCTGGAGCTGCTGGGCTCGGTTCACAGCCATCCCAGCAGCGCTCCGGTGCCCTCGGCCACCGATCGCGCCCTCGCCGTCTGGCCGACGCTGATGCTGATCCGCGGCGTCGCCCCCGACCCGATCGGAGCTGCCAGCGCTGGCCAGGCGCTGTGCTGTTGGTGGCTGGAGCCAGAGGCCCCGCCCCTGCTGCTGCCGTGGAGAATGGAGGATTGAGGCGATCGCTTCGGCGACCGCGTCACGCCCCGAGCTTCCGTCCATGCTTCCTCCCGACACCAGCGGCGTTCAGCTGAGCCCCGATGAGGTGGCCCGCTTCGGCCGGCACCTGATCCTGCCGGAGGTGGGGATGGAGGGGCAGAAGCGCCTCAAGGCCTCCTCGGTGCTCTGTGTGGGCACCGGCGGCCTGGGGTCACCGCTGCTCCTCTACCTCGCTGCCGCCGGCGTGGGCCGCCTGGGCATCGTCGATTTCGATGTGGTCGACTCCAGCAATCTGCAGCGCCAGGTGATCCATGGCCCCAGCTGGGTGGGCAAGCCAAAGATCGAGTCGGCGAAGGCCCGCATCGCCGAGATCAATCCTCACTGCCAGGTCGATCTTTACCCCACGGCCCTCAGCAGTGAGAATGCCCTGGAGATCATCCGCCCCTACGACATCGTCTGCGACGGCACCGACAACTTCCCCACCCGTTATCTGGTGAACGACGCCTGCGTGCTGCTGGGCAAGCCGAATGTCTACGGTTCGATTTTCCGGTTCGAGGGTCAGGCCACCGTCTTCAACCTTGATGCGGAGAGTCCGAATTACCGCGATCTCTTCCCCGAACCACCGCCGCCGGGCATGGTGCCTTCCTGCGCAGAGGGCGGCGTGATCGGTGTGCTGCCTGGGATCATTGGCATGATTCAGGCCACCGAAACAGTCAAGATCATCACCGGTATCGGCACCACCCTGAGCGGACGTCTGCTGCTCTTCGATGCGCTGAAGATGAGCTTCCGCGAGCTGAAGCTGCGGCCCAGCCCCGAGCGGCCGGTGATCGATCGCCTGATCGACTATCAGCAGTTCTGCGGCGTCGGTGGCAGCGCCCCTGGCCAGGAGGAGGCCGGTGCTGTGGCCAGCGTCAGCGTGCGGGAGCTGAAGGCATTGCTTGATGGCGACAGCGCTGATCTGTTCCTGCTTGACGTGCGCAATCCGCCCGAGGCTGAGATCGCCACGATCCCGGGCTCCACCCTGATTCCCCTGGATCAGATTGAGAACGGCACCGCCATCGAGCGGCTGCGGCAGCTGGTGGCGGGCCGGCGCCTTTACGTCCACTGCAAACTGGGCGGCCGCAGTGCCAAGGCCCTGATCGCCCTGAAGCGCCACGGCATCGAGGGGATCAACGTGGCCGGCGGCATCGACGCCTGGAGCCAGGAGGTGGATCCCAGCG
>Ga0315899_10003903_pt1 | contig 16179 bp, 9 predicted proteins | sample LakEriMetagenome_2_FD_203518 | JGI IMG/M metagenome (GOLD analysis project Ga0315899, IMG submission 203518) | Freshwater fungal communities from buoy surface, Lake Erie, Ohio, United States - Buoy 4 MA112 | ecosystem: Environmental > Aquatic > Freshwater > Lake | place: USA: Lake Erie, Ohio... | reverse complement strand
CAGACAGATCAGACAGATCAGACAGATCAGACAGATCAGACAGATCAGACAGATCAGACAGATCAGACAGATCAGACAGATCAGACAGATCAGACAGATCAGACAGATCAGACAGATCAGACAGATCGGAAAAATTTTTTGAACCAAAATCGGGCGAGTTTTGCAGCTAAGCGTTATAGTGCCAATCGGTTTGAAATCAACTGAAATCAGGGAGGTTTACCGCGAGCAACTTCATGCTGCTCGCATCAGGCATCGCGCTGAACAACTCGGCGATGACTCGCCAAAATGCCCCAACTGCAATGGGCTTATGTCGATCCGAACCGCTCGCAACGGCAAACGTAGCGGCTCCCAATTCTGGGGCTGTGTGAAATACCCCAACTGCACAGGCACTGTGCCGATCGATTGATCGGACAGATTTTTTGAACCAAAATCGGGCGAGTTTTGCACCAAAACGCTATAGTGACTTTAGATGCCCAGAGTCAAACGAATTGGAGCTGAAAAAATGATTTCTGAAGAAACCCAAGCAGTCGCGCGACGCGCTACGGAGATTTATGAGTCGAAACTCAAGGCAAATTTGGAACTGTCGCACCCCAATAAATTCCTCGCTATTGAACCTGAATCGCAAGACTATTTTTTGGGTGAAACTCTTACTCAGGCAATTCAGGTAGCTCGAACTGCTCACCCAGATCGTTTAGCGTTCGCCCTTCGTATCGGGCATCCCACAGCCATCGAAATCGGAGTTCTTCACCAATGATAGGGAAAGTCGATGCTCTCGGACGGGCTCTGCTGGATTTGCAGGTCTCCCCAGATATCAATCAGGAGCCGACCGCCATCACGGCCTGGGTTGATACCGCATTCAATGGGGAGTTGGTTGTCCCTCGATCGATAATCATGTCCGCAGGTTTTAAACAAAGCGCTGGCTGTGTTGCGAGACTCGCCGACGGAAAGCAAGTCATCCTGGAATCCTACACGTGCGTTTTGGATTGGTTCGATGGAAAGGAGTCTATAGAAGTCATCGCCAACGATGGCGAGACTCCTCTGCTTGGGATTGGACTTCTCGATGGTCATCGACTGGTGGTCGATTACCTCCATCGTTCGCTGGAGCTTGAATAATACAATTCACTCTTCGCCAAGAATCGCTAGCGCGAGCTTGCCCTTCCATTGCAAAAATAACGTCTCAAACGTCTGGGCACCCGCCGGGCAACGAACCACCGAATCCCCATCGGTGAGGATCCCCCAAAGACTCCCGTCGGTCGTCTGCCCCTGGCATAGCAAACCCTCTTGACCCAGTGTCCTAAGCCTCGCAAGCGGCTGGATTTGCTCGAAACCCTTTAGCCCTAAATCATCGAGCCAATCTGCATAGGAATCCTTTTGGTGACTCGTCAGCGAATCCCAATCGACCCTCGACTCCGATTCGTCTTGGACATCATTGGCCAAATACATCGCAAATGCAGCATCGTTGCTCATCGATTTTAAATCCAGCGACATGGCACTTGCAAAAGGCCCCGCGAAACCGACATTCGAATAATTCCCATCGCCTGTGCCGTAATCGAACTGCAACAGAAAACACTCTTGGGGGCCTTCGAATCCCGGCCAATGCATGGTCCTTTGTTCGACAAGCTCGATCTTCGATGGTGGGATCGCAAACTGCTCGGGTTGGCTCAGCCAGATCGCTAAATCCGATTTGGCTTTCGCAAGCGAACTGGTCCACTCGGCTCCAATTCGATCCTCGGCCGAGAGCTCCTTCAAATAAGCGATCGCGCGCAAGCGGGATGAATCGTCTTGCAATAGCTCGACGATCAAATCCAGTGCACGATTCTCACCGAGTTTCACTAGCGCATAAGCCGCCTCGAGCTTGATCCGACGATGCTTAAGCTCGATCGCTTGATTGAGCTTGCCAACCGCCCGTGGATCACCGATCAATCCGAACGTATCGCAGCAGGCCACCAGCAAAGAGACAGCGTCAAACAGAATCCGTTGAATGACTTGGACGTTGTCGGAAAACTTGCGTGGGTTTTCCTCGAGATCCTGCAACTGCATAGTCACGGCACCAAAAATATTCAGCAGCATATCGTATTTGCAAGCAGCCGGATGCGGCGTTACTCCGTGCTTTCGCACCATACTATTCGCTAGATCCAATGCTGGGGCCAACACGCTTGGTTGGTCACTATCGAGGATGCGAGGAAAAACGTCCGAGAGTTTCCAATCGGTCGATTGCATCAGGGTCGATAGTCCATGTGCGGTGTCTTTCCAGTCCCAAGGAGGTGAGTCGACGAGCAAATCAACACCCAGCCGTAAACTTGAGGAATGACCGCCAAGGAACATCGCCTGGAGAAACAGCCCGAGGCATTTGCTCGGCTCGTAGCGACGGAAGGCTCGGTAGCATTCAAAGGCCCGTTGAGAGACCATCAGTTGTACGAGCTTGGCGGTTTGGTCTTCGAACGTCGTTGTGCTGGTCCGAGACAATTGGCATAACCAATTACCTAGGGCGCTCAAGGCTTCTTGGAGCAGAGCTTTGCGGTGATCGCTGAGACTTGCAAGCGATTCTCGCTCGACGGACTCCCATTGGCAAATTCGCTCAGCCAACAGCAGGGTTGGTAACCATTCGTCGGGGGCATTCCATTGCAATCTGCGGGGAGATTCGGAGTCGGGAATCGAGGGGTCCAAGGCATGTTCGAGCCTCGCTTGGCACTCCAAAGCCCAGAGTTGGTGCTCGGGAGAATAGTCGATTGGATTGATTTCCATGTCAAAACAGCGGGTTTGGATTAGTCAAAAGGCCGAATTCAAGGTATCGTAGACGTTGGAAATTCAATAGGAAAGTGCAGATATGACGTCATCGATGCCGGAGAATTTCTCCGAGCTACCCCTCTCACCGATCATGCAACGGGCACTTGCCCAGATCGGTTGGACCAAACCCAGTCCCATTCAGGCCAAGGTGATCCCCCCTGCCCTCGATGGATTCGATATCTTAGGCCAAGCTCGAACGGGCACGGGCAAAACGGCTTCGTTCGCCATCCCGATTCTCGAACAGCTTGATCCTCTGAGAGTTCACCCGTTGCCCCAAGCCCTCGTCTTGGTGCCAACTCGGGAACTAGCAAACCAAGTGCATGGTGAGTTTGTGAAACTCGCCGAGGGCTGTCCAACCGAAATCGTCGAGGTCGCCGGGGGCAAGCACATGCAAAAGCAGCTCAAAGCGCTTGCCAAAGGGGTACAAGTCGTCGTCGGGACTCCAGGCCGAGTGATCGATCACATCCAACGCGGCTCGCTGCGACTCGAAGGTCTCTGGTGCGTGGTGCTCGATGAAGCCGATCGTATGCTCGATATCGGTTTTCGTCCGAGCATCGAAAGGATTTTGCGCCGTTGTCCCGAGAATCGACAAACGATGCTCCTCAGTGCAACCCTCGACGAGCGGATCCGGGATCTTGCGAATCGATACCTCTTTGAACCGGTCATTATCGATTGCTCCGATAAAGATGTCTCGGTCGAGACCATCGAACAACGCTTCATATCGGTCAGCCCTGATCGCAAGCACGAGGTTCTCTTGCAATTGCTCGAACGCGAAGAGCCTCCGCAAGCGATCATCTTTTGCAGAACCAAAATTGGGACAGCCAAGCTCCATCGGCAACTCGAAAGATATTATGTGGGTCGCACGGATCGAAAAGTTCGTGTCGGAACGATCCACGGGGATATGAGCCAACCTCAGCGTGACGAAGTCTTCAAGGCGTTGCGAGAAAACAAACTCGACATTCTCGTGGCCACCGATGTCGTCGGTCGTGGGATCGATGTCTCGAGTATTTCGCACATCATCAACTACGACCTACCCGACGAATGCGATGATTACGTTCACCGAGTCGGACGCACCGGTCGAATGGGTCGATCTGGAATCGCGTTTTCCTTCGTCAGCAAAGACCAAGGCTACATGCTTACCGATATCGAGCAACGGATCAATCGGATGCTCGAAAAGGATCCGCTTTCGGAGAACGTCGGAAAGCGCCGTGAGTCCCCCTCAACTCTCGCTCAGGCTTCAGCGGGCAATGCTCCTAGCGATCAAGCTCAAGAGCCCCAGCCCGTCGATGCTACTTCGAGCGAGTCATCGGTTCAGGAGACCATCCAAGCCGATTTGCCATTTGGATCAGCCCCAGCACGACGCACACTTGGTCGTGCCAAGAGTCGTGGCAGTGTCCGCAAACGCTAGGTGCTGCTAGCCAAAGCGGATCCGAGGGTGATGCCGGGGGCTGGTAAGCTACTGTGTCCTCTCAAGTACATATCGATCGCACGAGCCGCTCCACGACCTTCATTGATCGCCCAGACGACCAGCGACTGACCTCGACGGCAATCGCCCGCGGCAAAGACACCTGGCAAGTTGGTTTCGAATCGCCCATGCTCGGCTTTGTAATTGCTCCTCGGGTCGGTCTGGATTCCCAAGAGCTCCGAGACATACTGCTCGGGTCCTAAGAAGCCCATCGCCAGGAGGACAAGATCCGCATCGATGATTTGCTCGCTGCCAGGGATCTCGGTCATGTTCATCTTGCCATTCTCGAATTTCCACTCGACTCGAACGGTTCTGATTCCCTTGACGTTTCCTTGTCCATCGTCGACGAACTCTTTGCTCAGGATGTTATAAGTCCGTGGGTCTTGTCCGAATTTCTCGGTCGCTTCTTCGTGCCCGTAATCGGTTCGGAAGATGCGAGGCCACTGGGGCCATGGATTATCGGATGCGCGATCCTCAGGTGGACGATCCAGGAGTTCAAAGTTCACCAACTGTGAGCATCCATGACGCATGCTTGTCCCGATGCAGTCGCAACCGGTATCACCACCACCGATGACGACAACTCGTTTGCCTTTGGCCGAAATGAACTTGCCATCTTGGTGATTGCTATCGAGCAAGCTGGCGGTGTTGGCTGTGAGGAACTCCATCGCAAAATGGACACCTTTCAATTGACGACCGGGGATCGGCAGATCCCGAGGTTTGGTCGCTCCGGTAGCCAGTAACACCGCATCGTTTTCAGCCACGAGTTTCTTTGGATCGACGTTCTTGCCGACATCCGCATTGGTCATGAAGTTGACTCCTTCGGCGGCCATCAAATCCAATCGGCGCTGGACGACTCCTTTATCGAGTTTCATGTTCGGGATGCCATAAGTGAGCAGTCCTCCGATGCGATCGGATCGTTCGTAGACGGTAACCGTGTGGCCGGTTTTGTTAAGTTGATCGGCGGCAGCAAGTCCGGCAGGTCCACTGCCGATGATCGCGATTTTTTTGCCGCTTCGAACTGCTGGTGGACGGGCCGTGACCCAGCCTTCTTGAAAACCTCGGTCGATGATCGCACACTCGATGTTCTTGATCGTTACCGGTGGGTTGGTGATCCCAAGCACGCAGGCACCTTCGCAAGGTGCCGGGCAGACGCGACCGGTGAACTCCGGGAAGTTGTTGGTCTTGTGAAGTCGATCGAGGGCTTCTTTCCAACGACCGGTATAGACCAGATCGTTCCATTCGGGGATCAAATTTTGGATAGGGCATCCGCTGGCCGATTGGCAAAACGGCACCCCGCAATCCATGCATCGTGCACCTTGGGTTCGAAGGTGTTCCTCGGCAGGATCGGTGTAGATCTCGCGGTAATCTTCAAGTCGAACTATCGGCAAACGCCAAGCGACCTTCTTACGTTCGAATTCTTTGAAACCAGTTGGTTTTCCCATGATCGATATTTTACTTTGATGAAATTTGGAGCTAGTCGTAATCGATGCCCGGGCTGACTGCACCGTTTATTCGAGTACGAGTACGAAGGAGCCTAAAAATGTCTATGGATTGGAGTTCTTGTTACTCATTTATTTTGATGCTTTAGCCGAAGCGACCGAGACATTCCCGTTGCTGCCTGCGGCCCCTTGCATTACCGATTGCTTGGTCTGCTCGGCCAAGACTCGCTTGTAGTCCGTCGGGATGACCTTCACGAACTTCGCCACGCTTGCTTCCCATTGTTCAAGGAGAGTTTTTGCAACCAGCGAATCGGTCATTTCGGCATGCGAGGAGACCAGCGAGTGGACTTCGAGGATGTCTTGCGAATCGACCAGAGGTTCGAGTTCGACGGTGCCAAGATTGGTTCGAATGCGAAGCGAGTTGATGTCATCGAGCACATAAGCGATCCCGCCGCTCATGCCGGCAGCGAAATTTCGCCCCGTCGGACCTAGGATCAAGACACGACCGCCGGTCATGTACTCGCATCCGTGGTCACCGACTCCTTCGATCACCGCAGTGCAACCGGAATTCCGAACGGCGAACCGCTCGGCAGCTCGGCCTCGAACAAACAGTTCGCCCATGGTGGCACCATAGAGGCAAACATTGCCGATGATGATGTTGTCTTCTGCTTTGAAGCCCGCTCGTCTGTCAGGATAGATCGCGATGCGACCACCCGAGAGACCTTTGCCGACATAATCGTTAGCGTCCCCTTCGAGTTCGAGTGTCACGCCGTGAGCCAGGAAAGCTCCGAAGCTTTGGCCTGCAGATCCTCGGAACTTGATGTGGATCGTATCGGTGGGCAATCCGTTTTGACCGTACTTCTTGGCGATATTGTGACTCAGGATTGTACCAACGGTACGGTTGGTGTTGATGATCGGCAGATCGAGTCGAATCGCTTCTCCGGTTTCAATGGTCCTGCGGCAACGGGGCAAGAGAACCTGCATGTCGAGGGACTTTTCCAATCCGTGATCCTGAGGGATCGCTCGATGCATGATCGTATCGGGATTGGGACCCTTGGCAGGCTTGAGGATAGGAGTCAGATCCAATCCGTCTGACTTCCAGTGCTTGATCGCATGATCGACCTTCAAGCAATCGGTTCGGCCTACCATCTCATCGATGCTCATAAAGCCCAAGGATGCCATGATCTCGCGGGCGTCTTCGGCAACCATGAACAGATAGTTGACCACATGCTCGGGCTTGCCCGCAAACTTAGCCCGAAGCTCGGGGTCTTGCGTTGCGATCCCTACCGGACATGTGTTCAAGTGACACTTGCGCATCATGATGCAACCGAGAGTGATCAACGGTGCGGTTGCAAATCCAAATTCTTCGGCACCTAGTAGAGCAGCGATGACCACATCGCGACCGGTCTTGAGTCCGCCATCGGTTTGGAGTGTGACTCGGCTGCGCAGATTGTTCATCACGAGCGTTTGGTGAGCTTCGGCAATCCCAAGTTCCCAAGGGAGCCCGGCATGCTTGATACTCGTCAGGGGGCTGGCCCCTGTTCCGCCGGTGTCACCACTGATGAGAATATGATCCGCATGGGCCTTGGCCACACCCGAGGCGACCACGCCGACACCGACTTCGCTCACGAGTTTCACACTCACGCGAGCCGAGGGGTTTGCGTTCTTTAGATCGTGGATCAATTGAGCGAGATCTTCGATCGAGTAAATATCGTGGTGAGGAGGTGGGCTGATGAGTCCCACACCCGGAGTGCTGTATCGAATCCGGGCAATGTACTTGTCGACCTTTTTGCCAGGCAATTCTCCACCTTCGCCTGGCTTAGCACCTTGGGAGATTTTGATTTGCAATTCATCGGCGTTGGCGAGGTATTCGATCGTTACACCGAATCGTCCCGATGCGACCTGCTTGATCGCCGAGCGTTTGCTATCTCCGTTGGGGAGCAGCTTGTAGCGTACAGGATCCTCGCCACCTTCGCCCGTGTTGCTTTTACCACCCAAGCGGTTCATTGCGATGGCAAGTGTTTCGTGGGCTTCGGAGCTGATCGATCCGAGACTCATCGCACCGGTGCAGAATCGTTTGACGATGTCTTTGGCGCTTTGTACTTTTTCCAGCGGCACTGGATCGCGGGTGCTTTGGAACTCAAAGAGTCCTCGCAACGCATAACGCATGCGGGCATCTTTATTGATGTGGTCGGCAAAGCGGCGATAAGCGTTCTTGTCGCCATTGCGAGCGGCGACTTGGATGTCAGCGATCGCTCCCGGATCCCAACCATGCTTTTCACCTTCGGCCCTCCAGTGGAATTCACCGACGTTCGGGAGCATTGACCAAGCATCAGCGCGATCGGTGGGAAATGCCAACGCATGCCGGCGGAGCGTTTCTTCTGCGAGCACATCGAAACCGCAACCTTGGATTCGGCTGCTGGTACCTTTGAAACAGCGATCGATGACTTCGTCCTGCAAGCCCAGGGCTTCAAAGATCTGTGCACCCTTGTAACTGGCAAGGGTGCTGATGCCCATCTTGGCCATCACCTTGAGCATCCCCTTTGCGACCGCTTTACGATACTGCGAGACGATCTTCTCTTCGTCCTTTTCTTCGAGCATGCCATCGCGGGAAGCTTGCCACAAGGATTCGAAGGCAAGGTAAGGATTGATTGCATCAGCCCCAAAACCGATCAGCAGGCAGTGGTGATGGACTTCGCGTGCTTCACCGGTTTCGACGATGATCCCGATGGCCGTACGCTTAGCGACTTTGACCAAATGTTGGTGAACCGCACCGCATGCTAGCAAGCTACTGACAGCGACGCGGTCTTTGGAAATCGCACGGTCGGTGAGCAATACCAAGGTGTAGCCATCATCGATCGCTTTTTCGGCTTGGGCACAAATACGGTCAAGTGTGGCTTGTAGACCTGCTTTGCCTTCGGATCGCTCGAAGGTGATGTCGATCGTCGCGGTTTTCCAGCCGCGAATGTCCATGTGCTTGAGGGCACCGAGTTCCTCGTTGGTCAAGATCGGGTGGTGGATCAGCAATCGATGGCAATGCTCGGGGGTGGCTTCGAGAAGGTTTTTCTCTGGGCCGATGTAGCACTCAAGGGACATGATGACATCTTCGCGGATCGAGTCGATCGCGGGGTTGGTCACCTGTGCAAAGAGTTGTTTGAAGTAATCATACACGAGTCGAGGCTGGTCGCTCAGGCAAGCGATGGCCGAGTCATTGCCCATCGAGCCGATGGGATCGACCTGCGTTTGAATCATTGGAACGAGCATAAAATGCATCGTTTCGATCGTGTATCCAAAGGCTTGCATGCGAGGCAAAAGCGTCTCGGGATAGAAACCGTGCCACTCCTTGGCTTTGGTCAATTGATCGAGAGTGATACGACCATTTCTCAACCACTCCTGATAATTACGTTTGGCTGCAAACGAGGACTTGAGCTCCTCGTCAGGAATCAAACGTCCCTGATCGAAATCGATCAGGAACATGCGACCGGGCTGGAGTCGACCTTTTTCTTTGACGATCGCCGGGTCGACCGGTAGCACACCGACTTCGCTGGCCATGATCACGCGATCATCGGTCGTTAAGTAATAGCGGCTTGGACGCAGCCCATTGCGATCGAGGGTCGCACCGATGTACTTGCCATCGGTAAAGACGATCGATGCGGGGCCATCCCAAGGTTCCATCAGGCAACTGAAGTATTCATAGAATGCCTTTTTCTCCTGAGACATCGTGTCGTGCTTTTGCCAAGCCTCTGGAACCATCATCATGATGGCTTCTTGCAAGGTTCTTCCGTTCATCAGAAGAAACTCAAGGACGTTATCGAAGGTTCCCGAGTCGGAGCACATCGGCTCGACGACCGGAAAGAGTTTCTTGAGCTCGTCACCAAAAAGTTCGCTTCTTGCCATCCCTTCGCGAGCTCGCATCCAATTGATGTTTCCGCGAAGCGTATTGATCTCCCCGTTGTGGCTCATGAACCGCAGCGGCTGAGCTCGATCCCAACTCGGGAAAGTGTTGGTCGAAAAGCGGGAGTGGACCATCGCAAGATGGGTCTCGAAATCCTCCTCGGATAGGTCTGGATAGTACGGGACGACCTGTGCAGGAGTAAGCATCCCCTTGTAGATTAGTGTCTTGGTAGAAAGCGAGCAGACGTAAAACAACGAGGCTTGTTCCATCGTGCTATCGTTGCGCAGTGCATGGCTGGCCTGCTTGCGAATCGCATAAAGCTTGCGTTCAAACTCTTCGCTGGAGATCCCGTCGGCGGCACGGATAAAGACTTGTTCGGTCCAAGGTTCCGCCGAGCGAGCTGTCGGACCGATGTCGGCAAGGTCGGGTTGTTGTGGCACATCTCGCCAGCCGATGAGCGTTAGACCTTCGGCTTCAATCAGACGGTTGAAAACCCTTCGGCACTTGTCTCGCTCCGAGGCAAGCTTGGGAAAGAAAATGTTGCCCGCGGCCCAGAGACCTTTGCTGGGCAGATCCACTCCAAACTCCTGTTTCGCCATGCGACGAAGAAATTTGTCGGGCAAAGCGACCAAGATACCTGCGCCGTCACCGGTGTTCTGCTCGCAACCGCAAGCACCCCGGTGATCCATGTTCTTGAGGATCGTATCGGCATCGACGACGATTTGATGGCTAGGAACCCCTTTGACATTTGCAACGAAGCCGACCCCGCAAGAATCTTTTTCAAGTTCGGGATCGTACAAACCTTGTTTCTGTGGGAATCCGTAAGGAGTATTCATGGAATAGAATAAAGCTGGAGTGGGTTACGAGTGATCGAGACAGAACACCTGATGCCAGTCGCACGCACAGAGGCCTTCCTTGGTTGCGACTTTGCAAAACTTGAGGCCCTTAGGTCGATACCGATGCGGGTGCATCCGACAACACGTTGCTGCGACTGGAGCCGTTTGACGGTGTCGATGATTCGTTTTTGGAATGGCCCGCGGTATCCAATTCCGAATCCCCAGGCCAGACGACATTGCTCAAAATCAGTTCCATAAACGAACGCGCAACGCGGGACATCGATGTGTCCCGTTTTTGGATAATCCCCAGAGGACGCGTCAGATTGAGACCTTCGCAATGAAGCATTTTCAAGGAGCCTGCCGCGACTTCATTTTGAACCGTGAGTTTCGGAAGGATCGCTACCCCGCTATTGACGATCGCCGCGTGCTTGACCGAATCGATGTTGTCAAGTTCAACAGCGATACGCATCGTGACGCCCAATTGGCGAAGTTGCCGGTCGATCTCATGCCGTATCTTGAGATTCTGTGCAAAGGCAACCAAGGCGACTTGTGAGAGATCCTCGGGGCGGATCGGGTGGCTCAATGTGGCCAATCGATGACGTGGGGATGCAACCAACGCCATTGGTTCGTGCCTCCAATTGGTAGCAACGATCGAGTGCGTGGATTCCGGGTAACTGACCATACCGAAATCGACCGTGCCTTGCTCGACCATCCGGTAAACTTCGTGAGGGTGGGCCAAGTGGTAGTTCATCGTGGCCAGCGGACAAGCCTTGGCGAACATCTCCTGGAGGCTTGGCAGATAGGAAAGCCCCATCGAGTAGATCGAAGCGACCATGACCTGGCCGGTGATGGCTGCCGGAGAGTTGTTTCCAGCACGGACGTCTTCGACCAAAGCGTCGAATTGACGAAGGACACCCGAGAGGCCGTCAAAGAATTTTTGTCCTTCGGCGGTCATTACAAAGGGCCGTTTCGTGCGGTCGATAAGTTTCACACCGAGGAACTCTTCGAGGTGCTGCACGCTCTGACTCGCAGCGCTTTGGGTCATTCCATGCTCGATTGCAGCTTGGGAAAAGCTCCTTTTTCGAACCACATCGAAGAAGACTTTTAGGGACCGAATATGAACCGCTTGGCTAGCCGCTCTTTTATCTGCTTTGCTAATTTTAGATCTCCCTTCATTAAAATAGAAGATGCAGGATAGCCGATGCGGTTTGGTTCGTCAAGTTGATGGGGAGTGCAATTGGCTTGACGAAGATCGGAAAACCCAGGCAAAACCGCAGAAAAATCGAGCTAGCGGGAGAATAATTACCTTTGCAACTGCCGTAAGGGTGGGTTATCGAATAAGCAAATAATCCAAAATTTTAATTGAATCCGATTGTAGTATTAGATTTTCAACCCCCTCTTTGTAGGACGGGCCTCCAGGCCCGTCCTACAAAGATCAGACGGATCAGTTAGGCAAGGATCGTATTTTTCGCCAAATCGATTCCCAGGCCTGCCGATCCCCAGTGGGCCATCGCTCCAACTCAGATGGCAAGCGAACGGACACAAAACTGGGATTGCGCAGAGTCAAATTCCAAATCTCCAGCAACTGGTCTTGAGTAAGCTCCGACACTTTGGTGTCATCATCGAACCAATGGAGCAGTTCTTGCATGGTACCAAGCGCCTGTTGCTCGAACTCCGTTGCTTGTGCCTCTTGCTTTGCCAGATGCGCTTTGTCTGCCTCCAGCAAACTTTGCTCAGCCAACGTCACTTTTTGCTTGATCCGATCGATCCAATTTGCATCGCTAGCTAACTCGACCGACAGATCCCCGGTGGCTTGATCCTCGAGCGTTGCCTTGAGGCGCTTTACTTGCTGTGCCGTTTGGGAATCTTCGGCTCTGAAACAACTGTATTCCCAATGGTCCAAGATCACCTTGCGTTCCTCGTTTGTCATCGAAGCATTCGTTCCTAACGCACTGCGTGTGTTCCAGTGTAGCTCGAAACTCTTCATCGCATCTTGCCACTGACCATTTAGAAGTTGCGATGTTGCTTGATGCCGCACGAGTTCTGGGTACAACTGCAAAATGGGTTGTAGTGACGGGTTGGACTCTAGAACTCGCTCAGATAATTCGTAGGCTTCCTTGAATGATTTTTCCGCTTGTTGGTCGAGGAAACTGTCCAACTGCAAATGACCAAGGAAGTGAAGTTGTGTGATCAAGTCGACTCGGTAAACGGAATCGTTAGGTGATTCTCGTAGTAGTTCTCGATAACCTTCGATCCCTTGGCTGGTAAACTCAATGGCTTGGTCGATTCGTCCCATTCCTCGGGCGGTTAGTGCCAGATCGATCATCGTCCCTGCGACATCGGCACGGTAACGACTGACCGAAGGATACATGATTGCAAGTACCTGTCTTTCATTGATCGCCTCTTTCAATATTCCTTCGGACGCATCGAGTCGACCGACGGTTCGGTAGTGCGCACCTAGATTTCGAAGAGCCCAAGCGAGTTTTAAGCGAGTCTGTTCGTTGGCATTCCCTTTTTGGATCTTTCCTTTGAGCATCCCGATATGTTTTTGGAACTGGCGAAAATGGCTCTCGCTATCGCCGTACTGCAGGATACGTGAAACGTGCGCGTAGTCTTGCTGAAACTGATCCAGTTTCTCGTCGGTAGTCTCTATCAGTTGCTGTTTGATCTCGTCGGATTTGGATGTGGAAGTCTTCACTAGCTTGAGTAAGTCTTCCAGATCCTTGATCGCCATCTCAAACAGTTCAGCCATCCTTTGAGGATTCCGCTGCTCTGCTTCCAAGATAGCCTCAAGGGCATACAGATCCGCACGGTCATCTAGCAACCGCTTGGTGTTTTCCTCGGTCGGATTGGACTTGTTGATTTCAGAGGCTTGGTCGAATAGTTCTGTCGCTTGCTGGAAATCGTTGCGTGCCGCGGTTGGATCGATGGGTATTTGGAGTCTTCCACGCAACCGGTAGCAGGCACCCAGGTCGATCTTGGCAAAGGCAAGCCGCTCTTGGGATTCTGGTTGATCTCGTTTGCCGACGCTCGTTTTTGTCGCTAACTCAACTAATTGAGAGCAGCGTTGGATGGAACGCTCGGCCCAGCGAGCGCACTGGACTGGATCGCCGTACTCGAAACTGAGTTTGGCGAGTTCAAGCGTCGTTCGTGCTAATTCGGCAAGGTACTCCCATGAGGGATTGTTGGCGAGAGTTTCGTCTTGGTCGATCTGTTCGAACAAGGCCAAGGGGTTTTCGAGAAGCTCACGCCGCACGGATCCGAGCTCTTGGGAGTTCTTGAGTTTTTCGTTCGAGGTGATTGCATCGGTATAGGATCGGAGTGCTCTGAGGGCTAGGACTTCGCGTCTGCGAGCGACATCTTCCTGATTTTCCGCCCGTAGTCTGGCGGCCTTTTCTTGCTCTTTGAGCTTCGATTCTTCAATCAGCAACTTGGATTCCTTTTCCAGAGAATCCGAGAGCTTCTGAGATTTGTCCAGGAGAGCTGCGTTGTAAGTGATCTGCTGGATCGCGATGACTCCCATCGATACGGTTGCAAGAGAGCCAAAGGCAAGCCATGCCAGGGCCAACATCCGATTATTGCTTATCCAACGGATCGTGCGATCGATGGGGCCTTCTCGAAGTACGCTTACGGGTTGTCCAGCTAGGTAGCTTTCCAGATCGCTGGCAAGCTCCAGCGCCGAGGCGTATCTATCTTGGGGGGCGGTAGCGATCGCTTTAAGGCATATTGCTTCGAGAGCTTTGGGGATATCTCGTTGGACTTGGCCGGGAGGAAGGATTTCAAACGGTTTCGAAATCCGTTTATTGCTCGATGCGGTCTTGCTTGAGTTGCTCTGATGCGATCGATTGTCCGATTTGCTTCTGGGGGATTTACCCGTAAGTATGCAGTAGAGAATGGCGCCCACGGAGAAAACATCGACGCGAGGCCAACTGGCAATAGGCTCGTGGCGATAGCACTCGGGGGCTACAAATCCTCGCGTGCCAATGCCAGTGCTAAGCGAGTTTATCAAGGGGGAATTCGGTGATGATTCGATCGGAGATCCCGTTTGTGTATTGTCTGAGTCGTTGGCGTTTGACTTAGGGTTGGGATTGCTTGATTTGCCGTTGAGTTGGAAGGTCTTTGCAAGACCCCAGTCGACAACGAGCGTTTCCCCGAATGGCCCAATGAGAATATTCGCAGGTTTTAAATCCCGGTGGCACACACCTTGGCTGTGCGCGTAAGCGACGGTGTTGCAAACATCGATCAATCGGCGCAAAAGATTTCGGAGATTCGACTTATAGTCATTGGATTTGGGGTCTGTACGATCGAATTCCTCAATAGCTTGATGCAGCGTTTTTGCATTTCCACCTGCGACCAATCGCATCGTGAAAAATGGGCGTTCCTGGGAGTTGATGCCCCGATTGTAGATCGGCAAAATACCTGGATGCTCAAGCCGAGCCATCACAAGCGATTCTTGGAGGAATCGACGTTGAAAGCGTTCGTCATCGGCGCTATCGTGCTGGATTTCTTTTAGAGCGACGCGCCGAGAGAATTCCTCATCCCATGCGACCATGACTTTGCCCATTCCCCCTTGGGCAAAGGTTTCGAGTACTTTGTAGTCGCTTTTCGTCTCGTATCGAGAATTGCGGCTTGAGTTCTGAGATTGAGAAATCGGTGATCGAAGTTCGTCGAGAACACCTTGGAGTTCTATCCTCGCGACCGTTTGGTATTCCGGGGCGAAGGCACCCAGGAGAGCTTCTAGATCGATGCTTTGTCCGGAGTGAAAAGCAACCTCGATTGCCTGGCAACTATCGGACAATTGCTTGAAGAATTCCAGGGGCAAGAGGGGTTCGTCGGTCGATGGCATCTCAATCGGCTTGGAGTTTGAGATGGTAATGCCATATCGCTTGGATCAGATTGATTCGAGCCGAGATGGTGAATCGGGTGTAGCCAAGCTCTCTAGCGATTTGGGCCTTGCTAGCCCCATCGAGTCGCATGAGGGCGATTTTTTTCAATTCACCACTGGAGTCTTGCTTGTCAAGGAGCTGTAGCAAGAACTCACATTGATCTGCGATCATCGAGGGCCAGTCGGGCGATTGGGTCATCAGGTCATAGGCTTCTTTGGTTCGTCTCTCGATGAGTTCTTTGGAAGCGTTGTCCGAGGGCCGTTTTGGCTGTGCATTGTGTCGTAAGACATCTCTCGATTTGTTTAGGGCGATGGTCACCAAGAGTTTCCAAAGTTGCTCTCGATTCGCGGGCCGAGAAAGACTGTCTTTGGTTAGCTGTTGGTGAAACGCTTGGATTGTGCTCAGCGCAAGATCTTCTTCGTCATAGGCAGGATCGCGCGAGGTTTGAAATTGGCGGCGTGCAAGGCGTATCAAGCGAGCCCCGAAGCGTTGCATGAGCAACTGTGCACCGTACGGATTTTGGCCGTTGCCGGGATTGGCTAACCAGTGAGAAATCGAGCCGAGTTTGTTGTCAGAATTCATCGTCGGTGTGTACCGATTGCCGGGAAATCGATCGCTGGGGTGACGAAAGTTTAATGACAACAGCATTTGCTCGCAACAAAAAAAGCGCTTTGGCGGGTATTGGAGTAGGTAGTAACGATTTGGGGGTCACCACCCGGCCGTAAACCGGGTGGTGTTGAATTCAAAGCGGAACGGCGCGAGCCCAATACCGTCAAATCGACATTCTGACGGTTTCAAGGAAGTTAGGCTTCGGATGTGGTGGATTTCGATGGTAATCGTACTTGGTTTTTGTTGCTTTGCTTCGCTTTTT
>Ga0315899_10003902_pt1 | contig 16182 bp, 4 predicted proteins | sample LakEriMetagenome_2_FD_203518 | JGI IMG/M metagenome (GOLD analysis project Ga0315899, IMG submission 203518) | Freshwater fungal communities from buoy surface, Lake Erie, Ohio, United States - Buoy 4 MA112 | ecosystem: Environmental > Aquatic > Freshwater > Lake | place: USA: Lake Erie, Ohio... | reverse complement strand
GCCTTCTCTGCTGCGCAAATCGCAGCGCTCTCAGGCGAACAAGTTGCTGGTTTCAGCGCAGGCCAGATGAAGGTGTTGAGCACCGCGCAAATAGGTGTTTTGTCTGCAACGCAAGTTCCCAACCTTTTGGAGAACCAAATAGGTGCCCTCAGCTCCAAACAAATTGGCGCACTGCAAGCTTCGGTGATAGTCAACCTCACCACCGACCAAATCGCTTGGCTGGGAACCGAACCAACCGACGATACGACAGGCAGCCTGAGCCAAATGGCAGCGCTGACCACTGCGCAAGTCGCGTCCCTCACGTCCGAACAAATCGGCGCGTTGTCACCCACACAGGTGAGCAAATTCAGCTTGGCGCAGTTGGCTACCCTCAGCGACACACAAGCCCCTGGTTTCACCACCGAACAAGTGGCTGAACTCAGCCCCACACAACTTGCTGCCATCAAACCGGCCGCATTTGCTGAACTTTCCACCGACGTCATCGCCGGATTGACCACCGCTGATGGCGCTGATCAGGTGGGCGCGCTCACTGTGGGTCAGGTTCAGGCCCTGACCAAAGAGCAAATTGAAAGCTTGCAACCCGCCCAAGTCGCTAAGCTCACTGGTAAAAACTTGGCTGCACTGGACGTGGCACACCTGAACTACTTGTCAACCGACCAAGTGGCTGTCATCACTGACACCCAAATCACCTCGGTGATAGCGGATCAATGGACAGGCATGAACACCGATTTGTTTGCAGCCATCAACACCACCGCCTTTGCTGCCATCACTGCCGCACAATTCAAGAGCGTGACAGCGGGCCAAATCGCAGCCATGACCGTGGAGCAAGCAGGCTTTCTGAGCACGGCAAACATCGCCGGTTTGACAGAAACCCAAGCCAACACCCTCACGGCAGAGCAATTGGTGACCTTCAACACCCCCGAGAAAATTCAAGCCTTCAAGCCTGCTTTGCTGACCACGCTGGATGGTGAAACCCAAATTGCCGCCTTCACACCTGAGCAAGTGGGAGACTTCACCAAAGCGCAAATCACCGCTTTGTCGGGCCCGCAACTCGCGTCTATGACGGCCGCCAAACTCAAGGCGCTGGACACCACGCAAATTTCAGCCATCAGCCTGAGCGCGATCACCAGCTTGAACGAAGAGCAAATCCAAGCTTTTGACCCCGCCACACAAATCTCTGGCTTCAGCGCAGCGCAAATCAAAGGTTTGTCGGACACCCAAGTGACTTACTTCACCGCGGCCCAACTGAAAGCCTTCAGCGACACCCAAGTGGCAGCGATTGAAGTCACTGACATCGACAACATGAGCGAAGAGCAGATTCAAGCATTTGAAATTGGTCAAATTCAAGCGCTCACCACGGCCCAATTTGCTGGACTGACCGATGCGCAAATCACAGCCATGACTGACACACAAGTGGCCAAGATTGAAAACAAAGATCTGGCAGTCTTGGATGCGTCTCAATTGGGTGCTCTGAGTGACACCCAAGTCAAGGCCTTGACCGATCTTCAAGTCAAAGCCCTGACCACCACACAAATCCAGACACTGGATGCTGGCTTTATCCAAGCCATGGACACCGTGCAAATAAAGGCCTTGAGCGCGGCGCAAATCAAGTCACTCACCACCGGCGCAGAAAGCTCCGCCAATCAAATGGCAATGTTCAGCGACACGCAAGTACCTCTGTTCACGGCGGATCAAGTCAAAGTCATGAGTTTGGCGCAATTCACCGCCATGACCGACACAGGATTGAAAGCCTTGACCACCGGTGACAACGAAAGTGTCAACCAAGTGGCCGCCATCAGCACGGCAGCCATCTACGGCTTGACTGACACTAAATTGAACCTGCTTGAAACAGCGCAAGTGGCTGCATTGACCTCAGCGCAGATCAAGAGCCTGAACGTCGCCTACATCCCGATGCTGGACGCGACGACATTTGTCAAAGCCATAGGCGCTGATGTGGCGGCACTCACCTCCCTGCAGCTCAATGCTTTGACGGGTGAGCAGATCAAGGCGCTGGATGTATTAACTGAAATCCCAGATTTGTTGCCAGCACAGTTATCCAAACTTGAGGGCAGCAAAATTTCTGCGCTGACATCAGCGCAAATTGCAGCCATGAGCGGCGAACAAATGAAGTCTTTCACCGTGGCGCAAATCGCTTCTTTGAATGGCTCAGATGCCGCAGCCCCTAATGACAATCAAATTGCCGCCATCACCGCAGAGGCCTTGGCACAGATGACGCCCGCGCAAATCGCTGCGATGTCTGAAACGCAAATCAAGTCCCTGACCGGAGCAGGGCAAATTGCGGCTTTGACTGGGGCGCAAATTTATGCCATGAAAGATACCGGCATCGATGGCTTGACCACCGGCCAAATGGCCTTGTTCACCGCCACGCAAGTCGAGCCAGCAGGGGACAACGCCAGCACGGGCTTCAAAGCCGCACAACTGGCTGGCATGACCGCTGAACAACTGGGTGCATTTGTTGTTGGTGCCAAGACGGCCATTTTGGCCAATGCAGCGCAAATAGCCAGTTTGTCGACCGAACAAAAAACAGCTTTGGGATGGACTGCGCCGGCATAAGCACTTAAGCCCTTTCACCATCTCTCTTGTTTACCTTAAGGCCACGATGACCCTCACCGCTCTCTCACGCAGTTCGGGAATCGTGCGTCCCGTGGTTAACCGTGTCGCCGCGCCCAACCCTGATGCGGCATCAGCCGTGACGAGTTTCAAGGCGGGAAGCTTGGCCAAGGCGGTCATCATTGAGGACACTGCGGCCAACATCAAGAACAAATGGACGGATTTAAAAGCCTTGGCCACGGCGGGAAAAATCTCGTCGTTCAAAATCAAAGACGCTTCTAAGCCGACCATCAGCTTGACCGCGGCCGACCTCGCCAACAGCACGGCTTTGATGGGGAAAATCGCCAGCGTGGCATTTGTCAAGGTGTCTGACGCCAGTGGCAATATTGTCGCCCAATTTGCAAATTTACTGGCACAAGCCAGCAAAATCAGCAGCATTGAGCAGACGGGCACCAAAACCACCATGGCACTCACGTCGGCGCAGTTGGCGGCCGGTGCTTCGGTGCTTGCCAAAATCGACAGCGGCAACTACACCGTGTCCTTGAACGACGTGAGCGCCAAAACACTGGCAGCCGTGAATGCCAATGCCAAAGTCACTTCCTTCAGCTTTGTGGACACCAGCGCCAACATCGCCTTGCAACTGCCCAGCCTGAAAACAGCGAGCAAACTGCAAACCATTACCGCCTCCGGTGTGCCCAGCGCCATCACCTTGACAGACGCCAACTACATTGACTACACCAGCACTTTGGCCAAAATCACGGGCTCTTACAGCCTGGCATTGACCGGTGTGGCCGCCACAAACGTGGCCAGCCGACTAGAGAACACCAAAGTAACAGCGGTGTCGGTGAAGGACAGCAGCAGCAACGTCGTCAAGCATTTGGCGGCCTTGGAAACTGCGTCTACCAAGCTCAAAACCATTGCATTGACCGATGTCAAGCCAGGGCTGAGCCTGAGCGTGGCCCAAATGAATTCAAGCGCGGTGGGCAAGATCATCAGCAAATACTCCCTGAGTGTGGCTGACAGCAGTGCCAACATCCAGGCTAATCTGGACAAACTCAAACTCAAAGCCAGCATCTTGTCTGGGATCAAAACCACCGACACCACCCGAGCTACCCTGTCTGTCACGGCTGCGCAGTACAAAACCTATGCAGCGGTATTGGCCAAAACCAGTGGGGCAGCCGTATCGGTCAAGTTGAGCGAAAACTACAACCAGAACAATGTCAAGACCAACACCGATGGCAGCTTTGGAGTGACAGATGCTGGGGTCAAGTACAGAATGAAAGGGGTGAATTTTTTTGAATTCAACGATTTCACTGTGTTTGGCGACAGCGGTGACGCCAATGTGAATGCCCTGTTGTCGGGGACCACCAAGCAATGGTGGTTTGACAACAGCGCCAAAGGCGCCAAAACCTCCGACACACTGATCAAACCGGGCTTGTACGCACTCGACGAGGGCAGTTCCAAGCACACATTCACCTACAGCTTCATCAAAACCCTGCCCCCCACAGCAACACAGCAAGACAGTACCGGTTTTGCCGAGATGAACGCCACGCAAAAAGCGGCGGTTGCGGATGCTTTCACCTATTTGTCGTCGCTGATCAATGTAACTTTCACTGAAAGTGATAGCGCAGATGGCGATGCAGACATTAACTTTGGCACCAACATCCAAGCCAACAGCGCAGGTTACGCCAATCCACCAAATGCCAGTGGTGCACACAAAGTATTTTTGATGCTCGACAAAGACGAACCCACCAATCAATCATTTGCTCACGGCAGTTACGGCTGGAAAACCTTAATCCATGAAATTGGCCATACCTTGGGCTTGAAACACCCGGGCAACTACAACGCCGGTGGTGGCGGAGCAGCGGGGCCTTATCTGCCCAAGACCACCGATACGCGGCGTTACAGCGTGATGTCATACAACCAGCCAGCCGACGCCATGCATGTGACCAGCACCATCAGTGGCAATGGCTGGAGTGCCTCTGCAGCCTCTCTGAACCCGTCCACCTTGATGACTTACGACGTGACGGCTTTACAGTATTTGTATGGCAAATCGAAGAGCCCCACCAACCTTGGCAGCTACCAAACCCTGAGTTTCGATGCCAACTGGAAGGGGTTTCAATCAATTTACACCCCGGGTGGGGGGACACTGAACTTGAGTAGCGTAACAAAGTCCAACATCGTGGACTTGCGACCAGGCGCTTACAGCTCCATCAACACCTTGGCGACCGACTTAACTACCTATATCAACTCCGTCACCAACATCAAGGCTCATCAGAGTTATCTCAAGACCAACCAAAGTTACCTTGGCTACAACAACGTGTCTATCAACTATGGCAGTTACTTTGACGCGGTGGTGGGCGGTACAGCCAATGACGCCGTTTTTGTCGACCCTACCGCCATCCTCACCGACCAAGACATCGACGGTGGTAGCGGTAACGATGTGGTTTACCTGGCCGGCGCATCCACCGATTGGACCCTTGACAGCTGGGACGGCAGCTCCGACACAGAAGGCACCGCCAGCAATGGCAGCGGTGACAAAAAAGTGGTGGTCAATCTGAAAAACATTGAAAAAATCAAGTATTACAGCGCAAGCACCTACACCCCACTGCACTCCGCCTTAGACCTCTTAGCCTGACATTGCGCCTAAGCGGCAAATATTTGCCGCTTCCATCAGGCGTTTTGTTGCCAAACGTTTACTTTCTGCCCTTTATACTTTAAGAGGTTGGGGGAAAGCATTTTTTTTACAGTTATGGTGGTATCTGCCGATTTAAAGGCTGTCAGAAACATTTTTGAAAAAAAAACAACATGCCCATTAGCTTGAACTTAGGTGCACGCAACCTAATGAATCAGCGCATCGTGATGAGTGTGGCCACCCCTACGGTCACTCCCACGACGGATTTGTCCTCTTTCACTTCAACACAAATTGCCAGTCTGACCAACACGCAAGTCAGCTCACTGACCAGCACCCAACTCCAAGCCATTACCGCCAGTGCAATTGAAGGTCTGAGCAACACCCAAATGCAGGCTTTGACCACCCGCAATGTATCTTTACTTAAAACTGAACAAATTTCGGCCTTAAGTACCAAACAGCTCAACGCCCTCAAAAGTGTTCAAGTAGCGTCTTTGACCGCAGCCCAATTCAATTCCCTCACGGGCGATCAACTCACAGGCTTGCGTGCGTCACAGGTGTCGTCGTTCAGCGCCAGCCGCATTGGTAGCGTTGACAATGGCCAGTTGCAGGCCATGTCGACCTCGCAAATTCAGGCCTTGACCACCGATCAAATGATCGGCTTGATTTCTGCGCAAATCGCTGCCTTGGACCCTACACAAATCACCAGTTTGAAGGCCAAGCAAATCAGAGCCATTGAAACGAGTGACATACAGGGCTTGGGGTCAGACCAAATCATCGCCCTCAGCACATCCCAAGCCAGCGCATTCACCACAGGGCAAATTGCTGCGCTGAAAGTAGAGCAAATCGCCTTCATTGCTGCAGATGATTTAGCTGCCTTGACCACCGCGCAAGTCGCTGCGCTCACCTCGCTGCAAATTCCCGGCTTGGACGTCAGTCAAATTCAAGCGCTCAAACCCAGCCAAATTGCGGCCTTGTCGACCAAGGCCATTGCCGCTTTGGATGCAGATCAAATGGGCGCATTGAGCAGCGCGCAGCTGATGGCTTTGAATGACGCACAAATCGTCGCCTTGAGCGCTGACCAGTTCAATGATTTGTCGACCGACCAAATTGCCGCGTTGACCACTCGCCAAATTACGCTGATACAGACCGCTGATGTGGCGGCGTTAGACACCGGACTGATTGAAGCCCTCACCTCATCCCAAGTGGCCAGCCTGACCACCGCACAAATTCGCGCCCTGGACGACAGCCAAATTGCGGCCATCCAAACCGGCGCTGATGTGGCGGCGTTAACCACCACCCAGGTCATGGCCATGACCAGCACGCAAGTGGCTGCGCTGACCAGCGAGCAAATTTCAGAACTTAAAACCAGCGTTATCACCAACCTGAGTACCGGACAAATTACGGCCTTAGATACCGACCGTATCGCCGCCTTGACCACCAACCAATTGCGGGCCTTGACCACTGACCAAATCGTGGCCATGTCCAGCGACCAAATTGGTGCGCTCACCAGCGACCAAGTCGCGTCCCTGAGCAACAAACTGTTGGTGGCCATACAAACCCAAGATTTGGTGGCTTTGGATACCGACCGCATTGAGGCGCTGAGCGCCAGCCACGTTCAAAACTTGAGCACTGACCAAATTGCAGCATTGACCACCACCCAAATCGTCGCCTTTGAAACCAAGGACGTGGCGGTGCTGACCAAGTCGCAGATGCAAGCCTTGACCACCGAGCAAGTGGCCAGTTTGCTGACTGAGCAATTGGTGGCACTCAAACCGGCCCAAATGAGCGCCTTGACCACAGCCAGCATCGCTGCGTTGACCACCGATCAGTTCACAGAACTCACCACCGATCAACTTGTGGCACTGAGCACAGCGCAAATTGCCGCCTTGTCCAATGACCAGTGGGCCGTGGCCAAAGTGACGCAAATTCAGGCCTTGAAGACCGCTCAAATCGCTGCTATTCAAACCGAGGATTTACCAGGCTTAACCAGCGACCACATGGGTGCCATGTCGTCATCACAAATTGCGGCCATCACCACCGTCCAATTGCGGGCCTTGGACACCACGCAACTTGCCGCCATCAGCAGCACCAGCATCAAAGGGCTGACCAGCTTACAAATCATTGCATTGAAGACCGATCAAGCCAAAGCCTTGACCAGTGACCAAATAGCGTCGCTGACTACTGCGCAAATCACCGCTTTTGCCACCGATGACCTGCAAGCCATCACGTCCGAGAACATCACCGCGATGGGCTCAGACCAAATTCGCGCTTTAACGACACAGCAGGTTTACAACCTGACCACCGAGCAAATCAACGCGATTGAAACCGGTGATTTAGAGGTGATGCGCAAAGACCAGGTCGTGGCCATGACCACCGGCCAATTCCGCAACATGGTCACCGATTCTTTGATCGCGTTGACGACGGCGCAAGTAGCGGCCATGGAAACACAAGATGTGGCTGCTTTGGACACCGACCAAGTGGCAGCGCTGCTGACAGAGCAAGTCGCGGCATTGACCACCAGCCAGTTCAGCCACATGGGTACCGAACAAATCGCTGCGCTGACCACCGATCAGTTGATCAAAGTCACCACCAACGACATCGCCGCGCTGACCACCGACCAAGTCATCGCCCTGACCACTGACCAAGTACCTGAATTGCTGGCCAGCCAAATAGCGGCCCTGAAAACCCAAAGCATTGCCGCCTTAACGTCGGCGCAAGTGGGCACCATGACCACTGGCCAAATTGTGGCCTTGACGGTCAGCCAAACCAAGGCGCTCACCTCACAACAAATTGCAGGCATGACCTCAGAGCAAGTGCCGGCCCTGGAAACCACCGACTTGGTGGCCTTTTCGGTCGACCAGTTGAATTTCTTCAACACCGAACAAATTGCTTCACTGACTTCGGGTCAAATTGCCGCACTGACCACCAAACAAATGGCTGGCTTGGACGTGGACTTGTTCGTGGCATTGACCACGGACCAAATCCCCAGCTTGACCACACAACAAGCTTCGAATCTGACCACCCGCCAAGTCGCCGCCATCACCACCGAGCAATTGGCGGTTTTGGAAACGCAAGATCTGGCCGCTTTCACCTCAGACCAAATTCAGGCGCTGTCGGGCGAGCAAATTGAATCGCTGTCGACCGAACAAATTGTGGGCATGCAGCGCGGCCAGTTCAGCAGCATGACCTTAGATCAGCTTACTTCGCTCCAGACAGCGCAGATTGAAGCTATCCAAACCTTTGACATCGGCGGCTTCTCTACCGCCCAAATCGATTCACTCAGTATCGAACAAATCGGCGCCTTCAAAACGGGACAGATTGCCAGCTTGTCGCAGCTTCAGTTGGCTGCGCTGAATGAAGAGCAAATTCAAGTCCTGACCAGCACGCAATTGCAAGCCATTGAGGTTCGTGACATGCCGGCATTGACCACTTTGCAAGCCGTGTCCTTGCTCAACGACCAATTGGCGAAATTCACCACCAATCAAATTGCAGCCCTGCATACCTCCAGCTTGGCCAGCCTGCGTACCGATCAAGTGACTGCTCTGACCACAGCTCAGGTGGGCGCTTTGCGTCAGCGCCAAATGGCAGCACTGACCACCGACCAAGTGGCAGCCTTGGAATCCGCACAAATACTGGCCATCCCGACGCAAAACTTGGTGTCCATGACTGCTGCGCAAATAGCAGCCATGACCTCGGATCAACTCAATACGCTGACCAGCAGCCAGTTGCAAGCCATCGAGACCCGCGACATCGCTGCCATGCGCACCGAACAAATCGCCAACCTCGATACCGCTCACATTGTGGCCTTGTCGACCCAACAAGTGGTGGCTTTGCGAACCGACGAAATTGCCGCACTGCAAACCTCGCAAATCGAGAAGATGGAAACCGACGACTTGGTGGTTCTCACCTCAGGTCAGCTACGCACACTCAACAGCGACCAATTGCTGGCGCTCACCACAGGACAAGTGCCTGCGCTGCGTACTGCGCAACTCATCACGCTCAAGACCGATCAAATCAATGTGCTCAGCAGCACACAGCTCAATGTCATGGGCTCTGCGCAAATCAACAACCTCACCACAGAACAAGTGGCGGCCCTCACCACCGGCCAGGTCTCGACACTCAAGACCGAGCACATTGCAGCATTCAACACCACCGTGCTGGGCGCCTTGACCACCGATCAGGTGGCCGCGCTCACGACCGATCAACTCATCAAGTTGAGCACCGCCAATGTGGCCGCCTTGAGCACCGCGCAAGTGGCAGCGCTGACCACCGAGCAAGTGGCCAATATGACATCCGGTCAGATTCGCGCCATCGAAAATGTCGACCTGCAAGCCATGAGCACCGACCAATTGGTGGCCTTGACCACCGACCAAATCGACAAGCTCACCACGGCCCAGTTGAACGCCTTGACCAGCGATCAGATGCCTGCCTTGACGGTGGGTCAAATGGCCAAGCTCAGCACCACCCAGCTGGCCAACCTCACCACCACCCATTTGCAGGAGCTGCAAACCGCCCAAATTGGCGCACTCAGCAGCGACCAGTTGCGCGCCTTGGTGTCCACGCAATATGCGGCGATGTTGGCCGAGCAAGTTCAGACGATCACCACCACCAATATGGCGGCTCTCGAGTCGGGCGACGTGGCAGGCTTCTCCTCTACGCAAGTCGCGGCATTGCTGACCGATCAGGTCAAGGCCTTGACCACCGATCAGTTGTCGGTGCTGACCACCGCCTCCTTGGTGGGTCTGGGCCCATTGCAAGTCACGGCCTTGACGACAACGCAAGCCAAGGCTTTGACCAGCGACCAACTCAACAGCTTGAGCACGCTGCAACTCAGTGCCTTGAGCACAGAACAAGTCGCCGCTTTGTCGACCACCCAAGTGGCGGCTCTGTCGGTGACGCAGATGAACCTTTTGAGCGAAGAGCAGTTGCAGTCTTTGACTTCGGCGCAAATCGCTGCAGTAACTACCGCAACGCTGAGCAGTTTGACTACCAAACAAGTGGCCTCACTCACTAGCGGTCAAATCGCGGCATTGGGCACTGACCAAGCTGCCAATTTGCTCACAGACCAAATTCAAAGCATCGGTACAACGGCTTTGGCGGGATTTGAGACCTTGGACCTGCAAGCGCTGTCGAGCGATCAAGTGCGCGCCTTTACCAGTGACCAAGTGCAAGCTTTGTCCACCACCCAGGTACATGCACTCAAGACAGACCAATTGGCGGCACTCACCACTGCACAAGTGGCTTCGCTGTTGTCGCTGCAAATTGCCGCGCTATCCACCACACAAGTGGCGGCCTTTGGCACTGCACAAATTGCGGCCATGACCAACACCGCACTGGCTGGATTGAATATTGCCGATATTGCAGGCATGTCGTCGGCCCAGTTGGCGGCCTTGACGACCGATCAATTGACGTCCTTGGATGCCGATTTGATTGCCGCCATTGAAACCGACGACATCAGTGGCTTGACCACCGCACAAGTGGCATCCTTGGGCACAGAGCAATTCTCAGCCTTGTCCTCTGGTCAACTGATTGCCTTGTCTACTGCACAATTTGCAGCTGTCACCAGCGGTCAACTGGCCAGCCTGTCCAATGGCAATGTGACAGCTTTGACCACAGGACAAATGGCAATTTTGACCGCGGACCAGTTGCGTGGTTTGACAACCGATCAGTTAACTGCGATCGAAATACGTGACTTGAATGTGATGACCAGTGATGTAATTCGCGCTTTGAGCACCGAGCAGGTGGCCGCTTTGTCAACCACCCAAGTCCAAGGATTGTCCACCGCACACATTGCCGCCATGACCACCGAGCAAATAGGCGCGCTGGAAACCGCCGACTACCAAGTGCTCAGCAATGTGCAATTGAGCGCCATGAGTACCGAACAAATTAGTGTTTTGTCACCTGAGCAGTTACAAGCCATTAGTACTGCGGGTATATCTGGATTGAGTAATTCCAATATTCAAGCCATGTCCACACTGCAAGTGTCGTCGCTGACCTCAGAGCAAATAAAGACGCTCAGCAACGCCCAGATTGGCGCTTTGGTTGTGAGCCAAGTGGCCTCGTTGCCCTCCGGAAGCATCGCCGCCCTGACCACTTCGCAAGTACGCGCTTTATCTATCGAGCAGGTACAAAGTTTGACCATTGATCAAATTCCTGGCCTGGAAATAGAAGATGTAGCAGCATTGCGAACCGATCACATCGTAGCGATGAGCACTGAACAGTTTTCGATGTTCAATGCGTCGCAAATTTCCGCAATCACAGCTTCACAAATCGAAGTGATGAGCACCGACCAGCGCAACACTTTGGGACTGTAAGCGTGTTATCGCAATCGAGCCAGCAGGGCTTTCTCTAAGCTGGCAATCAAGCGCGAAGGAGCCTGGTGCCATGTGGCAGACTGTTGTTCTAGGGTTTGCTTGAGGGCTGCGATGTGGTCTGGGTCATGGGCTAAAGCCACCACCTTTTCTTCGTAATCGGAGTGGCTATGGGTAACCAATTCACTGACCCCCGCTGCCTGCAGCATGCTCCCAGCCATGCGCGAAACAAAGGTTTTACCACTCAAGGTGACCATGGGTAAACGTGCATCCAATACATCTCTTGCTGTTGACCCTGCGTTGTAGGGGTATGTATCCAAATATATATCAGCTAAGCGCAATCGCTGGCGGTACTCTTGGTGACTGCATCGTTTGGTCATTACCAATCGGTCAACGGGCACACCCTGTGCACGTGCATGCTGTTGTAAATGCTCGGTTGCCCATGGGTTATCGTCCAACAACCACAGCACGGCCTTGTTACAGCGTTTCAAAATACGCATCCACACTGCAAACATGTCAGCGTTGTACTTGTAAATATTGTTAAAACTCGCTAGCACCACCGCGTCTTCTGGTAAACCGAGTTCGCGTCGTTCCAAGTGTGGCTCACTCATTTTCGGCATGTTCAATGGAATAAATGAACCTTCAATGTACAAAGGCTCTTCTGTGAAATACGGGGTAAGCGCTTCAGGCAAAGCAAACGGATCGGCCACCACAAAATCGATCCAAGGCATCGCCGTGGTCCCGATAAAGCCCAAATATGTCCCTTGTAGATGAGCGGGATGCAAAGCCATGATGCCTGGGCGTGAACCCGAACTGAGTCCATGTAAATCGATGAGTACGTCGATTTCCATTTGCCGTATGGTCAGTGCAGCACGTCGGTCGTCGAGATGGCGGATGTCGATGACATGGTCAAAAGCCGCTTTCAAGCGGGCGCGGTAAGCTGTGCCATCTTCTGGACTGAAATCAAAGGCAAAGATTTCAAACTGAGTTCTATCGTGTGCTTCGATTAAATCAGCCATCAACAGACCGACCGCATGGGTACACAAATCACCCGACACATAGCCAATGCGTATACGCGCGTGAGTAATTCGCTGTGGGGGTGCCAAACGTTCTTCTAACAATTTGAATTTGCGCTCGACAAATGCACGCGAAGCCATCCACTGCAATGCCGGATCATCATGCAAAGACAGCATGGCCAAAGGTGACGTAGCAGCCAACATGGCGTTGACGCGAATACCAGGCTGGGGTGCACAAACAGGCCATTTGCATTGCTTTTGTCGCAAATGCACCCAATGCTGAATGGTGTCAGGTTGTTGGGGATTTAATGCCAGGCTCTGAGTCAAAGCCTGCTCTGCCTGATCGTACACATGTCGTGATTCTTGTAGCCGCCCAATATGGTTGAGAGCCACGGTCTTGAGATTAACATCAGTGTAATCAGAGCCATTTTGCGTATTGGTAACCTCAGACCACTGCTGTAAAGCTTCGTCAAAATTTTTTTTACGTTCAAGCGTCAAACCTAAATTAATTTTGGCTTGCAGCAAACCTGAATTTAACTTTAGACACTGGCGGTATGCCATTTCTGCACCATTCAAGTCGTCATTTTCAGAAAGCATGACCCCCCAGTTAAACAGGGCAGCAAAAAGGGAGGGTGACTTGGTATTAACGATCCAAACCTTGTACAAAAACATTGCCTTTTGAGCATGACCGTCTTTCTTGAGGGACTCGGCGTTTTGCATTAACTGCTCAATCTTCATCCTGCCCGATTGTGCGAGTTGCATGATGTCTTCTATATCGGTTAGGGTCATTCGTTGCTCTTTCTCTGCGGGCGCTTCATTAAATAGTTATTCATTGAGTGCATTCTTTTCAAATGTTGCTAACAACAAATAGCCGGTATTTTAATGAAGATACATGTTGATAGAGAACAGCGTCAACATGTGCTTATCCCTGCAACAGCTTCATAACATACTGTTGGTTGGCGTTGGCCTGCGCCAAGATGGCGGTGGCCGCTTGTTGAATGATTTGGGTGCGCGCCACTTCGCTCGAGGCCTGGGCGTAATCGGTGTCTTGGATCTTGCTGCGCGACTCAGAGGTGTTGATGCTCACGTTGGTCAAGTTGTCGATGCCGTGGTTGAGGCGGTTGATCACCGCACCCACATTGGCGCGGGCCAAGTTGACGTTGTTGATCACGCCATCCAGCAAGGTGATCGACTCGTTGGCCTTCTCAACCGTTGAGATGTTGATCAAGGGGTCTTTTTCGTTGACGTCGGCGGTGATCACACCGGTGAGTGCGCCATCTTTGCCAAAGTCGGGCATGTCGATGGTGGTGCGCTGCAAATACCGGGCCCCCACTTGAAAGCTCAGTTGTCCACTGGTGTGGGTGCCGTAGCTGCCCGCTTGAAAACCCAGCGCGCTGAAGTTGGATGTGGCGTCGTAGCCATTGACACCGGGCTCGATGCTGAAGGGGGCTTCAGATTCAAGCGTCACTGCCCCATAAAAAGTTTGCAAGTTCACGCCGGCTGTGGGCGAGACCAAATCGCTCAGGCCCAATTCGGCAGGGGCCACGGCGCCGTCCCATTCCACCGACAGGTTGCGGCCATCGGGGGTGGTCAAGTCAATGCCGCCGCTGTCATTCAAGGTGGCTTTGACGCCATGTGTGCTGGTGCCAAAGTTGATGGCATTCGACACGTTTTTCAAACGCGATGTGGTGGTGTCGGTGAGCGACAGCACCACAAACACGTCGACATTGTTCAGCCGGAAAGGCACGGGAGAGGCGTCTGCGGTGGTGGTGATGGCTTGCCCTTGCAAGCGCGCCGGTGTGGCAATGGCATGCACATGGGTGGCCTCAGCGCTTTCCTTGATGGCTGCTGCCAAGGCAATGGCGCTGCTGAGCGGGTCGCTGCTGATGACGGTGCCGTCAGTCTCTGAGAGATCGTCATCGGCCAAGGTGGTGCCACGGATGGCCACGCCATTGATGGTCAGGTCGCCGTCTTGCAGCGGTGTGGCGGTGAATGGCAAGTTGGCGTCCACCGTGCGCGGCAAGATAATGGCGCGGGTGAGCGAGGATTTGAATTCGCCAGGGGTCAAACCCCAGCGGTCCATGCGGCCACTGGTGCTGGACAAGGTGAGGGCTTCTTCGCGCTCGCTGGTCAAGGCGATGGTGCCGGTTTGCAAAATTGAAAAGTTGCCGTCGGTGGACGTCCACTGCGCCTCGATGTTGCGGCCATCTTCTGCCGCCAGCTTGATGCCGCTGCCTATCGGGCCTGGCGCACTGGCACGGATGCCGGTGTAGGGTGCCATCTCGTTGATCGCTCGCACCGCCACATCGCGGTTGACCAAGGGGTCGGCGCTGGTGGTGGTGATGGTGGTCGATCTGCCGTTGATCACCAGCGTGCCCGAAGTGGCAGCCAGGAAGCTGTCGCCCGAAAACCCTGATACGGTGTTGGGCTGAACAATGGCCCGCACGCCCGATTGTTCTTTGCGCGCATTGATGGCCGCTGCCCGGGCAATGGCACTGTATTGCCGGTTGGCCAGTGGCGAAAGATCGTCGTCTTCTGATTGCGGAATGCCAATGGCCACACCGTTGATGGACAAGTCTTGCGAGCCAATGGTGGGCATGGGGGAGGGCAGGTCCAAATCGTAGAGCTGACCAAAGCCGGTGGTTTTGGCGACAAAGCCAATCGGCAAGCCATTGGAGCTGTTAAGAATGGGAAAGCCGTTCCACTCGGTGTTATCGGCAATTTGCACCATTTGCTTTTTCAGCTGCTGGTACTCCATGTTCATGTATTGCCGCTGCGCCGCTGAATAGGTGTCGTTGGCTGCCAGCACAGACAGTTCGCGCATGCGTTGCAGCATCTCGGTGATTTCGCTGCTGGCGCCGTCTGCGGTTTGCAGCAAGGAGATGGCATCGGTGCTGTTGCGAATGGCTTGGTTCAGCGAGCGCACCTCGGTGGTCATCCAATTGGCAATGGCCAAACCAGCGGCATCGTCGCGGGCCGAGTTGATGCGTTTGCCGGTCGACATTTGCTGCATGGCGACGGCCAAGGGCCGTTCGTTCATGCGCAAAGCGGAGATGGCCATCTCTGCTTTGATGTTGGTGTTGATCACGCTCATGTCGTTGTCCTGATGTGGGGTCTTCTCGGGATCTATATGGACTAACCCACAAGCAAGTTAAGTACCAAGGCAAATGAATACTTATGGGGAGCATGACGGCAAGGTTTGTCAAAGTCTCGACAGAACTTTGCCGCTGCCGTGACCACACATTGCCGCCAATCCCATCAATGTCCACAAAATGCCATATTAAGAACTTAAAAACTATTTCAAAAAATATATCAGCGTTTAAGTATTGGTTTAGGACTGGATATGTCAGCCCAAAACTTGCGAAACAGGGGTTTTAAAAGCTGGCACGCAAGCTGCTTAATGGTTGACGTGGTCTTGGAATTCAGGACCAAGACCAACGCAACATTTAATTCAGGAGTCCGTCATGACTGTTTTGGCACAAGAGATCATCACCAGCGCCCAAGTGGGCCGCATGCTGAGCGACCGCGAGGTTTCTCGTTTCCAGCCCGCAGAGATCCGTGAGGCGATTCAAGCCCTGGTGACCGAAGGCAAAGATGGATTGGCCATTGCCTTGGGCGATGCAGGCTTGAGCCTGTATCCCGATAGCGA
>Ga0315899_10003901_pt1 | contig 16183 bp, 17 predicted proteins | sample LakEriMetagenome_2_FD_203518 | JGI IMG/M metagenome (GOLD analysis project Ga0315899, IMG submission 203518) | Freshwater fungal communities from buoy surface, Lake Erie, Ohio, United States - Buoy 4 MA112 | ecosystem: Environmental > Aquatic > Freshwater > Lake | place: USA: Lake Erie, Ohio... | reverse complement strand
TGCTTCACGTCCGGGTGGACGGCGCAGCAGAAGCGAAACTTCGCGGTATGCAACCGCTTGCTTCGACAAGTCATCATACACGATGAGTGCAGGACGACCGGTGTCGCGGAAATATTCTCCGATAGCACAGCCGGCAAACGGAGCGTAGAATTGAAGTGGTGCCGGATCCGATGCAGTTGCAGCAACTACAACGGTGTATGGCATAGCACCGTTTTCTTCGAGGGTTTTCACTGTAGCAGCTACTGTCGAACCTTTCTGGCCGATAGCAACATAGATACAGAAAACGGGTTGACCCTTATCGTAAAACTCTTTTTGGTTGATTATCGTGTCGATGGCAACAGTGGTCTTACCGGTCTGACGGTCGCCAATGATCAACTCGCGCTGACCACGACCAATCGGAATCATCGCGTCGATTGCGCGAATACCGGTTTGCAACGGCTCCTTTACAGGCTGACGGTAGATAACACCAGGAGCTTTACGCTCGAGCGGCATCTCAAACAATTCGCCCGGAATTGGGCCTTTACCGTCGATCGGCTCTCCGAGTGTATTCAACACACGACCCAACAAGCCTTCGCCTGCCTTGATCGATGCGATACGACCCGTACGCTTCGCTACGGAACCTTCTTTCAAATCGCCGCTTGGGCCGAGCAATACAGCCCCTACGTTGTCCTCTTCGAGGTTCAATACGATACCACGCACACCGTTTTCGAACTCGATGAGCTCACCCGACTGTACATTGGAAAGTCCGTAAATACGAGCGATACCGTCACCCACCTGGAGGATGGTACCTACTTCCTGAAGCTCAGCTTCAGATTTGAATCCCGCAAGCTGCTCGCGCAGTATGTTGGATATTTCTGCAGGTTTTACTTCTGCCATGTTGTTGTTGTTTTAAACTAAAAGTTTATTCCACCTCGATGAGTGGAATCTTAAATCTCTGCTATATAAGGGTTCTCAGCAAATTCGCGCTTGAGCGCTTTAATGCGATTGGCAATTGCCGAATCGATTTGCTTGTCTCCCACTTTCAATACGAATCCTCCAATCAGGGAAGCATCCACTTTTTCTACCAACTCCACTTGTCCGCCGGCGAGCTTTACAGCAGCCTCCAGCAAGTGTGAACGTGAGCCTGCATCGAGTGCCACCGCAGAAGTAACTTCGGCTACCGTGATACCTTGGTGCTTGCGCAGTTGGTTGAGGAAGCTGGTCACAATTTCGGGCAAATAACCCTCGCGTCCCTTGCGGGTAAGCAATGTGATGAAGCCCATGGTGATGGCACTCACTTTACCGTCGAACATCTTCTGCAGAATATCGACTTTCTTGTCGGCTTTCACTACCGGACTTGAAAGCATCAAGCGCAAATCACGACTTTCGTCCATGATGCCTTGCAACATGACCATGTCGGTCTTGGCAGCATCGAGCTGTCCCTTTTCAATACAAAGGTCGAGCAGTGATTTGGCGTAACGCGACGCTATGCGGATTCCACTCATGTTAGTTTGATCGGATTTCTGCGATCAGTGATTCGTTTAATGCCTTCTGCTTTTCACTGTCTGAAAGCTTTTCACGGGTGAGCTTCTCAGCGATATCAACGCTGAGGGTAGCCACTTGATTTTTCAGCTCAGTAATTGCAGCTTTTTTCTGATTATCGATCTCCTGACTGGCAGCTGTGATGATGCGGGTCGACTCTTCGCTTGCCTTGGTGCGGGCCTCATTGACAATGCTGTCTTTGAGTGCCTTCGCCTCAGCAAGGATGCGATCGCGCTCATCGCGTGCTTCACGCAGGAGCTGTTCGTTGCCGGCTTGGAGTTTCGACATTTCCTGACGTGCACGTTCAGCCTCGTTCAAAGCATTCTCAATGCCTTGTGAGCGCTCATCAAGCGACTTCAAGATGGGACCCCAGGCCATTTTCTTCAATAAGAAGGCAACAACCAGAAAGGCAACCGTAGCCCAAAACACCGTTCCGTACGAAACGCTTAATAATCCATCCATGGATATAAAACTTTATTTGGATTTAGCACGGCCATTAGCGTGGCCTGCAATCGCTTATTATCCGAATACTACAAGCAAGCACACGATTACTGCGAAGAGAGCAACACCCTCAACGAGAGCCGCAGCTACGATCATGCTAGCACGCAAATCACCGGCGCTTTCTGGCTGACGTGCCATTGCATCCATAGCATGGCTACCGATAAGACCCACACCGATACCTGCACCGATTGCTGCAAGACCTGCACCGATACCAGCGTAACCTGCTGCTGAGGCCGCTTCCAAAAGAACTGTCAAGAATTCCATTTTTATTTGTTTGTGTTTGAGTTTGCTAATTAATGATGTGCTTCTTCATGATGGTGTTCCTGTGTGGCATCGCCGAAGTACAGCGCGGCCAACAAAGTGAATACATATGCTTGAAGAAATGCTACCAAAAGTTCAATGAAAAACATGAAGACGATGAACAACGTAGAGAAGACTCCGACTCCATAACCCGCTACAACACTCTTCTCACCAAAGATGAAGATGAGGGATGTGAACGCGAGGATAATGATGTGACCTGCATTGATGTTCGCTGTCAATCGGATCATCAATACAGCAGGCTTAATGAAAATGCTCAGGAATTCAATTGGCACCAAGATAAACTTGATGGCTACAGGCACTCCGGGAGGCCATACGATGTGACACCAGTAGTGCGCGTTTCCGTTGATGGTGGTCAAAATGAAAACGAACGTCGCCAACACGAGGGTGATGCTCAATGTACCTGTAATGTTGAATCCACCCAAGAACGGAATCAAGCCAAGCATGTTCGAAGCCCAAATGAAGAAGAACGAAGTGAGCATGAAAGGCAAAAACTTCTGAGCTCTCTTCTTTCCCAATGCCGGTATAGCTACTTCATCTTTGATAAACAAAACGAAAGGTTCCAGCATGTTTTGCATTCCCTTCGGGGCTTGTCCTTTACGCTTCTCGTAGGCCTTGGCCACACGGGCAAAAAGGAACAACACCAATGAAAGCATAAGCAACATTCCAAATACAGACTTCGTGATCGAAAAATCTGAAACTGCATGTCCGTGAAACTCTTCGTGCCCTTCTGCGTGTGCATCAGCCACTGCCGGTGCATCAGTTGACAGGCTATCGGGAGCTACTTGAAGCGTGTCGTGCATGGCAGCAACATCTTCGTGGCTTTCTTCTGAGTGTTGCGCAGGATCAACCACATAGATTTTCTCGTGGTGTAACACGTAGCTATTTCCTGTTGATGCGCTTGTATAGGTTTTGGTGAACTCATGGTGTTCATCCATGAACACCGAGCTCATGAAGAAATCAAAACCCTTTTCGGTTTTGACGATGCAAGGCAAGGGCAACGTAACATGACCGAAGAAATGAACAGAGTGCGCATCAGAAATGTGATGCACAATCATCTCTCCTGCCTTGAATTTTCCTTCCTCTCCACCCCCTGAAGCATATGCACGCATACCAGCCAGTTGAAGACACAGGATGGCCACTAGCGCCGTAATACGGCTCAAAGCCTTGATTTTATTGGGGGTTTGTTTATTTAGCATCAGGAATAATCCTCAAAATTGCGCGGCAAAAGTATACATAGAATGGGGTAGCGCCAAGGGTTAACTTGGAATTTTCACAACTCCTTGAAAAATCAAGGGTTGCAAGCTGAAAACTCCGATTAAGAAAGCACTCCGCGTGAGATTACTATTTTCTGCACTTCGCTGGTTCCCTCGTAGATCTGAGTGATCTTGGCGTCGCGCATCAAGCGCTCTACGTGATACTCCTTCACATAACCGTATCCACCGTGAATTTGAACAGCCTCTACGGTGTGCTTCATAGCAACGTGTGATGCATACAATTTCGCGATAGCGCTGGCCTGATCGTAATTCAAATGCTGGTCCTTTAGCCAAGCAGCTTTGTAGACCAACAAACGCGCAGCTTCAATTTCGGTAGCCATATCAGCCAACTTGAATGCAATGGCCTGGTGCTGCGAAATCTCTTTTCCAAACGCCTTGCGCTCTTTCGAATACGCAAGAGACAATTCAAACGCTCCGGCTGCAATACCCAAGGCTTGGGCAGCAATACCGATGCGACCTCCGCTCAGTGTTTTCATAGCGAACTTGAAACCGAATCCATCTTCGCCAATGCGGTTTTCCTTGGGCACTTTCACGTCCTGGAACATCAACGTGTGTGTGTCGCTTCCGCGAATACCCAACTTATTTTCCTTTGCTCCGATGATGAAACCGGGCATGCCGCGCTCCACAATCAAGCAGTTAATTCCTTTATGACCTTTGGCGGCATCGGTTTGCGCCATCACCAAATAGGTGCTCGCACTGCTGCCGTTGGTAATCCAGTTCTTCGTGCCGTTGAGCAAGTAATGATCGCCCATGTCAATAGCCGTGGTGCGCTGCGAAGTAGCATCGCTGCCCGCTTCCGGCTCCGACAAACAAAATGCACCTATCTTTTCTCCCTTGGCCAATGGCACCAGGTATTTCTGCTTTTGTTCTTCTGAACCGAAAGCCTCTAGACCCCACGTCACGAGTGAATTGTTTACGCTCATGCACACCGATGTAGATGCGTCAATTTTAGAGATTTCCTCCATTGCGAGAACGTAGCTCAGCGTGTCCATACCGCTTCCGCCGTATTCAGGACTTACCATCATACCCATGAAGCCCAACTCACCGAGTTGCTTCACTTCTTCTGCCGGAAATTTCTGGTGTTCATCGCGGTCAATTACGCCCGCTTTCAAGACGTTCTGCGCAAATTCGCGTGCCGCCTGTTGCACAGCTTTGTGCTCTTCTGATAATTCGAAATGCATTGTTCGAGATTTTAGGCCGCGAATGTACTAACAAGAAACCTTATACAGACTATCGGATTGTAGGGACGCACAGCTGCGCGGCCATTTCCTTGCAGGAATGAGCATTCATGTCAAGCCGATTCAGTTTTGCACCTGTCGCGTTCACATTTGGAGTTTGTATCCTAATTAGGTAACTTTGTAAAACATGAAACGTCATGCGCTCAAATTTCAAGCGAGAGATTTTTTACTACGAGAACCATTATGAAGACTTCTTTTCTGCGCTTCCTAAGAAGACCCAATTGAAATTCAACTGGACACTTGGACTCGTTGCGACACTGGAATGGGTTCCGGAGAAATACTTGCGCTCCATCAAAGGTTCAAATGGACTCTATGAATTACGTTTGGAAGAATCTTCGAATATTTACCCAGTGTTCTGCTTTTTTGATGAGGGTGCCGTTGTCATTCTCATCAACGGATTTCAGAAGAAAACAGACAAGACACCTCGAAAAGAAATTATGCGAGCGCAACGACTCAGAAAAAAGTACTACCATGAAAAAGAAGAAACCGGCACTTAAAAGTTTCAGTGATCATTTGGATGAACAATTCGGTTTGCGTGGAACCAAAACACGTGAAGAGTACGAACAAGGCTTCGAAGCCTACAAACTTGGCATCATGCTGCAAGAGTTACGCAAGGTGAAGGGCCTCACCCAGCAACAACTCGCCGACCGCTGCGGGACTACGAAGAACTACATCTCACGTATCGAAAACGACGCGAGTGACATTCGACTTTCTACACTCATGCGCATTGTGGCCGATGGTCTTGGCGCGACGTTGAGGTTGAGTGTGGGGTGAGGGAGGTGAAATAGTGAGAGAGTAATTCACCGCAGTTTCCATTTCACCACTTCACCCTTTTCACCCTTTTCACCATTTCACTACTCTCCATGGCGCCGGCTTAGCAAGGCGCAGCCAGGGCCATAACTCGAAAGGGCATTCGCCTAGGTCATCATTCAAAAATGAGTGGGTAAATACCCTAGGGGGCTGTGCTCTGATACGCGTGATGGGGTGAACAACTATTCAATGCCATACATCTCTTTATACTTATCCACACCGTAGAAATCAAGGTCGTTTGCTAATACAGCCTGTTGACCGAACTTATTGAATACAACTGACCAATCATTTCCTATCACCCTAATTGAATCCAATGGATTAAGAGTTATTGTCGCTTCTGATTTATCTTCCATAATCAATTTCCCCTCATATAATCCTGGTGAGATTACCTTAAGAGGTGTTTGAACTATTCCTTTTTTATCAATGTAATAGGGTGAACCGGTATAAGGATCTATCAAAGTGAGCTCGAACGCACAATTAACGCCAAAAAAGCTCATACTTCCTTCGTCTGGAATTGCTTTATACTTCCTAGGTCTTCCTGTGCTGTCCCATAGATCCGAGTCATATTTTGATTGTCCCTCATTGATTTGTCTATTGTTTTCTATAGTCATATCGTAATAAATACTTCCACCACGATAATTGTTGTACAAACTATCGAGAACAAGAGTGTGGAGCTCAGGCTTTTTAATTTCTGATTTAGAATTATCCTTCACACAACGCACATAACAGCCGTCTTTGTAATGAGCACAGAAACTATAAACGCTTGTTGACGCGAAATACACATTGTATCCGCTAAGATTAAGGTCAGCCTTTCGCATTTCTCCTTTGTCAAAATGCATACAAGGTGATGTGGTCCACCACTTACAACTTTCAGATTCACGCCCCCAATTAGAGCAAAATTGGTCGTTTAAATTACAATAAGTAAATCCATTTCCGGGCATGGCGTTGAAGCCACTTTTATTATTTCCAGTTACATCTTCCTTTCCTGTGTGCGGCTTCCACAGAGTAGTGGATTTTATAGATTTGCTAGCCTTCTCCTTCCCGCCATTCGATTCAATAAGCGCTTCCCAATCTTCTTCAGTTGCAATTCTGTAGCCCTCAGGTGCTAATCCTCGATAGTCCAGCACGGCATAAACGTTATAAATTCTGCCGTAGATGGAGTCGTTAGCAGAATTAAACTGATAACTGCACCATGCGGGTGTTTTATGCTTCAATGCTTCATGCCATTCTTGTGATGATTTTACCTCTTGAATTGGGTCTCCATTTCGGAAATTGCTTACGGACAAATTTTTGTCCATCCATTCACTTTTCCCTCCTGCACATGAAGTCATTAAGATGACAAAAGACAATGAAATCAAAAAAATGGTAGAATGAAAATTGAATTTATTCATGATTACTGGATTTTTTTAATATTGAAATTCGATTGTTTTTTATTGGAAGGGCTGCAGTTTCCATTCTTATTTGTTTTACTCAATATAATCTTACGGTTCACACCATATCGTTTGTCACTTGAGTCTGTCATATCACACTCGACTTCCAGCGAGTCAGCATTTTCTCTTATGATGTAATATTGACCCACATAACGGTCTTGTGAATTATCCTCTAGGTTGGTCATCTGCAGTTTAATGGAGTTATCTGACTCAATCAAAAAACGGTACCCAGCAGATGGTATGGTCATCTTTTTATTATTGTAAGTGATTTCTTGATCGAATTCATCTTTCATTATATACCCGGGCTCAACCCCGTCGTATAAACCTAAAAAATCATCAGGCAGTTTTTTCAGATATCCTCCTCGTTTAATTCCTGATTCCTCAATTAATAGCTCATCTCCTAAATAACCTCGAACGGCATAGAGCAATTTACCTTTTACATTTTCATGTTCACATACACCAAAGACGACTCCCGAAGAAACTCCTTTGCATGGATGGTCTTTACTAGGATTTTTAAAGCCAAGTTCCTTGAATTTAACAGTATAACTAGAGTAGGAAAGATCACAATTTGCAACTTTTACAGTGTCTCCAATTTTAAATCGAGCACCCGGTAGGTCTTTGTTTGACGTTGTTATTGTCTCTGCAGACTCGGCTGGTTTTACATCGTTCGACTTGCCCCCTCCGCAACCCGTTAGAAAAAACAAAATCAAGAGAGAAAGAACTCCAATCATGACTAAGTTTTGCTTCCAATAATTTTTCATGGTGAATATGATTTGTGAAACAAACATATGGAATACCATGAGTCAATGAGTTCGGGTTGAAAACTTGCTGTCAACAGTGAAAAAAACCAATGATCTTGGCTTAGCGCTGCGAGTCTCTTACGAAACTCTCGATGGCACTCACTGACACCCGCATTCATAATTCTAATGGTAAATACCAAGAAAGTATCCGCACGGGCCATCCCCTATAATCCTGCAATCCTATCCCCTCCAATCCTACCCCTCCACATACACCCTCTTCACCCTTTGACTCACCGAAGTCAACACTTCATAGGGAATAGTGCCGCACATGCGGGCGAATTCGAGCAGCGTGATGTGTTCACCGAATAGTTCGACTTCATCGCCTTCGCTGCAGTGCGCGGCAGAGACATCAATCATGGTCATGTCCATGCACACGTTGCCGACAATGGGGGCTTTTTCTCCGCGCACCATCACATAGCCTTTACCGTTGCTCATGGTGCGACGAAGACCGTCGGCGTAACCGACTGGAATCGTTGCAATCGTCATGTCGAACGGTGCGATAAAAGCTCTTGAATAGCCGACGCTTTCACCGCCCTTGATTTGCTTGATCTGCGAAATGATGGTCTTCCACTTACCGGGTGTTTGCAAATGCTGCTGGTCGTCGCCGCTGGCCGAAACGCCATAGAGGCCAATGCCGAGTCGAACCATGTCCATGGCTGCATCCTGGAAGCGCTCGATGCCTCCGGTGTTCAACGCATGACGCATGAACGGGCTCTTCACATGCAACGCAATACGGTCGCAACAGTCGTTAAAAATGTTCAATTGGTGATGGGTGAAGTCGTCGTATTGAATGGCATCACTCGCGGCCAAGTGAGTAAAGACACTGGCCACCCGTACTTGCTTATTGGCGTCGAGCCACGCGCACAAGTCGTGCATTTCTTCGGCAATAAATCCGAGGCGATGCATTCCGGTGTCGATCTTGATGTGAACAGCATAGGGCTCAGTGATTTCCGCTGCTATTAGTGCCTGCAAAAAATTATTGGCCGTTCGGAAGCTGTACAGCTCCGGTTCGAGTTTATGTCGACTGCTTCGCTCTGGATTCATCACCATGATAGGCAATGAAATACCCGCCTTGCGCAACTCCACACCTTCATCGGTGTAGGCCACTGCGAGATAATCGGCCTTGTTGAACTCGAGCAGCGAGGCCACTTCTTCCGCACCGCTGCCATACCCAAACGCCTTCACCATCACCATCAATTTGGTCGACGGGGGCAACTTCGATTTGAAGTAACGCAGGTTGTGTGCGAGTGCATTCAGGTTTATTTCAAGTACCGTATCGTGCGTCTGCTGCTGGAAAGCAGAGACAATGCGTTCGAATCGAAAGTCGCGCGCTCCCTTGATGAGGATGGCGCGCTTCACATATTCGTCGGTGGTGAGTTGTGCAAGAAATGCCTCTGTTGAGGGAAAGAAAAGGGAATGTTCAGGATAGTTGGAAGCATGTTTCGACATGGATGAACCAATGCCGACGAACTGCGTGATGCCCTTTCCGCTGAGCAAACGCGCAATGCGTTTGTGCAATTCGTCATCACTCAATCCGGTTTGAAACAAGTCGGATAGAATGACGGTCTTCGATTGTTGCCGAGCGTGATGCCCCAAAAAATCGAGCGCTATTTCGAGTGAATGCAAGTCGTTGCTATAAGCGTCGTTGACAAGCGTGCAGTCATTTTCACCTTCAATCAATTGCAAACGCATTTCAAGCGCAGTTAATCGACTCAATCGATCTTGAATGGTTGTGGGTTCGAAGCCCAGATGAAGCATCAGCGTAATGCACGTAATACAGTTCTCGACCGATGCTTTGTCGCGAAATGGTAATTGAAACTCGAGCAAGATTTCATTCCATTTCAATTCGATGGTTGCACTTGTTGCAGTGCTCGCTCGCGTGGCATGCTCAGCGGTCGGAGTGCGCAGTATCGTCTTTGTGGCAAGCCAGGGTTGAATGAGCGCGGCGATGTCGCCGTCTTCCGGACAAATCACCACGGGACATTGCGCAAACAGATTCAGCTTTTCGCCAATGAGTTGTCGTTTGCTTAAAAAGTTCTCGCTGTGTGCAGAGCCGATAGAAGTGAAGACGCCGATGGTGGGCGAAATGATTTTCGCCAACTCACCCATTTCGCCTGGCATCGAAATGCCGGCTTCGAAAAGCGCGAGCGTATGAACCGTTTCCATGTTCCAAACGGAGAGCGGAACACCAATCTGCGAGTTGTAGCTTTTCGGGCTGCGCACAATGTTGAAGTCGTCGCAGAGTAATTGGTTTAGCCATTCCTTCACAATGGTTTTGCCATTCGATCCGGTGATACCAACGACGGGAATATCATATTGTTTGCGATGCGCAGCAGCAACTAATTGCAGTGCTTTCACGCTATTTTTTACAAACACAATATTGGCTTCGGGTATGGAGGCCTCGGGCTGACGTTCAACGACGAAGTTGCGAACGCCTGCAGCGTAAGCGTCACCGATGTAGTTGTGTCCATCGTTTCGCTCGCTGCGAATAGCGAAGAACAGTCCGTCTCCGGCATGGGTCAGTTTGCGACTGTCAATGAGTAAACGTTCAATGATGCGATTTTCCCGCTCTTGTGCCAATTCGCCCTGAGCAATTTTCGCTATATCGTGAATGGAAAAACTCATGCTTTTTCCTCTTTGTCTTCGTGTTTGCGCTGCTGCATGGCTTGTGTGTAGGCCATGCGCGAAAGGGGTACGTAAGATTCCTTTTCGCCGAGCTGTACTACCGAATCTCCCGGTACATGTCGATAGCTGTAGTTGGCGAGATTGCCCGTTTGCACACAGATGGCGTGCACCTTGGTCACAAACTCGGCAATAGCCAGTAAGTGCGGCATCGGACCAAATGGGCGTCCCATATAGTCCATATCTAAGCCTGCGATTATTACACGTATTCCCTGGTTAGCGAGTTGGTTACACACTTCCGGTAAACCGTCATCAAAGAATTGTGCTTCGTCAATACCAATCACTTCAACGTCGCCGGTGAGCAGTAAAAGTTGCGAGGAGTGGTCGACTACGGTGCTGCGAATAGTAGTTTGGTTGTGGCTTACGACGTTTTCTTCGTGATAGCGGTTGTCGATGCGCGGCTTGAAAATCTCGACCTTCATTTTGGCGAACTCAGCACGGCGCATACGGCGTATGAGTTCTTCCGTTTTCCCGGAAAACATAGAGCCGCAAACGACTTCGATCCATCCTTGGCGGCGACCGCGATTATCGGTGTTTTCTAAAAACATCTCCTGTAGGCAACTTAGCGAGCGCAAAATAGCAATTGAATAGCCTATGGCCCGTTTCTATTTTTTGCAAAAAAGGGTTTTAGGGTGTTCTTTTGCGGGTGAAATAAATCAGGACACTATGGGACGCATATTTGAAACCCGAAAGCATAAGATGTTTGCGCGCTACGACAAGATGGCGAAGGCCTTTACGCGCATCGGCAAGGACATTGTGATGGCTGTGAAATCGGGCGGTCCCGATCCGAACAACAATCCACGTCTGCGTCAAATCATGAACAACGCACGAGGTTTGAATATGCCGAAAGACCGTGTGGAGTCTGCTATTAAGCGCGCCAGCGATAAGGATAATTCCAACTACGAAGAGATTGTTTACGAAGGCTACGGCCCTTATGGTGTGCCGATTCTGGTGGAAGCTGCCACGGATAATCCTACGCGCACTGTAGCCAATGTTCGCTTGTACTTCAATCGCTCCGGGGGAGCGTTGGGCACTAGCGGCTCGTTGAGTTTCGTATTCGAGCGAAAGGGTGTTTTCCGCTTGGACCCTGCCAACGTTGCAAATGCTGAAGAACTCGAACTTGAATTGATTGACTCAGGATTGGAATCGATGGAGGTGGATGAAACCGAAATTATTCTCTACTCCGCTTTCACTGACTTTGGCAACATGCAGAAGGCATTGGAAGAGCGCAACATCATCGTGAAGAAGGCAAGCCTGGAGCGTATTCCGAACTCCTATGCTGAACTCACCGAGGAGCAGACAGACGAGATTCTAGAGCTCATTGAAAAGATCGAAGAGGACGATGATGTGCAGGCGGTTTACCACAACTTGAAGTAGGAGTTGGGAATCCCGAATTGTTCGCGGGGGACATTTGTGTTAAACTTGTAGTAACAATTGGCGTCTACCCCGCCGAATCATGACCGACCTCAACGCACTTTTGAAACGCTTTGAACCCATTTCACTTCAAGAAATGGATAGCGTGCGACTTATGAATCGCACCGACACAAAGTTCATGGTTAGTCGTGCGCAGTTGGAAGACATGCTTCTGCATTTAGGTTCTAACTATCGCATACTGGAAGTGGGGGATGTGCGTGTCAATCGGTATCAGACACTCTATTTCGACACAATTGATTTTCGCTGCTATCGCCAACACCACAACGGTAAACGCAATCGTTTCAAGATTCGCAAGCGCGAGTATGTAGAGAGCCAGCTGTCATTTTTGGAATACAAAGAAAAAACCAACAAGGGTCGCACCATTAAAAGTCGAATTAAGTTGGGAGGCATTGCAGAGTCGATTGACGAAAAGGAGAATGCATTTATTGATGAACGTACTCATGAACATCGAGAGTACGAGCCTAAATTGTGGAATAGTTTCGGCCGAATAACATTGGTCGACACGAGGGCGGGCGAGCGCCTTACTATTGATACCGATATAACGTTTCAATTTGGAGATCGGAGTGCTGGTATTCCGGAGTTGGTCATTATCGAGGTAAAACGCGACGAGCAAAGCGGAGCTTCGGAAGTGCTCAGGCAATTGAAGCATCAGCTGGTTCGCCCGGAATCGATGAGTAAGTATTGCCTGGGAGTAGCCTTGCTTTATCCCGAAATGAAGTCGAACAACTTCAAACAGAAATTATTGAAAATCGAAAAAATTAAATTGGCCTATGTTGCTTGATTGGAGTGAAATACTGTTTCGAATGCAAGACGCTGTTCCTGCATTGGATCCTGCGTTGATAGATGAACCCGAGAAGTTCAAGCCGCTCGGCGGACTGAAGTTTTTTAATGGAGAGGACTTGCTTGGTTTGGTAATTCGCATGCTCCTGCATTTATCGTTTGTCTTCGTATTGGTGCGCCTCATTTATTACCCCATCGCTAAAAGGAAGGATTTTCTTTTTACTTACTTCCTGTTCAGCATATCCATCTTCACCATGTGCTTCTTGCTGGAAAGTGTGAAGCTCGAGATGGGATTTGCACTGGGTTTGTTTGCCGTTTTCGGAATCATTCGATACCGTACCGATGCAATTCCAATTAAAGAAATGACCTACTTGTTCATCGTGATTGGCATGTCGGTGATGAACGCGCTTATCAATAAGAAAATATCCATTGCGGAGTTGATGTTTGCCAATTTGGCTATACTAGCGCTTACCTATGGGCTGGAGCATGTATGGTTACTTCGTCACGAGTCGCAGAAGCTGGTGGTGTACGAGAAAATCACGCTCATTCAAAAGGGTCGTCGTGCGGAGTTGATTGCTGATCTAGAAGAGCGAACCGGCATTAAAATCAATCGTGTGGAAATTGGCAAAATCGATTTCTTGCGCGATACGGTGATGGTAAAGATTTACTTCTACGAAGACCAGCAAGATGGGCATATGGACGAAACATTCTCTTCCGGATTCAATAACTAAGCACAATGAAACTGCAACACTTCATTTGGGTAATAGCCGCATTGCTTGCATTTTCTTCTTGTAAGAAGGAGGCGGGCGATGGCGGTAACTCTTCCATCAAGGGCAAAATCACCAAGGAGTTGCGCGTTGTACTCGATAATTCGGGAACGGCTGTGAGAACTTTTCCTGCGGCCGATGAAGATGTCTACATCATATACGGCGATCATGTGTCGCCAGACGACCGCGTTCAATCGAACTATGAAGGAGAGTACGAGTTTTTGTATTTGCGGCCCGGTAAGTATAAGGTCTACGCTTTTTCGAAGGACACCAATGCGGTAGCTGTGCCATGGGATGAAGACCACATGACGGTGTTGCAGAAATTGGAAATTACCGAGGGCAATCAGCAGGTGATAGCCAATGACATGACCATTTACGATGCGAATTAGTCTTGTCTTTGTCTTGTTTCTTGGCGCGTCTCGTGTGTTTGCTCAAACAAAGGATGCGGGTTTGTGGATGGATGCTGGCTTCAGCCGTGAAATGGGTGATCGCTTCGAACTGACCGTAAGTCCGGAGATTCGTCTAGACGAGAACCTCACCCGATGGTCGCGACTCTTCGCAGACGTTTCCTTGGAATACAAATACAACAAGCACATTTCGTTGTCTGGCGCCTATCGAGGTGGTGTGGGAAATGACGGCGTGCACATCGATAGCCGGCATCGCATGCAGTATGGATTAGGCTTGAAGCAGAAATGGAAAGACTGGTCAGTGCAATATCAATCGCGCGTTCAATTCGCCTTGAATGCAGCCTGGAGTGATTCGGATGTTGACTTCAATACTACCTGGCGCAACCGCCTTACAGTGAAGTATGGTGGTCTGAAGAAAACAGATTTGGCAACCGCGTATGAAATTTTTAACTCGGTATCTGCCTATCAGGAGTTGGCCATGACCAATTGGCGTTGGACAGCTCAAGTAGTCCGTAAAATCAATAAGGAGCAGAGCGTTTCGGTGGGGTATCTTATTCAACGCGACTTGACTGAGTCGCCCCAACATCTTGATTTCGTGTTCTTGCTTTCGTACAAGGTGGAATTGTAGTGCTACATTCGCGGCGCAAAATTCCTCCTAAACATGTCAAAGAAAATTACCTCCGCCCTTATTTCCGTATTCGATAAAACCGGTCTGGAACCCATCGTGCAGCGTATGATGGAGTTGAACATCACCATGTACAGTACGGGCGGCACACAAGATTTTATTGAAAAGCTTGGGGGTAGAGTTGTTCCGGTGGAGGAGCTAACTGGCTATCCGAGTATTCTCGGCGGGCGTGTGAAAACCCTTCATCCGAAAGTATTTGGAGGAATTCTGAATCGTCGCGCCGATGCAGGCGATCAGGCACAAATAGCCGAGTTCGAAATTCCAAACATCGACTGTGTCATTGTCGATTTATATCCGTTTGAAAAAACAGTTGCGAGTGGCGCATCGCACGAAGACATTATAGAAAAGATTGACATCGGCGGTATTTCACTCATCCGCGGTGCTGCAAAGAATTATGACGACGTGGTAATTGTGCCTGCGCAGCGCTATTACGCTCATCTGCTTAACATACTGACTCAGCAAGAGGGTGAAAGCACCATCGAACAGCGCCGTGAACTAGCGCGCGAAGCGTTCAATGTTTCATCGCACTACGACGGAAAGATCTACTCGTATTTCCTTGGTGAAGAACCAGGTTCGTTGAAGATCAGCGAAAATGATTATCAGGTACTGCGCTATGGTGAAAACCCTCATCAGCGCGGTGTTTTCTACGGCGATATGGATGCGTTGTTTGAAAAGCTGAATGGCAAAGAACTTTCATACAACAATTTACTCGATGTAGATGCTGCCGTGAATTTGATTGATGAATTCGCCAACGACGCTCCAACATTTGCCATTCTGAAACACAACAACGCATGCGGCATAGCAACACGCGCCACCATGAAAGAAGCCTATGAAGCGGCCTTGGCTTGCGACTCTGTGTCGGCCTTTGGTGGTGTGCTCATTGCCAATGGTTCAATTGATTTAGCAACAGCCGAACTCATTCATTCGTTGTTCTGTGAGGTCATTATTGCACCGTCATATGATGCAGCGGCCATTGAATTACTCAAGCAAAAGGCGAATCGAATCATACTTGTGCGCAAACACGTGACCATGCCGAAGCAGCAGGTGCGCACGGCCTTGAACGGATACCTGTTTCAAGACAAGGATTCTCACTCAGAAACTATCCAGGATTTTAAACTGGTTACTACAGCGAAGGCAAGTGATTCACAACTGAGCGACTTGGTTTTCGCAAACAAGATTGTGAAGCACACCAAGAGCAATACGATTGTGCTCGTTAAAAATGGACAGCTCTGCGCAAGCGGCACGGGTCAGACCTCTCGCGTCGATGCATTGCGTCAGGCCATTGAGAAGGCGCAAACATTTCAGATCGATTTGAAAGACGCCGTAATGGCAAGTGATGCATTCTTCCCATTTCCCGATTGTGTGGAGATAGCGAAGGAGGCCGGTATCACTGCTGTTGTGCAGCCGGGCGGTTCTATCAAGGATCAGCTCTCAACCGATTACTGCAACGCGAATGGTGTTGCGATGTATATGACGGGTGTGAGGCATTTTAAGCACTAGTGGCGAGTGGCGAGTGGCGAGTGTGATTCAAGC
>Ga0315899_10003900_pt1 | contig 16188 bp, 10 predicted proteins | sample LakEriMetagenome_2_FD_203518 | JGI IMG/M metagenome (GOLD analysis project Ga0315899, IMG submission 203518) | Freshwater fungal communities from buoy surface, Lake Erie, Ohio, United States - Buoy 4 MA112 | ecosystem: Environmental > Aquatic > Freshwater > Lake | place: USA: Lake Erie, Ohio... | reverse complement strand
GTGTCCCCGGGGCCGGGGGTGTTAGAGGCGTGTTTGTTGGTGTAAAATAGTTTGATACTTTCGTGAAAGTGTCTGTCGTTGATTTTGTTAAATCTTTTTTCTGGTCTTCTTTTACTATGACAGGATTTATAAAAGTAGTGGTTTGATTGGAAAAAGGGTCATTTTCATGATTATACGGTTTTTCTGTATTGTATTTGGGAGTTAATATGTTTGTTGGAGTTAAGTCTGCCGTTTTTTCTGTATCAGGTTTTGTTTTATTTAAACCAAAAAGAATATTTACACCAGAAACAAAATATTTAAACGGATAAGTTAATTTATCAACATCGTCGTAACTACCTCCACCCGTTTGACTTAATACTATAGATTCTTTACTCGTTGATGTTTTACGTGTAAACTGTAGATTTATTATACGTTTATACCCATCGTCATAGAATTTAAGTAATTCTAAATCTGAATTATACGGTATATTAACATCTATATATTCATTTTTTATAGTAATATTTGGATTTTCTTTTTTGGGTGTTTGGGGTATTTTTTTAACATTCGAAGTTTCAGCAAATAACTTGTCCGTTTCTTCGTTGGGTTTATTGGAAGTGTTCGTTTCTTCTTCTTTGGGTTTATTGGAAGTGTTCGTTTCTTCTTTTGGTTTCTCGGGCGTTTTTTCGACACCAGAAGTTTCGGCGAATACCTCGACTGTTTTTTCTTTTTGTTGTCCTTCGTTACCATTGACTTCTTTTTTATCATTCGAACCAAACCCAAACATTTGTGATATATAATATTATAATTATATATTACAATAAACAATAAAAAACCGCAATAAACACGAGCCCATAATGTTTTTAAAAATCACTTGAAAGGTCAAACGGGTCGCCTTCAATATTCTTATTTGCTAATGCGTATTGGGTATTTGTCTTTTCAAAGAAATTAACTTTATCATTCAACGAAATCAATTCCATAAAATCAAACGGATTCGTGGCGTGTGGAAACAACTTATCGTATCCTAGCTGAAGACATAGACGATTCGAAACAAATTCTATATATTGGCTCATTAGTCCCGAATTCATACCAATTAGTCGACAAGGAATTGCCTCTAATATAAACTCTTTTTCAATAGCCACCGCTTCCGCCATTATTTTATAAAACAGTGTTTTATCCAACTTATTTATTAATTTATGGTAAAGAAGAACGGCAAACTCCACATGTAACGCCTCATCGCGCGAAATAAATTCGTTCGATAGAGTTAGTCCATGCAACATACCACGTTTTTTAATCCAATAAATACTGGCAAAGCTGGAACTAAAAAATATACCTTCAACAATAGCAAAGGCTACCAATCGAGACGCAAATGACGCGTTTTTATCGTTAATCCATCTTTTTGCCCAATCCGCCTTTTTCTTAATACACGGGAAATGTTCAATAGAGTTAAACAACTGGTCTTTTTCGTCCTTATTTTTACTATAAGTATCTATCAAAATACTATACATCTCACTCTGTCCAGTTAATATACCGTTAAATACTCCCGCGTGTCGTTTTGGTTCATTAAAACAATAGGTTGGTGCGTCATCCGTTATTTTTTTAACTGATTGAACCCGAACCAAATGTTCGCATTGTTTTAAAACAGACGGTGTTATATCGTTGCTACACGTTCCATAATCCAATTCCAAGTTTATTTTCAATTTATTAAAGACGAAAGTATTATATTCATCCAATACAATAATAACATTTGAAGGTACGATATTAGAATTAATACCTATTGTTGTAAAGAACAGTTGAAGTTCTTTCATGTCATTCGGGTCAAATATTGAAAAACACAAATACTTTGTTAATTCGACCACGTAAATTTTAGCATAAAATGAAAGAAAGTTATTTAACCATTCTACTTTAGTTACAATATCGTCATTAATTGGTAGGGCGAATAATGGAATAGTAGGAGATTTATCACTATCGACGTCGAGAACGGGAAACCGGCAGTCGACCAGTTCGGTCTCACCTTCTATAAGCTCTTCCGTTGCCACTCGCTTTTCTTCGCCGTTTTCGAAGGCGATCCAATTATGCCCGGGTGTACAGTCGAGGGTAGAACCGTTTGTAAGTGAAACGCGATATAGTGGTTGATTACAGGTATATTTTACTTTGACACTGGAAAACTCTTCGCCGTTCCATACTTCTACTTCTTTGTTTTCTAAATCGGCGATTCTACAGTATCCCGTAGTGGTTAAAATAAGAGTATCTGCGGAAACACAGTGTATATTTTCCATAAAAATTTGCATACTGTAGAAAGCGCGTATTTCGGAGTTTTCGATATCGTTCATGAAACGCTGGGCGAGATTTTCGAGAACAATGCCGTCACTGGCTGCGAAAAACGCGAGAACCATTTTTATAAAGTATTTTTCATCGTCATTCATTCTTTCCCATTCGGCGAGGTCTTTTGACATATTTATTTCTTCACATCGCCAGAAGCTGTCCATTTGTTTTTTATACATGTTCCAAACGTCGTTGTGTTTAATGGGAAACATTACATATCGTCCTTCGTCGGGGATAAGAAGAGGCTCAACAGGGGAGGGTATAGTAGTTGGTGTTTCCACGACAGGTGAAATGGTGTCAAACACGGATGGTAAGGTGGAAAATGATGATGACGTTGAAGATACTTTTGGTTCGTCCATTTTGCTAAATGGGTATATTATAGTTGTTAAAAAAATCAAAAAGTTTTTAGAGGATTGTTAAAATTTATAAAATTTATTCTTTGAATAATTATAATAATATACGATCCCTTTATACTCCGGGAAATCCAGGAAACCTACGGTTTCCCCGGACGCCCCTTCCCTCAATAGAACCCACCTTTTACACGACTTCAGGAAACCTACGGTTTCCCCGGACGCCCCTTCCCTCAATGAACCCGCCTTTTACGTCACTCCAGGAAACTCCAGGAAACCTACGGTTTCCCCGGACGCCCCTTCCCTCAATGAACCCGCCTTTTACGTGACTGTATGTCGCTCCCTTCGGTCGCTCCAATTTTTATATTTATACGTTACTTATTTGTTACATCCATAAAAAATACTATAGGTAAATATTATAAATAAATATAGAGATTGGAGCGACCGAAGGGAGCGACATACAGTGCCGTAAAAGGCGGGTTCATTGAGGGAAGGGGCGTCCGGGGAAACCGTAGGTTTCCTGGAGTTTCCCGGAGTATAAAGCCTTCTTTCTATTACTATATATGCTTTACATTATAACAAATGTATTTTCAACAATCGAAACTATCAAAAGCCGAATGGGAAAATTGTGAAATCCCCGTTTCTTTGGAAGAAAAGCGAATTTTACATTTAATACGTGATGGGTTTCACGACATTAACATTAAATACAACGATAACCAATCTATAGCGCAATATATGAAAATCGAACACACCCCCGAAATAGAAATATTTCTATATATAAAATATTTTAAACCATTGATAGATGAAATGACAGCCGGATGTGGTCATTTATCCCCGTCTTTAACGGAGTTTTTAAATACTAATTTTTCAAAGACAAAACAAATAAAAAAAACCGACGCTATTCGTCTTTCAAATCTCGATACAAACATCGAAAATCAACGAAAGCAAATATACGAATTTGTATTACTGGATTTTTGTAAAAGTGCTTTATCAACCTATTCCACCCCAAAAAAGTCGAAGAAAACAACAAACACCTCTAGCCAGCCACTACCACCACCACTTTCTGTAAGTTTCTATATATATAATCTTATTCAGTTAAAGAAAATACATACGACAATTACAGCGAATCAGTGGGTAATCAAGTTTGTTACACACATAATAAATAAGTATATTGACCATACCGCCGTTAATGAGGGAGGGGAAGGGGGCACGAACGGCAACGAAAGTGGAGTAGACAAATTTATAACAGATATATTTCACTATTCACAAGAATATATAGAAAACAATCCGTTCGTTTTAAAGTACGCAAACAAAACCTTATATGACCATCAAAAAAAGCTATTTCGACTATTTAACACGCAGGAAATAGGTTCAGAATTTACCGATTCGCGCCTAGTTTTTTACACGGCTCCGACAGGAACGGGAAAGACTCTTTCCCCCCTCGGTCTTTCAAATCGCTATAAAGTAATCTATATATGTGCTTCACGACATATTGGACTGGCATTCGCAAAAAACGCGATTTCCATCGAAAAAAAAGTCGCGTTTGCGTTCGGGTGTGAAACCGCCGCCGATATACGACTTCACTACTATTCCGCGAAAGATTACGAGGTTAATCGCAAATCCGGCGGAATCTCTAAGGTCGATAATTCCAACGGCGTAAAAGTGGAAATAATGATTTGCGACCTGGCCTCCTACATAGTGGCAATGTATTATATGCTTTCTTTTAACAATGAAAAAGATTGTATAATGTACTGGGATGAACCGACGATTTCGTTGGATGTTGCCGAATCCCCCCTACACGAAACAATACACCAAATATGGAAAAACAATACTATATCAAATATCATACTATCGTGTGCGACGCTCCCTATCCCGTCCAAAATAATGAGTGTTATGGAAGATTTCAGTATCAAATTCGCACACGCAAAAATACATATAATCGATAGTTATGAATGTAAAAAAACCATTTCTTTAATAAATAAAGACAAATATGCGGTATTGCCCCATTTTCTTTTTGAAAATCACGCGGACTTGATGGCGTGTGTGCGTAACTGCCGTACCAATTTAACTATATTACGTTATTTTAATTTGAAAGAAATAGTGGTATTTATCGAAGCCGTAATGCCAATAATAAAAGAATTAAACCCGCTTTTAACTGTCTCTTCATACTTTCAATCAATTGAAGAAGTAACGATGAATGGAATCAAATTATACTATTTAACCGTTCTTGCGGAATTACCACCTGAACGTTGGGGCGAAATATATGAAAACGCAAAGAAAACGCGCACCCGCTACTGGAGTGACAATGAAACGGGCGAATTAAAGAAAATAAAAAGTGTGGATAAAGCGACTATCGCAACCACCCGCACAGACTCCTCGGTGCCATTAACCAGGTTGGTTAGTCTTCCACCGTCAACAATAGCCCCTATAAATTCGACACCCGTCCCCCCACAAGGCCAATCGTCAACACCCGACGGGGTTTTACTAACCACCACCGACGCACATACATTAACCGATGGGGCGACCATTTTTTTCGCGGAAGACGTGGATAAAATAGGCCGTTTTTTGATTCATCAATCCAAGATTCCAGAAACGGTTCTTTCGAAAATCGCGGATAAAATCGCGTCAAATCAACGGAGTCAAACCCAGATAGAAGTATTGTCTAAATCGATAGACGACAAAATCGGCAAAGACACGGAAAAGGAACGGAAGATGGAAAAGGAGAATTTCACGCCGGAAATTAAACGTATGATGGATTCGTTGGAGGCGTTAAAAACCACTATACAATCGGTTTCACTTGAAATGCGATATATACCCAATACACAACCACACCAAATGATATGGTGGGATGCGGAAAATACAGTATTAAATGCGTTTGTGCCGAATATTGACCAATGTTCGGCGGAAGAAGTTATGAGCCTGGATGTGACACCACAGATGAAAATGCTTCTATTGATGGGAATCGGCGTATTTTCCAATGAAGTAAGTGGTAAATATATGGAAATTATGAAACGTTTGGCGCTGGAGGAACGACTATACTTGATTATTGCCAATTGCGATTTTATATATGGTATGAATTACCAAATGTGTCACGCATTCTTTGGAAAAGATTTGAAAGAAATGACACAACAGAAAATAATTCAAGCAATAGGACGTATTGGACGGGGTAATATTCAACAAGAATACACGATACGTATTCGTGATGATGATATATTTAAACGACTGTTTTTACCACAGGAGCGGAATATCGAGGCGGAGAATATGTCCCGGCTTTTTGTTTCGTGGGAATGATTGTGTTCCATCAATCTGTAACCGCTTTTACTAAATTCATTATAAAAATGTCGTTGTATTCGTGGTCAGTTTGGTTTGCCGATGGAGGATTTAATAATATACGCTTTATATCTTTGGTAATTACGCGTATTCCGCGGTTTATTTTCTTTATTGCGAGGGTTTTTACGGCGTGGATTGGTTGAATCTTTCGTTCTTTTTTATTTACAAATAACGAAAGGTAGAATATAAGTCCTTTAATATTCATTTATAGGGGGATATTGGTTGAATCTTTATATTTGTTGTTATAGACCTTTTTGTCAGTATACATGTAACTTTTTCATTATGTATGATGATAAATATAGTTTCAGTTATTACCATAAATAGTTTCAGTTATTACCATAAATAGTTTCAGTTATTACCATAAATAGTTTCAGTTATTACCATAAATAGTTTCAGTTATTACCATAAATAGTTTCAGTTATTACCATAAATAGTTTCATATTTTATTATTTAATGACAAAATATGAATTTTACAAAACACATAAAACATTATACTTAAGAACCTACAAGGCTACGTTCAGTAAGGGAAGGGGCGTCCGGGGAAACCGTAGGTTTCCTGGATTTCCTGGATTTCCTGGAATAAACCCTCTATATAATCTATATTTTAGCAATGTTTATACAATATTTATGTGACTTTTTCGGTTCGGCAATTTTCGTATTTATTATTCTTTCTACACAAAACCCGTTAATTATTGGTCTTTCTTTGGCTCTTATACTTTTAATTATACAGCGATTTAGCAAAGGATATTTAAATCCTGTGGTTACTATTTCACAGGCAGTATTGGGGCAAATACCGATGAATGAAGTGTTTCCGTTTGTGTTGGCTCAATTATTAGGGGCACTCTTTACTGTTGAAATTTATAAAAGAATACATATACAGTAAATTATATTGATATATGTGGGGGTGTGTTGTAAAATTTACACTTATTGTATTATTTTAAATGATATGATATATGGTTTCAAATATAATATTAAATATAAAATATTTGAATTTTGTAAAAATGCTGACGGCGTTAAATGGTTACGAAAATATCCGCCTTTGCGAATGTTCAATATAGTAGTTCAAATTATCACTATAGTCCCTCCCCAACGAACATTTCCCAAACCGTATCGATTTTTCTAAAAAATTACACGCCTCCAAGCATTTTATATAATTGCCCTTGTCAAAACTATTCCTTATAAAATTATAAATGGGTGCTTCCGGTTTATCATATACATAATTATAGTTTGTTATCATCTGTTGATAATCCCCATAATAATGTTCAAATAACTCCGGGTTTTCAAAATAAATGGATGAAAAGAGCGTTTCGTCGCTATGCCCCCTTCCCTCCACCAAGTATTTTAAAAACTGATTCTCTATTAATTCACAGAAAACTCTCATATAGCGCTCATTTCCAGTAAAAAACCCGCTACACATAGAACAACGCCCGTATTCAAAGAACACCGGCAAGTTAAATACCAATTCTGGATTAATATAATCTATATAACATGTTGAAAACTTGTCGCGATTTACAGCCAGCGCCTCTTCTAAATGAACCAAGTTCAAATACCCCATTCGTTCAATACAGAAATTAATCCAAGCGAAATGACTACTCCCAAACCGATTAATTCGAATCGCCTCCTTTAACATTACATATCGCGACATACAAAATAAATAATAACTGGCCGTATTACGTGGGTCAAAATTGTATGGAAACGTCTTTCGGTTTTTTATAATCTGTTGCCGATAATCGGCGAATGTTTCCCCCAATGGCTGTCCATCCTTTACAATCCGCATTTCGTCGAATTCATTTACAATATAATGAGTTCGCCATTTTAACCACTCACTCGACCGAATTTCTTGTATTAATGGCAAACTTTCCGCGTCGCAATATATAACCATATTATACGGTAAATTAAGAGTTGACAACGAATGGCTCATATAATACGCCTGACTCCTTTCACGTATTTCGTTTGATGCGTCGGGACATTTCGTCAAATTAAAATATCCCGTTACAAGTGTCCAATTTGAAATATCCGGTTTAGGACCATACAATGAGTCAAACGTGGTATTTTGTCGCATTTTGACCACACCCGTTCCCGAAAAATGCCCTACTAACGTCAAATCATACCGAAACTGGTCATCAATCTTATACCAAAAATTATCTCGCATTTCTTTAAAATGCCAAATATCATCACATACTACAAACCCAGTATAATTAATTGACTGTAAGTAATTATATAATTCAAACTCCATTTCTCCGTTATGGGGGTCAACATCCAAGAAAATAAACGCGCTCTTAAGAATCGTCTCCTTCCACTTTTGTCGCCCTTCTTCTTTAAAGAGGTTATCATAATGAAAATGAATATTGTTTTTCTGTGAAATTCGATTATTATATACACTATCTTTAAGGTCGAATGTATGAACAGTGTTTGACGGGTTGTAAGAAAGGGCAAGTGCCGAGTGTCCGTAATGTGTTCCTATATCCACTATAACAGCATTATGAACAATCGAAGATAAATATGACAATAGGCGAAAGTGTTGTTTACCGGGTTTACTGTAAAACTCAGTATAGGTGTGCATATCCGTGTTTGCAAGATTTAATAATTCCATAAAGTGATTTTCAAACGGAAGGGCATTTATGGCTTCTTCAGTAATAATAGACGACATGGTTGATGGTATACAGTTATTGGTGCGATTTCTTTATACTTTACTGTAAGGTAACCAGTTTTGACTATCCATTTCAACAGCCTTACACGGTTTTACGTATAAACCGTCTTTTTCGATTAACTTCGAGTTAATATTTGTATGAAAAGGGATTTCAATATTGTTCTGTGGATTTAAAAAGGGTTCTTCAAAACGGTTAATTTCCATATCCCTAAAAATGAACGGAGGCAACACTGCGCGTGAATCATCCGTAATCGTTTTTAAACAGTTGTCATACTCGGGACTTTTTATATTTGACGGGGTATAATTGGTATATACATCTTTAGTTGGGTAATCGCGGGAAAGGGGTTTATTGTACGATAAAATCGCATTTTCTATATCAATCCTGTTCGAGTATTTGTTTCCTTCCCACGTTTGTATTCGAATTTGCGGGTCTTGAAAGAACTCGTGGCGATTGTTCCATTTTGGAACGTCGATTTGATAACGTCCTTCATTCGTGAATATTTCATTTTCTTTGGAAATTCTTATAGGGTCGTTTCGTATTCTTGTCGAAGACATCTTTTATATATGGTTCTATTAAAAAAAAAAGTTATTAACCTTTTGGTTAACTTTAATTAATCTATGTAAATACAAAAGACAGTTGATAAATAGTTATATTATTACACCGACCAAAAAGAAAAATGGGACAAACCTCTTACAAAAAAATAAAAAATCACCCATTTCACTTTCCAATAGCGTAAAAGCACCCCGAAGGGCATTAGGATATTTGACAATACCAACTTTTTACGGTTGATATGGTTACCCTATTTTATTTGAATTTATATTCACGCCTATACTTCTCTGGTCTTTCTCCAGTTTCCATATAGCATTTGAATACCTTTTTAATATTTTTGTATCCATTCTTATCACGATTGATACACCCCTTCCTTTGATTTTCCATTTTATATGTTAGGATAGAATGCATCTTTCGTGGTTTCTGTTTTGGGTCATTTTGGAATGTCAAATACAAATTTTCACATGGTTCTTCCGTTTTATAAGATAAACAAGATGTTCTAAATTCGTCAATATTATAAACTTTAAATTTCTCTTGTAGTTTCCGCTTCATTGTAAGATTCGGGGTAGAAATAAAGTTACGCATTTGCTTCCCAATACTCCAATCACCAATAATCACTATATGGTCTTTGCTGTATTTCTTAACAATTTTATTTACCATATTATCTTCGGTTCGTTTTTTGTTGATATAGGCATACCATTTGTATTGACGAAATTTGATATCTCGGTATAGTGGTGCAATTTCTTGATTGATTTGTAATTTCTTTGTAACATACTCTTTGAATTTCTCCAATTGACAGGTTTTAGAATTGTATTGAGTTAGTTCTTCTTCCAATGCCGTAATTCCTAATTTGTCTCTGTAATTTTTGAGTAATGCGTGGTATTTTATTCGTTTGGTTTCTTTCAAATATTGTCTATTTGTGTAAGAAAAGAAATTCCCTTCATCATCCATCATAGAAAATAGTGCTCTTTTTCCGGGGTCAATAAAAATATGTTTTCCTTCTAATTGTTCTTTTGGAACTTCATCAATATAAGGAAATTCAGGATGTTCCTCTTTCTTTGACTTTTTGGGTTTGTCCTTTTGTTCTAATCTTTTCTGTTTGGCTTGTTCTTTCTGTTTTTGTAGTTTTTCTTCTTTTACTTTATCTTTTTCTTCTTTGGTGAGTCCTTGCAACGCTTTCTTTCCATCTTTCTTTTTCTGTTTCTTGGCTTTCTCTGTTTCTACAGAATTATTATGTAAAAATCGTAAAGATGTCACATATCCATCTGTAATAATAGTATAATCAAAGGAATAGTTCTTTCTTGTCTTTTTCACATCAAAGAATGTATCCCAGATAAATTCTTTATTTTCTTCCAAACAATTGAATAAATCTGCCTTGGTTTTATTTTTCTTTGTTGATTTTGTTACTGTAATCCATTTATCCAACAATGTTTGGTGTTTTTCAGTATCTACAAATAACTCTACCAATGCTTTCGTATCTACTTGGATATGTCGTGGAATCACATTGGTTTGTATAGGAAAAAACTGGAAGGATTTTCTTTTTATCTTTTCTAATTCCAAACACATAAAAATCATATGTTTCAAATACTTGTATGGAGTAACTTGGATGTCGTAATAATAACTTGTCTCGTATTCTGGTGGAACAATTTTAGGACGAATCTCGTGTAACCAAGGATGATATTTATCCACACAAGTTAAAGTATTATTCAATATATCGTTTTTCACGGTTTGGATTTCCTGATAGAACTGTTTTTTGAACTGTTTATTTTCTAATTGTTCTCGGTATTTGTGTGCAAAATAAGAATTTACAAAACGCTTGATATAATCAAAAAAGTGCAACTTGATATTATTTTCAATGGATGTTAGCATTGTAATTTTATAGTAATCCAAAATAGAAGATAAGTTACCACCATCTTCTAAATCAAAGGAATGCAAAGATTGAAACTCTTTCAATAATAGTGCATTATTTCCTTTTGGTTTTTGTCCAGATGATGGTAATAAGATAGATTTCATACACATAGAAATAGTATCTTCGGTAATTTCAGGGATTTCTTGATTATAATGATACTTATGTAACACCCAAATACGCAATAAAAAATAGGTTTTGGTGGTTATTGCATTGGAGCGATAGACCGCATTTTGAAGAATTTTCATTATGTTTTCCATTTCCTCATCTTTTTTAAGGATGGAAGAAATAGGAACTTTCAAACATCGGTATTTGTCAGGTGGTTCTTTTTTGACAACCATTCTATATATTTACTAAAGATGTTGTCTTTAAGTAAATATACGCAATTCTATTTGTATCATTTATAACATTCTACTTTTTCACCTTTCGCATTATACACCCAGATTTCGTATTGGTTCTTGCATAATCTAACATACTATCACGAATTATTTTTAACCCTTTAACGTTTTCAGTATTATTATATAATTTAAATAGTTTATCTTTTATAAAATATTTGATATCAATTATGGTAATAAATGTATATATGACATTATATAAATCGAAAATCGTTTACCGACAAATCCGTCGTTAACCCTTTAACGATTTAACCTGCGGATTTCAAGGTTAATTATTTTTATAAATTGTATAAGTTGTATGAAATACTATACCATATATGGTTTCAAATATTTTATAAAAAGTAAAATATTTGAATTTTGTAAAAACTTGGAAAATGTTAAATGGTTAAAATCGTTAAAGGGTTAATTAAATTTTCATTCAATTTTTCTTTCCTTTTCTGGTATGCCCGTCTTCTATATTCACGCAACTTTTCTGGATTTTCTTCCTTCAATTTCTGTAAATAGTTTGCACCTAATTCCTTGTATTTTTCCTTATTCTTCTCGTAATACCGTTTATGATTTTCACCATTGGTATATTTTTTTAATCGTTCTTCTAATTCCAAGTTTTTCATTTTTAGCGTTTCATTCTCTTGTTTAATAGTATCAAGTTCGTTCATTTGATATTATATACTAAATATTTTTAAATAATTTTGTGTATAGTTATTATGAAGCAACATACAGAAGATTACAAATTATCTGCAGTAAAATATTATTTAAATAATAATGATGACTTACGAAACACCTGTAAAATATTTGATTGTAAGAAAACATCTCTAAATAGGTGGGTTACACAATATAAGAGGCATAAACACATCAATAGAAAAACTCGTAAAAATCATAATTTGAAAATAACACCACCAATGGAAAAATTGGTAAAAGAAACATTACAGAAATATCCAGCAACAACTTTATGGGAATTTTCAAAACTTATCAATGAAAAATATGGCGTTCATTTGACAGATGGTAGTATTGTGAATATTTTACAGCGTAATAAAATAACCAGAAAGCGGTTACGAAACAAATATTATCCAGAAAAGCACGAAGGACAAGAAAAAGAAGACAGATAAAAGTTTTATAAAAAATTAAACAAATTTAGTTGGAAAAATACAATTTGTTTGGATGAATCTTCTATTTATTTGAATATGTCTTCTAACTATGGAAGAAATAAGAGTGGAAAAAGAGTCATACGAAAAACAAATAAATACCCATACAAACGGTATAACTTATTATGTGCTATTTGTGCAGATAAAGTAGTTGGATGGAAATTGTATAAGGACTTGAAAGGTGGTGTAAAAACGGATAATATTATAGATTTCTATAATGAGTTCATTAAAGATAAATATTCTAACTATGTAGTAATTATGGATAATGCGGTTATACACAAATCAAAGCGTATTAAAGAATTGATAGAAGCAACTGGAAATGATTTGCTTTATAGTTTGCCGTATCACCCTGAAACAAACTCAATCGAAGAATTCTTCAGCCAATTGAAACATTATATCAAACAAGAAAGTCCTGATGAATATGATGAAATTGTTAGGGTGATTGATGATACAATAAAGAATAAAATTAAGAAGTCCCACCTACAAAATTACCTGAAACATAGTTATAGAATTTATAACTCATAACCCCGTTTTGTCCCATTTTTCTTTTCGGTCGGTTTAACCTACAATCTCAGTATAATCATACAAATCGAGACCGTATTTTTCACATAAACGCAATAGTCGCCCAGGATGAAATACGTATTGTGCGAGATTCTCCGCAAATGGACGCATCTGTTCTTTCATTGCCGAGTAATCATACGCAAGACAGAGATGAATGGCGTTGGGGTTTTTGAACATAGGACCCCATTCAACCTTATCTAAATGTCGTTCTAATATATGTATTGCGTTTGGATTCTCCGGTAAACTGTTCCAGTTTACCTTGTCTAAATTGCGTTCTAATATATGTATTGCGTTCGGATTTTTAGAAAACCAATACCAATCCACCTTATGTAAGTTTTGTTCTAGTAAATGTATTGCGTTTGGATTTTTAGAAAGCCAAGTCCAATAAACTTTCTCCATATTCTGTTCTAGCAAATGTATTGCGTTTGGATTTCTAGAGAGCCAAACCCAATAAACTTTATGTAAATTGCGTTCTAGCAAATGTATCGCGCTTGGATTTTTAGAGAACCAATACCAATCCACCTTATGTAAATTGCGTTCTAGCAAATGTATTGCGCCCGGGTTTCCGGATAACCTATTCCAATCTACTTTATGTAAATTGCGTTCTAATATGTCTATAGCACCCGGGTTTCCGGATAACCAACTCCAATAGACTTTATCTAAATTGTTTTTTAGTAAATAATTTGCGCTGGGATTTATAGAAATCCACCACCAATCGACCTTATCTAAGTTCCGTTCCAATATATGCATTGCGTTAGGATTTTCAGATAAATTACACCAATGTATAGGTATATTGTTTTTTTCTTTCATAATAGGGCAGTTCATGGTAACTAATCTTTTCATAGGTGCGTTAATTCTACGTTTATTTACCATAGCAAACAACTTGTAAAACAATAAATGGTTTAATTGTAAGTGATATATAGTAGGAATACTATATACCCATATGTGAAATCAATTTTACGCAACCGGTTGACGTCCTTTTACAAATGATTGATATAGGGAAATGGACGAACGGGAAACCCAGGGGGTTTATTGACCCCCGTAATTGTATCTATATGAAACCGCGTCTTGTCCAGAGAACATAGATATTTATATGCTTTATAGATAATTGCTGAATCTTTAAACATTTGTTCAATCTGTTTATTAATTTTAAAGAAATATGCCAGATCTGGTTCGGTTGAATCTATTCGATAAAATAAAGGATATTCGTCGCCTACCAGTTCCACCACGGCAGGATGACGATTTACAATAAACGGACAATTGCGAACACAGCACTCAATTATAGTATTAATAGTAGAAACGTCTTCTAAGTGTAAAAATACTATATTTTTAGAAAGTAAATCGTTGTACTCTTCGCCCTCCAAGTTATTCATTTTCTTAACACCGTCTACCAAATTCTCAAAGAAACTATAGAACCATTTATTCCAATTATTGCTTTTGGTGTATATGGTTGATTGTAATCCGGTTAATATGTTATTTTTAACGCTTGCTGTAGGATAATATCTTTGATTATTTACATTTAATAACACTGTTTTTGTCAAAGAAACTGCGGGTTTCTTTTTTATTCCAACCGTTTCCCGCCATCTGTCAACCATTTTGTTAGAAACCAGTTTGATAGATGAGGGTAATTGTAATTGATAAAATGTAAACGTATTTATTAACTCCCCTTTAGGTTGTATAATTCGTTTTTCGCCGTTTTCTAAAAATGCGGAATAACGAAAAGGAACAATACCGTTAATTTCAGCGGGTTGAATTAAAGAAGTTATTGGCAAATTTTCCCACCCAATCTTAGATAATTCAAACCGTAATTGTAATTCAAGGGTCTTTGAAAACACATATATACATTCACAAAATGGCAATGACTCCACGAATTCGGGTATTTGTAGCAAATTGGCGGTGTTGATAACGGTATTAATCGAATGGTGAATAAATCCACGCCACTTTTTACGATAGGGTATAATACCTATCGCTTTTAGTACCTTTCGTTCTTGTTGAAATGTTCGTTCAATATACATATCTAACAAGGGCGCAACGATATCATCTGTATGGTACTTCTTTAGTTCATTATATAAATAATTCCAGCCAGAAGAACGTTCACCATTCTTATTTTCTTGGTTAAAATAGTGGATATTAAAACGCGGTGTATTATTTTCGCTGTTAGAAAAAGCATCTTCGTACAAATATAGCTTTTTTACCTTGTCGAGATTTTTTGTTTTCGGGGTAAAAAACCCTATTTTTCGATTGGAAGTTGCCACCGGAGGGTTGTCTTTTATCGACGAAAGAATTTTGTCGCCCCCGCCCAGTTCTTTATTCGCAACCGGTACGTGATTACTTAATACTATCGGTAAACGCCCCCCACGAACCAGGTTTTTTTTGATAACTGCCCCCCACCCATTTATATAGTTATATTTAACACCCCCGTTATTCGAAAGAAACATTTCTTTTATCAATTCATCGCAAAAATCAGAATGAAGGTCACCACCTGTCAAATAATAGCTTACTATGGAAACGACGCACTTTTGTTGTTCGGTGTCTTCTGCTTTTCTAAAATCCGCACCCCCGCAATAGTTGTTTAATTTTATTTTCAACTTAGCAAACAATACTATTTCTTTTAAGGCACCATCATCTTTTTTATTTAAATCTACCGAATAATTGAATTCGCCGTCTTTTTGAAAAAGCGTAAGATGCTGTATATTCGATGGGGGAAGTACGTCGCGTTTATCCCGTTTATTTACAATAATGTCCAATAATTGTGGTATTGACCTCGCCAGTTCAATATGGAATTCTTGGCACACATTTAATAGATACTTTTTTAACTGTTTTGTAAAATCTCTGTGTTTCAATAAATACAGCATTTTATTACTGAGTAATTTATTCACCATTGTGGAAGTGTTTCTTAAAATAATATCTAAATCGCACGATAAAAAGGAGGGATAATTAATATCTATCAATAAATTACGTATATTTTTACAATTATATAACGGTAAAAACGGAATATTATTA
>Ga0315899_10003899_pt1 | contig 16188 bp, 10 predicted proteins | sample LakEriMetagenome_2_FD_203518 | JGI IMG/M metagenome (GOLD analysis project Ga0315899, IMG submission 203518) | Freshwater fungal communities from buoy surface, Lake Erie, Ohio, United States - Buoy 4 MA112 | ecosystem: Environmental > Aquatic > Freshwater > Lake | place: USA: Lake Erie, Ohio... | reverse complement strand
GATGTTTGTCGACTTTGACAAAGACCTACCGCGTGACTTCCGCCTCGGTGTCTTTTCCGATTTGAAGTTTTGGAATCCAGAGAATACGCCTTGGGAGAAATGGCCGATTGAACGCCGCCCCATGGTCACCGTCAAGAAACCCAGTTTCACGCGTCAGGCATGGACCCACGTTGCATTTTCAATCTCGGGCGTAAATTCTACCGACACGTCCAATGCGAAAGCGACTCTCTTTATCGATGGCAAATCCCAAGGAAGCATCGAAAGCCCCATGAAATTCACATGGGATAACAGCAAAACCGCCATCATGATCGGTATCGAGTACATCGGCGACTTCGACGAATTGATGATCTTCGACCGCGCGCTCAACGAAGCGGACGTGCGAACCATTACCAATCATTTCCGTCCCACGAACCCCGCGAAGCCATAGGGCTGACCGATGTTCTGTAACGCGGATGATGCAACCGCGTGCTCTTGATTATTTAAGCCGTACAACTCGATCAGCTACGATTTGCTTGGCTGCGAGGTTAGGGATGTAGCCCTTAACGCCGTAGACAGTGACGGGTTGTTGCAGGTATCGCCGTAGATTAAGGCCTGTGGTCCCACGGACATAGGCAAGGACATTGCCCGCATCATCGGTCAACGCAAACTCTGGTTGCCCCTGGACTGTCGTATGGACTCCAACCAGCCAGCCAGAAATCTCGGACGCAGATTCAGCTGCACGCAGAGGAACTGCTTCGGTGTAGGGGGCAGTAGGAGCAACAATGTTCCCATTTGTACTGGACAAGGAAAGATCACTTGGAAAAGCCGCATTTGGTGCCGCTGCATTCGCAGACGCAGCACCAACACCGTTGAGTGCAATAGTACGCTGGCGAATCGATTCAAATCGTTCGATACGCTCGAGCAGCAGTCGCGCCTCACCTCGGACCAACGGTGTTGCACCTTGTTCCACCCACGTGCTAGCCGCGTTTCTCAAGGGGGCGAGGTTCCACTCCGCGGTAGGTTTGCTCACCATTGCAGAAAGCTGGACCAGCGCGTCTTGGACCTGGGGAGTTTGAAACCGATCGGGTTGATCGTAAGCCACGTCCGACATCGTCGGGTTCGATTGATTGCGATAATCAGCCACAGCAACTCCCGCACCCGGAGCTACCGCACCCGACACCGTCTGGATATCGTTTCCTGCTCCACCGAAAAGTGGCTCTTTGGAATTGATTAGATCGCTGAATAAACCACCCGTCGATCCGATGCCATTGGTGGAACCACCAGCATAGTATTCTCCACCCATTGATCGGCGAGGTGGTCGTGGAAGACGGTCTATTCGGCTCGAACCAAATGGAGTCGTCCCATAATTGGTCGCCCCATATCCTGCGTAAGCTCCACTGTTGCGATCAGGATAGGGAGCAGGTCGGGCATCTCCACGACCGCTACGTCCACTCATATTTCTCGCGTGACCGGCATTGGGACTGACATCGACAACACTCAGTCCTAAAAGTCCCAACACGTTATCCATGGGACCAGTTTCCGAGTTCACTACATTCTGCCCGCCAGCTTTCGATTGCTGCATCGCCCGCCAATGCTTTTCGTCAAGCGAATGTGGATCAACAGCTTTCTTGGTCGAGCCACTAGCTTTTTGGACAGAACTTGAACCGCTCCTCACCAGCGATTGAGGGGACCCATTCGCACCCTTGGCGCTACCTCGTTTCGCTGTTGATACACCTGTACGCGAACCGGACTTGTTTCGGTCTCCGAGATAGATTCCCGATTGTTGCATCTCGTTTTCGATCTGTTGCTGCTCGCGCCGAATCTCGCGATCCACTTTCTCGAGTTGCTCAGATTCATCCGACCAAACCAACTCGCCTGATGCCGAGCCAGATGCGTTATCGCTACTCCCTTGAGGCGGTGCCTGATATCCGGCTTGCTTCACCGATCGATCTATCTGGTTCTCGCTGCTCTTTGGCGCTGGACCAACCCCATTTTCAGAAGCGATTCGGCTGGATTCTGCTGGTACGGTTTCCACGCTCAGCGAGCTGCTCCGCACCCATCGAAATTCTCCCTGGGGTGGAGCGATCTTGAACCAAAGCTTCTTCTCGTCTTCCTGCCCGCGATACGCTTCTCCCAAGATCGAAACGGATTGACCTTTTACCAACTCGGTCTGGTAAAGCAGTTGCTCGTTTTTAGTCGTGCTACTGCCAACCCATGCCGCCACCTTTTCAACCGACACCTCGGCGGCGCGGGCACCGGGGAGCAAGTATACGCAGTCGGCAGGAATCCAATTATGGCTCCCTTCAGGAGGACGTACTCCGGACCAACCATCTGCTGTCTCGATGTAGACTTCGAGCGACTGCCCTTTGTTGAGCACAACGGTTGAGTAGTACTGTTCACCCGGTCCGCATCGTACCGTCGCTCGTGGACTGTGCACGAATCGCACCATCGCCTTTTCGTAAGTCTTGGCTTCGGAAGTTTTGACTTCGGGGGTTTTGGCTTCGGGAGCTACTGATTTTTGAGTTTTGTTTGGGGTAGGCTTTTTAATATCCCCTTTGTCGCCTGCCATAGCAGGTATAGATGATGTAGCAACGAACGCCATGAGAAACCGCAACGCTTTCAAGGAAACGTACAACGCAACCCTGGCTCGCATTTCGTCTAAACGGCTTGCATTCAGCTTTGTACTCATGGTTGAAAATCCTTTTCCTGAGTCCTCGTTTTAGCGATGGTTCGATCGCGCTGAATCCGCTGCTAGAAGCACTTGATTGATTTGCTCCGCGACACGGTTGTCAGACTCTTTATTCTTTAATTGACGCAGTTTCTGCAATGCTTCCTCGTCCGCAGTGGCCCCAAGCAGGCTCACAGCGCGAAGGCGTACTTCGCGGTCTGAAGATTCTGCCATCCATACGAGCCATGGGACCGGATTCAATCCTGCCACACGCACCAGTGTATCCATCGCTTGCAATCGTTCAGCAACGGAACCACGAGCCAATTCCAAACCCAGTTCCAAATGCTCGGGCTGTACGCCTCGACGTTGCAATTCCTGGGCAGCTTGAGTGACCATGCGGTCCTGCCGGCTCTCAAGCAGTCGCAGCAATTTGTCTTGAGGCAGTTTCCGAATCCCTCGCAGCGTAGGCTCGTCGGAATCTTCATCGCTCGACACAGGATTCGGAGCGATCTCTACAACCGATTTCGATGCAGCCATTCTTGTATCCACCGAATCGTCATCGTCCGATGCGAGATCGATCAAGGATGCGGTTGTGCCTTTTGGTGATTCGAAAGCGAGACCGACCTTCGCAGGCTCCAATCGCGGTGAGCTAGATTTTTGTGAGGCTACCAATTGCATGGGCTCGGGGCCTCGTGAGTCGCTTAGTCGACGCGACGAACCTCCATCCTCACGCCGCGGACGACTGGTTGCTTGTGTCGATGCACTCACAATCTCCGCGCCCGAGGTTTCTTTTAAATCGCTTTCGCCGAGCGTCATTGTCCTAGGAAGGGACGGAACAGGTGGATTATTATCGGCCGTTTGTCGCAAACGGTTTCCCATCGACGCCGCCCCGGGACCAACCGCCCCAACCCCAGGTGCAACTGGCGAAGACATCGATGGCGATGGAACCGAAGACGCTGAAACCACCGGTGGGTAATCATCATCTGATAAACGAATCTTTGTCGGTGCGGATCTTCCCGACGACGATATCGGTAACGGGTCTGCCATCGACGAAGCCGCGATCCATTGGTTCAAGCTTTGGCGAACGGGAGCATCTCCACGTACCTCTTCCCCAAATCCAGCCAACAATCTCGATGCGAGGACTCCTCGCATCATAACCAACTCGCGGTCATCGGCGGAAAGCGTCTGCAAAAGCTGACTCAGCGCAATCCGCTGCGCATTCGCAGACGGATTTGCCGGGAGTCGATCGACGCGATCCTTCAGGATTTGAAAGGCGACCGCCCGACGAGTCGTATCGGATTGCCCCAATTGACCGACGAGGATTCGATTTGAATCATGAGCTGTTTCGCTTAGAGCTACGATAGCCTCGAGGGTTTCCTCGTTGGTATCTGGAAGTTGTAGCAGTCGATTCCACTCCCAACATAGGACTTGTTTCGACAGTGCATCCCAATTGAACGCAACCGCACCACTGACACCGATCAGACTCGCAATAAATAGGAAACCGCTCCACCTTGCCCGCTTTGGGTTCAGCGCTTTGGAACTGGTAGCTTGCTCCGTCACATTCGACGCACCGCTAACCTCGACTTTGGACGTTCGATGACGACCAGATTTCCGGGCATGAGCAGGCTCTGACGCGATCGGTGCGGTCGGGGCAGGCCCCAACAACCAATCGACATCAATCTGCACTTTTTTGCGATGTGATCTTCGAAATGAGATCATGGCCATCCTGGTCTAAAAACACCTCACCCGAATCCTTCGGGCCTTGTTCCATGCAGAGCGTATAGAGTTCTCAGGGAGAGGAATCAAGTGGAAGTCTGAGAAGCTGTCAAACTGGATAAGATAGGCCTCTTGGCACCATGTTGATTCTCGCAAATGCTCGCATAGAAAGCAAAAATAGCGAGCAACCATAGACAGCAAATCAGCCCTCTGGCATCCAACTAGACAGCGGGATTATCCCCGAGTTTCTTTAGTTTGCGGTCTAGAGTGGAGCGCTCAATCCCGAGGATCGCTGCCGCTCGATTTTTCTGCCCCCCCGTGTGCTTCAACGTTGCTTGGATGTGCTCGCTCTCAATTTCTTCAAGAGTGCGTTCTCGATATTCATGAGTCGCTTCCGAATGCTCAACATGGCTCGCACCTGGAACTTGGAGGTAGGACAATGCTAGATCCTCGGGTTCAGCGAGTTCCCCCGGTGCGAGGACAAATGCTCGCTCGATGCAGTTTTTCAATTCACGAACATTTCCTGGCCAGTGATATTCGAGCATCGCTTTTTGGGCCCTCGAACTGAAACCTCGCGGCCCATGCCCCGATTGATTTCGGAACTGCTTGAGAAAAAACTCCGCGAGGGGCAGGATGTCATCCACTCGTTGCCGAAGCGACGGTACGCGCAACTCGATCACACGCAAACGAAAGTAGAGATCCGATCGAAAGTCACCGTCCTTGACGGCTTGTTCGAGATCCCGATTGGTGGCTGCAATAACACGTACATCGACTCGAACTGGTTTACCTCCTCCTACGCGTTCAAACGCTTGTCCCTCGAGCACCCGTAAGAATTTCGCTTGGATCTCCAAACTCATTTCTCCAAGTTCATCGAGCATCAATGTACCTTCGTTCGCCAACTCGAATTTACCTAGCTTGCGATCGGTAGCACCGGTGAACGCCCCTTTCTCGTGCCCGAAGAGTTCGCTTTCGAGGAGTGTTGGGGTCAATGCAGCGCAGTTGATAGCAATGAATGGGCCAGAAGCGCGCGGACTGCGATCATGAATAGCGCGGGCTACGAGTTCTTTTCCCGCCCCGCTCTCTCCGCGAATCAAGATAGTGGCTTGGGTTGGTGCCACGCGAGCAACTTGCTCCCGCAAACGCTTCATGCTTTCAGAATTTCCGACCCAATCACCGTGCCCGATCCTTTTTTCCAATTCATCCAACCGCCCCTCGGCCGAGGTCAACTTGGTTTCTAGCGTCTGTTGCTTGAGAAGGTTCTTCAGCGAAACGGCCAGCACATCCGCAATCGCAAGCGAAACCTCGAGATCATCTGGTGTCAGATCCGGCTCACCGCGACGGGAATAAAGATGGAGCAATCCAAAAAGGGAGCCATCGATCCGCAAGGGTGCGACGATGACACTGGATGTGTTCAGAACATGGCTCGACGCATTCCCGTCTTGCCCCAATAGCTCTTCATCGGTGGCGATGTTGCGCGCGAGCAATGCTGACGGGTCGCGCTTGAGAGTGCCTAGGATTGTCTCGGACACCGGATGGTAAGCCCGTCCGCTATTCTCATGCGCAGCGAGCACCACCAATGCCGGATCGGCGTTTGGTTGCTCCGAGGTTGCAGCGCTGTGCTTCTTGGACTTTTTCGTAGTCGCAACGGAGTCGCTATCTCCAGACCCCAATCGCAATACTCCGCCGGCACTACAGCCAACGGTTTGCAATAAGCGTCGAAGCGCCAGATCGCAGGCCTCGGAAATGGAGGTTTGTTGTGCGAGTTCGAATGCCAACTGCAATAATTCAACCGCTACCGGCGGTTGTGCTCCCTGCGTTTCTCCCCTTGGGGCCGTTGTAGGTTTGTTAGCGTTTTCAGAAAGTTCGCCACCAGCGTTCGCGCGAGGCTTAGCATCGGGCGACTTTCCAATGGTTGCACCTTGGGCAATTTCATCATCGAATACGCGAGACTCCAGCAACGCCGCCTTCGACTGTCGATGGGTAATGGCGGGGGCGATATCGGATTGCGTCTGAGCTGGATTTCCAGCGCTTCCTGGTTCGCCGTCGGGGGGTGGTGGGACAAAATCCTCTAGGGAATGGACGAAAGTCATGCGGCAGGAAGCGACGGCGATTTGGTTGCCGGGAGCCAAGATTCTCGGGCCATCGATCTTCTCACCGTCCACGGTTGTCCCGTTTCGGGAGCCTAAATCCCGTACAAACCAATCCTGATTTTGGAAAAAAACCTCCGCGTGACGACGGCTTGCCCGCTCGTCCGCCACCGGGATTTCATTGGAAGAAGCCCTTCCAATCACCAGGGAACGGCCATTTTCCAGACGAAACACGTCCGTCCACCGATTTCCTTGGCGAATAATGAGGTAAGCGGACCGTCTGTTTGGTTGCATCGCGGGACGAGTGAAATAAACTGGAGGAGGAATGGTGGGGTTTTTCCCCCTTCCATCGTAGCACAAACTTCTCTCAAACTAATGGAGTAACGCACATGCGATTTCAAGCTTTAGCCATACCGAGTTCTCGGTGGACCCGGATGCTGGTCTTTGTTTGCGTTGCATGCGCCGTGCATCTCCAAACAGCCCAAGCCCAATTCTTTCCCGGTCGAGGCGGATTCGGCGGGGTCGTCGGTGGGGTGCGAATCGATACTGACGGCGTCCTCCGCACGGCGACCCAGGAAGAACAGAATGAGCTTCTCGAGCAGATGCGAGTTCAGATGGTTGGGGCCCAAGGTGATTTGGCCAAACCAACCGATCTTCGAATGATCTCTTTGAAGAAGATCCAAGAGATGGTGCTCGAGTCCGTCCGGTCCAACACCCAACTGCCGGAAGAAGTTCTCTACCTCGGCGGTTTGACTCGAGTTCAGTACGTCTTTGTGTATCCAGAGCGCCAAGACATTGTGATCGGCGGACCAGCCGAACCATGGCAAGTCGGACCGTCTGGAGCTGTCGTTGGCAAGGTATCCGGGAAGCCGATTGTCTATCTCGACGACTTGCTGACCGCGTTCCGTTATGTATCGAGTGCCCGCCAAACACCAGTATCGGTTTCCATCGAACCGACCGAACAAGGCGTCCGTCGCTTGAACCAACTCATCAGCAATATCGGTTCGAACGCGAACCCACAGCAATTGGTCCCCTTGCTCGCGGAAGCTTTTGGCCCACAGCAAATCAAGCTGACCGGCATTCCTTCGGACAGCCACATGGCTCGCGTCATTCTGGCTGCCGACTACCGCATGAAACTCTACGGCATGAACTTGGCTCAAGCACCGGTGAAGGGTCTACCTAGCTACCTGGAGATGATCCAAAGCCGATCCAACGCATCGACCCAACTCCAAAACCGATGGTGGATGGCATGCGACTACGAGTCGATTGCACACAGCCGCGATCGCCTTGCCTGGAAGGTCAGCGGACCAGGCATCAAGACACTTACCGAGCAAGAAGCCTATGACCAGAATGGTACCGCAAAGCAACTGGGCAAAGTCGACGCGGTTGCTAAGAAATGGGCAGACCTCTTCACCAAGAAGATCGATGAACTCGCCAAGGTCGACACAGTGTTCGGTGACTTGAGAAACGTGATGGACCTTTGTGTGATCGCAGCCGTTATCGAAGGCCAAAATCTGCAATCCCAATCCGGATGCGATTTGTCAGGGATCCTCGGCGATCGCGCGACAGTGGAAACCACCAAGTTCGCAATTCCGACCTCGCTCGATCCACAAGTCAGTTTCTTGCAAACCGTTCAAGGACTCTTGGTCTCCGCAAGCGGTGGAGTGATGATCGAATCATGGCACGTCGCTACCACAACGACCGAAAACGATACAGTAGCCGCAGCGCGAAGCAAAGCCGCTCAATGGAACAACAGCGATAGCTGGTTCCAGTAATCGCGATCGGATCGCCCGTGGTTGCCTCGCAACCGCAGGACATCCAGAACCTCATGAAAAGCACCGCATCACGCGGTGCTTTTTTTATGGCCTTAACTATCTTTAGCGGTCAGCTTTGGTAAGTGAATCGCCGTCGTTGGTTCGCGTCAAAATGCGATCGGTCAAATACGGAAAGAACCTAGCCAACCAGACCAACGCTTTCCCACCGACGCTGAGAATCATATCGCGCTTGCTCCTCACCAAGGCCCGGATTGCCAATTGAGCGACACGCTTCGGGGACATGCTTCCCAGAGAACGGCTCTTGGTATCAGGGCTGGTATCCATCAATGCATCGAAGAACTCGCTCCTCGTGGTGCTTGGACTGACCATGAGCACCTCGACGCGGAGCGGTGCCAGTTCCACTCGAATCGATTCCGACCAACCCCGCATCGCAAATTTGGCAGCGCAGTATTCGCTCTTGTCAGGGACAGCCCGATGCCCGAGCACGGACCCGATATTGAGCACCGCTGGTCGAATCCCCTTGAGCAAAAGAGGCAAACAAATCCGTGTCAACTCAACAGGGGCGAAAAAGTCGATTTCCATAACTCGCCGCAATCGATCTGCTGATGCTTCGGCAAATGGCCCTATGGCTCCTGCGCCCGCGTTGTTAACAAGCGTGTCGATGCCACCCCATTCACGATCGCACCAAGCCACTATCGCCGCGCGGTGCGAAGGATCGGTCAAATCGCCAGGCAGTGCGCGAATGAAGGTCGCTCCATCGGGTACTCCGTTGATTGATTCGGCGATCAACTGATCCAACTTCTCTTCGCGCCGAGCGGTCACCAGCACCTTGGCACCAGCACGAACCAGTTGAAGAGCGAGTTGGTACCCAATGCCGCTCGATGCACCGGTCACGACAACTCGCATGCCTTTGAGGTTTCGTTTCGCCAAAATAGACTCGCAACCCTAAGAAGTCTTATCGGCCTCATGGACCATCGAGCCCAGATCACCCATACTCGAATCACCCGTGTTGGACGCGCCGTAAGAGTGGAACGCAGAATCCTCAAGGGGCAGATACGTAGCGGCATCGGGCAGTCCGCGTTTAGCAGGTTCCGGTAACTTGCCTGACAACACCCGCATCTCGATCCCTTGCCCAGCCAACTTGCCAGCCGCACCGATAGGCATGCGGCAATGAACTACCGCATGATCATCGTTGTATTGCTTGGAGAGAACCTCGGCATGCGAAGCCAACCATGAGATGGTTTTTCCATCTTGGATAGGTAACTTCAGCTCCAACTCGACAAAACCGGCGGTAAGTGCATCGCTAACACCCATAGCCAGAGCGCCAAGACCTTCTCCCGAACGGGCCGAAATGGCGATCGCGTTCGGGTAACGTTCTCGGACCAACTGAATGCGTTCGCTCGCTCCCTCGCAGTCCGATTTATTGAGGATCAAAAGCGTATCCTTCTCATCGATCCCTAGGTCCTTGAGCACTTTGTACACCGACGAAATCTGATGCAGCACTGATGGGTTGCTCGCATCGGCGACATGCAGAAGCAAATCCGCTTGGCGAGCTTCTTCGAGCGTTGCTCGGAAACTCGCGATCAAATGGTGCGGCAAATCGCGGATGAAACCGACGGTGTCGCTTAGCAGAATCGGGCCCCATCCAGGCAACCTCCAACGGCGAGTGCGTGTGTCCAACGTCGCAAAGAGCTTGTCAGCCGCCTCGACATCGGCACCGGTCAACGTATTCATCAACGTGCTTTTTCCGGCATTGGTGTATCCTACGATGGAAACACAGAATGTGTCGTGACGAGACGCGACCTCGCGCGATTTACGTCGCTCCACTTTGACCAGATCCGATCGCAAATCATGGATTCTTTTCTCTGCCAACCGTCGGTCGACTTCCAATTGCTTTTCCCCAGGACCTCGCATGCCTACACCCATCGTTTGACGAGAAAGGTGGGTCCACATGCGTTTCAAGCGGGGTAGCGAATACTCCAACTGCGCCAGTTCGACCGCCAACCGAGCCTCATGTGTTCGCGCATTCGTCGCGAAGATATCGAGGATCAATTCCGAGCGGTCGATCACCTTGACGGAAAGCGCTTTTTCCAAATTCCGAGTCTGTGCGGGCGTTAAATCGTTATCGAACGCAACCACGTCGGCCCCGGCCATCTCAAGCAATCGCTCCAATTCGGCGACCTTCCCTTTCCCCAAATAGGTCGATTGGTCCGGTTGCTCCCGCTTTTGATAAACGGTACCAACCACCTCGATCCCAGCCGTTTGTGCCAATCCGCGCAGTTCATCAAACGGATCCTCCGTCGTGAAATCATTTGGCAGAATCAAACGAGCGAGTACACATTTTTCACTGGCCAGGCTTTGGGATCGATCGTGCGTTTGCACTGGGATTGGTTGCTCCTAATTTGAGGGATGTGCCGTATTTTGGTAGCCTGGGGTTCATCCAGGTTAAACCATCTGAATTATAGCTCGAAGGTTTTTCCTAGGTGGCCCGCATCGACCAGTACCACGGTAGTTTCAGGCTGGAATCAAGAAACCAAAGGGAAGTGACGTCGGTCAAATCGCTCTTTTTATATGGACACGTGGGGCCCGCTTCGGTTCATCCCCTCCCATTTACTCTACCGCGTTTTTGACGGGAAATTACTCTTCCTAGCCTGAGACACTAAAACCAACCAGCACAAAACCGCGAACCGATCCCCAGAAACCAGAACCATTCGGTCCGCCTTGCGTAACTCTTCCAGATGGGGTCCAATTTCGTACCTGCCTTGAGCTTTTTAGCTGCCCGAAAATGGCACCTCCCAATATTCCACCATTTCACCCGCGATATCGCAGGATTTATCCCGATGAACCTTCGAAAGTTCCTTGTTTTGTCCCTTGTAGTTTCCACATCCCTTTGGCTTGGCTGCGATGTGAAAAAGCCAGTCAAGGCTCCCAATGGTGGCACGGCCGCACACGACCACGACCACGACCACGACCACGACCACGACCACGACCATGACCATGATCATAAAGAAGAAAAACATGATCATCCCGAGCATGGTCCCCACGGTGGACATGTCGCTCATTTCGACACTAGCCCAACCACGCACTTTGAGTGGGCCCACGATGATGACGCGCACACAATCACGGTTTACTTCGAGGAATTGGTGAGTGCCGGCGCAAAGGTAGAATCGGTCGACGTGTTGGTAACCTCCGGTGGAACGGAGAAAAGTTTCAAACTAGCCCCCCTCGAATCGGCGAAAATTGCTGGTTCAATCTTCGAAGCAAAAGACCAAGAACTCCTTACTCTGGTGGGCGCCAGCGGCGATGATCCAAAGGGTGTGCAAGCCAAACTCGTCGTCACGATTGATGGGAAAAAGGAATCGGTTCTCCTCAAAGACGACCATCACCACCACTAAAACCAGATCTGAATACCATAGGCCTCCTCGGCGTTAGCCGCGGTTTTCGGGGTTTTCGGATAGGCTCTCAATAATACTCGTTACTCGAAGTGAGTCTCTGACCGGGACCCACGCACTCCATTACTAGCTACGCAATCACTAGCTACGCCATTGTCGTCCAGCGTTAACAACTCGCCTCACGGCGAGTTCTCACCCACCGTTGTCGAGTTACCGCTCGAATGCACACCTGACCGCGCATTCGAGCGTCTTTCCCATTTGCCGTACTGCATTTGGCTCGATAGCGCATTGAGACCCGATCCGCAGAGCCGATACAGCTTCCTCGCCGCTGATCCGGTTGAAGTTGTTCGTATCGAGCGTCCAACCGCGGATCCGCTTGCAAAAGCAGAGCGTTGGTTGGAGAGGTATGCAACTGCCAACATCGATGGCCTTCCGCCATTCCAAGGTGGAGTCGCGGGCTACATGGCATACGAATTTGGTACGTGTTTCGAACGAATCTCGCCCGCAAGCCACGACGAATTCGGCTTGCCACTTGCAGTCTTGGGACTGTACGACGTCGTGCTGGCTTGGGATCACAAAACCGAGCAATGTTGGTTGATTTCCCAAGGCTTCCTCGACCATGGGTTCCCCCAAAACGGCTCGCACGAAGCCGCACACGCCCGCTCAAGGACACTTCGCGCCAAACAACGAGCCGACCGATTTCTGAAACTTCTCAACGACCAGCCTCCCTCCAAAGAACGCCCCAAACTCGGCGCGAATTTCCATGCCATGGCCCACGGCCTAACAGCTCCTCAATTTGAAACGCGACTCGGTGGCGGATGGCTTGGGAATTTCGATAGCCACGGTTATCGCGACGCAGTGCGGAAAGCCATTGAGTACATTCACGCCGGGGATATCTTCCAAGTCAACCTGTCTCAGCGTTTACTCTGCCCGGCCCGCTGCGACTCTCAATCGCTATATCGACAACTCCGATGTGTCAACGCAGCTCCCTTTGCATCATTCTTCGATATGGGAGTCGCTCAAATCATCAGCGCATCGCCTGAACGATTCCTCCGAGTCCAAGAAGGCTGGGTCGAGACGCGTCCCATCAAGGGTACTCGCCGTCGCACTGGAGACCCTACTCGAGATCGCGAATTGGCAATTGAATTGCAGTCCTCGCCCAAAGATCGCTCAGAAAACATCATGATTGTCGACTTGCTGCGAAACGATCTTTCACGGATCGCCGATATCGATTCGCTAAGCGTTGATCAACTATGCTCGATCGAGACCTTTCCATTTGTGCTCCATATGGTCAGTTCGATCCGTGCCAAACTCCGATCGAATGCCAGCTTCGGCGATCTCATCAGCGCCGTGTTTCCGGGCGGAAGTATCACAGGTGCACCCAAAGTTCGCGCAATGGAGATCGTCGCGGAATTGGAACCAACGGTCCGAGGACCATACTGCGGCTCACTCGGTTACGCGAGTACTAACGGCCACATGGATTGGAATATCCTGATTCGCACACTCACTGCCTCCAGGGGATGGTGGCAGTTCCAAGTGGGAGGTGGGATCGTCGCCGACAGCATTCCGGAACTGGAAGAAGAAGAAACGTGGACCAAAGCCGCTGGGATCGTCGCGGCGATTCAAGCTTCGTTAGCGTCTGCGTAGTCTTAGCGTCTGCGTAGTCATCGTCCATGCCATCGACGATCTGTCCGTCGATTCTCGCATCGCTGTACTGGAATCGAATTGGAACCGGGATTTATCCAAATCCAAGGAATTGCTTGGCGATCGCCATCCAAATCGGAATCGATAGCAACCCGACCACGGAAGTACCAACGACGACAATCCAAGCTGTTTCAACGTCTTGGTTGTAGAGCCGGGTCATCACGATAGGGAAAGTGCCCGCTGGCATCGACGCTTGCAACAAAAGGACTTGCTTCAATTCGTCATTATCAGTCGTCCATTTGGCCAAGGCCAGTAAGAACAGTGGTAACAGCATCAATCGCAAGAGCAATGCGAACACCAGCGGTCTCCAAGCGGTCGCGATCTGAAAACGACTCGCATAGTCATAAATAATCGCTCCCCCAAGGACCAAAGCCATCGGAACCGAGCAGCGTCCCAACTGCTGGCACATGTACATAAACGGTCCAGGAACCCACGCATCCCATCCTGTCTGTCGCAATGCTACCGCCAGTCCAACCGACATCAGCGGGGGACTAAACACAATACGCTTCCAAGAGTTCTTAATTCCTGAACCTGAAATGATGTACAGCCCAACACTCCATAACGCCAAATCAACGCCGACGTTATGAATCATCAATGGAACCACGCACGCGGGGAAAAAGACATCCGCGAGAGGAAGCGGCAAATAGCCATAATTATTGATACCATTGCAGAGAGAAAACGTCCGCTTCTGCGAATCGCTCTTCAGTCCAAACCATGGACCGGCGAGCCCCACGACGAACCGAGCAAAGATCAAACTAGCTGCTGTACCAAAGAATCCGTAAAGAACCGGCAACCATGCATCCAAGTGCATCGAAAGTCGGTTATCCGACATAATCCTAGAAAAAAACAGAGAAGGCATAAGTACGTTGGACGTAAACCCCGCCAACGATTTATCCACTTCGCTCGTAAACCATTTCCAGTGACGAGCCAATCCGCCCATCGACATCACCAGAAAGACTCCGGTGACCGCCGTCGCAACACTCAGAAAGGAATCGAGCATCGAACACTACTTTGATAAAGCGAAGACGCTACCACCTAACAATCGATTGAGCATCGAACGCTCATCTCGCACGACAACCACGTGATCGCCGGGTCGCAATGAGTAATTCATTCCTTCCATGACTTGCTTGCCAGAATCATCAAAGTCTACATCCAACCGAACCGGAGCGCCCGTACCATTAGGACGCAAGATTTTAACCTGGATACGTCCTATCTTACTGTAGAGCTTCGCATCACGGACGAGATCCGCAACGAACATGGGCTGCCCAGGATTTAGCGGCACCTTTTCAAAATGCCGCTTGCCATCGATCACCTCCAACACGATCGATGGCTTGCCTTCCTCAGTTGGTAGTGGTTGCATAACACCATGGCTACCTAAGGTGTACCCTTCCTTCTTCAACGATGTCGTATCGATGTTGTCGAGAGGCGTTTTGCCTTTCCCGATCAGGGTTGCACAACCACTCGAAACGCAAATAAGCACCATGACAGTGACCGCACCGCATGCGGTGTTCGCTCGCAGAAAGTTTTGCGTGGACAAAGGGCGAAAAGTCATTGGATGGATCATGGTTTCTTCTGTCGCATAAGCTTCGCGTGCACTCCGTCCCTACCCCACCTCCTTTTTCGGCAACCAACCAAATCCCCCTACAGAAAAAATCCTCCCTTTCGGAAAAGTTTACCTAGACCGCAGGAACCTAAGCGAGCGCCCCATGGAATTGATTGGCTAGCAATCCATCGAGCTCGAAAACTCGCCATGCTCACTCCAGCCTATGGATGCTAGCAATACGCTACTGCGTCGCTCTTTGCCCTGTTCTTTCCTCAAAACACTCAATTGAGCCCGTTTCACCTTGACGCGTGACGGCGAGATGAACTACTCCCATCCTTCGCTTGAGTTTTTCTGGCCGGATTTCCGAAAATTTCTGGATGAGAATCGCACCCTATTCCAAAACGAAGCTCCCTTGTCTCGCTGGCAAAACGCTAGCGATTGGGCTCGTGCTCGCACCGATCATGCTGGCGAGCTCAGGGTGCCGTCAACGCGCGTTCACGGAACTTTACGTTGAACATATGGCTAGCGAAATCCGCTCGCTTGAAGACATCGTTTACGAGTTTGATGCGGAATACCGCGCTCTCGAGTTTGAAGTCGAAGACTTGAAGCGGACCAATGCCGAACTTCAAGCAAAACTTCAGCTCGCTCAAGCTGCTCGCTCGTCATTGCCCTACGATCGCTCTCCGTCCGACAACCTGCGTCCCGATCCAACGGGGTCCAGCGGCTTGAACTTGGCTCCAAACAAATCCAGAACCGGAAATGGGGAATCGAATAGACCGAACCGGTCGAACTCCAACCTTCCGAATGATGTTGAGACCAAAGACAACTCTTCGTTGTTAAAGTCTCCTCCACCCTTGAGGTTGCCTCGATCTCAAGTGGAAGAACTCGGCAATTTGGATACGCCAGAAGTCATCATTCCAAAGCAACCCAACCCGGCAGTGAAACCAGAGGGAGTTGCTCCGTCCGATGCGATTCCGCTTTCGAACGGTAACCTCGAGGCTCCATCCTCTCTTTTAAAACCAGGTTCGACGTCGCCGTCGAGCGCAGTCCCTGACGCACTTCCACCCTCGACAGTACCACCATCGGTCACGCTACCCGCGGTTGAATCAGTAACGCCGACGAAGGAACTGGAGTTGCTTCCACCGACACTCGAGAAATCGGGCAATGCTCCCTCCGGTGATAAACCGGTTCGCGCCAAAGAACCGTTGCAACGGCCCGCTCCTGCTGGACTACCCAATGAGGTCTCGGACGCGGTGCTGAAGGAACGTAAGATCGAAGTTCCGTCGATTCCAGTTATCCAAAAAGCTTCTGCCAGTATCCCGGT
>Ga0315899_10003898_pt1 | contig 16190 bp, 14 predicted proteins | sample LakEriMetagenome_2_FD_203518 | JGI IMG/M metagenome (GOLD analysis project Ga0315899, IMG submission 203518) | Freshwater fungal communities from buoy surface, Lake Erie, Ohio, United States - Buoy 4 MA112 | ecosystem: Environmental > Aquatic > Freshwater > Lake | place: USA: Lake Erie, Ohio... | reverse complement strand
TAATATTATGAAAAAACTAAGTATTCTATATGTCCGTACCAGTTCGATTGACCAAAACTTAGATAGACAACGAGTTCAAGAGGCCAACTACGACAAGGTCATCGAGGACAAAATCTCAGGAGCCGTTGCATTATTTGAAAGACCTGGTGGAAAAGAACTATTCAAACTAATCTCAATGGATTTGGTAGGTTCTGTATCCTTTTGGCAAATCGACCGATGCGGTCGTGACCTAAAAGGAATTGTAGATTTTCTACACTTTATGGTCGAGAAGAAAATACCAGTTCATTTTATTGAACAAGGGCTATCAACTTTAAACCAAGATGGAACAGAGAATCCAATCTCAAAGATGTGTATTGCCATGATGTCTGTAATAGCGGAAATGAATCGTAACATGATTAAGTCTGCACAAAAAGAAGGAATTGAACTGGCAAAACTCAAAGGCAATGTATTCTTAGGAAGAAAACAAGGTACCAGTGAAGACCCGCTAAAATTCTTGTCCAAGTCAAAAAATAGACATGCATTGGAATTACTTAAGAAGAACTACAAATCTGTTGAAATATCAAAGATTACAGGTCTTCATATCAATACGATTACCAAGGTCAAAAAATTAATGATGGTAAGGTAAATGGTACAATCGAATTATGTGGTTACCGAGACCCAAAGGATATTTGTACCTATCCCGGTAAAATGAACCATAAACAGGGTGCCCATAGGGAGTCCCTGCAGGTGGTCCTGGAGGAAGTCCCCGTATCCGAAATTGATTAAGGGGATTTTTTACCTTAAAAACCCGTTTCAATAGCTTAGGGGAAGTAAAAATCTGCCAAAAAATTTCACCCAATAGGTAAAATAGTCCCTTTAAAACCTTAAGCATTCCTTTTAAGGTCAAATCCAATTTTAAAAATTTTGGCATTTTTTCCGGTATTTATAGTAAAGGACATTTATGAAAAATACCATCAAGACTAAGACCATTTCGAAGAAAATCATTCTATCAGAATCCCAATTTGAGCGGTTATCTCAGAACATAATAAACGAATTGAAAGTAAAGAATACACGAAAATGAGATTACAAGGATTTACTCAGATAGAAGACAATTTTGATAGCGAGAATTTATCAAAACTAAAGGTCTTAAACGTAACATTTACCAATCCTGATGCTTCGCAATCAATAGGAAACCTGGGACTTCTAAAGGAGGTTAGATTCTATGAAGCGTTGTTCTATAAAGTATTAGAAGAATTGAAACTGGAAGAAAATGATATGGTGGCAATTACAAGTACCTCTTTGAAAGAGCTTATTTTTAATCTGTCGATAATTTCAGCAATCCAGCAACAACACATTGAATTTGTTAATGAAAACATGTTCTATACCGGTCCACTCAGAAGGAATATCCATTTAAGTGATGAAGACTTTGAACTCAATCTCGAGGATTATGATGTTGATGATTTAGACTATTAGGCTAACTTACTTAAAATGAAGGTTTTAGTGTTGAATTTCTTGGTTCGAGGTCAGTAGAGGGTTACGGTTTTTTATCCTTTTTCGAGGACCGATTTACCTGACATTTTCGTTTTGTGCCAAGAATGTGCCAAGAGTTGGTTTTGGAGGTTGGAAATCAGCCATTTTTCCTCAAAAAAATCAATTACTTATTTTTAAATGGAAACTCAACACTTAAATATTCCCAGCTCATTTTCAATTTACCTTCAATGGCATTTGTTTGTAATACTTCATATGTAAGTGCTTCAATTAACTTATCATTTTTTGTGGGTTTTACCTTGATTCGTATGATGTCATTTTCTTCATTATAATCATCTGCTAAGTGCATATCCCACGTTTTACTCAAAATCAAAGTCCAAGTTTCTTTTCCTGGAATAGTAAAAAATCCATATTTACCTTTGGGAATAACTTTACCTTTAACTATTACATCCTGACCAAAATCTATCCAGGTAGCCTTGTGAGCTCCCGATGACCATACTTGATTATAGGCAACTAAACCATTCCAAATATTCCGACCTCTCACACTCGGCGAACCGTAATCTACATGTACGTGATTTGTGCCTACCATTGCCATTGCCGTCATTTTTGGACTTTTGGGTTTGACCGCTGTTTTACTGGTATCGGCTGGGGGTTGATGGTTTTGGTGTTGGGCATAAACACCAACTGAAAGAACCAATAAGAGGTTTAAAACAATAATTTTTTTCATGATTTTGTTATTTTGACTAATTATTTAGAATGATATAAATAATATGAAGCACGACAAAATGGTAATAAACTAAACACAGAAAATATGGTCAGTATACTTGATGATATTTCTAGCACACTGACCATATTAAGAGCTACCTAATTACAATTCCATTGGGTTTTTTACCAACGGAAATCGTTTTTATTACTTTATGTTGCATCACATCCACAACCGAAACACTAGCTGCTTCTTGATTAGTCACATAAGCTGTCATGTCTTTAAAAGCAATGGCATGACTTCCTGCCGCCGTAGCAAACGCACCTGAAGGAAGCATTTTTCCAGTCGCATCTTTGGTCCACCAATGAACTTTACCCGCCTTTGGGTCTGTCACCCACATTTCTTTCATATCAGCTTCGTACGCCACAAAACCCGGCTTAAAACCTAATACAACCGTTTCAACCACTGTTAACGTTTTTACGTCAATAATTGAAACGGTTTGTCCATCTTCATTGTCCACATACATTCGGGCATCCGCTCCCGTCCATGCACCTACGGGATTCAATCCGACGGGAATTGTTGCTAAGATTGCTTTAGACGTAGGATTAATGGCAGTAACCGAATTTCCCATTCCATTAGCCACGAAAGCAACTGTTCCATCACTTGAAAACGTTACTTCTGCGGGTTCTTTTCCTACTACAATCGTATTTTTCAAGGCAAAAGTAGTCGCATCATAAACCAAAACTTTTCCAGCTTCATCCATTTGAGAAGTCCAAATTTCTTGACCATTGCTTGAATAAACAGCATTATGATTCATAACGGGCGTCTCAATTACTTTTACATTCAAACCCGTTGTAGCGTCTAAAACGGCAAACTTACCTTTCATTCCAGCCATACCCCCAGCATGACCCGCACTTAAATCCATACCTGGCGCCGCAATGGCTACTTGCGTTTTTGAAGCATTCAAATAAATGTGATGTGGATATGCTAATGATTTCCCCATATTCATTCCTTGCATTTGAGTTCCTGAACCATCCGTTAATTGTATTAAATCAGAAACCGTGTTGGTACTCAAATTGATAACCGATACCGTACTACTTTCCCCATTAACCACATAAGCAGCAGGATAATTGATGTTTAGTTGTGGTTGGGGTGAATCCATATCCATGCAACCTACTAGGGTCATGGCAAAAATTGAAATCACAATCTTTCTCATATTTTATTTTTTTTTAAAGTTTAATTATCATTTTGAATTCTCTCAATATATAATTTAAAAGTTTTTAGTAAGAAAAAGTAATTCCAGCACCAAATCCCATATCGCTATCATAATGCGAGGTAATGCCCATATTTTTGTTTACAATGTAACGAAAACCTGCCATGTATTCCTTATCGGTATTAAGCATGAAACTTATTCTAAGTCGTTTGGTAATAGGCATGTCTTCTCTCATCAGTTGAAAACGAACATTCCCATCCTGATAGATTTCAGCTTGTCCTACAATAAGTAACGGCAACGTGTAATTTACACCGACCGTAACAAGACTTCTTAGGTCCTTACTATTTGATTGCCCAAATAGATTTGTTTCCTGTTCATCTATTCCAAACTTTCTATATCGCCAATCAAAGCCAATAAATGGCATTAACCACTGCATTTTACCAATGTACCTACCAATGTGCGTTTCCACTTCATAGCCATGGAAATCATGATACCCCAATCGCCATTCAGAGCCAATGCTCCACCTTGTATTTTGTAACATGGCCATCCCATCATTACCATTGGTTGCAAAATCATTCTCAGCCATAAAATGAAATTTACGGTCATCTGCAAACAGTTTCCGTTGCGCAAGTTTGGGATTAGGAATCAATGGATTGGGCATCTGATTTTCATAACTAAATACTCTGCCCATTCCACTCATCATGTGGTATAAAATATGACAATGAAAAAACCAATCCCCCTCAACATTCGCATTAAATTCTAATGTGTCTGTTTCCATCGGCATTATATCAACTATGTTTTTTAAAGGAGCATTTTGTCCTTGACCATTTAGTAATCTAAAATCATGTCCATGTAGGTGCATTGGGTGGCGCATCATGGAACCATTGTATAGTACAATTCGAACATTCTCCCCTTTTTTGATGAGTATTTTATCCGACTCTGAAACGACTTTATTGTCTAAACTCCAAACGTACCGGTTCATATTACCCGATAGTTTAAAGTATAATTCTTTGACGGGAGCTTCCTTGGGCAATGCTGTTATAGTAGGGGACTTCAACATGGCATAATTCAGGGTTACAATATCTCCCAGTGCATTGGCATTATAACGATTGGGGTCATTGTCATCTTGTTTTGGTTTAGCATCGCCCGTAATTTCAGGATACATCACCACATTCATGTCCATTTGATTTAAACTCATGGCCATACCCATATCATCCAGTTCGCCGTTCATCTTCATCATGTCATTCATCATCTTCATCCCTTCAAAATACTTTAATCGGGGTAAAGGTGATTTCAACTGTTTAATTCCATTTCCAATATACATGGAAGCGGAATTAGTCCGGTCCTCTGTCGTAGCCAAGAATTCATAAGCTGTTTTTTCAGCAGGAATAGTTACAATGACATCATAGGTTTCTGAAACTGCAATAATTAATCTATCAACCTCGACCGGCTCCACATCATTACCATCATTTGCAACCACAGTAATTTTTCCACCTGCATAGGTAAGCCAAAAATAAGATGATGCCCCCCCATTTGAAATTCTTAATCTAACCTTGTCACCCCCTTTTAATTCATTTCCTGAGATATTTTTAAGTTCAGAACTTGGTAGACCATTCATGAATATTTTTTCATAATAGACATCACTCACATCCATTGCCATCATCCGCTTCCATTCATTTTTCATTTTAGTTTTAAAATGACCCGCAGAAATTGCTTCTCCATAACTTTGAACCGAGTTCTTTTTCAATGCCGGATAATCATTCGCATTATGAAGCATTCTATGAATGTTTTCCGGTTTTAGATTGGTCCACTCACTCAAAACAATAGGTAGCGTAGGTAAGTCATCTATTCCCTTTCTAAAGGTGGGGTCATTGGGTCTTTTTAACATGACAAAATTCCCATACATGCCTATTTGTTCTTGTAACCCTGAGTGTGAATGATACCAGTGGGTACCATTTTGAATGATGGGAAAACGATAGGTATGAGTTGTATTTGGCCGAATAGGCATTTGTGTCAGGTTGGGAACGCCATCTTCTTTATTGGGTAAAAATAGCCCGTGCCAATGCAACGAGGTTTCCTCCTTAAGCTGGTTATGAACATGTATTTCAGCCGTATCTCCTTCGGTAAAAGTCAAAGTAGGCATGGGTATTTGTCCATTAACTGCAATCGCACGTTTTTCTTTGCCAGCAAAATGCACTAAGGTGTCTTTCACGTAAAGGTCGTAACGAACAACTTTTTGGGCGAAAACAGTTGATGAAAACAGTACAAAAACGGTAATTATAGGTATCAATCTCATGTTTAAAATAAATTTAAAATCATATATCCACTCATTACAATCATCAATGCGTCTTCGATAATTGTGACAGTACTCATTGGCAAATTAAAAACTGCCCCCAAACAAGCACATTGTATTTTCTTGTTATCAAATACTGACTGCAAAACACCTATAATACTTACGCTCATGACCACAAACGTACAAGCATTTGTTACCAAAGGATTGCAATTTAAAAGATAAGAAATACCCAAGCCAACTTCTACAAAAGCGTATGAATATGCCCAAAAAGGTATTTTCTTTGCTACCACATCATACATGACATAACTTTCGGCAAAACCCTTTAGATTTAACAATTTGAAAAACGAGAACACCAAGAAGAACCCGGCCATAAAATGCTGCATCGCTTCCATTAAAATAAATTGTCCGCTTTTCAGTTGTATCAATAAAGTAATGGTTGAGACATAGAGAAAAATCAGCAAAATTGGAGTATAAGTTTGAAACCACGATTTTGCTTGTTCCTCAAATTCAATATTTTGTTTTGCAGAAATAGTATATTTTGCATCTAATACTTTCTGAAAATTGGACAAGCCGATGTGTCTATCCATTGAAATTGTAACCGAATTGTATTCCTTAGAAACATCGACATTAGTTACATTTTCAACCCTCTCTAACAATGATTTTACTTTTGCTTCACAACTTGTGCAAGTCATTCCGGTTAATTGATATGTATGTGTCATATTTGTGATTTAAACAGAGTTATATAAAACACAAAATTCTCTAATTAAAACCATCGGGATGTTACGTTATTTTTTAAAAATTATATAAGATTTCCTGTCTTATACTCTGTCAATACCGGTTCTTTTACTTGATTTAAGTTGTTTAAAATAGGATGTTGTAAAACCTGTTTCCCTTTTAAATTGATTACTTAGATATGCCACACTACTGTAATTCAATTGGTAGGCAATTTGGCTCAATGTTAATTCGTCATACATTAGCAATTCTTTTACTTTTTCAATTTTTTGCTTGATAAAGAATTGCTCAATGGTTTGATGTTCTACTACTGAAAAAAGGGCACTTATGGTTTTATATTCTTGATTTAGATGAAGCGATAAAAAATTGGAAAGATTAACTCTTAAGTCATTGTTTTTGTGATGAACCAATTCAATAATTAGATTTTTTACCTGTTCAATTGTCCTACCTTTTTTGTCAACAATTAATTCAAACCCAACTGACTTGAAGATACCGATTACTTCCAATTTTATGGAATCTATATTTTCTTCTTTTATTTCCACCTCGCCTAACTCAATGTAAATTGGATGAAGTCCAAGTTTTTCTAACTCAGTCTTCACGACCATTTTACATCGGTTACAAACCATGTTTTTAATGTATATTTTCATTAATTCAAGATTTCAACAGTTTTACCACATCCTAGCATTTTAGAACCATAATAGGGGTTTTTAACGATGTTCTCCTTGCTCAACCAATTTGCCCCCTTGCCTTTGTTAGCCATTGGACAAAATTGATAATAAGTAGGCGTCTCTTGTTTTGAAACTTTTATCAATGAATACATGTTCTTTGAAAGAGAGGTAAAGTGGTCCCTTTGATGACCCGCATCTTTAGTTTCTGAAATATGTTCCGCATCAAAAACCAAATCTTTCATTACTTTCATCCATTCAGCATGTTCTTCTTTCGTTAAATTTTCCATTTTAACAGCGTTTATAGAATTTAACAGTAAAACGGCTTTGGTTGCTGCCAAGGTGCCGTCTGTTTTGACTAAAGCATCTTTCACTGCAAAATAAGAATTGAAGACTTCTTTTAGTTGTAGTTGCTCCACATCTGTTTTTGTCTCCAACATTGATGCGACAACTTTTTCTTCTACAACAAGATTTACCGCTTTTGTGGCTTCAATTTTTGCTATGATTTTTTCTGCCCGTTCGTATTGGCAACAAGTTTCAAGTTTAGCATACACATTGTCAGGAGCGAGAAATTTGTCGCTGTCATAGCCCGCCAAACCGATGCGCTTTAAGATTTCATCTTGATTTGTTTGTTTTTCATCATAGGTAAGGACCGCCATTTTTGTGTCCTTATTCCATTCTACCTCGACCACATTCTTTACATTGGCAGCCGTTTCAATGGTACTTTTACAGATGGAACAATTGCCATAAATGTGTACCGTTTCCACTTTGGCATTTTTAATTTCTGCGAAACATGTCGAGATGGATAGCAATAATGCCATTGCCATCAATAAGTTTATTGATTTCATTTTTTTAAATTTTACTATAAGAAACAATGAATTTTTAAAGCACTATTTTGCTTCAGATGAGACAGTCCTGTGGCTGTCATGGCAATAAATTAGCCTATATTGGGAGGTGTCCAAATGTAGTTAAAACCTGATGAATGGTAGGTTTCTTTGTATAAAGAATTTACTTTATTGCGCATCAAAAAAGTATATAAATCAACTCTTACTAAAAAATTAGACAAAACCAGCGAAGTTAAATTTGAAGGACAACTACATTTAGAATTATCACAATTACCTCCACAACTATTGTCTTCCTTCTGTTGGGTGTTTTTATGATTATTGCAACAATCCTTTTTATTAGATTTCTCAGACGTGTATTTTAAACAGCAGGATTTCTCCGCTTTCTTAGATTTTGTTCCACACGCATAGGATTTCGCGGGCATGGTTAGGCAGCCAAGAAATGTAATTATGAGCAGTATGTGGAATCTTTGCAGCATGGTAATTATAACGCTAAAAGTACGAAATTGTTTCAATTTTTAATGAATTAGCTCTAAATTTTAATACTTCCTTCAAATAAAGTGCTGTTATACTAATTTCACAATTAATGATAAAACGTGCAATTTCATATAATTAATGAAAAAGTGATGAATGTCAAATACTGCCTCCAATTTACACGAAGTTAAAAGAAAAGTACTTATCGGATTTCCAATAACCAAACCAACTCTTGGCACATTCTTGGCACAAAACGAAAATCACAGATATAATTCTCAACTAAAATCGTCGAAAAAACACAAAACACTCTACTGGGCTTGAACCACAAAAATCGATGAATAAAGGAAATAGAGATTGATTTTAAACGAAAAAAGTCACCATTTCTGATGACTTTTCTGTTTGCTCCCTTAATAGGTAGAATGTTGCAGCCAAAATTAAAAGAAATACTACTCTAATAATCTTTAATCGGGTTTTACATTCATTAATGCTTGGAATGTGTTTTCATATCCATCTGGTTTTGAAAACAATGTAAAGCACAGGCCACTCCTTTTAATGATTTATGAACATTGCCAATAACTACTCCTTTGGCATCTTTGATATTACACGTTTCCTTGTCAAAATCTACAATGGTGAAAATAATATTACCTTTTTCATTAAAATACGTTTTCCCGTCTTTACCCATTTTACCCATCATCTTTCCATTTTCATCTTTTAGAACTCCATCAGCACCAAGAAACCCAAGTTTTTTACCCTTCGAATCACTGATGATTTTATCTTTCGAAACAGTACCGGTTTTCACTCCATCGAAGTATATATCTCCCTTGGAATTAAGTATCAAGTGACCTTTGCTATCTCTTACTTGTTGTGCCAAGGCTGAAAGCATAATAAACATGCTGAATACAATCGACAAAATAATTAATGACTTTTTCATGATTAATTTATTTATATTGTTGAAACCAAATTTAGAAAAATAAAGGCTGTGGCACTAATTTTATCAAATGACATTCATCATCTTTTGATTCATTGTAAGAAATTGGAATAAATGGCTAATTTCCAACGTCCAAAACCAATTCTTGGCACATTCTTGGCACAAAACGAAAATATCAGATATAATCATCCCCGAAAAAAGTAGAAAAAACACTAAACCCTCTACTGGGCTTGAACCACAAAAATCGATGAATAAAAGAAATAGAGATGGATTATAAACAAAAAAAGTCACTATTTCTAGTGACTTTCCTGTTTGCTCCCTCTCCTGGGCTCGAACCAGGGACCCCATGATTAACAGTCATGTGCTCTAACCAACTGAGCTAAGAAGGAGTTTGTCCTTAACGGGAATGCAAAAATAGGGGGCTAATTCCTTAAATGCAAGATAGCCCCCCGTTTTTTTCAATTTATTTCTTGTCTGCGCTACGATCCGCCGACTTTATTTCCTTTTTCTTCACCTTGTCCCCTTCCTTCAACTTCTTCGCAACCGTTGCATACGGGCCAGAAATGATTTCTTGGCCTTCATTTAAGCCCGAGATAATCTCAATGTTATCAAAATCCGAAATGCCTGTCTTCACTTGTATTTGCTTCACTTGGCCCTTCTCCATGATAAAAACAACCTCTTTCGTGTTTTCCTTCCTGCGCTTAGCCGTATTGGCGTCCTCCTGTGTAACAGCTGTCGCACCATTTTTGGCCATAGCATCCTCTTTTACCTCTTCTGTTTTAGCCCCAATCTCTCGGGTAGTAACCGCTGACAACGGAACCGTTAATATTTGATCTTTTCTATTCGTCAAAATCTCAACCGATGCCGTCATCCCAGGTTTTAACGGATATGATAATTTGCCCTTAATTAAATCGCTATACGAGCTACGTAAAATACGAATCTTCACCTCAAACTCCGTCACCGCATCCGTAGACATAGATGCCGCACCTGATGAATTTGCCGAACTCGCTATCTCATACACCAAACCCTTAAACTTGCGCTCCGAGGAAGAAAATGCATCCACGTCAATCATCACCGTATCACCCAAACTTACCCTCGTAATATCATTCTCATTCACATTAACCCGAACCTCCATGTTATTCAAATTCGCAATCCGTAACATCTCCGTTCCCGCCATCTGCGACGTTCCCACCACACGCTCGCCCAATTCCACGTTCAACTTCGAAATGATGCCGCTCTGTGGCGCATAAATCGTCGTCTTTGTTAAATTAGTCCGCGCCTCCTTTAGCGCCGCCTCCGAACTCTTTACATTAAAATTTGCCGCTTTCACATTCGCCTTTGCCGCCTCTAAATCCTGCTTGGCCACTAAGTATGCCGACTGGAACTGATCAAAGTCCGCATCCGAAATCACCTTATCATTATGCAATTTTACATTTCGGTCAAAATCAATTTTTGACTTACTTAATCTCGCTTCGCTTTGTGCTAATACCGCCTTGCTTTGCTCCGTACTTGCCTTCATCGCATTGACCTGCGCCTCCGCACGAGCCAATAAACTCACATAGTTATCTGGACGTATCTTCAAAATTTCTTGGCCCACCACCACAGAATCGCCCTCTGCCACATTCAAAGACACAATCTCCCCCGACACATCCGGTGAAACTTTCACCTCCACCTCAGGCTGTATCTTTCCCGAAGCCGAAACTTTTTCAATAATTGTTGCTTTAGCCGCCTTTGTTAATTCCACCTCCGTAGGCTCCACCTTTCCGATCCATTCCATCTTCTTGGCCAACCCTAAGCCTCCCAAAATTACTACGACCGCCACTGCGATGATAATCCACGTTTTTTTACTATTCTTTGTTGCCATAATTTTTTGATTCATAGAAAGCCACTTTACGCGCCAGCCTACCATTTTATATTTTAAACCTATTATTTATTACCTATTACTTTTTACCTATTACCTAAACCCTATTTACCTATTGCCTAAAATGTCAAACTCTTTCCTTGGTAAAAATCCAAAATCTTCGTCCTAAACACAAAATCATATTTGGCCTGAATCAAACTCAATTTCGCCTTGTCCAAATTTGTTTTCTGCAAATTATAACTTACAAAGTCAATCGTGCCTGCATTAAAGCGACTTTCCGAAGCCCTAAAAGATTCTTCTAACGCAAATACTTGTACGTTCCCCGCCTCATATCTCTTCGCCGCATTTAACATATTAACATATGCCTGCTCTATATTTTGACGCAATGTTAATCGTGCGCGTTCCGCCTCTATCTCCAAATTCATGCGCTGTAAATTAGCCTGCGAAACCCGTGTCTTATTTAAATTTTTGGCAAAAATAGGAATGTTTAAATTCAACGAGATCACCTTGTTTTGCGTATTATTCAATTGATCAAAATAACCAACCGTCGTGCCCTCCCCAAACTTCATCTGAGTCGTTGTGATTGGGTAATTTTGTCCCCCTATAGCTACATTACCTAAATTAACCGTCTGAGGGCCTAAAACTTCTACTGTTTTTAATGCGTTGGACTGATTCGCAGACCAGCTACCATTCAAGGAAATACTCGGCAAACGGAATGCTTTTGCTACTTCAATGCTTTTCGCCGCACCCTGAACACGGAAATCTGCTGCCCGAATTAATGGTTGGGACGATAACGCTTTCGTATATATATCGGCAATACTGACATCATAAGCCTTAGAACTTGGCACCGGAACCTGAATACGCTCCAGCTCAAATTGCTGAATACTAGAATCATTTAACAACTGTAACAGCGTTAATTTATTAATATCCAAATTACTTTGAAACGTCACCAAGTTCGACTCCTCGTTGGCCAACTGCGCCTTCAAATCCAATAAGCTCGAATTTGCTAATGACCCTGCGCGCACTAACTTCTCTGTTCTTTCAATCTGTAATTTCGTAATATCCGTTTGAGTTTTAGCAATGCTCAATTGGTCTTCCGCATTTAAAATAGACAAATACGACAGTGCCACCTGCAACGAAATATTTTCGCGAATAGACACCAAATCCTCCCTTGTCGCCTTTAAATTAAAATCACTCTGAGATACACTGTTTTTTAATTGGCCCCCATTAAACAACAATACGTTGGCATTCAAGCCGACATTGTAATAATTGATGTTTCGCGAATCATACCCATTCGTGTAGGGATTAATCGAACGACCAAAACTCGCCGCCTGATTCATATTTCCATTCAAAGAAGGCAACTGATTATATTTCGCTTGTTGGTACGACAACTCCGCATTTTGCAAATTAACCTCATAGGACCTTACATTTAGATTATGCTGCAAGGCCGTCTCCACCGCCTGAGTTAATGTAAGTTTGGTAATTTTAGCATTTCCTTGAATGGCCGTTTGGCTATTGCCAACAAATGGAACAGTTCCCATTAGGAAAAACAATATGGCTAATTTTTTTGTATTCATCTCTTTCAATATATTTCTGCAATGTTACGAATTTTGACGTGCCCAAAAACTGATTTTTGGATAAACGGCAAGCAATCAGGATAAAAAGCCCTATTTATTGAACTACTTGGTATCGCCTTTTGGCCTCTGCGCGTGAAAACGCATTAAAGTGCCACCATTCATATTCGATTGGCATAAATCCTGCAGCCTTCATTGCATTTCTTAGTATAAGCCGATTTTCATACGCTTTTTTTGACAATTTGTTGTTTGCCAAAAGCTCCTGCTCTTTGGAAGGATAAGCTAATTCACCAAAAAAATCAAACGTAGTTCCCATATCTAAAGCCTTTCCCTTTTCATCCGCCACGGTTAAATCAATCGCGCTGCCATAATTATGAATGGAATGTTCCCGTGGATCGGCCACATAATTTTTTCGGATATTAGGCGGATATTGAGTCAAAGTATTCCATAAAATCCATTGGATCGATAAAGGTCTAGCCGCATCATAAATCAATAAATGATAGCCGGGCTTGTTGGCCTCCAATGATTTTTGTGCCTTTTTCAGCATATCCACCACTTCCTTCTGTAAATATCCATGCTGCAAACAGCCATACACATCGCGTTTCATAAAATTATCTTGCGTCGCATATTTTAATTCGACCTTTACGCCAGGAGCCGCTTGGCTAACTTCCACTAATCCTTGCTTTCGCATCGCCGCCTCATACGAACAGTTTTGGGCCCAACCTTGATGCGAAGCGGTCAAAACAAAAACAATAAATACAGGTAAGTTTGTCAATCGAATCATCAGAAAATGTAGAATTTCCCTAAATTTAGCCAAAATTTATTATTCCCTTTTTCACATGGCTTTAAATTGGATTTGGTTTTTGTTTTTTGGCGTCGCTTTTTTCGTAGCTATCATCCAATTTATATTTTTTGGTAACACCGATATTTTCAAAATTCTGGTCGACGGCATGTTTGATTCTGCCGAAATGGCTGTGATGAAAATCGCCCTACCTCTCGCCGGAGTCATGACTTTCTTTATGGGCATTTTACAAATAGGGGAAAAAGCGGGAGCCATCCATTTTTTAGCCCGCCGAATTAAGCCCTTCTTTACCCGACTATTTCCTGAAATACCACAAGATCATCCCGTTCATGGCCAAATGATCATGAATTTTTCGGCTAATTTATTGGGCCTCGATAATGCCGCGACACCCTTTGGACTTAAGGCCATGCAAGGGCTGCAAGAAATAAATCCCGTGAAAGATACGGCATCCAATGCCCAAATTATGTTTTTAGTTTTGCATAGCGCGGGACCCGTTTTAATCCCCTTGAGCATCATGGCGCAACGTGCCATTTATGGTGCTCAGGATGCTTCTGATGTGTTTATTCCCTGTTTGATGGCGACCTATGCCACCACAATGACGGGTTTGATTGTTGTTTCCATCAAGCAAAAAATTAAGCTTTTTGAACCCGTGCTTTTTGCTTGGATCTCCGGCCTAACTTTATTTTTGGGAGGGATATTGTGGTACTTTAGCCAGTTGCCAAAAGAGTCCATCGAGATTCAATCCAAAGTCTTTAGCAATGGGATTTTATTTCTATTAATCTTCTCTTTTATCGCGGCCGCCTTTCGGAAAAAGATTGACATTTTTGGGACCTTTGTCGAGGGCGCCAAAGGCGGATTCGAAACCTCCGTTAAAATCATTCCTTACCTAGTGGGTATGTTGGTCGCCATCTCCTGCCTCCGCAACTCGGGCGCACTCGGATTTGTCGTGGATGGAATGAAGTGGCTTGTCGCACAAACGAGCTTAGATAATCGCTTTACCGATGCGATGCCCACGGCTCTTTTACATCCCATTAGTGGAAGTGGATCCCGCGCCATGATGATCGACACGATGAAAACCTTCGGGCCAGATTCGTTTGTGGGAAGGCTTGCCTGTGTATTTCAAGGTTCCGCTGAGACTATTTTGTATGTGGTGGCACTTTATTTCGGCTCAGTACAAGTAAAAAATATTCGCTATACGTTGTGGGCAGGTTTGTTTGCAGACCTCGTGGGAATCATTACAGCTGTAGGCGTGAGTTACCTGTTTTTTGGGTAATGATTATTGAATCGGAAGTGATAGAGTGAAATTTCCCCCCACTAAATCTTTTTTCCAAGAACCCATATCGGCGCCAATATTAGCAGATAAAAATGCGTCTTGTCCAAAGACAAAAATTTGGCGTTGCCACTGAAGCCCAACGGCCAATTGCTTTTTAACAGGTACATATTCAGAATAAAAATTTCCATGCGAATTGGTCAAACTTCCCCTAAATACGAGGCGATTTTCTCCAATCATGGCTTCGGCTCCTACATAAAAAGTTTCAACCCGATTATTATCAAAAAATACATCTTTAGATGCGTTTAAATCCGTTTCAGAATCTAAGGTCATTAATGGCGTTCCCATACCCTTGCCTAAATAAGTCCAGCCCTCTCGGTAAACACCATTATTCTGATAATTATCAAATCCGCGAATATTATTTGTATAGCCAAAGGTCGTTCCTCCTTGCGAAGTAGAGTTAAAATATTCTAGTACTATTTTTAATAAGCCCCTTTTGCGCTTCGTATTATACGAAATACCATGTAAACCATCCGTTATATTGTTTCCATAATATAAAGATCCGTCCTCATAATAACTTTGTCGATATAAAAAGAATTTGCCCAATCTTCCATCAATCTCCATGCCTACATCCAACGTTCCTAGATGATTCCCCAATCGATTCCAGCCATCATTAACACCATATTTCGCAGTGTCACCTTCCGCTGCCATGGACCTAGCCAAAACAACATAGGCATAATCCCTTAAGCTCGAGGCAATCTTGCCATTGCGGGCCAACTGGTTCGTTGGGTCGGGGAATTTTAATGTTCCACCCCACTGAACTTGGTGTGTAAAGCCCCCATAAAATTTTATACTGGCATTTGGCTTACCGATACGGCCATAAAAAGACTTTTGATGCAAGTAAAAATTATCCACATCGGTACGTTTATTATCAAAAATACCATGAACATAGTTTCCCTTAAAGCCTAAATAACCTCCTAAAAAATCAGGATGCCAATATTCATTCACCACGATTTCAAGCTTTGGCATAGGCAACGCATTTCCAGAATAGACGAAAGAACCCGAACTTAAAGTCGAGTCCATCAAACCTTGAATGTACTTTTTCCTTCCTGCCGACAACTCAAATATGCCCCATTTTCCTTTCAAATACGCCTCTTGGACTAATAAATCTGCTTTCGTTTCCCCCAGGTTTAGCCTCCCTGAAGCCCCAAAACCCCAATCCAACTTTTTCCCTTTTCGGTATTCTATGTACGTTGACCCGCCCACATTAACAAAATTCTCTTCCGTAGGAACAGCGCCAAATTGATTCGCCCTAAGCCAAAAAGGGGTGTAATTGCTAGATGAAAAGCCTCCGCCAAATGAGAAA
>Ga0315899_10003897_pt1 | contig 16190 bp, 9 predicted proteins | sample LakEriMetagenome_2_FD_203518 | JGI IMG/M metagenome (GOLD analysis project Ga0315899, IMG submission 203518) | Freshwater fungal communities from buoy surface, Lake Erie, Ohio, United States - Buoy 4 MA112 | ecosystem: Environmental > Aquatic > Freshwater > Lake | place: USA: Lake Erie, Ohio... | reverse complement strand
GATGACAAAACAGTCTACGCGCCACTGGGGTATGATGCTCCGCTGTCAGCCATCGATGCAAACACGGGAAAGACAATTCGAGTCTACGAAGGTACCGACGCAACGGAGGAGATCGTCAACACCCAGGGACGACTTTTCCTTGTGGTGCGAAAGGGTGACGCTGAGTTGGCTAACTACGCACCTGTAAATGGTCGCGTGGGTGATCAAGCGTTGGCCCGTGAAATGTTTTGGAACGAAGAGCCACGATTACTTATGGCTTTCGAAGCAAGTACTGGAAAACAGCTTTGGGCCAAGCAAGCCAAGGTCTCACCACTAACGCTTGCAGCCGATTCAGAGAATGCATACTTTCATGACGGAGAGAAACTCATATGCCTCGATCAAAAGACTGGGGCCATGTTGTGGCAGTCAGAAAGTGTGAGTCGCCGCAATCAGTTCACGTTCAACTTCGGTCCTCGACTGGTGATTCACGACGATGTCGTACTCTATGCGGGTGGCGACGGCAAAATGTTGAGCATCTCCAAACAAGATGGCAAGACAATATGGAAAGCAGAACATCCAAATTCAGGTTACCAATCTCCTCAGGATCTTTTGGTGGTTGATGGGCTCGTCTGGTGTGCCCCAACGACCTCCGGCAAGGATTCGGGAATATACACTGGACGCGACCCAAAGACTGGGGAGGTCAAAAAGAGCTTCGCGCCGGATGTACAGACTTATTGGTTCCATCACCGATGCTACATTGCCAAAGCCACCGATAAATTCCTGATGCCATCCCGCACGGGAATCGAGTTTGTAAGTCCCGAGAAAGAGCATTGGGACATACATCACTGGGTGCGTGGCGGTTGCTTGTACGGAATCATGCCATGCAATGGATTGACATACGCCCCGCCTCACAACTGTGCATGCTACCCAGAAGCAAAGCTATTCGGATTCAATGCGCTCGCCCCTTTAGCGCCAACACGCCCCATCCCAACAGAAGTATCCGAGGAAGGTCGTCTCGAGAAAGGTCCATCGTACGATATTGCTCTGGAGGATGCGTCCTCGCAACCCGAAGGAGATTGGCCAACCTTTCGGCACGATCCTGCGCGAAGTGGAGCGGCGTCGACCGCGATTGACGCGAAAGTGCAGAAGAAGTGGAGCATTCCATTGGGCGGGCGTTTGACTTCGCCGGTGATTGCAAACGGCAAAGTCTTTGTTGCCAAGATGGACGAACATACGCTATACGCTTTTGATGAAAAGGAAGGTAAACAGCTCTGGGCCCATACCATTGGCGCGAGAATCGATTCGCCACCGACAATTCATAAAGGCAAGGTTGTCTTTGGCGGTGCAGACGGTTGGATTTACTGCTTGCAATCTTCTGATGGATCGCTGGCGTGGCGATATCGTGGCGCTCCGCTCGATAGAAGGACGATGGCTTATGAACAATTGGAATCGTTATGGCCGGTGCACGGAAGTGTTTTGATTCAGAATGATGTTGTCCATAGCGTTGCTGGACGCTCGGCGTTTTTGGACGGTGGTCTTCGCTTGATTCGCCAAGATCTTTCAACAGGCAAAAAACTCTCAGAGAGCTTGATGGATTCAACGAATCCAGAAACAGGTGGCGATCTCCAAGAACTCGTCAAAGTGCTACAAATGCCCGTCGGTTTGACCGATATCTTGTCCTCCGATGGCAAGTATATCTTTATGAAGTCGCAAAAGTTTGACCTAGAAGGAAAGCGACTGGATCTGGGACCAAACTCCGGTGACTTCGTCGGGCAGGCGTCGGTCCAACGAGGGGAAGGAGCGCACTTGTTTGCTCCTATGGGCTTCCTCGATGACTCCTGGTTCCATCGATCCTACTGGGTGCTAGGAAAGAGCTTTGCCGGTGGGCATGGTGGATACTATCAAGCAGGCCGGTTCGCCCCCTCAGGTCGACTCTTAGTACAAGGGAATGGATATGTTTATGGATACGGCCGAAAGCCAGAATACTTGCGATGGACAACCACGATGGAGCATCAGCTTTTCAAAGCAGAGCCTAACGCACCAGAGCTCCCCGAGGACTTCCAAAAAGTGGGCGGTGGGGCTTCATCAGGTGCCATGCCTGAGGTATTTGCTCAATTTCCCAAGTCTCCGAGCCTCAATCCGCTCGGTCAGCCGATTACTCTGGAAGCGTGGATAACGACAACCAAACCAAACGGAGTCGTTGCAGCCAGAGGTGGCCCCGCAGAAGGCTTCGCACTTTCGATTGCCGAAGGGCACGCAGTATTTAGCATTCGATCAGGCGGAGATTTGTCGTCCGTGAAGAGTCCGAATCGAGTCGTCGGTGGGTGGCACCATCTGGTGGGCGTTCTCACGCCGGACAAAAAAATGCAACTTTATGTCGACGGCGAACGTGTCGCGGAAGGGAAGTCCACAGGCTTGTTGACCAAGGATCCAGCGCAAGGGCTAGAGATCGGTGCTGATCTGGCTGGAGCTGTTGGCGAATACGAATCACCCAACTCGTTTACTGGGATCATCGACGAAGTGCGACTTTATTTCGCAGAAACGTCCGCTGAAGCAGTTGCAGAACGATTCAACAACGGTTCGGAGCTGGGGAGAGATCCACGATTAGTTTTGACATTCGATGACGGCACCGCCAGGGACTTCTCTACTTACCGAAACAACGGAACCATGGAAGGTGGTATCTTGGTAGATGGACATATTGGCAAAGCGATGCGTTTCACGTCCCAAGGAGCGAAGAAGGCAGGGGCTGAGGCAAACAATTCGAAAAAGAAAGCAACTCGAGCTGCTGCAACCGAATCTAATGCGTCTGCTCCTACTCCGCCAGCGGCCAACCAAACGGCTTCCAATCAAGCGCAAGGCAATAGCTTTGTGAAGCCGAAATGGACATCGGACGTTCCCATTTATGTTCGTGCGATGGTCCTTTCTGGCAATAGGCTATTCATTGCAGGCCCGCTCGATATCATCGATGAAGAAAAGACTTTCAAGCAGCTATCTGAACGAGATCCTGAAGTTCAATCGCTCCTCGCGAAACAAGATGACGCGATGGAAGGAAAGTTCAGTGGTAAGTTGTTGACGGTGGACTGCGACTCGAGCACCGTTGAAAGTGAAATCGATTTGGGAACGCTCCCAGCTTGGGATGGTATGGCGGGTGCGAACGGAAGTCTTTTCTTATCCACAACAGATGGGCAATTGATATGTTTCGGCAAGTAACGAAATCATCGAGTTTCTTCTGGTTGTTCCTTGCTGCATTGATTGCGAGCCATCCCACGCACTTACTGGCTTGCAACATTCCGGTCTTTCGCTATGCCCTAGAGCGATGGAATCCTGACACGACCAAGGTTTTGATTTTCTACGATGGTTCGTTGCGGAAAGAGGACGAATCACTAGTCGGCCGGTTCGAAATGGAAACGACAGCGCGAGGTGGCATGACAAACGCCGAAGTGATCCGAGTGGATGTCTCTGGGGGGATAGGGGAGCGAGAGCGACTTTGCTGGAACAAAATTCAGAAGGATGCGAAGGTAAATTTCCCATACGTCGCCGTTCAGTTTTCGTTGAGCAACAACCGATTGGTGACTCCATGGCATGGTCCCTTGAGCGAATCATCGCTTCAGCTCTTGCGAGAGTCTCCAGCTCGACATGAATTAGCCAAGCGTTTCCTCACTGGGCATTCGGTTGTTTGGTTGTTGGTGAAATCCAATGACGACACAAAGAACCAAAATGCGAAGGAACTTCTTGAAGCGGAACTGAGTATCCTGGAAAAGAAGATCAAGTTGCCAGACGGAATTGGTTTACCAGGTTCAGAGTTGTATTCTGAAGTACCGCTCTTGGTGAAGTTTTCCATTTTGGAATTGGATCCAAAAGACCCAAAAGAACAGTTGTTGGTGAAGTTGTTTCAAGGGTTCGAATCAACCCACACGGACGAGCCTTTGCTGGTTCCTGTATTTGGGAAAGGGCGTGCACTTGAAGTCCTTACCGCCAGCCAGGTGGATGGTCCTTTGGTCAGTGACTTGACGATGTTTCTCTGCGGTGCATGTTCATGTCAAGTCAAAGAAAGAAATCCTGGCTTTGATTTGTGGATGTCTGTCGACTGGAACCGGGAGTTATTCGGAGAGTCTGGAGAGGTGCCGGAAGCCGTCTCAACGTTAGCCAGAAAATCATCGACTCCGAAAACCTTAGTCATCCCGCCAGGCAAGTCGAAATAAGGCTAGGGAGCGGGCCTGCGTCGTATTTCAGTAGCAACATGACGGCTAGCTTCACCCGGGGAGACAGATTCATGCGCAAAGGACATTTTCCCAAGAATTCTACCCCAAACGATGGAACATGATTGAAATGTTGACTCACTCACTCACCGCCAAGTCGATTCGCTTCGTGCGTGGTCTGTCGTTGGCGGTTTCGCTGATGGTCGTCGCCTGCATCTCAGGCACACATGGAAACGCTTTTGAAAGGCCCAACGTCGTTATCTTTTTAGCCGACGACGCTGGTTGGGGCGACTACAGCCACTGCGGGAACCAACAAGTTCACACACCCAACATCGATTCTATCGCAGAGAAAGGTGTCAAGCTGGATCGTTTCTTTGTCTGTCCAGTCTGTTCACCAACGCGTGCCGAGTTTCTAACTGGGCGATATCACTTGCGCGGCGGTGTACGCGGCGTTTCTACAGGGCAGGAGCGTTTGGACCTCGACGAACGGACTATTGCGGAAGCCTACCAAACTGCGGGTTATGCCACCGGAGCCTTTGGCAAATGGCACAATGGAAGCCAATGGCCTTACCATCCGATGGCACGCGGGTTCGATGAGTACTTTGGTCATTCATCCGGTCACTGGGGGGAATACTTTGATGCTCCACTGGAAGATAACGGCCGAATGATTCGCACCAAGGGTTACATTGTCGATGTTTGTACCGATCGAGCGATTGACTTTATCGATCGCAATCAATCGAAGCCCTTTTTGTGCTACATTCCCTTTACGACACCACATTCGCCCTGGGCTGCACCGGATTCCAATTGGAAAAAGTTCAAAGAGAAACCGATCATGCAACGAGCAACCGTATCCGAACAAGAGAACATCGATCAGACACGTTGTGCACTGGCGATGATCGAGAATCAAGATACGAATGTGGGCCGTGTGTTGTCGAAGCTAGAAGAACTCAAGCTCGCAGAGAACACGATCGTACTTTATTTTTCCGACAATGGCCCGAATAGCGCTCGATGGACGGGTGGAATGAAGGGTAGGAAAGGGACTACCGATGAAGGTGGAGTACGTTCGGTTTGCTTTATCCGCTGGCCTGCAAAACTTCCCGCAGGTCACACCGTCACTCAGATTGCTGGTGCCATCGACCTCTTGCCGACATTGACTTCGCTCTCCGGAGTAACGCGGGTCGGTGACAAAACGCTAGATGGTCGCGATTTGTCTCCGTTGATACTAAAGCAAACATCGGAGACGCCTGATAGAATGATCTTTACCACCTGGGCAGGGAAAGTCAGTGTCCGAACGCAGCAGTATCGATTGGATGAACGCGGTGAATTGTTTGATATGATCTCCGATCCAGGCCAAACCGCTTCGATCGCAAAGACTTTGCCTGAAATCACCGATCGATTGAAGCGTGCCGTAGATGCTTGGCGAGAAGAAATGGTACCCAAGATCCGATCTGCACCAGAATCGAACCGCATTGGAAAAAAGAGAAATGCAGGTGGCAATGCAGTGGATCCCCGTCCTATTCCCGTCGGCTATGCGGAGTTCCCGATCACCATGCTCCCTGCGCGAGATGGAGAGCCGCTCGGGGAAGTGAATCGCAGTAGCGGTGCACCGAACTGTTCGTACTTTGTGAATTGGAAAAGTCTCGAAGACAGTATGGTTTGGTTGGTAGACGTTCATTCGACCGGGCGATACGAAGTGGTTATCGACTACACTTGTCCAATCGCGGACGCTGGGTCTCTCGTAGAACTATCTTTGGGAGGTAATCGACTTACGAGCAGAGTATCGCCCGGATGGGATCCACCCCTTTACACCAATCAAGACACACTACCGCGTCCCGCAGGCGAATCGCAAATGAAGGATTTTCGACCGTTAAAATTAGGTGAGATTCATTTGGAAAAAGGAGAGTCGCAATTGAAGCTGCGTGCCATCGAGATTCCTGGTAAATCGGTGATGGATGTTCGCAGGGTTACACTGACCCTTTTGCCGTAAACACGGCCGATGAAACCATCCAGGCCATCCAACAACAACGAAATCGAAGACGACGATTCCGATAGCAATCCAACCAACGATTGGTGAAGGGCGACTTCACTCGGCCTTAGATTGCCTGGCTTTTCTAGCTGAGATAAAGGACTGAACACAGACGCCGACAAACGTCAAGCAAACGACCGCCATCGACCAAACCATGCCGACGGCCAACATGTTTACTTCCTTTTCTTGAAAAATCTTCAGCAGTTGGGAAACGCCCTGAAAAAGGCACAGTAGTGCTCCGATGGTTCCCACCATGGCAGCTCCATGCATGGAATGCTTTCGCGTGTTTCCGCCCCGGGTTCCGATCGCCCCCAGAAGGATCAATACGATTCCAAAACCGGCAGGAATCAACCAAGTGCCTGGCTGAAAAGTACTAGCAAGGTCTTGGAAAGCCTCTGTCACCCCCCCAGCCTTGAGGAAAGCGGTGAACAGGGAAAGTCCGCACAAAACACAGCCAAAAAGAATCGTAATAATCGGCATAATGGTTATTTGGGAAGGAGAGAGTTGCTTAAAAATACACTTAGAGCGATCAGAATACATTCCAGAAAGTTGACGTCAACTTTCTTGGACCGTACAGTGAATTGGCTTGCGGGAATTGGCTCGCGGGAATTGGCTCGTTCGGTGAATGAGCTAGCTAGGGTCATATCAGGTTGAAATCCAATAACGGTTTGGATGCATCGACGAACGGATTCACTTTTCTATTTAGCGTTCGAGATCAAACATGGCAAATTTTGGATTCCTCGTTCCAACAGGCGGTGGCGAAGACATCCCGTTGAAAAAAGATCGCATTTTGGTGGGTCGCAGAGACACTTGTGACATCGTTCTTCGATTCGCAAACGTCTCGGGCCAGCATTGCCGATTGACTCTCGAACAAGGATATTGGTTTGTCAAGGATCTGGATAGCCGAAACGGAACCAAGGTGAATGGCTATCGCGTTGCTAGAAAACGGCTAGACCCCGGGGTAATTCTCACGATCGCCAAGCATCAATACGAGATCCGATACAATCCAATGGATCTCGGAGCGATGGGACCTCCACCCGCGGATGACGATGCCATCGACATGTCGATGCGATCCTCACTCATGGAAAGAGCAGGACTCGATCGTCGCAAGAAACCAGACTCCGACTCAAGCGACGAATAAACTTCGATAATTTCTTCGCTTAACAGCGGTCAACAGTCAGCCGAAGGCGTACTCGCTGTCATCGATCGGCGGACTTCACGATGACGTTTGCATACTCGATTTTCAATCAGATAAGAGTTGCTTCATACTCGACATGAGGAGCGGTTCGACAGTTGGTGCGACATTAGAGGCTGTTGGTCCTGTTTCATATCCACCTTCGGAATACGCAACGGAAGTTCCGATGTACGCGGGGCCATAATCACCATAAGCGGCCATCATCACGTGAAGATCAGGTCGCATGGCTTTCGCGGCAAGCTGATACTCGACGAAAAGTTCACCGGGCATAAAGAGCATTCGGGTGTTGCCAAGTGTCAAACATGCGAGCTCTACTTGGTGTCCTTTTTGTACCCTCTCAAGCCATGCCAGTTGATCTGCAAAGGACACGTATCCCTTGGGGTCCGTGGACTTGAGCTTCTCGACCAAAAACTCTTCATTCAAGTGAGTTGCCGTCGGCAAGGATATAGGAAGCGTTTTCCACCCGATATCGGAAGCCATAATAGGAACTGGCTTTGCCATGTCAAAGGCTTCGCGCATTCCATCGGCTAGACGATTCGCCAAGATCATTCGATTCGTTTGGCTACCATCGTTGTACTTACCTGCAGTCACATTTCCTCCTGCTCCATTGAAGTGAACATGCATAGCCATGTTTACGTCTTGCCCTCGGATAAATCGTGCGATCCCGGGAAAATCAGGGCTCGGGATTCCTAAACGATAGTAACTCTGAGGATGGCAAGCGTAAGCGCTAAGGATCGCAACCGGCTTCTCTTTATTCCAGAATGCAAAGATCGAAACGACAGGATCGATGACTCCTTCCGGCTCTGCGCGAACAGCTGCACTCTTCGTAGAACTTGTTCGGGTAGCTACAATCTTCCCCTCAGGTCCCTTGATGCGACGCTGGCTTGCTACTTCCTTGACGACAGATTGGCTGTAAGCGGCATGCGTTACCGTTTGGGCTCCTGGGATGGAATCACGTAGCGCATCCGCAGCACGCTTGATGACGATGCGATGAAAATCACCATCAAAGCGATTGTATCCCTGCAAGCCCATCTCTCGAATGATTCGCTCGGCAGTGAAATCACACCCGGGTGCATCATGTTGATGAAGTGTATGAACGGCAACACGACTGGGAATCGTCCCAGCTGCGTTCGCCAATGCAACTCGAAATGCATCGTGTCCTTCGTTAGCAATGCCAATCCAATCGACGGCACAAAGAACGATCGGCTCTCCTGAACCGATGAGAACGATACCGCGCGCGCGCAATGTAAGATCATCGAGTCGCTTGACGGGATCGTAAGCCATGGCGGATCCGATCGGCGGTGTCGCATCGACATCAAAGACCGCGACCTTGAGAGGCTCATCAGACCTAACTTCGGCTCCTAGTTGGAAAGCCCAAACGCAAGCGACTTGTACCCATACGAGGCGAACAAACAGGGATCGATACATTGGCACGGGGAATCTCCAAGCAAGGTAGGCGGATTAAGGGGAAGACCATTCTACGCTATGTCGCCCATCCGCAAAATCAAGTTTCAACAAGATCTTTAGCCCTGGCAATAGTTTCTACGTTGCCCATCAGAAAACGCCAACAAACCGAACTCGACGTTTGGCCGGATTTGCCTCTTCGATTCTCACTTTCACTTTATCTCCGTGGTTACAGAGAGGTAGATTCGACGCGCGAGCACGAATGGCTCCTTGTTGTGTCTGAACGATTCCCGCATCAGCGTCCACCACTTCCGCGTCGAGTACTTCACCGATTCGATGCTGAAGAGAAACCGCTTCTATTAGATCGATTACCGCTCGGTCAACTCCGTTCGCCCTATTTTCACTTCGCTGCATCGATTCGGGTAGCAAGGAAATGACTTCGATCAGTGACTCGGGGACTGTCTTCCGATTCGCGATTAGCAACGCGAGGTCGAGAACATATCGGTCTGCTAGCCGTCGCATAGGGGCCGTTGCATGGACATAAGTCGCCGCAATAGCGGAATGCCATGGTTTCTTTTTCGATGAAAAGATCTCGTAACTGGCTCGTCCTCCCGAACGTCTTGTTTCCAACAAGAATCGCTGGTGAGACGTGTTGTTTGGGTCTAAACGTCTCTGCAAATCGTAAAGTGATTCGGCAAGATCCCATTCGATTCCGAATGCATGCGCAGATCGCCGAAGTTGCCTGATCGCGTTTTCATTGGGTGTGTCCATCGTTCGAAATAGCCCAACCTCGGCATTTCGCAATAGCTCACCTAGTGCGATGTTTACCGCAAGAGATAATGCAGAATTGACGACCTCCGAGTACAGCCGAGACCGAAGCTCCAATCGAACTCCACCTGGCGCAGTCTCGTCGGCGATGACTTCCTGCTGTGGTGAATCTATTCTCATAGCACCACGACTTAAATCATTGAGCCACATTCGCTCTGCAAACGCTTGAAGCAATGGGTAATTGCGAATGTCAATAGCGTCATAAGCCAGCTTGGCACGACTTGAACAATAAATCGACTCGACTCCTTGTAGATGAAGGGTCCCATCTTTTGCGATGGAGACTGTAACGAGGATCGCGGGCCGAGGCCCCTCCGGTAATAGACTTGCCGCGCGCTGGGACAAACTCTTGGGATAGAGCGGGATCTTCCCTTCGATACCATAGATGGTTACGCCTCGCTTCCATGCTTCCTGAGCAATCAATCCGTGATGCGGAGCAAATGCACCGATGTCCGCTAATGCATAGTAAAGTACGATGCTTTCGCCATCCTCTTCTAGATAAAAGGCCTGATCAAGGTCCGTAGAAGTGGCTGGGTCCAAAGTCACAAAGGGAAGTCCGGTAAGATCTCTTCGGTTCCCATCCTGGAGTTGAAAACCCGATGATGCACGAGCGGCTTCAGACTCGATCTCCGGGGAAAAGGAACGCGGAAGCTGAAACTGCTCAACGATCGAGTCGATCCCCAGCTTGAGTGCTCTTTGGGCGTCTTTGTGTATTCTCATGACCTATCTCATTTTCCTTTCACAGAATACTGTTCGAACGGTGCCGATCGAACAAACCGGCACCGATCGCAAGCCGGCCTGAACGAACGATGACGGGTTTCGGCTGGCGGTTTGGATGTGCGGGCTAGGGATTCGATGAATTCAAGGAAACAACTTCTAGTATTTCTCGAATCGTTTAGCAATTGCGATGATACAGACATCTTACTTTATCTTTTTTGATCCACCTATCGTCCACAAAGTTGTTACTATAGATAAGATTTCCCACTCGATTCCGCGGATGTTCGCGATGAAACCCCTACGACTTGATCAACCGGCTCATGTCCGAATTGCCATAGGTTGTTTCCTGGTGTTTGCTTTCTGTAGCAACTCTTCAGCTACGCCGTCAGATTTTGAAGACATCGTCCAACCATACCTGAAGCAGTACTGCCTCGAATGTCATGGCGAAAAAGCGAAAGCGGGCTATCGAGTCGATCAACTCGGTTCCGATTTCAATGTGTTTCATGTTGCTGATCAATGGAAAGAAGTCATCGATCGAATCAATGCAGGTGACATGCCACCGAAGGAAAAGCCTCGACCAGAAATCGAACAGTCCAACGCAGTCGTCGCGTGGGTCCAGCAACAGCTTCGCGAGGTCGATCTTCGTGCGAGAAATGCCGGTGGACGAATCCCTATGCGAAGACTCAATCGAGATGAGTATGCCAACTCAATTCGGGATCTGTTGCATATCGACGAAAATCTAGTGCGACCACTCTTGGAAGAAATGCCAGCCGATGGAACAGCCGAGGGATTCGATCGATTGGCTGCTGGATTGTTTTTCGATCAAACTCAACTGGAACGCAGCTTGGATGCGGCAGCCAAGATAGCAGCGATCGCGGTCGTCACGACGCCACCGAAGACCAACCGATTGCTCAACAAGCTAGAATTTGTCCATCGTCGACCTCCCGCCGACGAGGTCGAAGTATTTCCGGCGTTTCAGCATACAATTCCGCGAGGCGCCAAGTCGATGTTTGTCCACCCAGGCGTCGTAGAATACATTCAAGGGGGGCCGACCTATCGCCGCGAGTTGGCCGAGTGGGGTGCCATCGAGCACTTTGCGATCTCGAAAGTCGTAACACAGGACGGATACTATCGCATCCGGATTAACGCTCGTGTCGACCAGCGAGCACGGAAAGAACCGAATCGATTTTTGTTGCAGTATGCGATGGACTCGCCGATTCAAATGGTCCAAGAGATTCCTTACAACGATTCTGGTGTCACCGAAACCATGATGTTCCTTCGAGGGCCGGTCAATGGTGAAGTGAAAGGGCCGCAAGTGTTTCGGCTTTTGTGGAATCACAATGTCGATGCAGTGATTCGCGAGCCACAGTATACCGCACTGGTTTCTCAATGGACAAAATTGCGAGGAGAAATGTCCGATGCCGTGACTCGACGAGCGACGGAAGCCGAGTTATTGGAACTGAAGAAACAACGTGATGCATTGGAAGCTCAACTGAACGCATGGAGTAGCCCCGCGAATATCTACAACCCAGCGATGGAAATCGAAAAACTTCCACGACTGTTGCTCGAGTCGATCGAGATCGAAGGGCCAATTCAGAAAACTTGGCCGCCTGAAAGTCATCAAGCTTTGTTCTTCGACGGTGATCTTCGTGACGACGAAGCGTACATCCGAGAGATGTTTGCGCGATTGTTGCCGCAAGCCTATCGGAGGCCAGCGACGAATGAGGAAGTAGATGCCGTAGTTGCAATCGTTCAGGAAGCGCGAACTGCAAGCAACAAGTCTCTACCTGAAGCAGTCCGTGTGGGATTGCAATGTTTGCTTTGTTCCCCTGGCTTTGTCTTTCTTCATGAGCCCACGAAAGAAAGCCAAGCAAGATTTTTAAATGACTTTGAGTTTGCATCGAGATTATCCTATTTCCTATGGAGCAGCATGCCGGACGACGAACTATTCTCACTAGCCAAGGCTGGAACACTCCGCAAAATAGAGGTTGTACAATCGCAAGTGCAACGCATGCTGGCGGACTCGAAATCATCGCGGTTGGTTCGAAACTTCGGAGGCCAATGGCTTTCGGTGCGGGACTATGGTTCCGTGCAACCGGCAGCAGAGTATCGCGATTATGATAAGCCGCTAGAACAATCGGCCAAACAAGAGCCACTCGCCTTCTTCGCGGAAGTGTTGCACGAAAATTTGCCGATTACTTCGTTCCTCGATAGTGACTTTTTGGTCATCAACGAGCGATTGGCAAAACATTATGGCATCGAGGGAGTGGAGGGTGATGAGTTCCGGCGCGTTGCGATCAAGCCTGAACATCACCGTGGCGGTGTCTTGGGAATGGCAGGTTTAATGACGCTGTTGGCCGACGGAACACGAACGTTGCCAATACGACGTGGTTCGTGGGTGTTGCGAGAACTCTTCAATGATCCACCAAACGCGCCGCCTCCCAATGCGGGCGAAATCCAACCCAACACTGCAGGAAAAAAACTAACCGTTCGCGAACGCTTGGATATGCATCGCAGCGATGATGTTTGCGCATCGTGTCATACCAAGCTCGATCCTTTCGGACTCGCTCTCGAAAATTATGATGCCATCGGTCGCTGGCGAGAGCGTTTCAATGGCGAGGGCTTTCGCGGATCGAATGGTCCCATTCTAGATGTTAGTGGTGCGTTCCCCGATGGAACCCAATTCAATACCTTGGCTGAATACAAGGCGGGCTTGTTGTCGCAGAAAGATCGCTTCGCCCGTGCATTCAGTTTCAAATTGCTTACCTATGCTCTCGGCCGACCTGTTGGTTACACCGATCATGAGTTGCTCGACCGGCTGGTCGAAACATTACAGCAAAACGAATATCGTATCCAACCATTGTTGCAAACGATCGTGATGAGTGAAACCTTCCAAACCAAATAGGAACTAGAGTTATGCATATCCTCCATCGTCGCGATCCGTTGCCACGCCGTACACTATTGAAGGCGGCGGGCGTTTCGCTGGCACTCCCATGGCTCGATGCAATGAGTCTCCGATCGACCTCATTGACGCATGCTGGTTCGATAGCCGAGAACGAACGTCCGCAGCGGGCCGTCTTCACGTTTTGGGGATTGGGAATCAATGGTCGAGATTTCACACCCGTCGAGACGGGCAAGAATTACCAACTCACTCCGATTCTTCAACCTCTCGCGGCGCTGCGCGACGATTTTACGATCATCTCGGGATTGAAGTTGACTCATTCGGGAGGGCATACAGGGGATCGTACGTATTTGACTGGCACCAATACACGCAGTGCGGGAGCAAAATTGCGAGTCTCCTGCGATCAGGAACTTGCAGCAGCGGTTGGTAATGCGACTCGATTCCCGTCACTTACGCTCGGTATCCAGCGAGGTACAGGCTTTGGCGGCAATCAGGATCAAACGATCTCCTGGAGTCCTAGCGGTACGCCGATCCCATCTGAGAATCGGCCTCACGTGCTCTTTGATCGATTGTTCCGTCCCGATTCGAAAGACACACTCCTCGAACGAGAAGCGGAGTTTGTACGCCGGACTAGCATTCTGGATTCACTGCGAGACCAAGCTCGAAAGCTAGGAGAATCGCTAGGTGGTGAAGATCGCAGAAAGCTAGAAGAGTATCTTGCGGGTGTTCGCGATCTCGAGCGGTTGATGCAAACCGAGAAGGAATGGCTGCGCCGTCCCAAGCCTTCCGTTGAACAACTCAGCTTCGGCAAAGAACAAGGGCTGGATCCAGATAAGAGCGGTTTGGAGTACCGTCGTTATCAACGATTGATGTTCGACATCATTACGCTATCGTTGCAGACCGATAGTACTCGCGTGATCGCATATATGCCTCGAATGGATGGCCAGGACGGAACCGGTTCCTGGCGAGATCAAGGAAATCCCTACAATTACCATGAGATGACTCACCATGGAGAAGATCCAGACAAGCTCAAGTGGTTTACCCAATCCGACATCTGGTACATGGAGGAATGGGCTTACTTTTTGAACAAGCTCAGGGATATCCAGGAAGGGGATGGCACTCTGCTGGATCATACGCTCGTCGCCTATGGTAGTAGTGGTGGTGCCATCAATGCACACCACAATCACCATCTTCCAACAATGATCGCGGGCGGAACAAAGCTGGGAATGAAGCATCAGGGACATCTCGTCAAGGAAGATGTCCGACTAGGGAATTTATGGAGCACGATGTTTCAGTGCTTGAAGGTTCCATTGCCTGCTGATTTTCAAGGGGGAGAGGCAGATGGGGTGATTGGAGAGTTGCTCTCACAGTGATGCCTTGGCTCTAGTTGGACAAGATGGGATGCACGCTTTCTGGTACGTCGATCTTGATTCCCATGCTAATGAAGTCTTGCTCGAGTTTGGCCAGCATTTCGTCATCAAGCGCATGCTCCAGCACGTCTGCGCCTCGATCCAATGCGGCAGGTGAGAGGTCAGCAAGATTTGCAAAATAGAGTTCGAGTAAACGATGGCGTCTTACCGATTTGAGCGACGCTTGAATGCCGCTGGCTGTGAGTGCAATTTCACCGGAGGAATTGCGAACCGCCCAACCTTCCCTGCAAATGGAGTCGATCGCTCGCTTCAATCGGATACCGTCCCAGCTCCTCGTACGAATCAACGTCGAGGGAGCGATCCCTTCGGAACGAGTTTGACCGTGCGGTTGAGGCTGCTGTCCGAGCGACTCCAACACTTCGAAGATGGAACGCAGCACATGTTCCGAATCTGCCTCGTTCTTCAAGGTGGAGAAAGACCACGCTCTCCATACAAGCCCCTTTTCTTTACCAAACAGCAAACTGATCGAGAAGAGGAGTGCCGCCGCTAGCACGATGGACGGCCCCGTCGGCATGTGATCAATGTAGAGACTGGCGATGGAACCGAGGACGCCAGCCATGCCACCCAAAAAGGCACTGATGCACACGGTGCGTTGGAGTTGTGATGTCCAGAATCTAGCGGAAACCGGTGGAATGACCATCAGTGCCACCACCAAAATGACCCCCACTACGTTGGCACCGACAATCACGACGACTAGCACGGAAGTGAGCAAAATCAAATCGAGCAGCAATACGGACCATCCAGTGGAGGATGCAAAGTTCGAATCAAAACAAAATACTTGCAGCTCCTTGCGGCAAAGCCAAAGCGTGGACAACACAACCATCGACGCGACGACGAGCATCTGGAAATCGGATTCTACAATCGATGCAGATTTGCCAAGGATAAAATTCTCTAGCCCAGCAGCATTCCCCTCGGGCACCTGTTGAACCACTCCAAACAGGACCATCCCTAGGCCAAAGAAGACGCTCAATATCGTGGCTAGAATGGCATCTGGTTTGAGACGGCTAAACTTTCCGAGAAGCAAAACACCGATCGCTCCGACAATCCCCGATAGAGCCGCCCCGACAAGCAACGCCCCAAGGTTTCGTCCGTTACCACCCAGGAGAACCTGAACCAAGAAAGATAACCCTAACCCAGGTAACGACGCGTGGCATATCGTATCGCCAAGCAGTGATCTTCGCCGCAGAAGCAGGTAAACACCAACCGCACCTGCCATACAACCAAGCAGACCTGCGCTAAAAGTTACCAGTCGAGTATTGTAATCAAACATGGTACCACTATACGCAAAAGAAGTCGCTCGTACCATTCCCAATACTCGTACAACTTCGCCTACCATCGCTGTTATGCCGAATACAAAAAGTGAATATGACTACATTGTTGTCGGTGCAGGAACAACAGGATGTGTTTTGGCTGCCGAACTGGTCCGAAGACAGGTAGGTTCGGTACTTCTCGTCGAGGAAGGGGGTAGAGCAAGCCATCGATTTAGCCGGACACCTGTCTTGTATCCACACTT
>Ga0315899_10003896_pt1 | contig 16192 bp, 17 predicted proteins | sample LakEriMetagenome_2_FD_203518 | JGI IMG/M metagenome (GOLD analysis project Ga0315899, IMG submission 203518) | Freshwater fungal communities from buoy surface, Lake Erie, Ohio, United States - Buoy 4 MA112 | ecosystem: Environmental > Aquatic > Freshwater > Lake | place: USA: Lake Erie, Ohio... | reverse complement strand
TTGATGCGCTGCGCGTGATGGGGCTCGACCCGATCGAAGTGCTGATCGTCCCGCGCTTGCTGGCGCTCCTCGTTGCCTTGCCCCTGCTGACTTTCGTGGCCGATATGGCTGCGCTCTTCGGCGGTATGTTGGTAGCATGGATCTATGGCGGCATTAGTCCGGATGTCTTTCTGGAGCGGCTGCAAAATGTCATCAAGCTCAACACATTTCTTGTCGGCCTGATCAAAGCCCCCTTCATGGCGCTTGTGATTGCGATGATCTCCGCCATCGAAGGCATGGCGGTTCAGGGTTCAGCAGAATCGCTGGGGCGGCGTGTGACAGCCTCAGTGGTCAAATCCATCTTCATGGTGATCGTCGTTGATGGTCTCTTCGCCATGTTCTTCGCTGCGGTGAAATATTGATGAGCGCCTCGCCCATCATCCCTGATCAAGATCCCGCCATTCGTGTGCGTGGTTTGCGTGTCGGCTTTGGCGAGAAGATCATCCTGCGCGATCTCGACCTTGATGTGAGGCGCGGCGAAGTGCTTGGCTTTGTTGGTGGATCTGGCACGGGCAAATCCGTCCTCGGGCGCACGATTCTGGGCCTCGTCACCAAACAGGCGGGACGCGTGGAAGTCTTCGGCCAAGATCTCGACACGCTTGACCGCGAAGCCCATCGCGCGATGGAGCGACGCTGGGGTGTGCTGTTCCAGCATGGTGCGCTTTTTTCCAGCCTCACTGTCTTGCAAAATGTGCAAGTGCCCATGCGCGAATATCTCGACCTCTCGCCCCAGCTGATGGATGAGCTGGCGCGCCTCAAACTCGCCCTTGTCGGATTGAGGCCAGACGCAGCCGAAAAATTCCCCTCTGAATTATCAGGCGGCATGATCAAGCGCGCAGCACTGGCCCGCGCACTCGCGCTTGACCCTGAATTGCTCTTTCTCGACGAGCCCACGTCCGGGCTTGATCCTATCAGTGCGGCTGAATTTGATGAACTGATCGCCACCCTGCAAAAGACGTTGGGGCTGACCGTCTTTATGGTGACACATGACCTCGACAGCCTCTATTCCATCTGTGACCGCGTGGCGGCTTTGGCCGATGGCAAGGTGATTGCCGCGGGCACGATTGAGGAGATGCTCGCTGCTGACCACCCCTGGCTCAAGACCTATTTCCACGGCAAACGCGCCAGTCGCATGGTCAAAATCGAAAGCGCATCTTGAAATGGCATCAAATCATTACAAGCTGAGTACAGGCCGGAGCTTTGAGTGATGGAGACACGCGCCAGTTATGCCTTGATCGGTGCTTTCGCGCTCAGCGTGATTGCAGCCGCTTTCGCTTTCGTCTTCTGGTTTTCACGCGGAGACAAGCCGGCCAATTCGAAAGTCTATCGCATCGTCTTCACCAGCTCGGTCTCTGGCCTCTCACGCGGGGCGAATGTCAACTTTAACGGGCTGCGTGTTGGTGAAGTGACGAAGATTGATCTCGCGGATAATCCTTCCATCGTTTACGCACTGGTGGAGATTGATCCGCGCACGCCCGTCAAAAAAGATACTCGCGCACGTCTTGAGTTTCAGGGCCTGACCGGCGTGGCCTCGGTCGCTTTGACCGGCGGTGGCAACAACTCACCCGAACTGTCTGGCACGCGCGGGAACCCGGCACAAATCATCGCAGATCGTTCAGACTTTCAGAACATCGTGGAGACCCTGCAAAATCTCTCAATCAAGCTTGATGCGATGCTCGATCGCACAGATCGCCTGCTGGGCGACAATGCGGATTCGATTTCCAACACGATCAAGAATGTCGAGACTTTCTCCAAATCGCTGGCTGAAAATTCTGGTGGCATCCAGGATTTCGTCGCAGCCCTCTCTGATGCAGGCAAATCCATCAAGCCCTTCCTTGAAACACTGGAGCGCAATAGCGGCAATTTCGACGCCATCCTGAAAGATACGCGCGAATTGACCGGGCGCCTCAACGCAGCAGCGGGGAAGATCGACAATCTGCTTGGCTCGAAAGAAGGTCCGGGTGTGGTCGATGAAATCGGTGAGACTGCAAAGTCACTGCGCAAGCTGGCTGACAATCTTGAGGAGCGCACGCGCGACCTCTCCAGCAATTTGAAGCAATTCACAGGACCCGGTCTGCGCCATTATGAGGCGCTGGCCGTGGAAGGGCGCCGGACATTGGACGAGGTCAACCGCACATTGCGCTCGCTCCAGCGCAATCCCCAGCAGCTCATTTTCGGGGCTAAGCCCGAGGTGCCGGAATATGGCGGAAGATGAATCCCGCTTTCTGCGAATTTGATCTGGATCAGGGCGCAGCGAGGCCAAGCTCACTAGAAAGGGTCCAACTCGACTGCGAGTTGCCCTGGGTTTCGCACTCCCTCCCGCGGGTCTCAGGATAGCCTTCACCGCCCTCAGGCTCAGCCTTGGGGCGGTTTTTCTTTCTGGCGAAACCCCTTGTGTTGCAAAAATTGTTTCATATCAATTTGGGGCAGCGGAATTCGTGTCTGTCTGGAGGGGCTTGGGGGCAAGCCAAGGGAGATGACGATGCGACTGCCAAGTCTTTGGTCAAACCGTGATCTGGTCGATCCGTTCCGCGCCTTGCAGCGGGAGATGGACAATCTCTTCGGAGATTATGCGAAGAACTGGCCCATGGCGCAGGCCTTGCGCGCGCCAGCCATCAATGTTGCTGAAAGCGATGGCGAATTTGAAGTCACCGCCGAACTGCCGGGCGTCGATCAAAAAGATATCAAGCTATCGCTTGAAGGTAATCGGCTGGTGATATCGGGAGAGAAACGCGAAGAGCGCAAGAGCGATGACAAGAACTTTCATGTGATGGAATGCAGCTATGGCTCGTTCCACCGCGGCATTGGCCTGCCCTTTGAGCCGTCAGGCGATGCCGTTGATGCGCAATTTGACAATGGCATTTTGCATCTACGGATCAAGAAACCGGTTGGCGCGCAGCAACAGCAAAAGATCGAAATCCGCAGCGCGCAGCCACAGCCCCAACAGCAGCAGGAGCAAGCCCCGCAGGGGCAAACATCGCAGGGGCAAACATCGCAGGAGCAAACATCGCAGGACAACAAGGCTGCGTGACTATTCCATCACCGCCGCGCGCAAAATGCACACCATGGTGGCGCGGGCAGGTTCCTTCGACAGATTGCGAATGACATGCGGGCGGTCGCAGCGATAGCGCAGCGTCTCGCCCGCTCTCGCAACATCTTTCACGCCAGCCACTTCCACTTCAAGCTCGCCTTCGAGTACGGAAAGACATTCCACCGAACCATGCTGATGCGGCTCTGAGGCCAGCACACCACCGGGCTCAGCGCTGAACATATACCATTGCAGCCATTCCACCGTCTTGATCCAGCCAATGATGGCCAGATGACATTTGCCATCTTCCGAGACGAGGATTGGTGTTTCGTTTCTGGATGATTTCTCGATGAAGGGCTCGTCATCCGAGCCCTGCAAGACCCGATCAATCGACACATCAAGCGCCTGAGCCAAGCGCCAGATGGTCGCCAGTGTTGGATTGGTTTCGTTGCGCTCGATCTGGCTGATGATGGACTTCGCGACACCTGACTGATCGGAAAGCTCCGACAGCGACATGCTATGCGCCTTGCGCAGCCGCATCACCGCCCGGCCCAACTGACCCGACAGCGCCTGTGCCCCCGCCTCCAAAGCTTTCGCCTTGTCCTTGCCCTCAACACCCATGGCCCACCCGTTTGCGACCGCGACCCGGTCCTTTTGTTCTTTTTATAGAACGAAACAGGCCGGTTTAACAGGGGGAGGTTCAGCTGGGGCGGCTTTTGCGCTCGCTGATGATGACCATGATCCCGGCCGCTGTGACGATGGAAGCCCCGGCCAGCACGGTGGGGCTTGGGAATTCGCCCAGAAACAAAATGCCCAGCAGCAAAACCCAGATCATGGAGGTGTAATCGAAACAGGCAATCACCGAAGCATCGGCCAGTGTGAAGCCCCGCGTCATGAGGATTTGCCCGATGCCTCCCAGAAGGCCAGCGCCGATCAGGGGCAGCCAATGGGCGGGCTCAGGCCATACCCAGGCCATCGACTGGACAGAGGCTGCCCATGGCCAGCTGGAGGGCCACAAGGCCCCGATCAGCATCAGCCCAATTCCGATGCCGCTTGCGGTGAACTGAAAATAGAAGACCACCGCGCCCATATGTTCGGTCTGCACCAGTCGCCGCGTCTGGATCATGGCGACTGCGAGACTGAAGGCGCCCGTCAGGGCCATCAGCGCGCCGATGGCAGCGCCCGACAAGCCATTGCTGAAACCGCCGCCCAGATGTTCGGACAACATCAATATGACGCCAGCAAACCCGATGATGACACCAAACCATCGCGCCGGTCCCACGCGCTCGCCCAACCACAAGGCGGCGAGTACAATGATGATGAGTGGGCCGGCATATCCAACTGCCGTAACGTCAGCCAGCGGCAGGAAAGAATAGGCCCCAAACATCAGCACCATATTGCCAGTGCCGGAAATCGCGCGCAGCGCATGGCCGCCAACCCGCTTCGTATAGAGCGCGTGGGGAAATTCATGCCGCCAGCTCAACCACAATGCCAGAACAAACAGCGCGAAGAAGGAACGGAAGAAAACGAGCTGTCCAACCGGATATTGGTTATAGGCCTTCACAATCGCCATCATGCAGGCGAATGCGAGGGTTGAGGCGATTTTATAGGCGATTCCAGCAAGCATCGGCGTCAGAAGGCGCCGGGGAACGCGCCCCCATCAATGAGCAGATTTTGCCCCGTGATATAGCCCGCCTGAGCACTTGCCAGAAAAGCGCACAGCTCGCCAAACTCGCTTGGATCACCCAAGCGCTGCGCCGGAATGAGCTTGGTACGCGCGGCCAAAACATCATCCGCCGTTTGCCCCGGTATTTTGCTCGCAGCGGCTTGCGCGGTGGCGCGCAACCGATCTGTCAAAAATGCACCAGGCAGGATATTGTTGATCGTCACATTGGAGGCTGCGACCTGACGCGCAATGCCGGCAACGAAAGCGGTCAGACCTGCACGCGCCCCCGATGACAGATCCAGCATCGGCAGTGGTGCTTTCACTGAACCCGATGTGATATTGATGATGCGGCCAAAGCGACGCTCCACCATTCCATCAATCACACCCTGAATCATTTCAACAGGCGTGAGCATATTGGCTTCAACACCCGCAATCATGTCAGCATGGGAAAGATGGCGGAAGTCTTTGGGCGGCGGGCCACCATTATTGTTGACGAGAATATCAACCTGCGCGACGGCACTCAGCAACGCCTTGCGCCCTTCAGCCGTTCCCACATCAGCCACGACCGGAATGACGCGCGCCCCAGTTGCAGACGCGATCTCTTTCGCACTTGCCTCCAGCATGTCCTTGTTGCGGCCATTGATGACAACTTCGCATCCCGCCTGCGCCAGTGAAATCGCACAAGCACGGCCCAGCCCCTTGCTTGACGCACAGACAATGGCGCGGCGGCCTTTCAAACCAAGATCCATGACAACCTCCGTTGCGCGCCAAGATGAACGCGCGAGCGCGCTGGCGCAACCTACTTCTTCCGGCTTGTGGGCAAGGCAGGCAGCGATTTGATATAGGCCGCAATCGCGGAGCGATCGGCCGCAGGCAGTTCGGCCATGTTCATCACGACATCTGCCATCGAACCGCCGACATAATCACCATCAGGCAATGCGCCCCGGTCCAGCAAGTAATCAATATCCTTGAGCGACCATTTACCCAAAGCGCTTTCATGCTGGGTGATATTCGGCACAAAGCCATCACCTTCCAGATCAGGCCCGCCGGCATAGCGCTCACCAGCACGAATCCCACCCAAGAGATCGCGGCCGGAATGACATTCAGCGCAATGTGCAAGCGCCTCTGTCAAATAGCGCCCACGCGTAAGCTCATCGCTCTCGCCCTCGATTTTCGGCAAGTCACCAGCATCGAGATAAAGCGCCTTCCAAAGACCAAGAGCCCAGCGCTGATTGAAAGGAAAGGCCAAGCGATGCCCTGGCGCACGCCCTTCAACGGCAGGCAAGCTGCGCAAATAGGCCATGAGATCGGCTATGTCCTCCAGACGCGATTTGGCATAGGTCGTATAGGGAAAAGACGGATAATAATGCTCGCCCTTGGGAGAGGCGCCGCGTTTCATCGCATTTGCCAGATCGCTCGCTTGCCAGCTGCCGATTCCATCGCGCATATGCGGAGAAATATTGGGCGCAACAAAGACACCAAAGGGTGATTTCAATTCGCGCCCACCACCCAGTTGCAGCCGATCCTCCCGCCCCTTCGTCATGTGGCAAGAGCCACAGCCGCCGGCATCAAAGATGAGCTTGCCACGCTGGGCATCACCATCGTGCAATGCACTGCTGATGAGCGGCGCTGGCGCAGCGATCACCCAGAGCGCGAGTAGTCCCGCACCCAAAGTAACCAAGGCTGCCAGCGCGCGAAATCTCATCACTGACGACGCAGGCGATAGCTGCGATGACAATCGACACAGGAACGATCAATGGTTGCAAAAGAGGCTTTGAAACTGGCCTCATCTTTCACATTGGTCTGGGCCTCCCGCGCAAGCTTGCCGAAGCTGGCCCATTTCGCAGCGAAGTCATCCTGCGTTTCCCAGATTTTGGGTGCAGCGCGCGTGTCGCCGTTCTTCGAGGTGTCCGGATAAAGCTTCGGACCCGTTTCCGCAGCTTCCACAGAGGCCTTCAGATAGGCCTGAACCTTGGCGAGATCGAAAGGCGCCTGGCCCTTGTCCATCCGCACCAGCTCATCGCCTGCATCACCCAACTGCTTCATCAGATTTTTGCGGGCGGCGATGACATCGCTCTGGGCAAGCGCGACCATGGACCCACACACAAGCGCAACAAGTGCAAGAGCGGAACGCAGCATGCTCGGAATCTCCTTCAAGAACTTCAGAGCTTTAGCTAGCCCATTCCGCTGCGTCCGCAAACTGGGGAAAAGTAAAGCCCTAATCCACCAGCACCTTTTCACCCGCGCCCGCCCATTCGAGCATACCGCCGGTGAAATGGGCCCGCACATCCATACGCCCCGCCGCCTGCGCCAGACCAAGCGCGGTGATCGAACGGCGACCGGAGCGGCAATGCAGCACAACGCGCTGGCCGGGCTTTTGCGGTGGCAGCGCGGCCGGATCAAAGACCGAAAGCGCGTTGAGCGTTGCGCCGGGAATGCGGCCTGCCTCCCACTCATTAGGTTCGCGCACATCAACAAGCGCGATGGAGCCATCTGCCAGTCCCGCTTTCAACTCTTCGAGGCTGACATCTTCGACGATGATCTTGTCCATGGGGTCTCCAAAGGCTTCAGGATTGATATGGCCAGATACCAGCAAATTCAGCCGCGACAAACAATGCCGCGCCCGCAAAGAGCACCACAAAGGGATGCAACTTGCGCCGCCAGGTGAGCCACAGGCTCGCCCCCACCGCACTGATCCAGACCAAGGGCTGATTGCCCGTCAGGCCGATGATGGAGACCGCCCCCGCCAGAACGAGCCCAACCGCAATGGGGGCAAGCCCGCGCTCCAGCGCTGTATGCCAGTTGCGGCCACGATAGCGGTCATAGGCGCGTGCGAGAAAGATGCACAGCAGCGAGGCTGGCAGAAACAAAGCGAGCGTGGCGACAAGCGCGCCGATCCAGCCCGCCACTTTCCACCCAATCAGCGTGGCAAGCATGGCCCCCGGCCCCGGCGCCACGCGCGCAATCGAAAACATGTCAATGAATTCGCGCGCTGTGACCCATTGCATCACATCCACCGCCTCGCGCTGCAGGGGGGCAAAAATGCTCGGCCCGCCGCCTACCGACAGCAGTGAAAAAGGCACAAGCACGATGGTGAGGCCGATGAGGGGATGATCACGCATCGCGCTTCTCCCTCGGCCAGGCCAGTGCCACGCTGAGCGGGGCGGCCACCAAAACCACCGGCACCAAGGGCCATTGGAAAATGCCAATCGCGACAAAGACAGCGAAAGCTATGCCGCCCATGCTCATGCTACGGCAACCATGCGACGCCCCGGCAAAACCCATGCGCAACACCATGCCTACCGCCGCAGCAGCAATCCCGTCCATGGCCGAATGGAAAAAAGGCAGCTTGATGATGTCGTCATAAACGGAGGCCAGGGCAATCACGAGGAAAAAGGGGCCCGTCAAAACGGCAAAGAGCGCAACCAGCGCTCCAACCGGCCCACGAAGCACTTGGCCAATATAGACCGCCATATTCGAGACATTGGCGCCAGGCAGCACCTGACCCAAAGCCAGCCCTGACAAAAACTGCCCTTCCGTCAGCCACCCCTTTTGCGTGACCGTGATGCGGTGCATCCAGCCTGTTACGCCGCCCCCAAAGCTGAAGGCCCCCACTTGCAGAAAGACGCTGGCAATCGCGCCAAGGCTCACCCGGCGACGTGCCTGCGCTTGATTGTCATCCTCCACAGGGTCCCCCTCACGATTCGTTCAATCGCCACCTTGCCACAAGCTGGCGCTGTTTACCTGAGGCCGCGCCTGCCGTAAGTTTAGTGAATCCTTCATGGGATCAAGGTCGGAACCGGCCAACAGGGAACAGGAAACGCTGGGGCAATGGCGCAATACCGTTTGACCGTCGATACGGGCGGCACTTTTTCCGACTTCGTTTATGTGAATGACGAGACCAGAGAAGTCTCCATCGCGAAATTTCCTTCCACGCCAGATGACCCTTCCCGCGCCATTCTGGCAGGTGTGGAAGAGCTGATCTCACGCGGCGTGGCGCCAGCCGATATTCGCTATTTCTGTCACGGCACCACGGTCGGCACCAATGCGCTCTTGGAAGGCAAGGGTGTGCGCACCGGCCTCATCGTGACGCAAGGCTTTCGCGGCATCTATGAAGTGGCCGAACAATCACGCCCCCATGGTCCAGCGATCTTCGACATTCTCTATGACCGCCCGGAAATGCTGGTGCCCCCAAGCCGCACCGGCGAGGCCGTGGAGCGTGTCGCCTTTGATGGCGAAGTGCTGCTGCCGCTTGATGAAGAGGCACTGCGCCAGACCATCCGCGATTTGCGCAAAGAAGATGTGCAGTCGATTGCAGTCTGCCTGCTCTTCTCATTCCTTGCGCCTCACCATGAAGAACGCGTGCGCGCCATCATCGCAGAAGAAATGCCCAATTGCAGCGTTTCGCTCTCCAGCGAAATCGTGCCGCAGATCCGTGAATATTACCGCCTATCCACCACGGTGATTAATGCGTATCTGCAACCCATCCTCGCCCGTTACATCGCCAATCTCGATGCGCGATTGAAAGACGCAGGCGTTGTCACGCCGCAAAAATACATCATGCAGTCGAATGGTGGCATGTCGACTTTCGAAGCGACCGCCAAAAAGGCCGTGGCAACGGTTCTCTCTGGCCCTGCAGGTGGCATTACGGCAAGCGTCCATGCGTGCCGCACCACGGGTTTTCAAAACCTCATCACTTTCGACATGGGCGGCACCAGTTGCGATGTCGCCTTGATCAAGGATGGCGAACCCTCGATCTCCAATCGCGGCAAGGTCGAGGGTCGCGATGTCGCGCTGCCGATGATCGACATCAACACAGTGAGCGCTGGCGGCGGCACCCTCGCTCGTGTGGATCCCTTTGGCGAATTGATCGTCGGCCCGCAAAGTGCGGGCGCAGTGCCCGGCCCTGCTTGCTATATGCGCGGCGGCACGCAGCCCACCATCACCGATTGCAATCTCGTGCTTGGCTATCTCAGCCCCGATAATTTCCTCGGCGGCAAGATGAAGCTTGATGTCGAAGCGTCGCGCAAAGCCATTCACGATGCTGTCGCGAAGCCGCTTGGTATGAGCATTGAAGATGCCGCCGAAGGCATTGTGCGCATCATCAATGTGAAGATGCAGGAGGCTTGCAAGGCAATCTCCACCATGCGCGGCCATGATTTGCGCGATTTCATGTTGCTCGCTTTTGGCGGCGCTGGCCCGCTTCACTCAAGTCGCATCGCGCAAGATCTCGGCATGGCTGGCGTGATCGTGCCGCTTTATCCCGGCGTCTATTCGGCCATGGGCCTTGTGATGTCGGATGTGAAACATGACTATATCCGATCGCGCCTCACAGCCCTTGCCAATGCATCCGAAGCGAAAGTGAATGGCGTGTTTGCCGAGCTCGAGGCGCAAGCGCGTGCCGATCTCGCACAAGAACATTTCTCAGACGCGCAAAGCGCCATCGAATATGCGCTGGATATGCGCTATGCAGGTCAGGGCTATGAGATGACACTCCCCTGCCCTGCGCCTTTGAAAGCAGGCGATCTGCAAAAGCTGCGCGCAGCTTTCGACGAAGAACACCGCAAGACCTTCGGCCACACGGCCCCCAATGAACCCGTCGAAATCGTCTCTTACCGCCTGCGTGGGGTGGGCCGCGTGCCACCAGTTGAACTGCCGAAATTCAAGCCCACCGGGGCCACATTGAAAGATGCGCTGCGCGAGATGCGGCCTGCACGATTTGATGGCAAGACGCTCGAATGTCCCGTCTATCAACGCGAGAAGCTTGATGTGGGCGCGACTTTCTCAGGCCCTGCCCTTGTCGATCAGCTTGATTGCACCACCGTCATCCCACCCGGTCAATCGGTGCGCATTGATGACTACCGCAACATGATCATCAGCATCGGAGGCTGACATGATGACGTCGAAAAAGCCCGATGCGGTGGAACTCGAAATCATCAAGGCGAGTCTTGATGGCATTGTGCAAGAGATGCAGAACTCGCTCTTTCGCACTGGCTATTCAACCATTGTGCGCGAAAGTCAGGACGCTTCTTGCGCGATCATGGATTCACATGGCGATGTGGTGGCGCAGCATGTCGTGCTGCCCCTGCATATCGGCTCTTTTCCCGCCTGCTGTCAGGCAATCATCCGCACTTACGACGATATTGAAGAAGGCGATGCCTTCCTCATCAACCACCCCTATGAAGGTGGCAGCCCCCATGCGCCCGACATGTGCGTCATCACGCCTATCTTTGCAGATGGCGAACTGATCGCCTTCTGCGGTTCGATTGCACATAAGAGCGACATCGGGGGGCCTGTGCCGGGCTCTTGCTCAGGTCAGGCGAAAGAGATCTTCAATGAGGGGCTGCATCTGCCGCCTGTGCGCTATCAGCGCCAATTCCAGCCGCAGCGCGACATTGAGCGGATCATTGGCGCCAATAGCCGCACGCCTGAATTAGTCTTGGGTGATATTCGCGGACAATTGGGCTCAAGCCGCTTGGGCGAACAGCGCCTGCAAGAACTCACCGCCAAATTCACACGCGAGAAAACGCTGGCCAGTTTCGAGCGCTTGCTTGATCTCTCACGCCTGCGCATGAAAGCCGCCATCGCGGAATGGAATGATGGGCGCTATGAGGCCGAGCGCTTTGTCGATGATGACGGCGTGCGGCTCAATCAGCCGGTGAAGATCCATGTCGTCGTGGAGAAGAAGGGTGAGGAGATCACTTTTGACTTCACCGGCAGCGATGATCAAACGGTTGGCCCTGCCAATATTCGCCCGCCACTGGTGCGCGGCGCGATTGCCTATTGCCTCATCGCCCTTGTTGATCCGCATATCTTTATCAATAGCGGATTGATGCGCGCTTTCGACATCAAGGTGCGGGATGGCAGCGTGATGAATCCGCGCTTTCCGGCACCGCTCAACACCTACAATCCAACGGTACATGCAACCGTGGAGGCGGTCTTTGCCGCCCTCGTCAATATTGTGCCGCAAAAGGCGCGTGCAGATGGCTGCGGCAGTCGCTCCATCATTTTAGGCGGACGCAGCACCAAAGCAGGCCAGAGCTATGTGCAATATGAAATTCTGGGTGGCGGCGGTGGTGCGCGGGCGAGCAAGGACGGCGCATCGGGCACATCGGTCAATCAGTCCAATGCGAAAATCGCTCCGATTGAAATCATCGAAAGTGAGTTCCCCACCCGTGTCATGCGCTTTGAACTGATCCGCGACTCAGGTGGCATCGGCGCCTTCCGTGGCGGGCTGGGCATTCGCCGTGAATATCTCAATCTGCAGGATGCGCGCTTCTCCATTCGCTCCACCAAACATGTCATTGCACCCAATGGCGCAGCAGGTGGCGGCAAGGGGCGCACGGGTGACATCGTCGTCAATCCCGGCCGCGCCGATGAGAAGCGCCTGCCCACGCGCTATGCCGATTATCCGCTCAAGGGCGAAGACACATTCTGCCTTGATACGCCGGGCGGCGGGGGCCTGGGCGATGCGTATCAACGCGATCCGCAACTCGTGCTGCGTGATGTGAATGAAGGCTATGTCAGCGAGGAAGCGGCGCGCCGCGATTATGCTGTCGCGCTCACTCGCCAGGGCCGCAAATATCAACTCGATGAAGCTGGCACAGCCGCGCTTCGTACCAGCAAGGTCTAGGGAGGACAGAATGAGCGTAAAGACCACCGCTATGATCGGCTTGGGCGCCATGGGCTATCAGATGGCACGCCACATGGTGAACAAGGGCTATGAGGTCTATGGGCTCGATGTGAACCCGAAGATGAATGAGCAAGCGCAAGCTGTGGGCGTCAAGATTGCAGCAAGCCCTGCTGAGATCGGCGCCGTGGCCGAAGTTGTCGTCGTGATGGTCGCAACCGATGCACAGGTAGAGGACGTCATCGTCAAATCCGGAATGCTGGACCGTATGAAAAAGGGCTCGGTCATCTGCGTCGCCAGCTCCTGCTCCGTTGATACAGCCAAAGAGCTGGAGACAATCTGCAATGCGAAGGGCATCGAGATTCTCGACACGCCCGTCGTGCTGGGTCAGGAAGCCTGCAACAATGGCACCATGACCGTCTTTTGCGGCGGCAAGCAGGACGCCTTTGAGAAAGCAAAGCCTGTCATGCAGTGCTTTGGTGCGAATGTGATGCATGTGGGCGCTGCCGGTATGGGCCAGCTCACCAAGACGATCAATAATATGCTGCTCTGGGCCTGTATGTCGGCCAATTTCGAAGCCCTGACCTTTGCCAAGAAGATGGGCGCCGACATCCCCAAGATGATTGATGCCTTGCAATATTCGAGTGGCGCAAACTGGTCACTATCGCGATGGGGCCAGAGCACCGGTAAATGGGCGGAGAAAGACATGGATGTCGCGCTTGATCTCGCGCAAGACGCCAAATGTCCAGTGCCGCTGGCAGCTCTCGTCGATCAGCTGATGAAGGGCATGAATCAGGAAAAGATGAGACAACTTCTTGCGTAATGCACCGAACACGGTCTGGGAGGATGAGATGAGGTTCAAAGGTCAAGTTGCGATGGTCACAGGTGCTGGCCGCAACATCGGAGAGGATGTCTCAAAACTGCTCGCACAACATGGCGCAACCATTGCGGTCATTGATATCGACCAGACGCGGGGCGAAAAGGTTGCCAATGACATTGTGGCTGCCGGTGGTCAGGCCAAATGGTTTGGCTGCGATATCGCTTCTGAAGAAGCCATCATCGGCTGTGTTGCAGCGGTGCAGAAGGCTTTCGGCCGCATCGACATGCTGGTCAACAATGCCGCCATCTCCGACAACAAGGATATGTTCAATCTTGCGACATCCGAATGGAACCGCGTGCTGGCCATCACATTGACCGCGCCGTTTCTGCTGACGCGGGAAGTCGCGAAAGTCATGATCGCCAACAAGACCGCCGGCCGCATCGTCAATGTCAGTTCGACCTCCGGCTATTTCGGTCGCAATCGCGCAACCGCTTACACCGCTGCCAAAGGTGGGCTCGTCAATCTCACCAAGTCACAAGCCATTCAGCTTGCCGAGCACAAGATCCGCGTTAATGCGGTTGTGCCCAACAAGATCGGCTCCCCTGTCGGCAAGGATGAGTTCGACCCCTCGCGCCCCGTTGTTAATTTGGCAGGTCGTCCCGGCGTGCCGCGCGATCTTGCCAATGCAGCGCTCTTTCTCCTTTCGGAGGAAAGCTCCTTCATCATTGGGGCAGCCCTTTTTGTCGATGGTGGCTGTACAACCATGATGCCGGGCAATAGCTAAACGAGGATCATCTCACAACTGCAACCAAGACAGTTTCGCGAGGGAGGAGAAGATGACGGGCATGACGTTCAGTTCGATCTTTGGTTTCACCCGCAGCAAAATGATGGCGTCGGGCCTTGGTCTTGCCTTTGCGCTGTCGGCAATGCCTGCCAGCGCAAACGACTTTTACGAAGGCAAGCGCCTGACCTTTGTGGTGGGCGGCACCGCAGGCGCGGGACTTGATACTTATGTGCGCGTGCTGGCGCGCCATATTGGCAAACATGTGCCGGGCAAGCCCGACAGCATCGTGCAAAACATGCCCGGCGCAGGCAGCATGAAGGCGGCCGAATATATGGAAGCACAGGCCGCAAAGGACGGTACGGTGATCGGCTCGATCTTTCCCGGCGCCGTCATGGCCCCCTTGCTGGAAAGCGTGAAACCGCGATTTGATCCGCGCCGTTTCCAATATCTGGGTACCGCTGAAACGGGCGCCCGCATTTGCGCAACCTTCCACACATCCAAAGTGAAAACTTTTGAGGATGCGGCCCGGATGAAGGCCGTCGTCGGCGCTTCTCAGTCGGGCGGCTCATCTCGTGACTACACGCTCCTGTCCAATGCTCTGGCCAAAACGCAATTCCAGATGGTCTCTGGCTATCAGGGCGGCGCCGATATGTTCCTTGCAATGGAGCGCGGTGAAGTGGAAGGCTTGTGCGGCTTCGATTGGTCCACCATCAAGGCTGCACGCAGCCAATGGTTGAGAGACAAGCAGATCAACATCATTGTTCAATTCGGCATCAATGATGATCCTGAGCTGACCAAGATGGGCGTTCCGAATTTCTCCAAATTCGTGTCCGCCGCAGATCGCCCTGTGGTTGATATGATCGTTGCACAGCAAGTTTTCAGCCGCATGTTTCTGGTGCCTGCAGAGGTGCCCGCTGACCGTGTGAAGATCTTGCGCGATGCTTTCATGAAGGCGATGGCGGACCCGGAGTTTCGGGCTGATGCTGAGAAGGCCCAGCTCAATATTGACCCACTGAATGGCGCCAAGGTGCAGGAAGTGGTGGAGCAGATTTTCAGCTCCTCGCCCAACATTGTCGAGCGCGGCCGCAAGGCGATTGCCCCTTAACCGAACAAAGTCTGCCCTTGTCCTCCCGTCTTGGCTTTGCGAAAATAGACCAAATGCAAAGCCAAACGGGAGGCAGTTGAATGAGCGGTGCGGACGTCAAAGTCATCAGGGATCTGGAATTCGTCCGGCGTGGCGAGACTGCTTTGGCTGGCGATCTTTATCTGCCCGCCGACAAGCCCAATGCACCTTGCGTGATTGCCATCCATGGTGGCGCGTGGCAGCGCGGTGGGCCGAAGAGCTATGCACGCCTTGGCCCCTATCTCGCCCAGCAGGGCATTGCAGTCTTCGCGGTGACCTATCGTTTCGCGCCGAAGAATCTCTATCCTGCCGCCGTGCATGATGCGCGTGCGGCGGTGCAATTCATCCGCAGCAAGGGCGGTGAATATGGAATCGACCCCGCCCGGCTAGGCGTGATGGGCGATTCTGCAGGCGGCCATCTCGCCGCGCTCGTCGCATTGGCAGGCGACAATAGCGAATTTGCAGGCAAGCCTGAGGATGCCTATCCCGGCGTCAGCACCAATGTGAAAGTCTGCGTGCCGATCTACGGCATTTTCGATCTGGTCGCCCAGTGGGAATTCGACCATATCCTCGCGCCCAAGGGCAATCTCTGTGAGATCTTCTTGGGGTTCAGCGCGCTTGAGGATCGCTTTGCCTATCACAAGGCCTCACCCATCAACTACATCACGAAAAAGGCAACCCAGATCGCCTTCTTCATGGCATGGGGCACGCGTGATGATATTGTCGAGCCCGTAAGCCAGTCGGAGCGCTTCCGCGATGCGCTGAAGCGGGCCGATGTCTTTGTGCGAACGGCCACGGTGGATACGGGCCATTTCTGGATCCATGATCCACTCGATGAGCCCGGCAGCTTCCCGGCCTTCGTTGCTCCCCGTATTATGCGATTCCTCGCTGAGAAGCTTTAGCCGAAATGCTAAAGGGGCCGACCAGTTGTCGGCCCCAATTTCCTCTGCTAGCCTTTCGCTTGACACTTTCAAAAAGTGTCAGCGGGGGCTGCCCGCCTCCGCCAAATAACACCGGACAAACGGTGGGGGAGGAACATGAATCAACATCATCACATCGAGGCACAGGCTTCGGCCAATCTGCCATTGCTCATGAGTTCGCT
>Ga0315899_10003895_pt1 | contig 16193 bp, 15 predicted proteins | sample LakEriMetagenome_2_FD_203518 | JGI IMG/M metagenome (GOLD analysis project Ga0315899, IMG submission 203518) | Freshwater fungal communities from buoy surface, Lake Erie, Ohio, United States - Buoy 4 MA112 | ecosystem: Environmental > Aquatic > Freshwater > Lake | place: USA: Lake Erie, Ohio... | reverse complement strand
TGGCGTTGGGGTCTGCAACGATCCTACCTGGCAACTGGATCGTAGCCGCAGCCTCTGTCTCGGGGGCTATCTGGGTCCGCAGTTCCATGCGCCGCTGCGCGAGCTTGGGGACATTCACGCTGCCATCAGGCATGCGCGCTAGCCCACTTACAGAAGATGAAGGTGCTTGATCCAAGTGTTCGCCATTCGGCCCGTGTGCACCGGGGCCAGCCCAAGCAGAAAGGCAACTGGCCAACACCAGCGTGGCTACTTGCGTTCCAAAAGAAGAAACACTTTTCATAGTTGACCTCCTAGGGAGAAACGACGCTGGCGCTGGTTGCGAAGGCGCGCAACTGCAATGCCAAGCAACACCAAAGTAGCCAAGACTCCGAGGGCCCACCACTCCCAATGGAAGTGGTGATCATCTGCGGCCAAAGTGGCTGGCACACGCAACACCGCGTCAAGCAAGTCGCTGTCCTTACCAGCAATCACGGTTATGACAAGCGGGTGTTCACCCGGCGTGGAAAGCTTTTGAAGCATTGCCGGGTCATCGATTTTGTAATCACCGATTTCGGCGCGAAATTTAGCCTTTGCCTTCAGTGACCCAGACTCAACTTCGACTTGTGCCTGCAACAGGGGCTCGTTCGTCACAAAGCGGTCAATGAAAATGGACAACTCACCTCCCGAAAGCGTACCAACCAACTCGAAGACATCTGAATTAGCTTCGATGCGAAGACCAGCTTGCATTGGGTTATCCATCTTTGGCAAATCCAGGTGCTCACCATTGGGGCCATGTGCGCCTGGGCCAGCCCATGTCAGCGCAGACATCAGCGCCATCACGATGGCAGTCAATGTTGTCCCTATTGATCTGAAAATAGATGGATGAATCATGGCAGTAATCCCAAAGCTTGTTCAATGCGGGCAATCGCAGTTTGATGGTTGATTTGTTGGCGCGTAAAGGCACTCTCGGCGCTCGCGGCTGCGGTCAGTGCTCGCAGCATGTCTGGTAATGCCGATTCACCAGCACGGAAGGACTTGTCAATCAGGCGGGCGCGTTCGACCAGCAATTGAGCCCGTTCTCGTTCAGCTTGCAGTTGAGCTTGACTCAAACTCAACTGACTTTGCGCCAATGTCAATTCGGCCGTCAGGCGCTGGCGCGTTCGCAGCGCTTGGGTTTGCGCAATGTCCAGTTCACCCAGCGCCGCAGCAACGCGCGGTTGCTGGTAGACCTGCCCACCCACAGGCACCCTAAGTGCCACCACCACACTGCTTTGCAAACCTGCGCCTTGTCCCGGTCGCTCTTGTCGCATACCCAATGAAAGTTCTGGCGAATCCGAACGCTGAACTCGTGCTAAATCTGCTCGACGCTGTCCCAAGTCCACTGCTGCGTTAGCAAGAACGAGTTCTGGATGGGTATCTGGCAATTGCGCCAATGCAGGGGCAGCCCTAGTTTGCAATTTCAAGGAAGGAACACCCGTGAGTAATTGCCAGTGGGACTGCCGAACAGCCAAGGCTTGTCGCGCTGCGACTGCTTGTGCCTGTGCCCCAAGCAACTCTGAGCGGGCTGCTAGCGCATCAGCAGGAGCTAGATCACCCGCACGCACACGTCTTTCAACATCGTTCGTCAATAGGCCCAAGTCTTGGACCAGCCGCTCCACTTGTTGCAACTCGGCCTCAGCCAGATGCAGGTCACCAATTGCTTCACGCAGCCGCCCAGCCAAGCGCAGACGTTCAACCTGGTCTGTAACTTGAGACCAACCCAACTGAGATTGAGTTGCTTGACCTCCAGCGGCACGCTGTCCTGGCCACCACAGGGGAAACGACATCCCGAGCTCAGTCTCACGGCTTCCAGAAGGTGTGCCAGCTTTTCCATCGCGCTGGCCCATGCTGAATGCAGGTGAAGCTGCAAGCCAGTTTTGGTTGACTGCTTGATCAGCCTGCACAATGGCCAAACGACTGCGCGATTCAGAAACCTCCAATGAACGCTGCCATGCAGCCTCAAGCGCTTGATTAAGCGTTAGCGAAACATTCTCAGTAGCGAGTGATACTTGCTTACTGTCTTGTGCCCGCACTGAAGCAGAAACAGCTAGAGCCAGATAAACCAGCACGCAAGACATTAAAGCGCGGGTTAACTGCCATGGCCCAAACCATGTCAATAAATTCATCATATGTATAGACCATGCGCACCATTTCACACACGCCAAACACAGACGCAGTGAAAAGGGCAAAACCAAAAAAACGCACTGCGCAATTTAAAGCGCAGGCACGGCCGAAGGTCAGGCCATTGGTTTTGGAGGGCGTTCTAATCCATCGGGAAGCAACTGACCCCTTGGAAGGACACGCTCTACGGAGGGTTGATCCGCGTCAGTAATACCTGGGCAACAAGTTTGGGGAGAAGGCAAGGCTGGCGAAAACTGACTTGCGTCGGACAGGGCATGCAAAGTGGATGCTATGGAGTCGTCTTCATGAAAATCTTCAGCATGATCATCATGGTGATGGGCAACACCTTGAAAGTGAAGTAGAGCGTGCTGTTCTTCGTTGGCATGGGCTACAAGCGCACCAACACCTGCGAAGGCTAGCGACTGCCAGCCCATGCAAATAATCAAGAAAACTTTGACCAATTGGCTCATAAGTCTTGCACTTTACCAGTATTTAGAAGACATCTTACTTAGCCTGCGCATGCCTTAAGCTTATTTCTAATTTAACTTCTTCTTTTGACTTGTTCGTCCACATCCAGCAGAAATCTTGATCCAGTAAAATCAACAATTCCTCCTCACCAGATTTAATCGCGGACATCTTGTATGGAAAAATGACATTCTTACCTTCATGGTAATGAATGTTGAACTCCAATGGCGCGGATGAATCAAATTGCCAGCGTATTAAATTTCCCTTTTTTAATTTTCCACAAACTTCAGAAAATTTACCAGGCTGAATGTTTGCTTGAGTTTTGAAACTGGGATTTGCATCTAATTTAAAAGAGATAACTTCTGCTTTGCATGTTGAAAAGCATAAAACCAATACGGATGAAAGAAGCATCTGCGCGGCAAGATTGGGCATGACGGAATCCACTCTAGACATAGGAATTTTGACCTTAAAAGATTTTATAGATTCCCAAGTGATCGATCTGCAAGCTTTGAGAGTTTTGAGGTTGTCGTCGTAGTAATGCAGCATCAATTGCATTAACTGGTTCGAGCCCCAAGCTAACCGCCTAACTTTTTACCAGCCAAATGACGCTGCTGAGTGCAAAATCTACGAAATTACTGGTAAAACTGCAATCTTCAGTTTTCAGCCAAATAAGTAACCAACGATATTGAAAGTGAAATACCAAATGACAAGAAGACTATTTACCTTCAGTTTGACTTTCTTCACAGCCCTTGTAACGTTAGCTGTCATACCCGCAGCGCAGGCTCAAGAGAAGCAACCCCTGCGCATCGTGGTGGGATTTCCACCTGGTGGCTCGGCTGATATTCTGGCCCGCTTAATTGCCAATGCTCTGCGTGACGACTATTCTGCCATCGTGGATAACAAAGCTGGCGCGGGTGGTCGCATTGCCCTATCCTATGTAAAAGCCGCCAAGCCCGATGGGCAGACTGTCATCGTATTGCCCAGCGGACCAATGGTGCTGTTTCCCCATGTTTACAAAAAGCTTGAGTACGATGCGGTGAAAGACTTCACGCCTATTTCTCAAATTGCACGCTTTCAGTTTGGTGTGGTTTCTGGCCCCGCCACAAAAGCTAAAAACATTGCAGACATGGTGTCAAAAACCAAAAGTGACCCAACTTCGGCAAGCTATGGCACACCGGGTGCTGGTACCCTGCCCCATTTCATGGGTGTATTGCTCGAGCAGTCAACCGGCATGAGCTTGAATCATGTGCCATTTCAAGGGGGTGCTCCAGCCAACAATGCTTTGCTAGGGGGGCATATTGGCTACAAATTTGACGTTGTTTCTGAAACAGCCGAAATGCATCATTCTGGCAAGGCTCGAATTATTGCCGTCACTGGGCCTCAAAGAGACCCTCAAGTGCCCGATGTTCCCACCCTTAAGGAATCCGGCGTAAACATGGAAGCCACAGCATGGTTTGCTATGTATGGTCCTGCTGGGATGAAAGGCGAAGCTTTAAATAAGCTAGAAAGCGCCATGATGAAAATGCTACGCGATCCGGCCATGAAAGAGAAACTGATCAAATTAGGATACGAACCCATTGGCTCAAATGGTGTGGATTTGGCCGCGGCTCAAAAAGTCGATTTAGCACGCTGGGAAAAACCAATCAAAGCAACTGGCGTTCAACTGGATTAAAGACTGATGAGTGTCCAGTCTCTGGACACCCTCTACCCGTCCAGAGTGACCGAACTTCTTGAAAAACTCAGCCTAAATTAGTTTCACAGAAGTCAAAATGCGGTATGAAAAGAATCAGCAAATTGGATCAATTACAGACTTACTTATGCTGCTCTCGGGTAAATCCCAGTACCACTTAACAGCAACGAGGATTACTGTTGTTAATATACCTAAATAAACTAGGGAATACATCCATGAACAATCCTAGTGAGCCCTCAATAGACGGAGCACCTGTCCGTCGATTCAAAAATCCAAAGTATCAAAATGTTGGCTCAAATCTGGCCGAACTTAGACAAAAAATTGATCTAATTGATTCGCAGATTATTGAACTTTTAGCCCAACGCGCTTTGTGCGTGCAAGATGCCACAAGATTTAAAAAAGACGAGTTTCAAGTAGCAGCTCCTGCACGCCAGGCGCAGGTTTTTGAACGCGTTAAGTCACAGGCTGAAGCACACAAAGAGAACTTTCCAAATTTCCCCGAAATCGTTGAGACTACTTATCGAACCATGGTGGCAGGCTTTATTGCATCTGAGCAACTTCTTTTTCAAAAAACAGAGATCATTTAATAATGAATTTACCTAAATCAGCTTTACTTACTCGTAGTACATTTTTTTTCGCTCTATGCTTGGGATTACTCACACTCGGATCAAGCGCTTGGGCGCAACCAGCTTGGCCAATTAAGCCTATTAAATTGGTGGTTCCTTATGGCCCAGGATCCTCCCCTGATGTGATTGCAAGGATTGTTGCGGAAAAGTTATCTCCACAATTGGGGCAGCCCGTAATTATTGAAAATCGAGTTGGTGGAGGTGGAAATACGGGTTCTGGGGCAGTGGCCAAGTCAGCAGGTGACGGGTATACATTTTTAATTAGCACCAATGGACCCTTGGTTTACAACACTGTTCTGTATAAAAAACTAGGTTATGACCCCTTCACCGAATTGCGTCCTGTGATTTTGGCTGGTGGTCAATCCAATGTTTGTGCAGTCCGCTCTGACTCGGGTATAAATTCACTGAGCGATCTGATCCAAGCCATGAAGAAGAACCCCGGAAAATTCAATTTTTCATCTACTGGCGTTGGCAGTTTGTCACAACTAGGTGTTGAATTACTCAAGGTCAAAACTGATACTTTTGCCGTTCACATCCCCTATGTATCTTCCCCGCTGGCGATAATGGCCATATTGCAAGGTGATGTGCAGTTTGCCTGCGTTCCTGCGGTGGCTGTAGTGCCTCAAGTAAAAGCAGGCAAGATGCGAGCATTGGCTGTATCAACTGCTAAAAGGAGTCAGTTTTTGCCAGATGTGCCGACCATGAAGGAAGCCGGTTTGAGTGAGATTGAGAGTGTTGCCTGGATGGCAATCATGGCTCCTGCAACCACCCCTAACGAAATTGTGTCGCGGATGAACCAAGAAATCAACAAAGTACTTGCATTACCCGAGGTAAAAGAAAAGTTGTTTTTGCAATACATGGAGCCCATCGGCGGTACCGAACTAGATTTGAAGAAATTTATGTCGCAGGAGCTGCAGGTAATGACGCCAGTGATCAAGCGCACTGGCTTGAGCATCGAATGATGGGTAGACGTTATAGTGATTGAAGTTCAATTCAACACAATAAATGTTTCACAGGAAGAGGTCGATATACAGTTCGCATCTCTTGAGCAGCATGCAGGGATTTATTTCGGTGTAGACGCAGGAATTGAAGGGCTTCATCCCCTTCAAGCAACCTTACTTTCGCAGCCAGCACTTGCTTTTCATTTATACGGCGACGGCATCGTTGTGAAATGCTTGACGCAATGGGGCTCAGCCTTGGTTGCAACAAAGGAAATTACTCTTTGGCAAACTAAATCAGCCAGGGGTGCTGGCCAAACTGTTCAAGAGTCTTTGCGTTTATTCTTAGCTTGCTTCACAACATCACCAGACTTCATGCTAATTGGCGCATTGCCATTTGATGCACACTGTTTAAACGCACCCACTGACTTTATTGACCCTCTGGGCATTGTCTTTTTAGGTCCGCATCTACTGCGAAGAGAAGGCACTGGCAAATGGCGCAAAATTGAATTAAATGTGCCTGAGTTACCTAGCTTAGTTCAGAAAAATGATCTAGCAATTCAACCAGAGCGATCCACTGCAATTAGCTTGATACAAGACGCTATGGCAAGCGATCCTCAAGATGACTCTGCTCCCGGTGGATATGCCGTAATGGTAAGTCGTGCCCTAGCAAGGCTCAAAGAAACTGCGCTGGTATCCCTCACCTTAAGTCAGACTTACCGCCGCCGTGTCAGTATGAAAAGTACTGAAGCATTTGCAAGACTTCGCAAAACCAACCCAGCACCAGCTTGTTTTTTCTTAAACAATGGCGAAGGATTACATTTACTTGGAGCTTCTCCTGATTTGCAATTGATTATTCAAGATCGCCAAGTTGTATCTTTACCTGTTTGCGGCACAGTTGCAAAAAGATCAAGTCCTGTTGGTGAATCACTATCTTTGCAAGATCTAATTAATGAAGAAGTTGATGCCGCTTCACTTGCAGTTTGTAGTGATGCATTGAGAAACGATTTGGCTCCATTGTGTCTTCCCGGGACATTGCACCTTACTCATCGCCGCAAGCCCATGATGTTGGCTACAGTAGTTCATGCAGTCGATCGTATACAGGGGCAACTGTTGGAGTCCTGCGATGCGTGGGATGCAATCTTTGCAACGGCCGCACCCGTGATGGTCACTGGAACGCCAAGGGTGCAAGCGCTTGCGGCGATATCGGAGTTTGAAATCAGCTCTCGTGGATGGTATGGTGGATTGGTTGTTCAGGTGTCGAGCAATGGGGACGCTTTAGCGGGGACTTTACTTCGGGCAGCTGCAGTTGAAAAAGGCATTGCACAAGTTCGAACTGGTGGCGACCTAATGGCAGACTCGTCACCTGAGCGTGAAGAGCAAGAATCTCGTTTAAAAACTTTATCCCTTTGGAGAGCATTTGGTTTAGAGCCTTTGGCCCAAGTTCAGCTAGTACGAAAAAGCGTCTCTCACACTCCCCAATCCATTTGCCTAGTCGACTGTCAAGATCCTTTTGGTGCCGCTGTGCTTGACTTTGTTTTGGGATTGGGCATAAGACTAGATCCTGCGTCGAGGACTCAACTTAGGGTGGGTTCGTTTCAAGGAGCAAATTGGCCAACACAAAATTGCATCGCTATGGGTGATGCTGCCTATTTGTTGCTCAAGAACTCGGGCTTTGATGTTCAAGAAATATCGCCACTCAATGGAAGGTTATCAGTTAACCGGTCGCGATATGGCAGTCCAGAAAATTTGCCACTTGAATTCGTCACGGTGAAATACACACAATTTCAAATTCTGAATACCTTACAGCCACCCGGTTGGACAGTTTGGACTGAAGATGAAAACGGCATTGCTAGCACATGGATAAATGCAGAGAAAAAATTGGCTTGTTTACTGTTTCGGGCCGACTCAATGATGTCGGATAAGGGCGCACAAAATGTGTTTCAAGAAGCCTTGACTTTTATCTCCTAGTTACTTAGCAAGTTTTGGGAAAAACCGAGCACTTTTAGAATGATATCCAGATTAAAGTTTGTTCAAGAACCTGCACGAGAAATTCCTATTTTTGGTGAATATGACGTGGTGGTAGTCGGCGGTGGGCCTGCAGGTATTGCTGCAAGTCACAGCGCAGCCAAGCATGGCGCTCGAGTGCTCTTAGTAGAAAAATACGGGTTTTTAGGTGGCATGGGAACAGCTGCTGGCGTTACCAATTTTGCTGGTTTATACGGCATAAAGGATGGCGTCATGCAGCAAGTTGTTCGCGGAGTGATCGACGAAATTTTTGTACGATTGACTAAACTTGGCGGACTTAATGAACCCCAAGACGGTATGAAAGGCCGCATTCGAGTACGCTCATACGACGTTTCGGCTTATAAATGCGCTGCTGATCAGATGCTAGATGACGCCGGTGTGGAGATTCTTTTTCATGCTTGGGCTGCGCAAGTGGTTATGCAAGGCAATCGCATCGAAGCTCTCATCGTGGAAACTAAGTCAGGACGTCATGCTATAACCGCAAATTGTTTCATTGATTGCTCTGGAGATGCAGATGTAGCCTGCTTTGCAGGAGTACCCTTTGAAGTGGGAGATGGACTTGGCAGCGGGCTTTTCCCTACGACGATGTTCCGAGTCGGAAACGTAGATCCCAGCCTTGCAATGCCTGCGGTGGGCCCATTTGAAGCAATTAACAATTGGATGGCCTTAGCCCAGAAAAATAAGCCTGGTCAGTACAAGTTCCCAAGAGAGGGGGCTATCTTGAGACCCCAGCAAAATACAACAGAATGGCGTGTCAATGTGACGCAAATAAAAAATAAGTCTGGCTTAGCAATGGACGCAACCGATGCGTGGCAATTGAGCTCAGGTGAACTTGAGGGTAGAAGGCAGGTCGCTGATTATTTCCATTTTTTGAAATCTGAAATTCCTGGTTTTGCTAAATCGACGATTGTTGAAATTGCTCCGCAAGTGGGTATTAGGGAAAGCAGACGAATAAAGGGGCTTTATGCATTAACTGGAGATGACATATTGAGTTGCGCAAAGTTTGACGACAGCATTGGATGCAACGCATGGCCAATGGAAATGCATACCGCTGGTCATATTGAGTGGCGATTTCCTGAAGTTACAGGCAGTACAAACCAACGTCTTTTTAACGATTTGCCTTGGCGAATGATGGTTCCTATAGAGACTACCAATTTATTGGTGGCGGGAAGGTGTGCTTCCATGACTCACGAGGGCCAATCAGCTGCGCGCGTTAGCGGAGCCTGTTTTGTTATGGGACAAGCAGCCGGAACAGCTGCTGCTCATCTTGGAAATGCCGAGTCCTTCCAAAATATTAATTTGCCGTCGCTAAGGCATCAGCTAATTCAAGATGGTTGTTATTTGGAAAATTGAGCTCACTCGCGCCCCTGGAAATATTAGTAATGCTGGTGACCTTAGTAGAACCTGAATAGCCATTTCTTTATCCTCAAACGATCACCTATATCCAAGGGCTGTGGCGACTTATTTCGATTGCAAAACGAGTGAATGACATTAACAGAGCTGAAATTAAGGTAGCCTGTAAATGAAACTGCGTCCAGGCTCTGGACACCCCCTACCCGTCCAGAGTGGGCTAGTTTTAAATTCAACAAAGCGAAAGATAGTTAGAAAGAATTTAAATAGCCTTGTGAATTATGTCTTCCCAATAGTGAGAATACCAATTACAGTTGTCTCAAGCGACTAAATCAATAGGCCACTCCATGCGCAATAACGCTTTTCACTCCACCTACTTAAAGGACAAAGTAGGTAAAGCCACGATAACCCCCAACGCACCCTGCATTGCCGGTGAATTTGCCTCCTTCACACTGACCTACACAGCGGGCTATTTCGGAATTGATGACACAGGCAGCTTGAAAATTGTCCACCGTTTTGCCAGTGACATGGGCAAAATGCAATTCACTGACCCCAAGGGTTGGAACTACGTCACTGCAGAAGCCAGTAACGGCGCCTTGCTTGAATTGCGATATGACCAGAAAGGCAATATTAGGCCTTGGGACAAAACATTGCTGATTCGCGTGCAACTTGGATTTTTACGCGAAGGCGAGCAGATTGTTATTCGCATAGGCGATCAGCGGCAGGGTTCACCTGGCATTCGAGTGCAAACATTCACTGAACCCACTTTTGAGTTCAAAGTATTGGTAGATGCTTTTGCAACATACAACTATGTAGAGTTACCTAGCCAACCCTCCGTTTCTATCGTCGCTGGACCGGCAGTTTTGTACAAAGCACTGCTGCCAACTGAAAGACTTATAGGCACCCAATTTAAACTCGGCTTTAAAGGGGAAGACCGCTGGGGTAATCCAGCCCATCAGGTAAAGGGGCGCTTTTTTCTGCATGCCTCATTACCCACAAAGGGCTTGCCTGAATTCATTGATTTAAGCGAAGGTCCTCGAGCCCATATCATTAACGGCCTTAGCACAGAGCAAACCGGTGAATTGATCATCACCATCTTAGACGCCAATGGCTTAACTCTTTGTCGCTCCAATCCATTGCGAATATCGTCTCAATTGAGCTTGCAACCTTTCTGGGCAGATTTGCACGGTCAATCAGAAGAAACCATTGGTACCAATGGGGCAAAAGAACTCATTGAATTTGCCAAAGACATCGCCTTCTTAGACGTCATGAGCCACCAAGGCAATGACTTTCAAATCACCACACCATTTTGGCAAGAACTCAACCGCTTAACCGCACTGTTCAACAAAAATGGGGAGTTCGTCATTTTTCCTGGCTATGAGTGGTCAGGCAATACAGGCCTTGGCGGAGACCGCAATGTGATGTTCATGAAAGAAGGAAGGCAAATCCATCGATCACACCATGCTTTGGTTGAAGACATGTCTGACGTGGAAACCGACGCCAACAGTGCCATTGATTTATTTAAAGCACTTGAAAACGAAGACTGCGTCGTATTTGCGCACATTGGTGGCCGCTATGCCGACATCACAATTGCGCACGATAGCAAGATAGAACGATCTGTTGAGGTCCATTCCGATTGGGGTACTTTTGAGTGGTTACTGCAAGACGCTTTTGAGCAAGGCTACCGGGTTGGCATTTTGGCTAACTCTGACGGACACAAAGGCAGACACGGCGCGAGTCACCCGGGCGCTTCGTTGTTTGGAGCCTATGGCGGACTATCTTGCTTACTGGCAAAAGACCTTTCCCGTGAATCAATTTTTGCAGCCCTGCGCAACAGACATCATTACGCAACTACAGGAACTCGCGCTTATTTGTCAACCAAAGTCCAATTCAATCACCCGGCCTCGCTGTACAACGACGACCCCAACATGGGCGGCACTGTATGCGCACAAGTCACAGAGGCAATGATGGGGGATATTTTGAGGTGCAAAGATGAAGCAGTGACTTTTGAAATTGAAGTTTCCGCAAGTTCGCCCATTGAGCGCATTGAAATACGCAACCGCACACAGGTCATAGAAACATGGCGCCCATATCGAGAGGCTGAGCTAGGCAGCCGCATTCGCATCATTTGGGAGGGCTCCGAATACCGCGGCCGCGGCAGACAAACAGTTTGGGATGGGCAAGCCAGCTTTAAAGACAACGAGGTGATTTCATTTACATCGATCAATATGTGGAATTTGGACAAACAAATTCACCAATCAGGGAAAAGTGAATTAACTTGGAAAGCTTTGACTACAGGTGGTTTCGGTGGAGCCGATATCGTGCTCAAAGATCCAAAAGCAGGGGCAGTCCATTTGAAAACACCTCTAATTGATACCTCTATTAATATTCAAGATATTGGCCTTGAGGACATTGTGTTGTCCACAGGTGGTGGCATTCAACGGCAAGCTAGGGTGTTTAGACTCCCCAATGAAAACTCGACACTCACCGCAAAAATCAAACATTCGATCCAAAGAAATCGCATCACCGAAGATGCTTTGTATGTCCGCGTCACTCTTGAAGATGGGCATTTCATTTGGTCTAGCCCTATCTATTTGTTAAATGACTAACTTATTCAAACTTTTAAACTGTTTCACTATGATTAAATTTCTATCCTCAACTGCGCTTGCTTTTTTTGCTTTAACCACTAGCTTTGCAACAATAGCTCAAACCTATCCAGTGCGCCCCATAAAGTTTCTCGTTCCCTTGGCAGCAGGCAGCACCGCCGACATTCTTTCAAGAACCATTGGTGCGGAATTGGCACGAGAATTGGGTCAAGCAGTCGTGGTTGAAAATAAAGCAGGTGCTGGCGGAACAATTGCTATGGCAGAGCTAGCTAGATCAGCTCCAGACGGCTATACCATCGCCTTCGCATCGCAAGGTACCTTGGTATTTAACTTGTCGCTTTATGCCAAGCCTGGCTATGACTCATTGAAAGATTTTGCACCTATTGCCTTGGCCGGTGGAGTCTCGAACATCATGGTTGTCCCACCCAACAGCCCCATCAAATCCGCTGCTGACTTTGCAGCTGCTGCAAAAGTCAAACCTGGAATGACTTTCTCATCGGGTGGCAGTGGAACAAGTCATCATTTATCAGGTGTTTTGTTTGGCCAAATGACACAAACGCAGCTTCAGCACATTCCCTACAAAGGGGCTCCACAAGGAATATTGGCGGTCATGACGGGTGAGGTTGATGTAGGTTTTTTCAATACACCCACGGTAATTAATCAAATCAAAGAAAATAAATTAAAAGGCATTGCTGTGACGAGCCTTGAGCGCTCGCCTCTGCTCCCTCAATTACCAACGTTAGATGCCACTGGCGTAAAAGGCTACGAAGTCAACACATGGTTCGGATTTATTGCACCAGCGGGCACACCACCTGAAATCATTGCAAAATTGCACGGCCTGATTGAGAAGATTTTCTTGATGCCTCAAGTGCGAGAAAAATTATTATCTCAAGGCTTTGACATTGCGCCACCGCAGTCCTCTGCTGCCTTTATGCAAGTAATTAAAAATGATTTAGCCAAATGGCCGGCCATTATTAAGGCGTCTGGCGCAAAAGTGGATTGAAATTCTGAAATTGACAATCATGCAACGTCTCAATAATTGAGCGGTTAAAACTAATGTCTCCGTTAAATGAATTCAGGACACGACTCAAGGTGGTCGCGATTGCTTAATGAGTTTCAGGGGTTGCGCAGTCGATAAGGTCGTTGAAAACGCGCATACCATTGGCGCAGAATTGGTCATGCTCGGACACAAGCATGGTGACGATTGGTTAGGAGATGGTGGGCGGACTCAATTTCAAAAGCATTGATTGAGCACTCACCTTGTAGTGTTTTAGTGGTCATCATGAAATGAATTTATCCTGCTCACTACCAACACCACCGAAGTGACCACACTGAAGCGTCCAGAGCAACTCAAGCGTCCAGAGCTGGACACTTCATTAAAAGTATGCGAAAAACCCAATTACACAGTTTATTGCACATCAAAGTTTTACGGCTTGTAATCCGCATAAAAAAAGCATATTTTAAAGAAGCTGTTTTCTGTTAATCAGTGGCTTTCTGGTCAGTGTCGATTTCAAGCTCATTCCAATACAACTTGGTTGGATTTTGATCCAAGATTGTGTGAGTATTCGTCTGGCCTATCCACTCATAGCAATCCTTTATCAATTGCTCAAAATCTGCAAATTTTTCATAATTGGTGCAAGGCCAATCACTCCCCCATAACAATGAATCTGGACCCAGTTCTTGGAGTAAAACCTCGGCGGTCGTTTTGGGGCTTATTTGGCCCAATCGGTACGCACCGCTTAGTTTGACATAGACTGCAGCGCTTTTTGATCTCTTCAAAAGTGCGACGATGCTGGGGTCATTCGCCTTGGCATCTAGGGGCTTTGCCATGTGATCAACCACAAGTGGAACCGTTGTGGGTAACTGTTTCAACACATTTGGCAACTCACCACGATCAGTATGGACTTCCAAATGCCAACCCAAAAGACTCATGTTTTCCCACAATGAATCTGCAGCAGTCCATTGCGGAATTTGATGAGCAGTTCCAACCAAATTCAAACGAACACCGCGTACGCCTAATTGGTGCATGCGTTGCAATTCGTTCAAAGTAATTTCATGCGAAACAACAACCACACCTCTTAAGACCTCGGGATTTGTGTTTAAACAATCAAGCAAGAGGTCGTTGTTTGTGCCTAAAAAACTAGGTTGCACCATTACGCCTCGTTGAATTCCAACTTTCAGCGATTGAATTCTCCAGTCTGCAAATAAGGCGCTGTATTGCGGGATGTACCTTGCCTCAGGAAACGCTATGCCTGCATGAAACAAATGAAAATGACAATCAACCCAGTTTTTTGACATCGAATTATTCATGGGGTATATTCTAGTCCTCTAGATGACTAAATCACATGAGCAACCTCAATCTTAGCCTCCGTGAATTACCCGGACAAAGCCAATACGGCAAATTGGCACTCGCTTTACGCGAACGCATTGTTAGGCATGAATGGCTACCAGGCACCTTCATCCCAGCTGAATCAAGCTTGGCCCAAACATATGGGGTTGCACTTGGAACGATCAGGCAAGCTATCGCCATCTTGGTTGAGGATGGACTTCTGCAGAGACAACAAGGCAAAGGAACTTTGGTCAAAAAAGGGCTGAATGGCGCATCGATGATGCGGTTTTTTAGATTCAGGGGGATTGATGACGATGAGACAGTGACACCACAGTCCTTCATTCTTTCAAATCGAATTAGAACCGCTACAAAGAAAGAAATTCAGTATTTCGGACTCCCTGATTCAGGTCAAATACTGAGCCTGGAAAGAATCAGAAGTCTGGGCAAAGAGCCATGTCTCTTGGAGAGCATCGCCCTACCGCTGCCATTGTTTGGAAATTTAGCCGATTCAGATACACACAATTGGGATGACCTTTTGTATCCCATGTATCAAGATCGATGTGGCGTTGTCATTCATAAAACGCAAGACCACCTTAGTTTTTCGCAGTTGAACTCAACACAGGCTAAGAGGCTCAACCTTCCCGTTTTGCATCCCTGCGTATTGGTTGAACGTCAAGCTTACGACATGAGCGGAAGATGTGTAGAACTAAGGACCACCCGTGGTGATGCGTTTGCCTTCAAATACACCTCACAGATTCAGTAAACAATTTATAGGAGACAAAAATGAACAAACCATTCATCTGCAAGAATTTCAAATACTCTCTTGCTCTCACAGCCATTGCAGCTTGTGCAGTGCAAATGTCTGCTTTAGCGCAACCTGCCTACCCAAGTAAGCCAATTACCTTGGTTGTAACCTACCCGCCTGGCGGCGGTGCAGATGCCATGGCCAGGCTCATCGCTCCCAAAATGGGAGAGGCCCTTGGACAGTCTGTTGTTGTAGAAAACAAGCCTGGTGCCAGCGGACAGATTGGTGCTGCAGCCGTTGCCAAGTCGGCGCCAGATGGTTACACATTGATGCTAGACGCATCGTCTTTCGCAGTGAACCCTTCCCTCTACAACAAACTGCCCTACGACAGCCTCAAAGCGTTCAAACCGATTGGTGTGGTTGCATTGTTTCCAAACGTTGTATTAGTCAATTCAAATTTTGCAGCGAAAAATGTGAACGATCTGATCGCAACGGCTGGGAAAGCAAAAGAATCCGTTTCTTACGCATCATCCGGTAACGGTTCTGCACAGCATTTAGCTGGCGCTTTATTTGAATCTGCCGCTAAAGTTGACATGGTGCACGTTCCCTACAAAGGGGGGGGCCCTGCTCTGAATGATGTCATTGGCGGTCAGGTGCCACTATTTTTTGGCAACTTGGCTTCTACGTTACAACATGTTCAATCTGGCAAGCTTAGAGCACTTGCAGTCACCTCTGCGAAGCGGTCTGCCATCTTGCCAGACGTCCCTACCCTATCGGAATCTGGCCTCAAGGGAACAGAAATTTATGAATGGAACGCAATTTTTGTTCCGGCCAATACGCCTGAGCCCATTACAAACAAATTAAATCTCGCATTTCAGCAAGCACTTGATGCACCAGATGTCAAAGCCCGTATCTTGCAATTGGGTGGAGAAATTCAAAAAAGCAACCCAGAGCAATCTCAAAAATTTATTGAACAGCAAGTCGCTCTTTGGGGGCGTGTCATCAAAGATAGAAAGATTGTGATTGACTGAAGAGTCTCCACCCATCCAGTATCTAGTCTCGAAATTGTTTCACGTCCAAAAGATGGCGTCTAACTTTTCCAAAAACTAGTTTTACCGCCAAGCCAACCCTCTAACTCTTTCGCGTGCAAAGTGACAGCACTGAGTGCAAAATCTACTAAATTGCTGGGAAAACTGACTTGCCCCCTCCCAGCGATACCAAGTTGATTCAACGCAGGTCAAAGCGTCCAGACTCTGGACATCCCCTACCCGTTCAGA
>Ga0315899_10003894_pt1 | contig 16197 bp, 15 predicted proteins | sample LakEriMetagenome_2_FD_203518 | JGI IMG/M metagenome (GOLD analysis project Ga0315899, IMG submission 203518) | Freshwater fungal communities from buoy surface, Lake Erie, Ohio, United States - Buoy 4 MA112 | ecosystem: Environmental > Aquatic > Freshwater > Lake | place: USA: Lake Erie, Ohio... | reverse complement strand
CTACCCCTGCTGCGCCCTTGGCCTGGTGATGCGGGTGGCGTGATCACTCTGGGCCTGGTGATCACCAAGGATCCAGAAAATGGCACGCCCAATGTGGGTGTCTACAGGCTGCAGCGCCAGTCGGCCAACACGATGACGGTGCATTGGCTGAGCGTGCGCGGCGGTGCGCGGCACCTGCGCAAGGCGGCGGCACTGGGCAAGAAGCTGGAGATCGCCATTGCCATCGGCGTGCACCCCCTGCTGGTGATGGCGGCGGCCACGCCGATTCCGGTGCAGTTGAGCGAATGGCTCTTCGCGGGCCTCTATGGCGGGGAGGGGGTGCGGCTGGCGCGCTGCAAAACCCTTGATCTTTCCGTGCCCTCCCACAGCGAGCTGGTGCTGGAGGGAACGATCACCCCTGGTGAGGAGCTCCCCGATGGCCCCTTCGGCGATCACATGGGGTTTTACGGGGGGATTGAGCCTTCACCCCTGGTGCGGTTTCACTGCATCACCCACCGTCGCGATCCGATCTTCCTCACCACCTTCAGCGGCCGTCCCCCGAAGGAGGAGGCGATGCTCGCCATCGCCCTCAACCGCATCTACACCCCGATCCTGCGCCAACAGATTCCGGAGATTGTCGATTTCTTCCTGCCGATGGAAGCCCTCAGCTACAAGCTGGCGGTGATCGCCATCGACAAGGCCTATCCCGGCCAGGCCCGGCGGGCCGCCATGGCGTTCTGGAGCGCCTTGCCGCAGTTCACCTACACCAAATTTGTGGTGGTGGTCGACCAAAGCATCAACATCCGCGATCCGCGCCAGGTGGTGTGGGCCATCAGCGCGCAAGTGGATCCCCAGCGGGATCTCTTTGTGTTGGAGGACACGCCCTTTGATTCCCTGGACTTTGCCAGTGAGCGGCTCGGTCTGGGCGGGCGGCTGGCGATTGATGCCACCACCAAGATTGGGCCTGAGCGGCGCCACCCCTGGGGAGAGCCCCTGGCCAGGGACGCTGAGCTCGAGGCCCGTGTGCAGGCGCGTTGGCAAGAGCTGGGGCTTGCGGATCTACCGGAGGGGGAGCCGGATCCGGCACTGTTTGGTTACACCCTTGAGCATGTGCTTGAGCGGCTCAGCAGTCACAGGGGCGAATGATCAGTGACGGATGGGTGATCGATCAAAACAAGTTCATTGTGCATGCCATGATTCCGTGAGCTAAGCGCATGCCAGCGGAAACCGTGCACACTGTTGATCTGCTCATACCCTGTCATAACGAGGAAGAATCAGCTGGGCCGCTGATCAGTGCGCTGGAGAGAACGATTGATGAATTTGAGACACCTGAGCAGAAAAAGGTTCGCTTTCACTTGATCATTGTTGATGATGGCAGTTCAGATCAAACCTGCCAGCGCTTTGAGCAATTGATCCACAACTCGCACGCAATTAGCAGTGGTTCCATCATCAGCCTCAGTCGAAACTTTGGCAAAGAGGCAGCCATCCTTGCTGGTCTGAATCAATCCGAAGGGGACGCTTGCATCATTCTCGATGCCGATTTACAGGACCCTCCCAGCCTGATCCCTCAGATGGTGCGGGCCTGGCAAGAGGGCAGCCAAGTGGTGAATGCGGTGCGCAATGACCGATCGAGCGACAGCATGATGAAGCGTCTGACATCGGAGGGGTTTTATTCGCTGTTTTTAAAACTCAGCAAGCTCAAGGTTCAATTCAATGCCTCTGACTTCCGTTTGTTGGATCGGGCGGCTATTCAAGCTATTCTGGCCTGTGATGAACGGGTGCGTTTCTCGAAGGGTTTTTTCGCATGGATCGGCTTTGAGCAAAGGAACATTTATTTCAAGCGGCCATCGCGCGTCACAGGTACGACCAAATGGGGAAGTTGGAAACTGTGGAACTATGCTCTTGATGGCATCTTCAACTTTTCTACCGCGCCCCTGCGAATTTGGAGTTACATCGGCTTAGTTGTCACCATCTCCTCGTTCATTGTTGGCCTAACGGCTGTTATCCGGGTGTTCTTTTTCGGCATTGATGTGCCCGGATATGCCTCGCTCTTCTTCGCCGTCACCTTTTTAGGGGGTCTGCAGCTGATCGGCATTGGTATTCTCGGAGAATATGTGGGCCGCTCTTACATGGAAGCCAAACGCCGCCCCCATTACGTGATCAAGCGGATTCTAGAAAGCAAGACAAAAACTACTTAAGCGTTGGGGTTGTGGGCTGGCTCAACACAATCAGGCCCACATCGCCATCCACGGCAACGGAACCATCAGCTGGCCATGCCGGACGGTTGTTGGCAAGGGCGGTGGCTTTGGCCCGATCTGCTTCGGTGGGTGGGGTGAACACCTGCCCGGTGGCTTCCTGCAACAGGGGCAACTGAGCCCAATTCACCTGGAATCCCGACTGGAAATGCTCCTGCCCTTTTAAATATTGGTTGGGGGAGAAGTTGCCCATAAAAACAACTGTCCTTAAGCCTTTTGCACCACTGAGTTGATTCAGCTGAGCGACCATCTGACTGGCATTTAACAGATCGCGATTGGCGAGCCTCGCAAGGTCCACGCTTAATGCGTTTGTGATGATCGCGTAGGAGAGGACCAGCAGGCTCGCCAGGCTGATGGCCGTGATTTTGAGACGCCGGCTGTTCATCAGTGAGGAGAGGGCGAGAAGCCCTCCGCCAAAGACAACGGTGGCCAGCAGATTTCTAGGGTTTTCACTGGTGTGATCCATCAGGATTGTGGGCAGGAAAGCAGCTGCAACCGTGAGAGCTGAGATTGCGGCCAAGATGGGAAAAAACAGCAGTGCTCTACCACTTTTTTGAGGCTGTCGCAGCACATCTGTTGAGAGACCAGTGGCCACGACTAGCCAAAGCATGGATTGCAGCAGTTTGGTGCTCCTGGCCATGCTGGGCTCCTTGCCGAAGGCCGTGCGCTTGAGATGGTTGACCACCAGTTGAAGTTTGTCGCGCCAGCTGTCAAGACCAGCAAAAGCCGTTCTTTCGCTGGTGGGTAAGCCAAGCAGACGCAAGGAAAGCAGTGAAATAAAGAGATAGCTGATAACACCAAGAACAATCAATTTAATGTAGTCAAACACGGGTCTAAAGTCTGTGGATGGCGTGCCGTGCGCCGGCGTTGACCACTGCCGAAAGATCTGGATCACCAGCAAGACAAGGCCAGCCGCAACGTAATAGGAGATCATCGTCTGGTAGCTCAACGAGGCGGCAATCGCTAAGACGCTTGTCCACTGCCACCAGCCAGGTTTATGGAAATTTGCCAATCCATAGGCCCCGGTGAGGTAGGACATCACCATGGATGGGTGCTGCAACTGAAAAGCAAGAAGATTGATGTGATAAGGGAAGAGAGTAAACAGCAAGCCGATCAGAATTCCGTAGATCGAAGCGGAGCGCGGAATCCAGAGCTTTCTTAGGGCTAAGGCGAACACCACCATGGCGGCGGTGTGCGCCGCTCCCCAGAGCGATCCGATGGGGGGGAAGCTCCCGCCGAGCCACCCCACCAGCCGAGTGGTCAGAGCGGCAAACACCCGCAGCTGGGAGGCCTGGCTGACGGCGTAGCCGAGGCCATCGGAATCAGCAATGGAGAGAAAGTCGTCGCAACTCCAATTGAGGCCAAAAATGCTGTTGCCTCGTGCTATTACGGCAATGATAAACACCACCAGGAACTCAAAAAGCGCCGACTTTCTTATAGAAAAAAGGCGTTCGAATGCCATGGGGATTTGTTTTTGTTCGTGAGATTGTACACCGCATGGCTTAAATGACAGCCTGTCGCCACCCCGGGCTGATTGGTTTCGATTGAAACCGATCAATTGAGACTGATCAAATTGAGACTGATCAATCGCATTGGTGCTGGCTGGCGGCCGAAGCCACAAGCCTGAGTCCGCAGCTGTGCGCTGTTGCGCCAAAGTGCCAGCGGAATGGCGTTCTCAGCCCGATGGCCAATAGTTGAGAGGGGAGATGTGAGAGCGGAGATGATCGGTCGCACGGGCGTACAGGCCCTCAAGGCCCTGCTGGAGTTGGCCCAGGAGCCCAGCCGCTGGCGATCGGTGAACGATCTGGCCGTTGCCCAGGCCCTGCCGGCGCCCCATCTTGAGCAGCTCCTTTTGCGGCTGCGCCGAGCCGGTGTGTTGGAGGCTCGGCGGGGACGCCAAGGCGGCTATCGGCTGATTGGCACCCCGGCCCAGGTGTCGCTGGCGAGGGTGCTCGTGGCTGTGGAGGCCTGGCCGGCCGCGAGGTCGGCTCCCGAGGAGCGCTTCTCCGATGGGGGGCCTGATGGGGCGACCGAGCGGGTGGCGGCTCTGGTGCAGCGGCGCCTGGCCCAAGCCATCGAGCGGGAACTGCAGAGCCTCACGCTGGAGGAACTGCTGTTCGATTGGCGCAGCGCCCGCGCCAGCCTGAGTGAGGAGGGCGGTTTGATGTTGGGTTGAGACCTAGGCTGCTGCCATGGCGAATCTCCCTGACCCCTCTTCGGAAGATTCCCTGAAGGCCAGGGCGCAGGGGCCGGGGGAATCTGGGCAGGTTGGTGAACCTGAGCCCGGTGAGCTCCTCGATCAGGTGCTGATCCCGCTCTTGGCGGATTTTGAGGAAACCTTCGCCCGGGGCCAGGTGCTGCTCGATCACTGCCCCGATCGGGTGCTCCCTCCCCCCGGCCGCACGGCGCTGCGGGAGCGGCTGACGGAGGCCCAGGCGGCCCTGGCGGCCGCCCGTGCCCTCAGGGCCGCTGCTCCCACTCCCATGGCCCTCGACATGGCCACCATCACCCCCTGGCATGAGCTGGTGGTGGAGGTGTGGTCGTTGTCTGCGGCGCTGCGGGCGGCGGGGGTGGAGCTGCCCGCTCCATAGGATCACCCCTCCAGCCGCCCCCCTCCCATGGCCGTCGCCGCCGCCGCCGCGCCCCTCCTCCTGCCCGGCGGCGGCAGCCTGCGGGGCCGGGTGCGGGTGCCGGGCGACAAATCGATCTCCCACCGAGCTTTGCTGTTTGGCGCCATCGCCGAGGGGGAAACCCGCATCGAGGGCTTGCTGCCAGCCGAGGACCCCCTGAGCACCGCCGCCTGCCTGCGGGCCATGGGGGTGGGCGTGTCGGAGATCCGCGCCGACGCACCGGTGACCGTGCAGGGCGTGGGCCTGGATGGCTTCCTGGAGCCGGAGAACGTGCTCGATTGCGGCAATTCCGGCACCACGATGCGGTTGATGCTCGGCCTGCTGGCGGGGCGGGCCGGCCGCCACTTTGTGCTCACAGGCGATGCCTCGCTCAGGCGGCGGCCGATGCGGCGGGTGGGCGGCCCCTTGGCCGAAATGGGCGCCTCCATTCAGGGCCGCGAGGGGGGCAACCTGGCCCCGCTGGCCATCGCCGGCCGTGCGCTCCATGGCGCCACGATCCGCACCCCCGTGGCCTCCGCCCAGGTGAAAAGCGCCATCCTGCTGGCCGCCCTCACCGCCACTGGCCCCACCACGGTGATCGAGCCGGCCCTCTCGCGCGACCACAGCGAGCGGATGCTGCGGGCCTTTGGCGCCGATCTGGTGGTGGCCGGCCCGGGCGGCACGGAGGTGACCGTCAGCCCCGGCCCCTCCCTGCGGGGCCAGAGCGTGGTGGTGCCGGGCGACATCAGCTCAGCGGCCTTCTGGCTGGTGGCCGGCGCCATCACCCCCGGCGCGGAGCTCACCATTGAAAATGTGGGCCTCAATCCCAGCCGCACCGGCATCCTGGAGGTGCTCGCCCAGATGGGAGCCGCCATCAGCGTGCTGAACCCCCGCGATGTGGCTGGCGAGCCGGTGGGCGATCTGCAGGTGAGCCATGGTCCCCTGAAGGCGTTCACGATCGCTGGCGATCTGATTCCCAGGCTGGTGGATGAGATTCCGGTGTTGGCGGTGGCGGCCTGCTGCGCGGAGGGGGTGAGCACGATCCGCGGGGCGGAGGAGCTGCGGGTGAAGGAAACCGATCGGCTCGCCGTGATGGCCCGCCACCTTTCGGCGATGGGGGCGCGGCTGGTGGAGCACCCCGATGGCCTCACCTTGGAGGGCGTCACCGCGCTTCACGGCGCTGAAGTGGATAGCGAAACCGATCACCGGGTGGCGATGAGCCTGGCGGTGGCCTCCCTGGTGGCCCAGGGCGACACCCGCCTGCACGACAGCGCCGCCGCCGCCGTGTCCTACCCCGGCTTCTGGGATGACCTGGCCCGCCTGCGCCGTTAACCCCCCGCTCGGCCGCTCTGCCGCTGGCGGCGGGGAGGGATTGGCGCAGCGCCAGGGCGGCGATGGCAGTTTCAGCCTGTGGAGCGGGGCCTATGGCGAGGGGTTTCACAGCGGTCGCGGGGCCCTGCGGGAGGCCCGGGAAACCTTTCTGGAGCCCTCCCAGCTGGAGCGCTTTGCGGTTGGGGCGCGGCTGAGGGTGGTGGAGGTGTGCGTGGGCACGGGCAGCAACCTGGCGCTGCTGCTGGAGGCCTGCGCAGCGCGCGGGATCGTTTTGGAGTGGTGGGGCCTGGAGCTGGATCCGGAGCCGTTGGCGCTGGCGCTGGCGTCGGAGGCGTTTCGGCAGCCCTGGCAACCCGCCACCTTGCAGGTGTTGGAGGAGGTGTGGGCTCGGGGCAGCTGGCGGAGCGCCCAAAGCCGTGGCCGGATGCTCTGGGGCGATGCCCGCCAAACGCTGGCGGAGCTGGGGCGGGAGCGCCGGGGGCAGGTGGATCTGGTGTGGCACGACGCCTTTTCCCCCCAGCGTTGCCCCCAGCTCTGGACGGTGGAGGTGTTGGGGGCTGCGGCGGCGCTGTTGGCGCCTGAGGGGCGCTGGATCAGCTACAGCTCGGCGGCGGCGGTGCGCGAAACGCTGCGGCTGGTGGGGTTGCAGTTGCTGGCGCTGGCGATTCCGGAGGGGCTGAGCGCCCAGGGAAACGCCTGGAGCGGCGGCACTCTGGCCAGCCCCAGCCCCCTCGGGTCCTCGCCGCTGTGGCGAGAACTCTCGGCGATGGAGCGCGACCATCTGGCCAGTGGCGCCGGCGAGCCCTACCGCGACCCAAGCGGCACGGCGGACGCCGCCGCCATTCTCCACAGCCGCCATGTGGCCCAGGCCGTTTCCCGCGCCAGCGGCAGCCGCACCGCCAGTAGTACCTGGCGGCGGCGCTGGGGGGTGGGGCGGGAGAGGAGCATTAGGCGCCGCCACGGGGAGGCTTAGGGGGTCACTGCCCCGTTGGGGGCATGGATCCGCGAGCCCGGCCGCCAGGCCTCATCCAGCGTTAGCGGGAAGAGCTGCGGGAGCGTCATTTCGCCCCTCGCACGGTGGCCACCGATGAGCAGTGGCGGCGGCGTTTTTTTGCGCTTTCAGCAGCTGCGCCATCCCCGCGAGATGGGCAGCGCGGAAGTGAATGACGTCCGAACCATTTTTGGGTTTATCTCTAATATGTCCGTAAAATCAGTTGCCTTTGGGCTTCCAAATGGCCAGGCAATGAAGGAAGAATTCTTTGGCAAGCCATCAAGAGCATCCCTCCTTTAGCCATCTCCCAGACCGGGTATGCGTGAGCTACGCCAGGCTCAAGAGCTCCCCCGCCAATTCCTCACAAGGTTTTGTGCAATCAGCCAATTAAAGAATCACCGGATTCAGGCACCTATTGCCGTCACACGGCTGTCAAACCGCCATCCAGGCGAATGACCTGGCCGTTCATGAAGTTGGAGGCCTCGGAAGCAAGAAAATGCACGAGATTGGCCACCTCAAACGGCTCGCCGAAACGTCTGGCGGGAATCCGCGCTTTCATGAGATCGCCTTTGCTTGCCTCACCCCACACCTGCTGTCCCATTGCGGTGAGGATCACGGTGGGGGCAACGGCATTGGCCTGGATGTTGTAGCGGCCCCATTCGGATGCCATGGTTTGGGTGAGCAAGTTGAGCCCACCCTTGGAGGCGGAATAGGCGGAATGACCCTCAGGGGCAAGGACAGCAGCCACTGAAGAGATGTTGATGATCTTGCCGCGGCTTTGCTTAATCATGCCAGGCGCCAGTCTTTGAGCGAGTAGAAATGGGGCGCGCAAGTTGACAGCCTGGGTCTGCTCCCAATGCTCAAGGGTGGTGTTGAGGAGATCCTCCACAAAAACCACACCAGCATTGTTGACGAGGATATCGACAGTGCGAAACACCTCAAGTGCCGCATCCGCGAGCCGGAACGTCTCATCAATGAATCGTAGATCAGCCTTCATGACATGGCAGTCGCGCCCATGCTGTTGAACCAGTTGTTGCGTGGACTCCAGACCGATGGCGTCCCGGCCACTGATCATCAGTTCGGCGCCGGCCGCAGCAAGAGATGCGGCGATCTCTGCCCCAAGGCCGCGCGATGCCCCTGTTACCAGAACACGCTGTCCTTCAAGGCTCTCGCGGGACGTGGAATACGGCATGAGGTTAGGTTTGCGACAGGCTTAGTTATCAGAAAAAGCATGTCTTGTGAAAAGGCATGATGGACCATAATCCGTTGTGTCCGCGAGGCCTTGGAGAGTCAATAGCCTCATTGTGATGAGGAAGATCAAGGGGAGACGCGTATCTCCCAGCCCGAAAGCGCGGTGGGCCGATCGCTAGGGCCTCGCGTGATTGTATAGACAAACCGGCTGCCATCTGGGCTGATGAAGCTCGCGAGTGTCTGTCCATAGGGATAGACCGCTTTGCCGACACAATCAGGGCTAACACTATATTTTGTACGCATCGTACCAGCTGCGCCACCGCTCCCACTGAAGGTGAGCTCAACACCGCCCTTGCCGTCGTACACCTCACGGCCACTCTCGGCATAAAGCTTGCCATCGAGAACACCGATAGAGCTGTAGAGGTAGGTGCCCTTGAGCGTGGCAATGCTGCACCCTGGAAGAGCGATTGACTTCTCTTCGGCTAATACAGGATTAACCGATATTACCTGGGTGAAAAGAAGCATTAGCGACGAGATTTGCATCCACTTAAAACACTGCAACACTTGATCAAAATTCAAATCTTTTTTAGAGTAGCATGAAAAGCATGGAGCAAATCTAAAAATAATTCTGCTTTCGACTAAATTTTCCGAACGCCAAGATCAGCAGCGCCATCAGGAATAGAGGTGGTAAAAAAACAGAGCTTGATTCTGCGTCTAACGGATTTTTAACCCCCCCCCTTCCTCCAGCCACCGGGTCAGCCACCCACTGCCGGCTTCCTTTCTATAGATGCATGAGATAATCTCACGGCGTTATCGCAGTACTCACCAACAGATGGATTCCCGGGATCCGATCAAGGATTTTTTCAGCTTCCTGCTCGGGGCCGTACTTCTTTCGATGGGGATGTTTCTGTTCTTCAACCAGGTGATGGTGAGTTCGGAGCCCATCGGCCGCGGTCTCCGCTTTGGTCGAGGGTTTGGCGGGGTCTGGGGGGGTGGCGGCTATGGGTCAGCCTTCGGCGGCGGTGGTTGGGGTGGTTTTGGTATGCCCCAGGGTCTGGAAGACAGTTTCGGACTACTGCTGATCCCCCTTGTGATCGGAGTCTGTCTCCTGTTCACGCTGCGCAACCAGCGCTGGGGCTGGTTTCTGGTCCTGGCCTCGGTGGCGGCCCTGGCGGTGGGGATCCTCCAGACGCTCATCATCCGCTTCCAGCCCACCACCCTCTGGAACCTCCTCACGATGATGGCCTTGATTGGCAGTGGCGGGGGTCTGATGTTCCGTTCGCTCAGCGGCTATCAAGATGGCAAGGAAGGAAAAGACCGTTGAGGATCTGATCGCCGAGCTGGAGGGGCATGCGCCTTCGGCCAAGGCGGCGCCGCTGGTCAAGCCAGGTGCCCAAGCTGCGCGTTTGGCTTCGGCTTCTCCTGGCTCAGGAGTCCGCTGGCTGATGGCCCTCGCACTCCTGGCCCTTGGCTTTGGCGCCGGCTGGACCGCGGCTGGTTTGCGGCCTCCGGCCCAAGGCGCTGCCACGACGACACCAGGCATGGAAACCCGCCAGGGACTCCTGTCGGCCGGCTGGCAGGAAACGGATCAGGGGGTGTTCACCCGCCGTTGCTCGGACAACTGCCGCCCACCCTTTCTCTATGGCGGCGGCATTGCCGACGTGATGGAGGTGAATTGCCTGGAGCGCCCCTGCGGACAGATTCGGGCTGAGTTTGCCGTGCTCGATGGGCGTGGCCAGCTGATCGATCAGTTCGTAGAGACGCGCTCCGGCCGCAAGGGTGAGCGCCTGCAACTCGTGCTCGAATCCCAGCTTCCGGCGGCTCGCCGCTTTCTGCTGCAGTCCTTCAGCGCCAAGGCCCGTATCGACTGAGGCTCTTTTCCACCGGCTGACCAAAGCCCCCTTGCGCCACACCTCCTGGCTGGTTGGATCTCCCCCGGTAGATTCCCGCGAGTTCTCGATCCGCCCGATGCTCGCCATCGCCATCCTGGCCGCAGGAAAGGGCACGCGCATGAAGAGCCGCCTACCCAAGGTGTTGCAGCCCTTGGCCGGCGCCACCCTGGTGGAGCGGGTGCTCAAAAGCGCTGAAGCCCTCCATCCCGAACGCCGGATCTTGATCGTGGGCCACCAGGCCGATCGCGTGCGGGAGGCCCTCTCCGGCCAGGCTGATCTGGAGTATGTGTTGCAGGAGCCGCAAAACGGCACTGGCCATGCCGTGCAACAGTTGCTGGCACCCCTGGAGGGGTTTCAAGGGGATCTGCTGGTGCTCAACGGGGATGTGCCCCTCCTGCGCCCCCAAACCCTTTCAGACCTCTTGGCGCGACATCGCAGCAGTGGCGCCGGTGTCACCGTGCTCACGGCCCGGCTGAGCGATCCAACCGGCTACGGGCGGGTGTTCACCGATGCGGAAGGCCACATCACGGCCATCGTGGAACATCGGGATTGCGACGCCAGCCAGAGGGCCCACTGCCTCACCAACGCCGGCATCTATTGCTTCCACTGGCCTCGCCTGGCCCAAGTGCTTCCCCTCCTCACCACGGACAACGACCAGGGCGAGCTCTATCTCACCGACACGGTGGCCATGCTTCAGCCGGCCTTGCAGCTGGAGGTGTTGGATCCGGCGGAAATCAACGGCATCAACGATCGGGTGCAGCTGGCCCAATGTGAAGCGGTGTTCCAAGACCGGCTGCGGCGCCACTGGATGGCCGAGGGGGTGACCTTCACCGACCCCGCCAGCTGCACCCTCAGTGACGGCACCCGCTTTGGCCGAGACGTGGTGGTGGAGCCCCAGTGCCATTTTCGGGGCGACACGGTGATCGGCGAGGGGTGCCGCATCGGGCCGGGTTGCCTGATCGAAAACAGCGCCATCGGTGATGGGGTGGAGTTGATCCATGCGGTGGTGCGCGATGCCCGGGTGGCCAACGGCTGCAGCGTCGGCCCCTTTGCCCAGCTGCGCGGTGGGGCCGTGTTGGAAGCCGATTGCCGCATTGGCAATTTCGTGGAGGTGAAAAACAGCCATCTCGGGGCTGGCGTCAAGGCCAACCACCTCACCTACCTGGGTGATGCGGATGTGGGATCGAAAGTGAACATCGGCGCTGGCACCATCACCGCCAACTACGACGGAGTGCGCAAACACCGCACCCAGATTGGCGCCGGCAGCAAAACCGGAGCCAACAGTGTCTTGGTGGCGCCGATCACCCTGGGGGAGGGCGTCACCGTGGCCGCGGGTTCCACCCTCACCGAGGATGTGCCGGCGGGGTCCTTGGCGCTGGGCCGGGCGCGCCAGGTGGTGAAATCCGATTGGCTGCCCCCCAACTGAGCCCAGACTTAGCCCTGGCCCTGCACCAGCTCTCTGCCCTCCCAATCGATGATCAGCACCTCGGTGCGAGGCCCCAGGCGGAAGGGCAGCAAGCTGTGCCCCACCCCCACGCTCACGCAGAGCACCCGCCCGCCGGCCAGCCCATAGCGGCCGGCTTGATAGCGGCGGGAGAGGGGACCGGAGGCGGCCAGTGGCGCGATTCCCCCTGGCAGGGTGATCTGGCCTCCGTGGGTGTGGCCGGCCAGGGCCAGATCAAAGGGGCGTTCGCCCGCATCCAGCAGGCCCGAGGGCTGGTGGATCAGGAGGATCGTGGCGCAGCTGGCATCCCAGCGGGCATCGGCGGCGCGGGCCTGTCCGCCCAGATGGTCATCGAGCCCCACCAGGAGCACGTTTCCGAAGGGCTCCTGCAGCTGCACGCTGCGATTGCGCAACACGCGGATGCCACAGTTCTCCAGCTGGGCAGTGATCGTCGCCGCATCGGCGCATTGGTCGTGATTGCCCATCACGGCGTACACCCCGCAGGGCGCCCTCAGACGCCGCAGGCTGGGCAGGATCAGATCCAGTTCCTCGCTGAGGGAGCAGACGAAATCGCCCCCTAACAGGATCACATCCGGCGCGGCCTCCATCAAGGCTTCACAGGCGGAGGCGATCGTGCCCGTGGGCGTCATCCGCCCGGCGTGCAGATCGGAGGCGAACGCCAGCCGCAGCCGGCTCCGCTGCCCCAGCGGTTTGTCCACCTCGATCCGCTCGCGCCAGCGCTGCACCTGTTCGGTGCGGATGCCCTGGCTTGTGCCGCGGGAGCGGCTGAGGCTTTCGCCCAAGGCCAACAACAGCGCCGTCACCACCGGCCGACGCCAGCGCCGATAGGGCGAAACTGAACTGGCCTCCATGGGGCCTTTCTCCGCAAGAGCCTCTTCCCTCCACTCTTAAGCACGGATCAGCCCGCTGGCTCCAGACCGGCTTGCAAGAGGGGCATCAGGGTTTCCAGGGCCACGCCGCGGCTGCCCTTAAGCAGCAGCACATCTCCAGGCTTGAGCCAAGCCAACAGGGGCTCGGCCGCCGCTGCCGGGCTGCCCACCCGCGCCAGTCGGGGCAGCCCCTCAGCGGCCGCCACCATCGCCTCCCCCTCATCGCCCGCGTCCACCACCACCAGCCCATCGAGGTCCAGCTCCCGCGCCCTGCGCGCCACCTGCTGGTGCAACGCCAAGCTCTGCTCCCCCAGTTCCAACATCGTTCCCAACACCGCATAGCGGCGGCCGGCGGGGCACTCCGCCAGAAGTTGCAGCGCCGCCATCACCGCCTCCGGGGAGGCGTTGTAGGTCTCATCCAGCACGCTCACCCCCCCGATCTCCAGGCGCCGATTGCGGCCGCCGGGCACCTCCACCACCAGGGAGGCCAGGGCCTGCTCGGGCACCCCCAATTCAGCGGCCACCGCCAGGGCAAGTAGCAAGTTGCGGGCGTTGTGGCGCCCGGCCAAGGGCAGCCGCACCACGGAGAGCAACCGCTCGCCGCTCCCCTTCCCCCCGGGCCGATGCACCAACTGCAACGCGCTGCCCCCCTCCACCAACTCCCCCACCCAGCTGGCCTGCGCTCCCCCCGGCAGCCCAAGCGGCTCATCGGCCAAGGCCACCCGCTCCACCCGCCCGTCCCAGCCGCCAGCCAGGGCCGCCTCCAGCAGGGGATCGGCGGCGGGAATCACCAGCAGGCCTTCAGAGGAGAGGGCGCTGCAGATTTCGCATTTGGCGGCGGCGATCGCTTCCCGGCTGCCCAGGCGACCGATGTGGGCGGTGCCAATGTTCGTGATCACCGCCACATCGGGCTCGGCGCAGCGGCTCAACCGTTCGATTTCGCCTGGGCCCCGCATCCCCATCTCCACCACCACGGCGGCTGTTTCCGGCTCCGCCTTGAGCAGCGTGAGGGGCGCACCCACATCGTTGTTTTCGTTGCCACTGCTCGCCACCACTGTCCCCAACGGGGCAAGGGCCGCACGAATCAACTCCCGGGTGGTGGTTTTTCCGGCGGAGCCGGTCACCGCCACCACCGGCAGGGCCAGCCGTCGACGCCAAAAGCGGGCCAGCTCCTGGTAGGCCTTCAGGGTGTCGTCCACCAGCCAAAGCGGCCGAGCGGAACGCTGCACCAGGGCGGTGGCGCTGGGCCCCTCCAGTCGGTCGCGCTGAGCCAGGGCGGCGGCGATGGCCGCCGGCTGGCCCTCCGGGGGCATCAACAGCTGCTCCAGAAAGCCATGGCCATCAAAGCGCTCCCCCACCAGCGGGATGAACAACACACCGCTCTCCAGCCGGCGGCTGTCGGTGCTCACCCCCGTGAGCACCGCTTCGGCCCAGGTGGCGGCATCCACCGCCGCCTCCGAGGCTGGGACCAAGGGGGGTCCCCACAGTTCCTCAAGCTCCTTTAGCCGAATTCCTGAGAACCCCATCGCGCCTGTGCCCCTGGCGAACCCGCGCAGGGGATCCTCCCGCATCAGCGGCATCCCCCCGGCCATCCCCTGGCTGGAGGAGGATCATGCCGCTGCCCACCTGGGCTTCTCGCCCCAGCAGCCGACCCTGTCGATCCACAAGCCACAGGTGGTTGTAGCCCAAGTTGGCGGCCCGTTGCTGCCAGCGCTCCGCCCAGCCCTGGCGAGCGGCGGCAGGAAGGTCGAGAAATGGGGCGTTGAGCTGCAGGGTGAGGGTGGCGCTGTCGGGCTCTGCGGTGCGGGCCTCGATCAGGAGTTCGGGGTCCTCTGCCCCCCACTCGGCGCGCAGGAGCTCCGCCTCTGTTGGTGCCGCCAGCGGTGCTCCATCAAGGTCGGAATCGGGGGCTGTGGTGTCGGCGAGCGCAGGCTTCTCGGCCAGCGGCTCGCTGGTTCCCGTCTCCAGCTCGGTTGGGGAGGACGGTTCGTTCTGCTCTTCGGTGTTCAAGGGCCCGCTTTCGAGCGGTGCGGGGCGGTTCTGGGGCGTGAGGGTCGGCTCGCTGGCGGCAGGGGAGAGGGCAGCCGCTGGGGTGGGCTGGCTTTCGATCACAGCCGGCGGCTCCTGAATCGCCGGTGAGCGGTCGGAGCGCAGCATCGGCCGGCCCAGGGCCAGAGCGGCCAGGAGCGCGCCCCCCACCACGAGCGGCCAGAACAGCTGGGGCCACTGGCGGGGCCAGAACCGTGGCACAGGCAGGCTTCCCTCCCCATTGCGACGCCAAACCTCGCGCAGCTTCAGTCCCAGCCAGGCCAGGGTCGCCACCAGGTCCTCGCCCAGCCGCTTCCAGGGAGGCGCATAGGGGGCGGGGAGGGCCACGGCGATCCGGGTGTCAGCCGTCGCTGCGTCGCAGCAGTTGGCTCAAGGGATTGCGGGGGCGGGCCGGTGCCTCGGATGGCCTCTGGCCGGAAGGCGCTGGCTCCGGCGGAGCCGCTGCCTCTGGACGGGCCCCTTCCCGCAGGCTGGGGTCGGCCCCTTGCCCTTGCGAGAAGCGTTCCACCTCCTCGGCATCGGGAGTGGGTTCTTTCACGCCACAGACATCGCGATACATGAGGTCGTATTGGCGGGCCGAGCGGTCCCAGCTGAAGTCCTGCTGCATGCCACGTTTCTGCAGCTCCTCCCAGCTGCTCTGATGGCGATAGGCCTCCCAGGAGCGCACGATGGCCGTGTAGAAGTCCACAGGTTCGAACCGATCAAAGCCGTAGCCGGTGCCGCTGTGGGCAGCCGGGTCGTGGGGCGGCACCGTATCCACCAGGCCTCCCACCCGCCGCACCACGGGCACCGAGCCGTAGCGCATCGCCAACATCTGGCTGATGCCGCAGGGCTCAAAACGGCTGGGCATGAGGAAGGCATCCGAACCGCCGTAGATCAACCGCGAAAGGGCATCGTCATAGGTGAGAAACACGGCAAAGCGGCCGGGATGGCGGGCGGCCATCTGCCAGAGGCCAGATTCCAGGCCGCGGTCGCCCGTGCCCAACACCACAAACTGGCTGTCGGTGTAGGCCAACACCCGATCAGCCACCTGTAGCAACAGATCAATGCCCTTCTGATCCACCAGCCTGCTCACCACACCCATCAGATAGGTCCGGGGATTGGGGGTGAGCCCGAATCGCTCCTGCAACGCCCGTTTGCAAGCAGCCTTGCCGGAAAGGTCTGAGCTGCTGAAGGGCTCTGGCAAGGTCTGATCGGTGGCGGGGTTCCAATCCTCGATATCGATGCCATTGACGATGCCCCGCAGCTTGCCGCTGATGAAGTTCAACAGGCCATCGAGGCGCTCTCCGTATTCAGGCGTGCGAATCTCCATCGCATAGGTGGGAGACACGGCGCTGACCCGGTCGGCATAGAGGAGAGCTGCGGCCATGGTGTGATCGCCCTGCATGTACCAAGGGCACCAGGTCATGCGCTCCAATTTCCAGCGCCACGGGCCTTGATATTTGAGGTTGTGAATCGTGAAAACCGTGCTGATCTCTGGGTCTTGGTGCATCCACACCGGGATCATGCCGGTGTGCCAATCGTGGCAGTGCATCACCTGCGGCTTCCAGCTTCCATTCCAAGCG